>VFQN01003809.1_pt1 | contig 20823 bp, 23 predicted proteins | sample 3512371 | NCBI WGS metagenome assembly VFQN01 (sample SAMN10412370, study PRJNA504923) | tailings metagenome | isolation source: Replicate 2 from Balatoc abandoned mine | place: Philippines: Itogon, Benguet | collected 2017-08-28
AGGCCGGCTTCGTCGCCATCGATCCGCGCAGCGGCGCGGTGCGCGCCTGGGTGGGCGCGCGCGACCACGCGCTCGACGCCTTCGACCACGTGCAGCGCTCGCGCCGCCAGCCGGGCTCCACCTTCAAGCCCTTCGTCTACGCCGCCGCGCTGGAGGCGGGTATGGACCCGCAGCGCGAGTTCGACACCCGCGCCGTGAGCCTGCGCCTGCCCGACGGCAGCAGCTGGCGCCCGCGCGACATGAGCGCCGCGCCCGACGGCCGCTCGACGATGGAAGACGGGCTGGTGTTCTCGCGCAACAGCGTCACCGCGCAGCTGATCGGCGAGGTCGGGGCCGACAAGGTCGAGCAGGTGGCGCAGCGCCTGGGCGTGCGCGAGAGCCCGCTGGAAGCGGTGCCCTCGCTGGCGCTGGGCACCAGCCCGGTGAGCCTGCTGGAGATGGTCAGCGCCTACGCCACGCTGGCCGCGCAGGGCGAATACCGCGCGCCGCTGCTGGTGACGAAGGTGACCGATGCAGGCGGCAAGCCGCTGATGCAGCTGGCGCCGCCGCCGGGCACGCCGGGCGAGCGCGTGCTCGACGCCGCCGTCGCGGTGCAGCTGATCGACATGCTGCGCGGCGCGGTCGACCGCGGCACCGGGCAAGGCCTGCGCTCGGCCTGGGGCATCCAGGCCGACGTGGCCGGCAAGACCGGCACGACGCAGAACAACACCGACGGCTGGTTCATCCTGATGCAGCCGCAGCTGGTGGCCGGCGCCTGGGTGGGCTTCAACGATGCGCGGGTGACGCTGCGCAGCACGTACTGGGGGCAGGGCGCGCACAACGCGCTGCACGTGGTCGGCGATGCGATGCGCGGCGCGCTGGCGCAGGGCCTGGTCGATCCGGCCGCCGAGTTCCCGACGCCGGCCGGCGCGGCGATCCGCGAATTCGTGCGCAGCGCGGGCGAGACGCTGCGGCGCTGGTTCGGCTTCGGCGACTGAACCTTGCGGGTGCGCTCAGCGCGCCACCAGCGCGTGCGCGGTGGCGACCGCTTCGCGCGCATCGGTGCAGATCGCCTGTGCCCCGAAACGGGCGGCCTGCTGCGGCGAGAGCGTGAACACCGGCCCGCCCAGCAGCACCGGCATGGCCGGGTTGCGCGAGGCGGCCTTGAGCTTGCCGATCAGCGCCGGCAAGGCCGGCAGCTGAGCGTCGAGCGCCACCGAGAGTCCGACCAGGTCGAACCACTCGTTCTTCACCGCATGGCACAGCTCGACGCTGCTCGGTGACACCTCCAGCACCACCTGCCAGCCCGCCTTGCGGAAGAACTCGCTGACGATCGACAGGCCCAGCACGTGCTGCGAGCCCGGCGCCGACGCCAGCATCACGCGCCGCACCTGGCCAGCCTGCTTGGGGCCGTCGCGGAACTCGTAGCCCATGGTGTGGATGATCTCGTGCATCAGCACCAGGCCCAGCGTGACGTCGACGAAGCTGCGGCGGTCTTCTTCCCATTCGCGGCCGAGCAGCAGCGCGGCAGGGCCGACCAGGTCGACCATCACGCTGTCGGCCCCGTGGCCCTCGGCGCGCAGCTGCGCAACGAGACGGTCGGCGGCGGCGCGGTCGCCGGCGGCGCAGACGTTGGCGAAGGCAGTCACGTGGGCGTCGAGCCGGCCCGTGGGGCGGGCGTTGACCGCACCGTCGCGGTGGGCCACCAGCAGGCGCGGGATGATCTGGTCTTCGAGCACGCCGCGCATCGAGCGGCGGCAATCGTCGTCGCCGGTGCTCTGGCCGTCGTGCGGCTTGCGCGCCGGCGAGCGGCGGCGCGGCTGGTGCATCGACGACAGCCACCAGCCGTGCAGGGCCTGGGCCAGCGACTCGGCCGGCGAGACCGGCCGGGCGGAGGTGTGCGAACTCATGAGGCCTCCCCAAGAACTTCCGGAGGCCGACACTAACCGCTCCGCCGCCCCCCGTTCCTAGGTGAAAAGCCGCAGCCGGCGGCTCTTTCAGGCCGCGATGGCACTGCCGCGGGCCGCGCCGCTGCGCAACCGCGCGGCGTGGCCGTGCCGCACGCCGTCGTCGGCCGGACCGCGCGTGCCGCGCGTGCAGGCGCGCAACGCCGCCTCGTCGAGGATCTCGACCTCGCGGTTGTCCACGCGCAGGCAGCCCCAGTCGGCCAGAGCGCTGAACGAGCGGCTCACCGTCTCGTGGGCCACGCCGAGCAGGCTGGCGATGTCGCGCCGACTCATGCGCAGGTACAGCCGCCGCGGCGACTGCCCGCGCTCGGCCATGCAGCCCGACAGCCACACGAGGAAACGCGCCAGCCGCGTCTCGGCGGCCACGGCTGCCATCATTTCTGCGACGTCGCCGGCGCGCGCGAGCTGCCGGCTCAACGCGAACTGCAACGCATGGTCCAGCGACGGAAAGCGCTGTCGCCAGCGATCGAGCTCGCGCAGCGGCAGGCTGAACACGGTCGAGTCCTCCAGCGCGATCACGCTGGTGGTGTGGTGACGGCGGCTGATGGCCTCGAAGCCGATCACCTCGCCCGGTCCGGCGAAGGCGAGCACCTGCTCGTAGCCGTCTTCCGAGGTCTTCACGCACTTGAAGCTGCCCGAGCGCACCACGTGCACCGTCTCCGCGCCGGCGCCTTCGTGCAGCAGCACGGCACCCGCGCGGGCGCGCCACACGGCCACCGTGAAACCGGCGGCCGAGGCGTCGGCCTGCGCGTCGCAGCCGGTGGCGTGCAGCAGTTCCTGCAGCGACGCCGGCGCGGCGGCCGTCACCGCGCAGCGCTGCGCCAGCCAGGCGCTGCGCGTGGCGGGCATGGATGTCACGTTCGAACTGGTCCCCAGCATGAAAGTCTCCGTCGTGGTGGTCATTCGTGATGTGCTTCGAAGCTTCTTCGCGGCGGGCGTCAGCGGCAATCGGTGCCCGTCGCGGCCCGCTGTGGGAATGGCGACGTCGCGTCCCGGGCTCATTCCGACGGCACATTCGGACGATTCCGAACGGCGTGCGCCGGCAGCGCTGCGTTGCGCCCGATCAATCACTGCAGGGCGCGCCGGCGCGACGATCCGTGCCCCCCGGGCACAGCACCGGGACTCATTCAGAAGGAGCCCGCAATGAACGAACTTCGAGTGAAGGACCTGTTCGACATGGACCCGTTCGAGTCCAGCTTCCGCAACCTGCTCCGCCCCTGGCGCGCCGAGGGCGAGCGCACGCCGCAGATCAGGCTCGACCTCAGCGAGCACGACGACTGCTACATGGTCAAGGCCGAGATCCCCGGTGTGAAGAAGGAAGACATCGACGTGCGCATCGACCGCAACCAGGTGACGATCAGCGCCGAGGTCAAGCAGGAGAAGGAAGAGAAGAAGGACGGTCGTGTGCTGCGCAGCGAGCGCCAGTACGGTTTCGCCAGCCGCAGCTTCGCGCTGGCCAGCGACATCGACGACGCCAAGGCGGACGCCAAGTACCAGAACGGCGTGCTCGAACTGCGCCTGCCGAAGAAGGCCACGAGCTCCAGCCGCAAGCTGTCGATCGGCTGAAGTTCCCGAAGGCGGCCCTGGCCGCCGCCTTCAGCCGGCGGCCAGCCGCTGCGCCAGTTCGCTGTCGCTCAGCGCGGTGTAGTCGTGCGCCACGCTGCGCAGCACCCGTTCGCGCGACTGCGCACCGAGGCGCGCCTTGAGGTGGCCGAGGAAGGGGTTGGACACCACCAGGATCAGCCCCGCGCAGCGCCCGTCGGCCACGCCGGCGTCCAGCAGCGCGGCGAGTTCCTCGGCGAAGTGCTGCAGCTCTCGCTCGTGCGGCTCCACGCGCGGCCGGTACTCCGCGCTGCCGGCACCATGCGCGCCGCTGGTCACGTGGCCGGGCCGGTCGAGCTCGAGCTCCGAACCCTTCTGCCGGCTTGCCGGATGCACGACATCGGCCACGTGCGCGTAGCCGCCCTCGGCCTCTTCGAGCACGCGGGCCCGCGCGCCGTTGGCCACCACCAGCCAGTTCTTCATCGCTCGCTCCGCACCGCCACGGTGGCGGCGCCGAAGCCGAATCTAGGCGTCGCCGGCGCGGGCGCATTGACTTCGCTCAGCCGCGAGCCCTGCGGCCCGGCTCGATTAGCATGCGTCAAAGCCGAGGCCCGCAGAAGGCCCCAGGGAGTGCACGATGAAACCGTTCCTGCGCCTGCTTCCGGTCGTCGTGGCCGCGTTCGCCACGTCGCTGGCCCTGGCCGCGCCGCCGCCCGCGCCGAGCGAGCCGGTGGTCGACACGCTGCACGGCGTGCGCGTGGAAGACCCGTTCCGCAACCTCGAGAACCTGCGCGACCCGCGCACGCGCGCCTGGCTGGAGGCGCAGGCCGCCTACGGCGAGGCGCAGCTCGCGCGCATCGACGGGCGCGAGGCGCTGTCGCAGCGCATCGCCGAGCTGTCGAGGTCCGCGGGTGACGTGGTGCGCGATCTGCGCCGCTTCCCTGGCGGGCGCAGCTACTACCTGAAGCGCCGCGCCGGCGAGAACCAGTTCAGGCTGATGCTGCGCAACGGCGAGGGCGAGGAACGCGTGCTCGTCGATCCGCAGCAGCGCGCGCGCGACGGCGTGCCGCATGCGATCAACTGGTACGTGCCCTCGTGGGACGGCCGCACGCTGGCCTTCGGCCTGTCGGCCGCCGGCTCGGAAGATGCCTCCCTGCACCTGATCGACACCGCCAGTGGCCGGCCGCTGCGCGAGCCGGTGCCGCGCGTGCGCCAGGAGTACGCCAGCTTCTCGCCCGACAGCCGGCGCCTGGCCTTCAACCAGAACCGCGCGTTGCCGGCTGGCGCGCCCGACACCGAGACCTACCTCGACAGCACGGTCTACGTGATCGACCTCGACCGGCCGCAGGCCGCGCCGCGGCCGATCTTCGGCCGCAAGCTGCAGCCCGAGCTCGGCCTGGAGCGGCTCGACGTCGGCGCGGTGTTCTTCGCGCCCGGCAGCCGCTGGATGGTCGCGCGCACCACCGACACCACCGTGCCCGAGGGCCGGCTGTTCGTCGCGCCGGTGGCGGCGCTGGGGTTGGCGAAGCCGATCGGCTGGCGGCCGATCAGCCGCGCCGAGGACCAGATCACCGATGCGCAGCTGCGCGGCGACACGCTCTATCTGCGCACGCGCGCCGGCGCGCCGCGCGGCCGCGTGCTGGCGCTGCCGCTCGGTGCGGGCACGCCGTCGCTGCAGCGCGCCCGCGAGGCGGTGGCCGAGCCGTCGCAAGGTGTGTTGCGCGAGTTCACGCTCGGCCGTGATGCGATCTACGTGGAGGTGCAGCAAGGCTTCAACACGCGCGTGGTGCGCCATGGCCGCGGCACGCCGCGCGACGGCGTCGACGTGGCGCCCGGCGTGGCCGGCACCACCTTCGTGATCGAGGATGCCGGGCGGGCCTACCGCTCGCCCTGGGTCACCACCACCCGCTGGACCGAGCCGCCGCGCGTGTTCGCCATAAACGCCAAGGGCGGCGCGCGCGACACCGGCATCCGCGACAGCCGCCGCCCGGCCGGCACGCCCGAGCTGGAGGTGACGGAGGTGCTGGTCGAGAGCCACGACGGCGCGCGCGTGCCGCTGGCGGTAATTCATCGCCAGGGGCTGGTGCGAGACGGGCGCAACCCGACGATCCTGATCGGCTACGGCGCCTACGGGTTCAGCTTCCAGGCCGGCTTCGACCCGCGCAGCCTGGCCTGGTTCGAGCGCGGCGGCGTGATCGCGCTGGCCAACGTGCGCGGCAGCGGCGCCTTCGGCGACACCTGGTACCGCGCCGGCTTCAAGGCCAGCAAGCCCAACACCTGGCAGGACGGCCTCGCCGCGGCGCGCTGGCTGATCGCGCAGCGCTACGCCTCGCCGCAGACGCTGGGCATCTGGGGCACCAGCGCCGGTGGCATCTTCGTCGGACGGGCCGTCACCACGGCGCCGGAGCTGTTCGCCGCGGCGGTGTTCGACGTCGGCGTGCTGGACACCGTGCGCTTCGAGGAATCCGCCAACGGCATCACCAACATCTCGGAGTTCGGCACGGTGAAGGACCCGGCGGAGTTCCGCGCCCTGCTCGAGATGAGCACCTACCACCAGCTGCGCGACGGCACGGCCTACCCGGCGGTGATGCTGGTGCACGGCATGAACGACCCGCGCGTCGACGTCTGGCAGAGCGCCAAGACGGCAGCCCGGCTGCAGCAGGCCACGGCCAGCGGCAAGCCGGTGTTCATGCGCATCGACATGCAGGCCGGCCACGGCGTGGGCAGCACCGCGCAGCAGGCCGCCAGCCAGCTCGGCGACGTCTACGCCTTCCTGCTGTGGCAGTTCGGGCAACTGTCGGCACGGCCCTGAACTGCGCCGGCAAACCGACGGGGCCGGCATGCCGCTGACGCTGCTCGACGCCGCGCTGCGCGGCATGCTGCTGGCGCTGCTGCTGACCGTGGCCGTGGCGCTGTGGCGCGAGCGGCGCGGTTCGGTGGCGGCGCGCGCCGGCGTGGCGCTGGCACTCGGCCAGTGCGTGCAGGCGATCGGCGCGACGCCCTGGGTCGAGGCGAATCTCGCCTTCGCCTGGCAGGCGCCGCTGATCAGCATCGCGGTGGCCAACGTCGTGCTGTTCTGGATCTTCGTGCGCGCGCTGTTCGACGACGAGTTCGTGCCGGGCCGCGTGCACGCGCTGGCCTGGGCCGGCGTGGCCGGCCTGAGCCTGGCCAACTGCACGCTGGCGGCCACGGCCGGGGCCTGGTCGCTGCGCGAGTTGACGGTCGGCGTGCAGCGCGCCGTGCCGCTGCTGTTCGCCGTGCTCGCCGCGCAGGCGGCGGCGACGCGCTGGCGCGACGATCTCGTCGAGGGTCGGCGCCGGCTGCGTGTGTTCATCCTCGCCACCGGCGTGGCCTACACGCTGGCCATGCTGGCCGCGCGGCTGCTGTCGCCGCAGGGTCGGCTGTCGCCCACGCTGGCCCTGCTCGACGTGATCGCGATGCTGCTGATCGTCGCGGTCATCGCGGCCAGGCTGCTGCGGCTCGGGCCCAGCGAGTTGTTTCCCGTCGTGCCACCGGCACCCGTGGCAGCGCCGCCGGCGCCGCCGGTGCCCGACGCGGCCGAGGATCGACTCGCCCAGGAGCTCGAACGACTGATGACGCAGGAGCGCGCCTACCGCGACGAGAACCTGAGCATCACCTCGCTCGCCGCGCGGCTGGGCGTGCCCGAATACCGGCTGCGCCGCCTGATCAACCAGCGCCTGGGTCATCGCAACTTCAGCGCCTTCGTCAACGGCCACCGGCTGGCCGAGGCGCGCGCCGCCCTGGCCGATCCGCGGCGGCGCGACCTGCCGGTGCTGAGCATCGCGCTCGAATCCGGCTTCCAGTCGATCGGGCCCTTCAACCGTGCCTTCAAGGCCGCCACCGGCCTGACGCCGACCGAATTCCGCCGGGAAAAGCTGGCCGAAACCTGAAAACGGCCAGCGATGGCGGCTTTCGGCGAGACGAATCGCTGCCGGAGCGCCGATCGTGCACGCTACCGGGGGCCGTCGCTCCCGAGGGAGATGCACGATGAAGCCATCGATCCTGGAGCTCGGGCGCGCCACCGTGGCGGCCCTCGCGCTGATCGCCGCATCGGCCACGCAGGCCGGCATGGGCTGGACCGAGCTGCCCGCCACCGACGAACTCGGCCCGGTCACCATCCACTACCCGACCGACGAGGCCGAACGGCCGACGCCGGTCGGGCCGTTCGTGCTGCAGGTGGCGGCGGCGGCCGCGCCGGTTCGCGGCAATGGCCGGCTGGTGGTGGTGTCGCACGGCACAGGCGGCTCGACCTGGGTGCATGCCGACCTGGCGCGCGCGCTGGTGCGCGCCGGCTTCGTCGTCGCACTGCCGCTGCACCGCGCCGACAACTTCCGCGACCGCAGCGATGCGCCGGGCGCGCTGCAGCGCCGGCCGCAGGAGGTGTCGCGCACCATCGACGCGCTGGGCCGCGACCCGCGCTTCGCACCGCTGCTCTCGCTGGACCGGGTCGGCGTGTTCGGTTACTCGGCCGGCGGACACACCGCTCTGACGCTGGCCGGCGGACGCTGGTCGAACGACCGTTTCCGCCGCCACTGCGACGAGCACCTCGCCGAGGATTTCGCCTTCTGCGTCGGCGTGATCACGCAGCTCGACGGCGGCATGCTCGACGGACTGAAGCAGGCGCTCGCCCGGCTGGTGATCGGCCTGCGCTTTCGCGACGAGACGCTGCACGGCCACCACGATCCGCGCGTGGCAGCGGTGGTGGCCGCGGCCCCGGCGGCGGCGATCTTCGAGCCGGCCAGCCTGGCGGCGCCGCGCGTGCCGCTGGCGCTGGCCACCGCCGGTCAGGACCGCTGGCTGGTGCCGCGCTTGCATGCCGAGCGCGTGCTGCAGGGCTGCGCCGGCTGCGAGCGGCTGGTCGACCTGCCCGCCGCCGGGCACGGCGTATACCTCTCGCCGATGCCGCCGGGGCTGGGCGGCCGGCTCGGCGAACTGCTCGGCGAACTGCTCGGCGATCCGCCCGGCTTCGACCGCACCGTGCTGGTCGAAGCGCATGCCACGATCGCCGGCTGGTTCGTGCACAAACTCGGCATCGCCGAGGGGGTTCGCTGAGGGCGCTATCGTCGCTGCTCCTTCTCAACCCCGGGAGCGCAGCATGGGCTGGTTTTCCAAGGCCGACGACGGCTTCTTCCTCGCCACCGTCCAGCCGAACGGCGAGGCCGCGCGCGTCGAGAAGTACCTCGGCGTGGTCAACGGCGAGGCGATCATCGGCGCCAACATCTTCCGCGACATGTTCTCGTCGATCCGCGACGTGGTCGGCGGGCGCGCCGGCGGCTACGAGCGGGCGCTGGCCGGCGCGCGCGACGCCGCGCTGGCCGACATGAAGGCTGCTGCGAAGGAGATGGGCGCCGACGGCGTGGTCGGCATCGACTTCGACTACGAAGTGCTCGGCGAGACCAACGGGATGATGATGGTCTCGGTCAGCGGCACGGCGGTGAAGATGGCATAGCTGCGCCCCCAGGCGCTGCGCTCCTGCCCCCGAGGGGCGCCGCCCGGCTCGGGGCGGCCCAGCGCCGGGCACCCATCGTTCAGCCGGCAGCCAGCCAGCGCTTGATCTGCTGTTGCACGCGCGGCTCCGACAGGCCGGTGCGGGGGTCGCACAGGATCAGCTCGGGCGGCGGCGGGTCGCCGAAGGCCAGCGGCGAATCGTCGAGGATGATGTAGCTGCTGACCGTCGGGTGGCGCGCCAGCCAGGCCTGGATGCAGGCGTAGCGATCGCCCTTGGGCGTGGTGCCGAGGTAGCGGTTGCCCAGGCTGCCGAGCAGGTCGCCGATCTCCTCGGGCGAGTGGCTGAAGCGCCAGTTCGAGTGCACGACCACGAACACGTCGTCGTGGCCGGCCAGCAGCCCCGGCAGGATGTCGAACCAGCAGAAGGCGTCGAGCCGCACCTGGCCCAGCGCCGCGCCGCGGTGCACGGCGCGCGCCTCGTCGTCGGCCGCATTGGGGTGCGTGACGCCGCCGAAGTCGAGGAAGACGATGCGCATGTCGCGATGTTCCATTCAGGCGAGACTACGCAGCCGGGCGGCCGCCGTCTCTGTGCCAACACAAAACGACCCCACTCGATGGACGAGCATTCCCAGATCCTGGTGCCCGAGGCCTTTCTCGACCTCTACCGCATCCCGGGGCGCCACCGCCTGCTGCTGCCGCGTGAGCAGATCGCCGCGCGCCATGAACTCTGCGAAGACCTCGCCCAGGCGATGACCGAGCACGCGCGGGCGATGCTGTTCGGCGCCGGCCTCGCGGAAGACGAGGTGCTGCAGCGCTGCCACGCCGGCCTGCGCGGCGCCGAGGCCGGGCTCGCGGACGGCGAAGCGGCGTGGGTGGTGCACCGCCTGGCCGAACTGCTCGACTGGCCCCAGCCGGAGCTGCCCGCGAGTCCGTGACGGCCGATGAGCCAGAATGACGCCCGCCACGACGTTGGGTGGCGACCGATCGACGACAACAGAAGGACTGCCATGAAGACCTACCAGGCCGTGCGCGCACAGATCGCCAAGCTGGAGCGCGAAGCCGAGGAACTGCGGCGCCAGGAACTCAAGAACGTCATCGCCCAGGTGCGCCAGGCGATCGCCGACTACGGCCTCACCGCCGCCGACCTGGGGCTCACCGGCCGCGCCGGCAAGGCTGCCGGCCGCAAGCCGGCACGGCGCAGCGCGGGTGCAGCGAAGTACCGCGACCCGAAGACCGGCCAGACCTGGACCGGCCGCGGCCGCCCGCCGGCGTGGATTGCCAGCGCGAAGAACCGCGACGCCTTCCTGATCGACGCCCCGGCGGCCGCGCCGGCGCCGAAGAAGCGCGCGGCGGCCAAGAAGGCCGCGCCGAAGCGCACCAAGGGCCGCAAGGGCCGCGGCACGCGCACGCCGGCGGTGGAGATCGAATCGGGCGTGGCGGCGCAGTAGTCGCATTCCCGCTGCCGCCGTTCAGAAGGCGCGCCGCACGCGCGCCATCAGGTCGATGGACGGCAGCGGCGGCGCGGTGGTTTCGATGGCCTGCATCGCCGCGGGCGCTTCGCGCTCGAAGAACCGCTGTGCCAGCGTCTCCGGGACGAAGCGCGTGAGCGAGCCGTACAGGTGGCGGTCGCCGTATTTCGCCTGCTGCGTGACGTGGAACTTCTGCGGCACCAGCAGCGTGAGGTGGTGCTTGGCACGCGTCATCGCCACGTAGAGCAGCCGGCGTTCCTCCTCGATCTCGGCCGCGTGGCCGGTGGCCAGGTCGGCCGGCATGCAGCCGTCGACCGCGTTGAGGATCTGCACCGCGCTCCACTCCTGGCCCTTGGCCGAATGCATGGTCGACAGGATGAGGTAGTCCTCGTCGCGGTGAGGCTCGTCGGCCTCGGCGCTGGTGGCCTCGGGCGGATCGAGGGTCAGCTCGGCGAGGAAGCGCTCGCGGCTCGGAAAGGTGCCCGCGATGCGCTCGAGTTGCGCGAGGTCCGCCGCGCGCACGGCCGCGTCGTCGTGCAGGCGCTGCAGATGCGGCTCGTACCAGCGCCGCGCGCGGGCCAGGGCCTCCGGCCAGCCGCTGGCCTGCAGTTCGTCTTCGGCCTGCAGACACTCGCGCCAGCCCGCCGCGGCGGCCGCGGGCGGCTTGAAGGCGCGCAGTGCCGCGCGCGGATCGTCGGCCGACCCCATTGCGTCGAGCAAGCGCCGCGCCGAGGCCGGGCCCAGGCCCGGGACCAGTTGCGCGACGCGGAAACCGGCCAGCCGCCCGCGCGGGTTCTGCACCCAGCGCAGCACCGAGAGCAGGTCCTTGACGTGCGCGGCCTCGAGAAACTTCAGCCCGCCGAACTTCACGAACGGGATGCCGCGGCGGGTGAGTTCCAGCTCCAGCGTGGCGCTGTGGTGGCCGGTGCGGAACAGCACCGCCTGCTGCTTCAGCGGCAGGCCGCCTTCGCGCAGGCGCAGCACCTCGTCGGCCACCCAGCGGGCCTGCGCGAGTTCGTCGGCCACCGTGACGAGGCGCGGCTTCCCGCCCGTGCGCTCGCTGTGCAGTTCCTTGGCGTGGCGCTCGGCGGCCAGTGCGATCACTGCGTTGGAGGCGTCGAGCAGGGGCTGCGTCGAACGGTAATTGCGCGTCAGCGTGACGGTGCGTGCGGGCGTCTCGAACTGCGCCGGGAAGTCGAGGATGTTGCGCACCTCGGCGGCGCGGAAGGAATAGATGGCCTGCGCGTCGTCGCCCACCACCGTGAGGTTGCGGCCATCGGGGCGCAGCGCGCGCAGGAGGGCGGCCTGCAGGCGGTTGGTGTCCTGGTATTCGTCGACCAGCACGTGGTCGAAGTGCGCGCCGATCGCCGCGGCCAGCGCCGGCTCGGCCATCATCTGCTGCCAGTACAGCAGCAGGTCGTCGTAGTCGAGCACCTGCTGCTGCTGCTTGGCGTCGACGTAGGCGCGGAACAGCCGCTTCAGCTCGGCCTCCCAGCCCAGCACCCAGGGGAAGGTGGTCTGCACCGCCTCGTCGACGCTGCAGCAGGCGTTGACCACGCGCGAGTAGATCGACAGGCAGGTGCCCTTGAGCGGGAAGCGCTGGGCGCTGGCGGCCAGCCCGAGCTCCTGGCGCACCCAGCCCATCAGGTCTTCGGCGTCGCCGCGGTCGAGGATGGTGAACTGCGGCGCCAGGCCGATCGAGCCGGCGTACTCGCGCAGCAGCCGCGCGCCCACCGCATGGAAAGTGCCCGACCAGGGCAGGGCGGGTGCGCCCTGGGTGGCGCGCAGGCCGAGCGCGCCGTGCAGCAGGCGGCCGGCGCGGCGCTCCATCTCCTGCGCGGCGCGGCGCGAGAAGGTCAGCAGCAGCAAGCGGTTGGGATCGGCGCCGTCGAGCACCAGCCTGGCCACGCGCGCGGCCAGCGTCATCGTCTTGCCGGTGCCGGCCCCGGCGATCACCAGCAGCGGCGCGCCGCGGTGCTCGACGGCGGCACGCTGCGCGTCGTTGAGCGTGGCAAACGGATCGGCGGTGGCGGCAGGCATGGTCGAGCGCTACTGTATACGTATCCAGTTGCACGAGCGCGGAACCGGAACCTGCATGGAACAATCTGCAGCCCATGGCCCTCGTCTATTCCACCGAAGCCGGGCGCATGTGCCCGCAGTGCCGCCAGCCCCTGGCGGCATGCCAGTGCACGCAGCAGGCGAAGCAGGCCGTGCGTGGCGACGGCCAGGTGCGGGTGAGCCGCGAGCGCGGCGGCCGCGGCGGCAAGACGGTGACGCTGGTGCGCGGCCTGGCGCTCGATGCCGAGGCCCTTGCCGCCCTGGGCAAGCGGCTGCGCAGCGCCTGCGGCGCCGGCGGGGCGGCCAAGGACGGCGTGCTGGAGGTCCAGGGCGATCACGTCGAGCGCGTGCTGGAACTGCTGGCGCGCGAAGGCCACGCGGCCAGGCGCTCCGGCGGCTGAGCGGGAGGGCTGTCGATGCGAGCGCTGCCGCGACGCCGTGTGCTGCAGGGGCTGGCCGTGCTGCCGGTGCTGGCCGGGCTCGAGGCCGCGGCCCAGCCGGCGAGTTCTCTGCTCACCAAACCGATCCCGTCCAGCGGCGAGCGCATACCGGTCATCGGTCTGGGCAGCTGGATCACCTTCAACGTCGGCAACGATCCGGCCGCACGCGCCGACTGCACGGAGGTGATGCGCGCCTTCTTCGACGGCGGCGGCCGCATGATCGACTCCTCGCCGATGTACGGCTCGTCGCAGCCGGTGATCGGCGAAGGCCTGGCCAGGCTCGGCCGAGTCGCCCAGGTGTTTTCCGCCGAGAAGGTGTGGACCGGTTCGGGCGATCGCGGCGCGGCGCAGATCGAGGCCTCGCGGCGCTTCTGGGGCGTGGCGCGCTTCGACCTGCTGCAGGTGCACAACCTGCTCGCCTGGGAAGAGCACCTGCCGGCGCTGCTGGCGATGAAGGCGGCCGGCCGCGTGCGCTACGTCGGCATCACCACCTCCGAGGGCCGCCGCCATGCCGAGATCGAGAAGCTGATGCGCAGCCAGCCGACCGATTTCGTGCAGCTCAGCTACAACCCGCTCGACCGCGAAGCCGAGCAGCGCCTGCTGCCGCTGGCGCAGGAACGCGGCATCGCGGTGATCGCCAACCGGCCGTTCCGCGAGGGGGCGCTGCTGCGCGAACTGCAGCGCCACCGCCTGCCGCCCTGGGCGGCCGAGCTCGGCGTCGACGGCTGGGCACAGCTGGTGCTCAAGTTCATCGTCTCGCACCCGGCGGTCACCTGCGCGATCCCCGCCACCAGCCAGGTCGCCCATGTGCGGCAGAACCTGGGGGCCGCGCGCGGGCCGATGCCGGACGCCGCGCAGCGTGCGCGCATCGCCTCGCACCTCGCGGCGCTCTGAGCCCACCGCCGCACCGCCATGAGCGAGTGGTGGACCTACCGGCTGTCGGATTTCCTCCTGTACGCGCCGCGCACCTACTTCCGCCTGTTCGAGCTCTACAACGACAGCGTCTGGCCGGCCCAGCCGCTGGTGACAGGGCTGTGGCTTGCGCTGCTGGCGGCGCTGTGGCGCGGCGCGCCGTGGGCGCCACGCGTCATGCTGGGGGTGCTGGCGCTGGCCTGGGCCTGGATCGCCTGGGCCTTCCACCTGCAGCGCCATGCGGCCATCAACTGGGCCGCCACCGGATTTGCCGCGGCGTTCGCGCTGCAGGCGCTGCTGCTGGCCGTGGCGGCCGTCGGCGCGCGCCGCGCCGAGCAGGTGTCGCCCATCGGTTTCGGCGTGGCCGCTGCGGTCCCGCTGCTGATGCCGCTGCTGCCGCTGGCCTTCGGGCGACGCTGGATTGAAACAGAGAGTTTCGGCCTCACGCCGGACGCGACCGCGCTCGCCACCCTCGCCGTGTTACCGATGTTCGTGCCCGCTTACCGTTTTCTGTGCCGCACTTGGCAGGTGGTGCCGCTAAGCTGGGGGTTCGTCAGTGGCCTGACCTTGTGGTCCCTCGGCCAGCCCCTGTGGGGCTCGCTGTTACCGGTGGCATGCATTCTGGTGGTCTTCCCGCCTTGGCATCGTGCTCATAAATGTGCACACTGACCATATAGAAAGCGCGAGAGAGCAGACCTCATGTCCACCGACGAACACGCATCGACCATCTGGCAGGTCAGCAGCTTCGACCGCCTGCACGAAGCCGCGATGCGCGGGCATGACCGCCCGACGGTGGTGTCGAGCACGCTGATGGCCGAGATCGATGCGCTCGAGAAGCGCCAGGAGGCCTCCGACGCGCTCGAGGTGCTGGCCGCCTGCGTCCGCCTGCAGGAGCCTGCACTGGTCTATTTGCGCTTCGCCGAACTGGTCTGGCCGGTGACGGTGTTCCCCGCGCAGATGATCTACCACGCACCGCGCCCGCTGACCGAGGCGCCGGAGCCGTCGCTCGCCCGCGTTACCTCGATGGCCATCGAGCCGCCGGTGGTGCGCGCGCCCGGCCACCCGATGAGCAACCGCGTGGCGGCCGACGACAGCTACTACTCTCTGGCGCCGGCGCTGTGGCGGCTGGCGCTGTTCGGCCCGCGCGGCCGCATCCTCAACGAGATCGGCGGCAGCGCGGCGTATCGCGTGCTGCGCAACCCGAAGGTCGACGACCTGCCGCTGCCCGGCGCGCTCGGCCCGGCGGCGGAACGGCTGCGCCGCGAATCGGCCACGCTCAAGCAGATCGCCGGCTGGCCCGGCATGAGCATGGAGCGCGCCTCGCGGCTGCTCAACGCGCTGTACCTCGGCGCCAACCTGATGGTCTCGCGCAGCACGGCCGGTGCGCGCCCCGACGCGCGCCGCAGCCTGTTCGGCTGGCTGGGCGGTCGCTGAATCCGTCGCGGGCGGGCAGAATGGGGCGATCGCAACGCCCCGGAGAGCACCGCCCGTGAGCCCAGTCCCTGCCGGCACCCCCGCCTGGAAGCACGACGGCGTGCGTGTCGTGCCGGGCGACCGCCTCGACCCGAACACCGCCCAGACGCCGGGCATGGACCGCAAGGCGGCGATCAACTTCGCCCGCGTCGGCGCACAGAAGCTGTGGGCCGGCACCGTGCACATCCACCCCAATGCGAAGACCGGCGCCCACCACCACGGGCCGCTGGAGAGCGTGATCTACATCGTCAAGGGCCGCGCCCGCATGCGCTGGGGCGAGCACCTCGAGTTCACCGCCGAAGCCGGGCCGGGCGACTTCATCTACGTGCCGCCGTTCGTGCCGCACCAGGAGATCAACGCCAGCCCGACCGAGGTGCTGGAGTGCGTGCTGGTGCGCAGCGACGGCGAGGCCGTCGCGGTCAACCTCGACATCGAGCCCGCCGAACCGCCGGAGAACATGCCATGGGTCGATCCGACGCATCCGGCCTGAAGGCCGCGCTGCTGGCCGTGCTGGCCGCGGCGGCGTGCAGCGCGCAGGCCGCGCCGCCGTCGCCCACGCGCGGCGAACTGCTCTACACCACCCACTGCATTGCCTGCCACAACTCGCAGATGCACTGGCGCGACCAGCGCCTGGCCACCGACTGGCTGAGCCTGCGCGCGCAGGTGCGGCGCTGGCAGGGCGTGGCCAACCTCGGCTGGAGCGACGACGACATCCTCGAGGTGGCGCGGCACCTGAACGAACGCATCTACCGCTACCCGGTCGGCGGCGACAAGGTGGTGTCGCAGCGCGCCGCGTCATCGATCGGTCACTGAGGGGTCACGACCGCGTCACTCCATCGGCCCAGCATAGCGGGCAACGATGGAGAACCGACCGATGCGGGACCTGCCCCTGCCCACGCTGCCCCTTGCCGACCTCATCGCGCCCGCAGCGGCGACGCGGAGGTCGCTTCATCCGGCACCTGCACAAGCCGAACCCGGCCGCTTCGAGGTGGCTTGGGCGCGTGACGAGGCGGATGTTCGCGCCGCGCAGCGCCTGAGGTACGCCGTCTTCGCCGAAGAGATGGGTGCACGGCTGAGCGTGCCCCAGGGCGCGCCCGACGGCCACGACATCGACGTCTTCGACGACTTCTGCGAGCACCTGCTGGTGCGTGCACCGGCCGGCGCCGACGGCGAGCCGGGCGCGGTGATCGGCACCTACCGCGTGCTGACGCCGGCGGCGGCGCGGCGCGTCGGCGGCCTGTACAGCGAGACCGAGTTCGACCTCACGCGGCTGCGCCCGTACCGCGCCCGCATGGTGGAGCTCGGCCGCTCCTGCGTGCACGCCGACTGGCGCTCGGGCGGCGTGATCCTCGCGCTGTGGGGCGCGCTGGCCGAGTTCATGGCGCGCAACGGCCTGGAAACGATGATCGGCTGCGCCAGCGTTGGCATGCGTGACGGTGGCCACGTGGCCGCGAGCCTGTGGGAGCAGCTGCGGCACAGCCATCTCGCGCCGATCGAATGCCAGGTGCATGCGCGGCTGCCGCTGCCCGTGGCCGAACTGCGCAGCGACCTGGCGGTCGAGCCGCCGCCGCTGATCAAGGGTTACCTGCGCTGCGGCGCGAAGCTGCTCGGCGCGCCGGCCTGGGACCCGGACTTCGGCACCGCCGACCTGCCGATGATGCTGCGCATCGCCGACCTGCCGCTGCGCTACCGGCGGCACTTCGCGGGGCTCTAGGCCCGGCACTCGCTCAGCGCGACTGCAGCACCAGCTCGATGCGCCGGCGCAGCCGCTGCGCTTCGTCGGCCGCGCCGGCCTGCTCGGCGCGGTAGGCCAGCGCCTCCAGCCAGGCCAGCAGCGGGCGCCGCCAGCCCTGCGCCGACGCCGTGCCCGCCGCCAGCGTCAGCGTGGCCGGATCGGCCAGACGCGCACGCAGCAGCAGCGCCGCGGCGATCAGGCGCGACTGCGGATCCTCGATGCTCTGTACCGCCAGCGGCGTCTTCGCGGCGATGGCCGCGGCGACGGCGCGTTGCGCCTGCGGCAGCAGCGCGATGCGCGCGGGCTCGAGCGGCTTTCCCGCGAGGTGATCGGCATAGGCCTGCTCGGCCGCCGGCGCATCGGCACGCCAGCGCTCGAAGCCGTCGCAGGCGGCGAAGTCGAGGCTGGCCACGCGCGCCGCGCAGCGCATCAGCTCGGCGCGGGCCAGCAGCGCCGGTTGCCCCGTGCGCGCGAGCAGCGCGCGGCCGCGCTCGAACTCGCGCTTCGCGGCAGCGGTGTCGCCATTCAGGTCCATCATGATGGATGAATCGATCGCCGGCCGCGCCTGCAGTTGCCAGTCGGGCGGCAGCGGGCCGCTGCTGCAGGCGGCAAGCGCCGCGGCCACGAGCAGAACGACGGCCTTGCTCATTTGAGCTGCAGCTCCGTGTCGCGCTTGAACGGCCACTTGCGGTTGACCTCGTCGACCAGCTGCTCGACCTTGCGCACGGTCGCGTCGACCTCGCCGCGCAGCGCGTCGAGGTCGTTGGTGGCGCCGCGCACGTTGCTCGCCACGCCCTGCGCCTCGGCGAGCAGCGCATCCACCTTCTGCAGCGTCTGCCGCGCATCGCCGAGCAGCGCGTTGAGCTGCGCCACGCCCGCCTTGCTCTCGCTCACCAGCCCCTGCGGCCCGAGCACCTGCGCATCGGCCTTGGCGGCCATGCCGTCGATGCGCGCCAGCAGCGCATTCACGCGCTGCAGCGCGGCGCTGATCTGCTTCGCATCGGCCTCGTTCATCAGCAGCCCGGTGGCGCCGCGCGGGCCGGTGGCGCGTTCGGTGATCGTCTGCACGTGGGCCAGGCTGAGCGCGAGCGACGACTCCGGGCCGGTCAGCCGCGTCAGGTTGGCCACCAGCTCGCGCACGTCGGACACCAGCCGCGGCAGTTCGGCGGTGGCGTCGCCGACCAGCACGCGGCGCTCGGCGCCGTCGGGCAGCGGCGGATCGCTCAGCACGCCGCTGTAAGCCTTCAGCGTGGCCCCGCCGACCAGGCTGCGCGACAGCGTGAAGACGCTCGATTCGCGCAGCCACTTCGCATCCTTCACCGGCACGTCGATGACGATGCGCGCACTGCCGTCGGGGGCGAGTTCGATGCGGCGCACGCGTCCGATCGGGAAGCCGGAGAAGGTCATGTCCATGCCCACGCGCACGCCCTCGGAATCGTCGGCCACCAGCACCACGCGCTGGGTGGCCTCGAAGCTGCCGCGCGCGTAGAGGATGTAGAGCACGGTGGCCGCGACCAGCGCGACGAACAGCGCCAGCAGCAGTGCCGCCTTGGCTTCCAGGTTCTGCGGTTCCTTGTCGTTCATCTCAGTAGTAGTTGCCCACCAGCGAGGCGGCCTCGATGATCACGATCAGCAGCAGCATGCGCACCAGCCCCTGCAGCTCGGCGCTGGTGTTGGGCCGGCGGCGCGGCACCGCATCGAGCACCGAGGCGATCGGCATCAGCGCCACCGTCAGGCTGAGGAACAGGATCTTCAGCACGAAGATCAGCGACACCGCCGGCGTGAAGATGCGGCCGACGGTGTGCGTGTAGGCGGCGAAGCCCGCGCCGGTGAAGCCGTAGACGGACAGATAGGCCACCACCAGCGTGATCACGCCGCTCACCGCCGCCAGCATCAGCGCGCAGAAGCTGCCGGCCACCGCGCGCGGCAGCACCTCGGCGCGCATCGGGTCGATGCCCTTCGCGGCCAGCGCGTCCCAGCCGCCGCCGCTGCGCAGCGCGGCGACCTCGGCCGCCAGCGGGATGGTGCAGCGCAGCGCCGCGAACATCGCCGCCGCCAGCGGGATCAGCTCCAGCACCAGCACCCGCACCACCATCTCCAGCGCGTACTGCGTGAGGCCGTAGCTCTGCGAGGTGACCAGCACGATGCGGATCACCACGATGCTGATCAGCAGGCTCAGCAGCGTGAAGCCGAGCAGCGACTGTGCGGTGCCGAGGTAGACGTGCCGCGCCATTGCCTGCCGGTTCGCGGCCCGGTAGCTCGACGGCGACAGCGCCAGCACGGTCAGCAGGGCGGCCAGGTGCACGGTGCGCCACCAGCCGAGCAGCCACTGACCGGCGTTGCGCGCCAGCTCGGCCAGGGTGCCCTGCGGTGAGGTCATGGGCGGCATGAAGCCATCATAGGCGCCGGCGCTGCGCCCGCGCGGCGGGCTCCCCGGGCGCGGACGGCGGGCGCCTGAGCACGGTCAACGCTTCCTCGTGCAAGGCGTCGGCGGCGGCCGAGCGCGCCGAGGCCTTGCTGCGCAGCACCGACACCTCCATGGTCGACAGCGGCGGCAGGCCGTGCCGCGCATCGAGCACCAGCAGGTCGTCGGGCACGCTGCAGCGCGTGAGCACCGCCACCGCGAGGCCGCTGCGCACCGCGGCGAGCTGCCCGGCGAGGCTGGAGCTGTTGTAGACGATGCGATGCGCGCGGCGCTGCGCTGCCAGGGCGGACAGCGCGTCGCGGCGGGCCAGGCTGCCGGCCTCGTAGACCGCCACCGGCAGCGGGTCGCGCCGCCAGGCTTCGTGCCGGGCCGCTGCCACCCACACCAGTGGCTCGTGGAAGAGCAGGGTGCCGCGCGTCGGCCGGTCGCGCGAGACCAGGGCGAGATCGAGTTCGCCGCGCTGCACGCGCGGGATCAGCGAGGTCGACTGCTCGCAGTCGAGCACGATCTCGACGTTGGCGTGGCGCGCCGCGAAGCGCCGCAGCAGCGGCGTCAGGTAGGCGTCGGCGTAGTCGTCCGGCACGCCCAGGCGCACGCGGCCGCTGAGCTGCGGTCCGTGCAGTGCGGCCTGCGCCTCCTCGTGCAGGGCCAGCAGGCGCCGCGCGTGCACCAGCAGCTCCGCGCCGGTGGGCGTGAGTTCGAGGTGGCGGGGCCCGCGCGAGAGTACCGGCCGGCCCACCGCGTCCTCGAGCTTGAGCAGCTGCATGCTCACCGCCGACTGCGAGCGGTGCACCTGCGGCGCGGCCGCCGAGAGCGAGCCGGCGTCGACCACGGCGACGAAGGCGCGCAGCCAGTCGAGTTGCAGGTCGCGCATGGCGGCGGTTCCGGGGAAGTATTCGATAATCGAATGGTAGGTCAAAGAAGAATCCGCTTCACGGATGGCCTTCCGGGGCCGAGCATCGCCGCATGGCCCAGCTCGACCCCTCGTCCTCCGCCGCATCGTCGCGGCACGAGCGCGACGGCGCGTGGCTGATGGCCGCCGGCGGGCTGCTGCTGGGCACGCTCGGTGTCTTCGTCGAGGAAGCCGGCGCCGCGCCGCTGACCGCCGTGTGGTTCCGTTGCGCCTTCGGGCTGCTCGCGCTGCTGGCCTGGGGCGCGGCGGCCGGGCGCCTGCCCGAGCTGCGGCTGCGCGGCCGCTGGCTGGCCGCCGCCATCGCCGCCGGCGTGCTGGTGGTCTTCAACTGGGCGAGCTTCTTCGCCGCCATCGAGCGCACCTCGATCGGCGTGGCCACGATCGTGGTGCACGTGCAGCCGATCTGGGTGATGCTGATCGGCGCCTGGTGGTGGCGCGAGC
>VFQN01003810.1_pt1 | contig 20819 bp, 37 predicted proteins | sample 3512371 | NCBI WGS metagenome assembly VFQN01 (sample SAMN10412370, study PRJNA504923) | tailings metagenome | isolation source: Replicate 2 from Balatoc abandoned mine | place: Philippines: Itogon, Benguet | collected 2017-08-28
TGGGAGTCATCCACCAGCTGATGCCCGACGGTTCATCATCCACTGGCAGGCACCTACCACCGACACGCCTTCCCCATGGGTCCGTGACAACCATGACAACACTGTACGCCCGTACGGGAGGCACCACATCTACCGGTATCTCGTGAACCACACGGTAATAACACTGCACTTCGGTGATCATGAAGGTGCACAACTGCACGGCCTTGTTGGGGGCATTTGGAGCAGCAGAGAGCAACGCAGCGTGGCACCGGCTGTGGGCCGGGGGGCCGGCATCACCAGGCACGTCCGGGCGACGCGACACACGCGCTCCATTGCGTGCTGGCATTACTGCAGCTTCACACGCTCTCCACTCAGAGCTGTTGCGCCATAGATCGAAATGGTTGTATATGTCACCCAGGAGACTCCCTTGCTGCCGTTGGTAGCAGTAGCCTGGCCGCTATGGCTCATGCAATGGCATCGTATGCGTGCAATTAGCATTGTGTTTTATGTTGCGATGCACTAAAGGAACCTCTAGATAATCTGCATGGCTATGCCGCGACATGGGGAGGTGGTGCATGGACGATGCGAGGGAGGGGCAGGGGCCGTGGAGAGCAGGTGGTGGCGAGCAGGGGAGGTGTCTGGGCTCGGGCATCGGGGGTATGCCGATGGGGTTCGGGGAAGGGGGGCTAAGAGGGCATGGAGCCGGGTATGTAAGGTTGATGCATTATTACAAATTATTTTCAACACGGTGCTGCACTCGGGGACCCTTAAGCTTACTGCCCTACATAACCGCTCTGTTGGCACTCCTTTTGGAACCGGCGGAGGCTGCGCCTCCTGTTATCATGGACGATCCTAACGACGATGGCTACGGCTTTGACGAACAGGAGGGTGGCGACAGCGACGACGAGTAAGAAACCCAGGCTGGGCATTACGCATGCACGCGGGCAACGACGACGCGAGGAGTTGCGAGCACTTCAATTTTCCTTTGTGCTGAAGCCACTGAAAGAACCTTGTGGTGGCTCTTTGCCTCGTAGCCTGTCTTCACTCTCCTCGACTTCGTCGGCATCCTCCAGCTGGAGCAGCTTGCTCGCGGAGTGGGAGGCGGAGCGACGAGGACCGACGAGCAGTCCTAAAGCGTCTGCAAGGGCGCAAAGCGGCCGAACCCCGCTGTGGCGAATGCCACCCTCACCAGCGCCTCGGCTGCCCCTGTCAGCTGCTAGTCGGCTTAGCCCGTCCTCCTCCACACCTGCGGGCAGCGGGCGACGAGCAGCGTTTGTGGCCGGCAGCGTGAACATCACACCTCGCAAGAGCGGGACCTCAAGGTAGCTGCCGCCGACGGCCTTGCTGATGGCTCTTGGCTAGGTGCAATAGGGTATGGGTTATAAGTCACCTGAGCGACCGTGGCTAGGGTTTTTGTAACCCCGTGGAGCGCTGGCTCTGAGCCGGTTCCGTGCACCGGCACTGGCACGGCACCATACGCCACAGCCAACACGACACGCTGCTATACCATTTCACACCTCCACATTGACCCTTCGATGGCTCCGTGTCCGCGACCCGTACTTTCGTAGGCCGTCTCACCTCCACACCCCCCCATACCCAAGCCCACACCCTGTTGCTCCCCTCCCCCTCGCTCTCACCGCCCCACCCCGCAGCCCCTCCCGCGACATCCTGCTGCCCCGCCTTCCCGCCACCGCCCTCTCCGTGCTGGTGCCCCTGCTGCCGCCCGCCACACGTGCCGCCCTGCGTGCCACGTGCCAGGCCCTGCGCGAGCTGGTGGACGGACACACCGCCAGCCTCACGCTGCGGCCCGACAGGAGGGTGGTGGACAGCCTCAGCCGCAGGGGGCTCAAGGTGGGTGGGGGCAGGGGAAGGGGGGCTGGATGGCCAGGGGCCAGGGTTGGGATTGGGGACTCATGGTGCGGAGCAAGGGGGAGCTGGGGAGGTGGAGCTGTCATGTGCGCCCGCTGATGCACCTACGATAACGTAGGCACACCAGTTTATATGCCCCTCCACTCACGACTCTATCGTGCAGGCCTGTGACCGCTTCCCCGCCCTGCGCTCTGCCACCGTGCGCCTGTCCCCCTCAGTCCTACACCTACCGTACCTGCACGATAGCCCATCACGCTCTCTCCACTCTACTCTAGTCCTCCATATCCTCGCCATCCTCTCCCTCCTCGTCCCTGTCTAGGCCTATGACCGCTTCCCCGCGCTGCGCTCCGTCACGGTGCGCCTGCCTTGCTGCCTGCCGCTGAGCGCGTGGCTGGTGGCGTGCGGCACGGGGGCCTGCCTCACGTCCCTCACGCTGCACGCCCCCGACGTGGCCCTGCTGGAGGACCTGGCGCTCAGCGTCACGCACCCACACCTCAAGGTGGGCTGTGCAGCGCACGGTAGGGGCCGTTTGTGGGCGGTTCCGGCGAGGTGCGGGGGCAAGGGCGTCAGTGCGCAATGCGCAGTGCGCCGCAAGAGAGGACTGCTGCAGCGTCTGCATCTTGCATCATTTGTTTGACCGAGTCTTTCTTTCGGCCCCGGTCGTGGCCCTGCTGGAGGACCCGGCGCTCAGCGTCACGCTGCCGCACCTTCAGGTCGGCAGAAGCGTGGGGGCTCAGACCGCCAGCAATCTGCACAGCTGCCTCACAGCTCCATGCAGCTCCCATGCTTTCACTTGTGTACTGGGCGGATTGCGAGCAAGGTTGCTAATCCATGACGTAACACCGCATGCGTGGAGTTCTGGGCACGCGGCATGTTGACCCCCGTCCTTCCCTCCCCCGCACACCCTGCGTAACCCACAGCACCTGAACGTCACCGTCAGCATGCTGTGTGTGTACGGCCGTTGAACCTTTGGCGTGGTACCGTGCGCTTGGGGCCTGCCTCACGTGCCATTTCGGCCCCTATGCTTGCCGCCCGCCCTTTCTTTACCCACAGCACCTGGACCTCACCATCAGCAGGAGCGGCAACCCACATGCGTCGCCACCCGTCGTGCAGGTGCGTGCCCCAAGCCATGTCCGTGTATCCTGCAAATCCCCGCTAGCATACCTTCTGCCACATGCCTGCCTGTCCTACTCACCACGTGCACGAAAGTTCATCCCCAAGAGCTGCACACTAGGTTCCCGCCCACATGCCGCCACGCCCCACAGTCAATGGCGGGTGCGCTGAGCCACCGGACCCCCCTGCCCGCTCTCCCACTCACTCGCATAACTCCGACACCACACCCGCCTGCCTTAACCCTCCCACGCCCCACAGTTCATGGTGGGTGTGCTAAGCCACCTGACCCACCTGCGCGTGGCCTGGTCGGGCCCCAGCGGCATGGCGGCCGCCACCGCCGCCCTGGCGCACGGCCCGCGCCGCCTGTTCCTGGACGGCCGGCCGCGCCTGGGGCCGCTGCTGCTGTCGTCGCTGGTGGACCTGCCGCGGCTGGAGAGCCTGGAGCTGCAGGTGGGTTTCGGGACAGGGCGAGCAGTTCTTTGGAAGGTGTGGCATTTGCATTAGGGGTGAGTTGAGCTGGGTTGGAAGGGATGCAGTCCCTGCCGCTGCTGAAGAGCCTGGCTGAAGCTGCCGGTGGGGTGGGGACAGGACCGGGTGCACTGGTCTTGTGTTGGACCACAGGTGTTGGTAGCCTACACAGGGATGTGGTCCTGCACGCCACGCCTGCCTAAGCTGAAGAGCCTGGCATCCCAGGGAGAGCGTAAGGGTTGGACCGTCGATTGGAAGTCCAACAGTGATAAGAAAGTATGGCACACGGCAGTTAGGCCTCACTCACCAACCACAACTGCAAAAACCAGTTACCAATTACAATTGCAGAAACCAATTCTCAATTACAACTGCAAAAACCAACTACCAATTACAATTGCAAAAACCGTTCCGCAGGGCTTCCTGGTGGACACGGAGGGGCACGCGGTACTGGCGCGGCACTGGCCCGCGCTGGGCTCCCGGCTGCGGCGCCTCAAGCTGTCGCAGCTGCACCTCATGGTCAGCACCAACACGCCAGAGGTGCGGGAGCGCGCGCACTGCCATGCTGCACGCATGCGCACGACGCATTTTAGAATATCCCTTTTTGCCGTATTCCTTCACTAGCAACGCATCCGGGCAGCTTCTCGCGGTAAGCATCATCAGCGCCAAGAGGCAGGCTGGCGCGCTCGTACCACGTTACGGCGGTGTGTCAAAGACAGCAGCAAGGTGTAGTGAAACATGTGCGGCCTGTGGACAATTCTGTGCTCACACTATGCCCACACGCCGCAGGGGCAGCACCTGGGGGAGCTGGTGTGCAGCTGCCCGCAGCTGTCGGAGCTGCACTGCGACCTGTTCCTGCCCGCGGCGGCCGGCGGCGCGGCGGCGATGCTCATCAGCCTCATGTATGCCACGCGGGACGTCAAGGCCGTTGCACCGCAGGTGAGCAACGCAAGCACACCAGCACAGCGGTGTGCCGTACTGCGTTGCAAGCGTGCCGTACGGGTTGCGTTGGGGCTCAGGGGCGTCCCTGCCCGTCTACATTCGCTGCCCGGGACGACTAAGAGGGCAGGACTTATGTAAAGCTGAGCCGGCTTGTGCATTAATGGGGTGGGACCAGCTCGGTGCAGCCTCATGCACGCTGGGCGCGACGTCAAGGCGATCGTGCTGCAGGTAAACGGGCGCGCTGGAAGTGTAGCAGTAGCCCCAACGTGACTGTCCTCAAGTCCCACGCGTTACCTTTGCTTACCATTGCCGTCCTCCGTCCTCCCCAAAGTGGTGCTGCTAACCGCTCACCTTTCCAACGCCTGACGTTCTTTCCCATCGTCTACAACCAACCTCAACCGCCACTGTCCCCCGGCCGGCCCTGCCCATGCAGTTGCTCCCGCTGTCTCTGACCCGCCTGGAGCTGCCCGGCGTGGCGCTGGTGGAGCCGGAGCAGCTGCAGGCGCTGGCGCGTCTCACGGCGCTCACGGCGCTAGAGGTGCGGCTTGTTTGCATCTTGGCTGACACCCAGCGTGTACCATCTTACCAGGGCGGGGCGTTGTACTTGCATGCGTTGCTGGGCTCCTTGCAACTGCCATTCTGCTGCGTGTCCTGGCGGCGTGTAATCCCGTCGAACACGTTTCTCCTCTGCCCTACCACGCAGGCAGCTGCCCTCGGACGGGGAGCTTCAGCGCACTGTGCGTCCCTGAGGGTGAGTCGCGCCAGCGGCTTGGGTCCTGTGGTTACTGCCTTGGCAGCACAGTCCTTCACCGCACCAGCGTGCATGTTGATTGCGCATGTATGCGATTATGACTTTGTTGTGCATCTCTACCTCTGCCTTGCTCCAGGAGCTGCGGCTGGTGGACTGCGACTGGCGGCAGCTGCTCGACATGCTGCCCTGGGAGTGGGCCTGCGGGCTGCCGGGCGGCGAGCAGGGCAAGGGGAAGCAGCAGCAGGCGGAGCAGCAGCAGGGGCAACAGGCGCAGGGCGGGACACCAGCCGTACACCCTCTGGGGTCGCAGGTCGGCATCGAAACAGAGCGTGGGGGGCCTGAGGGCATCGGCCAGGGGCCCAGCGGAGTTACGGACGGCGCGGTGGGTCCGGTGGGGTCGATTGGGGAAGGGCGCTACGAGGAGGATCAGCAGGCTGGGCCGCAAGCAGCTGTGTTAGGGGAAGCGGAGGCGGAGGCGGATGCAGGCGCAGCTACCACACTAGCAGCAGCAGCGGCGGTGACAGGGGCGTGGGCTGGAGCCTGCAGTGCACGAGGAGAGCAGGCCGGTGCTGCATGCACCGGGCGAGGACGTGGCGGGACTACGGTGTACCACGGCATACCACCGTGCTCCGGCCGTGCTTGTGGTACTGCGGCCGCTGCTGCTAGTTCACGTACGGCTGCCGCTGCGTCAGGTCATGCGGCGGTTGGTGTTGCCTCGGTCGCATTCCGTGGGTGCTCGACTTCCGGCGGATCCATCTCTCCACGGGAGGCAGGGGGCCATGTGCCGGCAGGCGCCTGCACGTGCCTGAATGGGCGTGCAGGGGAATGCCCAGCTGCGTACAGCACTGGTCGCGGGGGAGGATTGCCGGGGCAACACGGCGCAGAGGAGCGAGGAGGAGCGGCGGATGGCGGCGCGCTGTTGAATGCTGGGGCTGACCTGGAAGATGAGCACAGCGACAGCAGCGTTAGTTGCCAGAGCAGCAGATGCAGTAGCAGCAACGGTAGCCCCCGCAGGGGTGAGCGTGGGGAAGCGCGGAACGACGAGCCGAGGGGGCAGGAGCAGGAGGGGGCAGCGGGTGCGTCCTGCGGAGGGAAGTGTGGAACAGCAGGTCTTGAACCAGCGGGGACAGGGGGACAGGACCAGCACCGTGCAGGTGATGGTGCAGGTGCAGCGGGCCGGGAGGAGGCAGCGGGCGGCGGCAGCGGCGGCAGTGGGGCGCAGTTGGGGGCGGCAGCGGCTGGTGACGAAGGCGGGGCTGTGGCTGCCGTGGGTTCTGGTTCCAGCATCGCTGCCAGCCCTACGGCGGCGGGTCTCGGCACCGGCGCGCTGAGTCCCCAGGGCCCGGCGGCAGCGGCCGACGGCGGCAGGTTGGCTGGCGGCTCGAAGCGGGAGTGCCCTCTGCGGCTGCTGCAGGTGGGTGCGTCAGGGCCGCGCCCAGGCGGGAAGGGCAGGCTGCAGGGTCGGTCTGAGGCACCACGACCGTCAGTCGGTTGGCAGTCGGTTGGCAGCCTTGTGGCGGGGAAAGGCGGGCTGCAGGGCAGGGTAGTGCGTGCAAGGCAAAGTGCTGGGTGTAACTGCAGCTGGGTATCCCAGCGCGTTGCTTCTGGGGCCGTGGTCAGTGCAGGCGGTTATGGCCCGTGTGCGGGTCCAGTCTGCCAGGCCACCTCCGGATCCGCATCATCTTCTTTAGTGTGCACGGCGGCAAACGCCTAGGCTGTCTCTTCCTCATGTTAGAAGCGGTACGTGAGTGCACACGCGCTACGTGCTCCCGTGACGAGAAGTAAGCTGTACAACAACCCGTGTCCACGTCGCAGGTGGTGTCTGGTGAGCGGCTGGACGACTGGCACGCGGCCGACCGGGCGCTGCTGGGCCGCGTGGCCCGGGGGCTGATGCCGCTGGTGGACGGCGGCTGCTGCGTCAAGCTGCAGGTGGGGGCCTGGCACTTGTGTGTTTGGCCAGACAGCGAGCCTGCGCAAAGGCCGCGGCAGCTGACTTGGCACGTTTGCCTGCTCGCATGCACGGGCGACAGTTTGAGGCCTGCGTGCTGCTGACGCGTGCCGCAATGCCCAGCTATGAGTGTGGCCTAAACGGCTGCAACGGGCAACGGGTGTTGCCCTACTGTGGGATTGAGCACATGTTGCCGAACGTTGTGGCACAGGTAGCGGCCCAGCGCATGCTGAGCGCGCTGTGCTGTTGCCGTATGCCCGCGGCCTCAGGTTTCGGAGGAGGCCACGCCACACGTGTGGCATGACACAGACGTGGGCGGCAAGCCGTGGGAGACGGCGGTGGGTGCGGGGTAGGGGGACTTGGGTTGCAGAAGGGACTGTGAATTCCGTTTGCGAAATCTCGTACGGCTGGGAACCAGTGGACAAATCAATGGTAGCGCGGACAAACAGTGGTAGTCATAACGGAATTTGCGTGCTATGTGCTGTTACATGGAGCAGGCGGTGTGGCGGCACATCAAGGCGGCGCAGAGCAAGCGGCGGCTGCAGGTAAGCCCGAATGCGCTTGCCATCATGCGCTTGAGCTGCAGACACCTCACGCGACAGCTGCATGTGTGCTGTACAACAGCGACTAAGGGAAGGCTGCACCGCGCTTGAAGTTAGCGTAGGGTGCCGTTCCGATACCGGTAGCCCATATTGCTTCAGAGACCTGATGCACCGCCCTGACCGGTATGTACAGCTATGGATGACTTCAGGTAAGCTACGGTGGCCAACACAACGGTGTTGCTGCGGTGCTGATGGTGCTCTCCACCCGTGTGTGCGTAATGACAGGCCGATACCGCTGCGCTGGCTGAGCGCCTGGCACGAGGCCGACTGCTGCAGGTGAGCCTGAGGGCGCGTGGGTCCACCTTCCCCCTGTATGCATGTCCGGCAACGCACGATGCGCAGTACAGCAGCTGCAGCGACATGCGGACCAGTGTAACGCGCACGCTGTATTCTCTTCGTGCACCCCGCAGGAAGCTCGGAGGCGCCGGAAGGAGCACGTGTTCGTTGACCGTTGACCGCATGTGACCGCTGGGGTGGTTGGCGGCTGAGGGCAGGCACCAGTGGCGGTACACGCGCTTGGGGTCCTTGTTAGTGGCTAGTAGTACTCAACCCAAAGGCGCAGTCCCCCGTTGAGACTGGCTAGCACTTGCGGGCTTGGCTCATAGCCGCGGTATGTACCGGTAAGCGGAGGAAGACGTTTGGCTTGGGCCCAAAAAAGAGTTGGGATCTGCAATTGCTGCACCTGAAATTTACACTTTTGGCTTCCTTCTGGGGCCCCGCCCTGCGCGGTGGTGCGGAACACGAGGCACGACTGATGCCGTCCACCTCACGCATGCTGAAGTGCTCTCATACGGTGTGACAGGTTTGTTAGCGGCACCGGTATGCAACAGGATCACAACAGTCGATCGGATGACGCGGTGCTGGGATGATGTGGGAGCGCAGGAAGAGCAAGGTGGAGCATTGTGAAGGTGTTCTTCCGTCAGAACCAGGGGCAGTTCCACTGGGCAGAACTTCTGATCACCGGTAGGAACAGGGAACGCACGTTGCGGGTGACGTGGTGCATCGTGTAAGCCAGACGAGTAGCCCTCGTGTGTGTTGCAAGCTGCAACGTGCCTCCAGCCTGCCTATTGCTGGACTGGTACTCCGGCAGGCATCCGGCAGGCTGGCCCACGTTGGCCAGGGCAGTGAGGAGCAGGGGAGCCCCACTCCCTCTGCGCCATTTCCGGAAGGGGGTTACCTTGTTCGGTAGAGGTTTACAGCTGGACGACATGCTCATCTTTCCCTTATGTTTGTCGAGCTGCTTACTATGGCTATGGCTTGCAACGTGCTTACATAGTCCTTCGTGCCGCTTCAACTTACCTTCAGTTCCTACGACAAAGGACACGCACACAAAGGACAAACTTGTGTAGTAGATATTGTCTGTGTAAATGACTCGCCGTGAACCCAGAAACTTCGGAACTGGTTTTTGTTCTAACACGGCGTAAGACATGCAGCAGGGTTAACCAGCAAGGAAGTTATGGTGGCGATCAGCTGCAGCTGAAGTGTGTTTTTCAGTAAGGATAGCGCTCTGACTGTCCCTGCCACCACATCCGCACATGGGCATGCAGCCAATTCTGGAGAGGCTCGCGTCAGGGCCACTGTTCCGCGTACGCAGTGGCTTAGACAGTGGAGATGAGAGTGACACTAGTGAAACTGGTAGTGTATCGCGCGGTTTGCCCTCTCCGCGAGCTCGGACAAGCCGGCTGCGGCTCTTCCTTCCGGCATCGCCTCGGCCCAGCAGCGCAGCGAGCTCGCCCAAGGGATGTGACGCCCCTTGCAGCACCTCTCAACAACAGTTTACATCAGCTGCTGCAAGTGTTCCAGCAGCCGCGCCTCCGCCCCAGCACGCTGCTCCTGCAGCCCCTTGCTCCCCGCCCCCAGTATCCTCAGCCCGCCAGGCACTGAGGGCAGCCACGGCCGGAACCTACCAGCCCTACACACCTCCCCCAGCGTCACCTCGCCACACAGCCATGCGCAAGCAGGCCGAAGCTCTCGTGTCAGGGGCACGGACAGGGCACACGGGGGCACCACCATCGCCAGTACCCCCTGACGCAGCAGCAAGGGGGAGCTCCAGCGGGTCACCCCTGATGGTCCGCAGCTTCGTGCGACCCGGTAGCGCAGTACCGTACAGCCCTACACACCAGCTACATCAGGCCCCAGCTCCACGGGGCCTCCGCCAGCGCCTCCGGCGAGCGTCTGTGCCCGAGGCCCTGCTCCTGCAGTCCGACCAGGATCCATTTCAAGGGGAGACCATCATCCACCTCAACACAGACACGCACCCGCAGCTAGGGCCCAGCGCGTCCTGTTACTCCTCCAGACCCGCTAGCGGCACCTGCGGGGCAAGGAGTCCATGCCAAACTGCGCGGATCACGGCTGCTGCTAGGAGTGGTGTCTGCAGCAACAGCAACAGGGTCTCCAGCTCAGGCATCCGAAGCGTCCCTGGGTCACCTGTGGTGCGAACAGCAACAGCTGCAAAGGCGGCTGCGCAGGGGATTTCTAGCCCGGTGGCGGCGGCCACCGTCGCAGCGGCGGTGGCGGCGCGCGCCCAGTCCCTCGCTAGGCAGACCGGGGCAGCGGTGACGGAGTTGGGCCCTGCGGACGATGGCGCAGACTGGGAGGCAGCATCTGAGTTTGCAGCGCCGACGGAGTGGATGCAAGGGCAGGAGGAGGAAGGCGAGTTCGTTTTGTCTGCCGGTCAGGGCATGGTGGAAGGCAGCAGCAGCAGCACCATGCATTTCGGGCGGGTCACCGGCGAAGCTGTCGGAAGCTACACAGGCAGCTGCGCGCAGCTGGGGCCGGGTGGCGTGCTGTCGCCTATGGGGCGTTCCGCTGCCCCTCTGTGTGCCAGTGCGCCGCATAGCCCCACACGCCCTGCGACCGGGCCTGCTGGTGCTGGTGCTGGTGGTGGTGGTTCTGGCCTTGCCAGCCCAAGAACAGCACTCCTGCAGCAGCAACACCATCACCTGCATCCCCAACCGCCCCTCTCCTTCACAGCCGGAATGGGTCCAGCTGCCGCCCGCGTACTGCAGCAGCACCAACAGCTCTTATCTGACCTCCACACGCCAAGCAGCCCGACCAGTGCAGCTACAACCACCACCTCCCACCACAGCTTCACCGCACCCACCGCACGGCGGCCGTCATGCGGCGGCGGCCCTTTCAGCCCCAGCCGCCTCCACCCCCGCCCATCCTCAGCCATCTCCTCTTCCTTCACCTCCCAATCCACCCCCCGCCCTGGTTCTGCTGCCCGCGGCCGCGCTAGCACATGCGGAATTGCAGGGACCACCGCCACCTCCACCACCGTCGGCGTCCTGAACTCCCCGCGCGCGATCGCCGCTGCGGCAGCAGCAGCGGCGGCCTCCGTCGCCGCAGGAAGCCGCATCGCACACATCCTGCCCGAGGCCCCCACGTCCCCTCTGGCACTGTGTGGAGGTGGCTACACAGGGCAGCACCAGGGCAACGGGGCAACAGGAAGCGGGGGCTTAGCCAACCGGCTGGGCCGCGTGGTCGCCAGCGTGATGCCGTCCGGCAACCCCGGCACCTTCAGCCTGTCGCTCAACGAGCGCATCGATCTGGTGGGTAGGGGCGGGCAAAACGGTGGCGACGGTCGCCAGTCCTAGCAAGGACTTTTGTGGCCACAGCATCTGGGATGTGACAGTGTTGCCCCGTGTGGAGGAGTTTGGACATTGTAATGGTGGTCAGGTGGTGGTATAGGTGGTGTTGGTATCGGCCACGGGGCTGCATGCCTATGGGCCAAAGCATGCGTTTAGGTGTTGCTGGTGAATGTGGTAGGTAGAGGTGGCCAGCAGTATTGCACTGCACACTGCACCTTACGAAGCGTCGTGACACTGTGCCAATGACCGCCTCTCCGCAGGTGCTGATGGAGGCCGGGACGCGCGACCCGCCCTCGCCCTCGCCCCCGCCCCCCAACGAGGCAGTTGGTTTCGCCAAGTCCGCCTTGCAGGTACGGCCTCGTACGGCATACGGCCTCTACGGCATGCGACGAGCCTGGGCTTGCTAGCCCAAGGGTGCACCTTCCCGCACTGCTGCAAATCGTATGAGGCACGTCCTGTCTTTTAGGAGTTGCTGCAAGGTCGAGTGCATCTAGCTGTTATGACACCCGTCCCGTGCTGCTGGCATGCTGTTTCCTTTGCCGCAGAACCGTCGTGAGGCCGAGGTGCAGCGCATTCCCCCACACCCCCACCTGCAAGCCCTTTCAGCACGTACCAATAACACACGTTGGCCCACTTCCCCCGCTGCAGAACCGTCGTGAGGCCGAGGTGCAGCGCGCTGCCGTGGGCTCAGCCTTCTCCTCCCCAAACCCCGCCCGCTGGATGAACCAGGCGCTGCTAGAGCAGCACACGGCCGCAGTGCGGCGGGCCTCCAACGCACACAACCCATACGCACAGCAGCAGTACCAACACCACGAGCACCAGAACCACCAGCTGTCTCCCCGGTCTCCACCGACCCATGGGACACCCGCCCAGCAGCAACACCAGCAGCAACATTACTCACCACTTGGGCTTGGAGCGGATGTCTGGGCGCCCGCGTGGGGGGAGCAGGAGGGCGGGGGGTACCTGGGCGTGGGTGTTGGTGTTGGTGTGGGAGGAGCTGCAGCAGCAGGGCCTGTGGTGGTGCCCATGCACACCAGTGCGGAGGGCGTGCACCTGACGTCTGTGTCTTACCAGGCGTCACGGGAGGCCAGCAGGGCGCTGGGTGCGACCACCAAGCCGGGAGGGAGGATGAGCCTGAGGGATGCCACGAGCGGGGTGGGGTATGGGGGTCATGGAGTGCAGAGCCCTAGAAAGCGGTGATGGGAGGAGTGCTGGGGCGGGGGAATACTTTCGTATGGGTGAAAGTGTACTGATTGAACGCTTGAACCTGGTTGAGCTGGAGGAGAAAGGTGGGAGTGGCATGGGGGCGCGGTGGCATGGAGGGAGGGACGCGTTGGGGTATTCCTTAAGCACTAGGGCTTGTGCTGTGTGCGGAGGAGGGCGTGGAGGACGTATGATGGGCATGGCTAGTAGGAAAAGATGTGTACAGTGTAAATGTCATTCATTAAAGTACATATGCTGCCTTCGGCATGGTTGACTAATGGCCCAGCTGCGTAAGCTCGGTTTCACTTTGTGTGGCTTGCACGCTTGGGCATGGTACAAGATCTGTGTGGCTATTGTGATGCACCAAGAACGCCATGATGCATCTACATGACTTGCAACTACTGCTTATGGGCGTCAAACAAGGTAGTTGATGCCGATTCTTTGTGGACGTCTTCGCGCGAGTGGCGTTGGTCGGCACGTGGCGTCGGTTGAGGCAGGGGAGCCCTTGTCTAGCACGGGCTGTCCCCAGCCACAGCGACAAGCCGACAACGTACCTTGAGTCATTACGTCGGTGATGTACTCTGCTACACTCAAACCTGACTTACATAGCTGACTTGTGGCCTTTGGCGAGCTGTCTAGGTATAATACCTAAATAATTTCGTTCTGCCCTTTGAGACCCTCTAAAGCTCTCTTATAATTGCCGCTATCAGCTGAGATTTCTACTGTATCTGTTTGTGATAGCAGCATCGCAGCCTCTGCCTGCCGGCCGCCCTCGCGCTGATTCTGTGCACCATGCCCAGCATAAGCGGCGACGTCGATCCAGAACTAATTGCGCTCCTTGTGGACGGCGCTAGATATGGTGACATGGAAGACGTTGACTCCGCGCTGGCGCAGAACGTTCCGATAGATAGCAAGGACGCTGGGGGGCGAACAGGTGCGTTGCCCCGGAGCACACTGAATAAAAGAGCAATCAGTTACTGGTCATGCATTTAGTTGCATACATCAAGCCTAGGAATATACGCTCCCAGTCTGGCTCTCACGGGTGCTTGCCCACGCCAAACCCGCCCCCTAGCACTCGGACCCAGAACGTAGCCTCATCGCACACCCATAGCTGCACCATACAACCTCATTTGCGCATCTCCCCAAACACCTTGTCGCAGGAACCAGCGTATCTCGGTAGCTTCGTTGTGGTTCCGCTCAGCGGCACGCTTGAACCGCCGTCCTAGCCGTACCAGATGCCTCAAAGCATAGCATGTGGGTGCAACGGCAGCCCTCTGTTAACCGACCTATTGATCGCCGCTTTGCCCACGCCTAATATTATTTGCTGCTGTCCTCTCCATTCTCCCAGCCCTGCACATGGCGTGTGCCAACGGCCACGTGGAGGTGGTGGTGAAGCTGCTGGAGGCGGGGGCGGTGGGTGGGGGCGGGGGCGGTGGGTGGAGGCGGGGGCCTAGGGGGTTGCAGGGGGGGCTGGGGGCGGTGGGTGGGGGCATGGGCCTAGGGGGCGGTGGGTCGGGGCGGGGGTGCGTGTGTGTGTTGGGGGTTGGTTGGTCGGTCAACGATTCGACTGCCGGCGGCTCGCGTGTTGGTTTGGGGGGCAGGGGCCAAGGTAGCTCATCCACAGGCAGGCGAGGGTGCGTGATGTAGCTAGGGGACTCTGGGGACTCTGGGGTATTCCCACCAGGCAGCTATGGGGGCGTGGGCGATGGCCAGGGGTGCAGGCCCTGGCCGGCTCCCTGGCCAGGCAACCCCAGCACACGAGGACGGCAGGGCAGCCGTGGGACGGTGTCGTGGGGTAGGATGAGCATGGGGCTTCTGCGCGCGTAGGTAGATCGGGGTGGTCGACGGAGGCGGTGACGGGAGGTGCCACCCATGGGAGGTTGCCACCCATGGAGTAGGACTGGGTTTTCGCGCGCGTAGGCTCACCAGATGGGACGGGGCGGTCGGCGGAGGCGGGGGCGGAGGCGCAAGGCGCGGCGGAGTGGCCGGCAGCAGACCGCTGGACGGGCACGACCGGGGGTTGGGATGCGAAGCCCTGCGATGCGGCCAGGAGATAAAACCGTGTTCCCCTTTAACCCCCAGACCACCGACCTTCAAAACGACCAGGGCAACACGCCGCTGCACTGGGCGTGCCTCAACGGGCACAAGGAGGTGGGTATGAACTGATGGGGTGGTGACTGATAGTGGGCTGGCCTGTTGGTGGCTAGGTGGCTGTGCTGGTATGCAGCCCTGTGACCCTGTTCTTCGAGCCCATAGCCTTCCAGTTTTGTAAGGACGACTTGCACCGGATGCACATGAAGTAGTCGGCGTGAAGGGCGCTCATTTGGCGGTTGATTAAGGCACCTGAATATGCACTGAGGCGTCGCACTTCCCCATACATGCTTCCTGTCCACTCCGCTGCATGTTGCCCCCGCTCCGCAGGCCGTCAAGGCCCTGATGGACAAGGGCGCAAGCGCGGCGGTGCTCAACCAGTGAGTGCTAGCTATGTGACACCAGTGCGACGAGTGTTGAGGCGATGTTGCTGAGGGCCGGCGCCTGGATACTCCTGGAGAAGAAGCAGCAGCAGCAGCAGCAACAGGAGCAGGAGCTGTACCGTGTACGACATTACGTAGGCCTGCAGCAACACGCCTGTCTTGGGAGGCCTAAGGGTCCTCCTTGGGTTCAGAGGATGCAGGTTAAGGGAAAGGGGACGGGGACCGCTGAGTCTTGGGTCGGCAGGGCCCATCAGTGTTAGGGTTTGCGGAGCTGGGTGGGGGCTCGGGGCTGGGACCAGGGCTGGGACCACGCGACAGTCGCGAGTTCAAATGTTGACATATTGGTTTGTTGTACTGCATTCAGGGCCGGCCGCACGCCAGTGGATGAGGCGCTGGCAAGGGACTACACCGTGAGTGCTGGGGGTTGGGGGCCGTGGCACTTTGCTGACACTGTGTCCTTTTACCGGTAAGCAGAGCTATGTACATTACGCGGCACTAAGGGCTTGCGCAGCAAATGACCTGCATGAAGTGCCGTAACGCACTCGCTGCTGTGTCTCGCCCACGGCCGTGGACGTAACCACCACCACACAGCGAAACGCTGGGCGTGGGCGGCCAAAGCGGCCAACAAACCCTCACGTTCGCCATCACACGTCGCTAAGACACCTCGTGCGCGTCTGCTCCTCGTGCAGGACATCTTCGAGCTGATCAACTCGTACAACACCGCCGGGTCGGTGTCCGTGGAGGTGGTGGAGGACGGCGAGGGCGACGAGGAGGGGGAGGAGGGGCAGGAGGGCGGGGAGGAGGCGGAGGCGGCGGAGGGGCAGTGAGAGTGTCAGCATCGGTGCGTGTGTGCCCTGAGCAGGTTTGTGTGGAGGAGTTGTGCTCCGGTGCCCATGTCAAAGCAGGGGATTACGTGCCGTTCTTGGCTGCTAAGGGTATGACGGGGGTGTGAAGACCGTTGGCTGCTCGCATGCTGCTAGCTCCTGGTGCAGACAGTTCTTGGCATGGCAACAACACCGTCCGGCCGTTGGCCACGGCTAGGAAGCTTTTTTTTGGCCTGGGCTGGAAGGGGGCGCGTTCACGGCGTGCACGGCTTTTGCAGCGAACGGGCGCGTCGAGTCCCGTACTCCGCGTGGGAGCAAGGTACGGCCCTCAGGGGCTACCGTATACTGAACGCCGCTACAGGGCTGGCAGGGGAAAACGTGTGCGGCGTTTTGCGCAGCTGGGGCTTGATGGGCAACGCCGTTAGTGCGGGGGGCTCAGTAGTGGCGGCAGGGTGGCGTGGGGCTCCTGGCCGAAGGCAAAGCGACGGGCAAGGGCAGGGGGGCCGCCGAGGGCTCCCGCTGGATCCACGCGTGCATTGACGTCATGACGATTCGTTGGCTGAGTGCGTGTGATCACAACCTTTCTTCATAATGTGGTACTTGCAAACACTAAACCATAAACCTGCTGTAACAACTTTTTGGTGCACTTCATCGCAACCTTCGCCGAGTTACTCCCTTTCCCTCGAGACATTCCGCGACAATGGCGAGCGCAGCCTCACGCTTAGCCGCGCAGCTGCTGCTACGTTCAACAACGTCTGCAGCTCCAAGCCAATTTGCAGCTGGCCTTTCCATCGGCGCGGCCCCATCATCGGTCGCAACTTTGCGCCTCGCGGCCGCGTCACGTGCCGGCTCCTTCCGCGCCATTGCCACGTCGCCCTCCACAGCCGACGCCCAAGGCACCTCCGATGGAAGTGGCGGGCCTGCCCCCCCGCCCAGCGGCGGGACAGGACCCCAACAGCAGTCCCACCGTTTCGACCCACGGGTCAGTCCCTTGCAATGCAGTACAGGGAAGTCGGCATTTTGGCAAGAACCTGTTACATGCGCTACAAATAAATGTTTGCAGTCACTTGCAGTCCTGCACCATCCGCGCGGCTTCCCTTGGAAGGCAGAGCCATCACCAAAGTAGTACTGATTGGACCCTGGCTTGGACTAACGGACTATTCGCCGTTGTGGTGGTGCCCTGCGCAGGATGGGACTTCGTTCTCGCGCAACGAGATGCCCAGCGACCCCAACAACACGGCGCCGGTGGGTTAGCGTTCGGCATCTTGTGCTGTGCTGTGTGCCGAGGGCTCCAGGCAAGGGACCACCTGCAGGGGCCACCCGTGTCGACGGGCAAAGCGTGAGCACAGGCGGGTACCGTGCGTTACCGTAACCGTTACCGTACGTTACCGTACCTTTAGCCAGGGGACGTACAGGGGCCGGCCGCGTGCTCCAAGCCCCCAATTTCGAAGGCCTTGGCACGTTGGCTGGCTTTCTCTGCGCATGAGGCCCCTGTTGACCGCGGACCCGCATTAACCGCGACGGCGTTACCCACCCTTCAACTTTACCTGTACTCCTTCCCATGTGCCCTATGTCATCCAGTTTGACTACGATGGCAACTACGGCAGCCACCCTCCTAACGAGCACATCAAGCGCGACATAGAGAGCGGCGACAGAACCTACCACGACTTTGTGCGGGACGGCATGCCGCGGCCGGGGGACTACGTGGTGCGCGAGATGGACGAGCAGGTGCGTGTGTGTTAATACACAACCTGCGATCAGTGCAACATGGGCTCTGAGGGTCTGGACGCCTGGTTGCTGGCAGGGAACGGACGAGCAGGTGCGTGCGCTGTGAGATCAAGTGTGTTGGTAGGGTGTCGGGCTGTCGGCGGTCCCATCGTTGTGCGCGACCTAGCTGCTGCATGTGCGGATCAAGTGTCCGCAGGCTTCGGACAGATCTGCACAGCACCGCGTGCAAGCTCTTCCCCTACACGACGAGCCAACCAGTCTCCTGATCACAGCGTACGATATCGTGCGTGTTCTTCCTTTGCGCCTCGTATGGCCGGCCTGAGACGCAGCTCGGGCGGCCAACCCGGCCCAACCGGCCATGCCTTTGCTGCTACCCATGCAGGGCCGTGAGGTTGGCGCCACGGGCCCGGACCCAAACGCACCCAAGGGGTCGATCTGGTGAGCTGACTTTCGCTCACACCGTGTGATATGGCCGGGTCCTACCGTGCCCTGCCAAGGGCCAAGGCCCGCAGGGCGTGATGCCAGCTTCCTTTAGCAGTAGTACAGTCATCAGCGCCTCGATGTTACACGCAAATCCTGCTCCTATTTGCCCGTATGTCCAGATAGCGCGTGCATCATTCCTTCCGCGTGCTTATGGTAAGCACCCTGCTGACGCAATTTTTACGCGCAGGTACAAGCAGGAGATCGAGCACGGCATGGCGGGCGCCTCCTCCGAGCCGCCAAACTACGAGCGCATGGAGGTGCGTGAGCGGGGGGTGAGCCATACCGTAACTGTATGTGGGGACTGGCTCAGGAACTGTGCCGGAAGACCACTGCTATAGCATGCACGCTTGGCAAGATTTGCACGCCTTGCCTCCTGCAGCGCACAGCAGCAATACACGTGCTGCAGGACCCGTGAAAGCGGGGATGAAGCAGGACACCGATGTCCAGCATCCAGGCTGTGGACCTGTCATCAGCTGCACAGTTGCACTGCACCTCCCTAAGCCGTCTCAGACCGGGTACAATAGCCCGATACGGCCCGTCCCAGCACGCATTGCCCGTGCATTCCATGCACCGGCGGCAGCCCGATCGACTGTCCGGCACGGCCAGCCAGCCCGACATACAATATGACATGACACCCAGACACTGCATCCTCACGGGCTGCCGTGCCATGCGGGCCATGGACCGGCGGCAGCCCGGAGACCCTGGGGCAGAGTGACAAAAATAATACATATACTGCTGTAACATATTCCCGACACGGTCCGTCCCAACCCGAATTCCTGACGCAGTCCATGGACCGGCGGCAGCCCGGCGACCCCGGCGGCGTGGACGCCAACGAGCTGCGGCCCAAGTGCCCCGCAGACAGGAACGACATGGTGGGGTAAGTGCGGGGTGGTGCAAAACGCACTAGCGCAACGCTTGCAATTTACATCCGCGGACAGGGACGACAGGATGGGGTGAGTCCAGAGCAGGGGGCCGCACAGCGACAGGAAGGCGCGAGTTTGAAAATTGCAAACTCACGTGCAGTGTCCATGGAATGCGGCAGTAGTGTACCTTGCATTACCGCGGACCGGGATGGCACGGTGGGGAGAGCGCGGGTGGGACGCGTGCATCTGCATTGCACGTTTTGCATTGACAGACAGCTGGACACCCTGACCTGACGCAGGGCCGAATCGGCTTAGAACTTAGTGTGTATGCATGTCGGCAGGTGGCGGCGGCACGTTCGGGCAGGCCTTGCTGCCGCTTTTACCATGCGCTGCAAGACAACATGTACGACGTTCGTTTGTAAGTCATGTGCTCCCCCGGCCTTCCTGCGCTCAGACGTGCACACTCCAGGGCCTGGCCTGGCACGTGTGCCCCACGTGCCACGTGCACCCTAGGAGGTGGCTGGGCAGTGCAGGTCCGTTTGTACCTGCTGCACAACGCATTTTCTAGGCACTCACATCGATGTTGTTGGGCACTTGCTAATCCCGGTCTCCCCTACGCTCCCGTTCCAGGGGCTGGCCGGGCCACGTGGGTCGGCGTGCCAAGGAGGTGGCTGCCGGGGCGTGGGAGACCCTCAAGCACGGAGTCAACAACGCGGGGCAGCCGCAGGTGGGCGCGGGATAGCCATGGCGGTGTGTGAGATAAAATTGTGTCTTACGTCAAGCCCCTCACTATCCCTTGGGCATGGGTTGACAAGACGAGGGAGGCGCACACGGGCAGTGCTCCTGGCGACTTGGCCTGGGTGCCAGCACACCAAGGGTAGCATACAGGACAGGGGAGCGTGCCACCTGGCCTCCCCTGGCTTTGCTGTTGCCATGTACTGTCAGGCAGGAAGGCTGCTTGGGGGCTGGGCTTCGGGGACACCATGTATGGTGTTGGGGCCGTGTGTGGGGAGGCCAGCACTGGGGGCCCGTACAGCCCGCACCCCACAACCCTCACGCACCAACCCGCAGGTGGTTGAGGAGCTCAAGGCCACGGCCCCCGACCCCGGCACGGAGGAGGCGGCGCGGCGGCAGCCCCGCAGCACCGCCAGCGTGGGGGACACGGGGCTGCCGGAGCAGCACCTCAAGGGGCACTAGTGATGTGGATTCGGCGGACGGGACGGGCGCACAAGGTGTGCGCGACGGAGCAGTGGCATCCATCATCAATCCGCAGTGCCGAAGCAGCACCTCAAGAGGTGGGGATGAGTACCTGCCTGGGATGGTTTGGGGTGGACAAGGCTTGCGTAGCACTGTTGGAGGTACCCTAGGTACCTCTGTTTGGGGAGCAGCAGCTTCAGTTATCAAAGGGCGGCAGAAAGTGACAAGCACGGCAGGTGGCACAAGGTTTACGTACCAATTCGTAGGGTCTGTTGTTACGGTATCGGGGCAGCTGGAGCAGGGTGCTGAAGGGGTACCAAGCACAAAGGGGGGATGAAGACGCGAGGACGCACTGTTAGGCAAGTGACCGAACTTGTTGGAGGATGTTGTGAACTTACTGAAGCGGTTGTGTGTTGTTGTTTCGTAGGAGTACGCTGGTCGCCGTCCTGGCATACTGGTAGTGTCGTAAGAATGGAACAGAATGGAACAGAATGGAACGTGCCCAGTACGGTAGGGCACAGGCGGCGCACACGTGCCCTGGTGGTGCGTGGTAGCTGGTAGCTGGGAAAAGCTTCACTGGTACCTTGCGGTAGTTTGATGTACGGCGTGTTGCGTTTCGTTTGATGTACTGCGCGCAGTGTCCCGGTCTTCACTATTATTATGATTTTGGCAGCCATTTTGGCTGCCTGTCAGGATTATTTTGGGCAGAATCCTGACCGAATCAGGATTTTTAAGAGGGTTTTCCCCCAGGATTTGCCCAGAAATCCTGGAAAATGTACGATTGTCAG
>VFQN01003811.1_pt1 | contig 20819 bp, 11 predicted proteins | sample 3512371 | NCBI WGS metagenome assembly VFQN01 (sample SAMN10412370, study PRJNA504923) | tailings metagenome | isolation source: Replicate 2 from Balatoc abandoned mine | place: Philippines: Itogon, Benguet | collected 2017-08-28
CCGAGATCCAGTCCGACCGCTGGCTGTCGAAGTACGACACGATCATCGTCGACGAGGCGCACGAGCGCAGCCTCAACATCGACTTCCTGCTCGGCTACCTCAAGCAGCTGGTGCGCAAGCGGCCCGACCTGAAGCTGGTCATCACCTCGGCCACGATCGACACCGAGCGCTTCGCGAAGCATTTCGACGGCGCGCCGGTGGTGAACGTCGAGGGCCGCGGCTTCCCGGTCGAGGTGCGCTGGCGCCCCCCGCAGCAGGAACGGGGTCAGGTTCACTTGCCCGGGAAAGAAAGCCGGGCGCCCGGGACTCGATCCCGGATAAGTGAACCTGACCCCGTTCCTGCCGAGCTGCCGCTGGCCGAGGCCATCGCCGCGGCCGCCGACGAGATCACCCGCGGGGACCCGCAGGGCGACATCCTGGTGTTCCTGCCCGGCGAGCGCGAGATCCGCGATGCCCATGCGGCCCTGAACCGGCGCAAGTACCGCAACACCGAGGTCATCCCGCTGTACGCGCGGCTGTCGGTGCGCGACCAGGACAAGGTGTTCAACCCGGGGCCGGGCCGGCGCATCGTGCTGGCCACCAATGTAGCGGAAACCTCGCTGACGGTGCCGCGCATCCGCTACGTCATCGACCCGGGCCTGGCGCGCGTGAAGCGCTACAGCCCGCGCGGCAAGCTCGACCGCCTGCACATCGAACCCATCAGCCAGGCCAGCGCCGACCAGCGCAAGGGCCGCTGCGGCCGCATCGCCGCCGGCGTCTGCTACCGCCTCTACGGCGAGGACGACTTCGCGACGCGGCCGCGCTACACCGACCCGGAGATCCTGCGCGCCTCGCTGGCGGGCGTGATCCTGCGCATGCTCACCCTGGGCCTGGGTCGGGTCGAGGATTTCCCCTTCATCGACCCGCCCGACCCGCGCGCCATCGCCGACGGCTGGCAGACCCTGTCCGAACTCGGCGCGGTGGATGCCGAGCGCCGGCTCACGCCGACCGGCCGCGAGATGTCGCGCCTGCCGGTGGATCCCAAGCTCGCGCGCATGCTGGTGGCCGCGCGCCAGCACGGCGTGCTGCGCGAACTGACGGTGATCGCCGCCTTCCTGGGCATCCAGGATCCGCGCGAGCGCCCGGCCGACGCCCGCGAGAAGGCCGATGCCGCGCACGCGCAGTTCGCCGACCCGAACTCCGAGTTCATCGGCATCCTCAACCTGTGGGACGCCTACCGCACCGCGCACGAGGACCTGACCCAGTCGAAGCTGCGCGACTGGTGCGAGAAGCGCTTCGTCGCCTTCCTGCGCATGCGCGAGTGGCGCGAGCTGCACCGCCAGCTGCTGCTCACCTGCGAGGAGCTGGGCTGGTCGCTGGAACCCGACCCCGTTCCTGCCCCCGGCAGTCGCGCCTGGGCGGCCTGGAACCAGGCCCTGCACCGCGCGCTCATCGCGGGCTTGCCCAGCCAGGTCGGCCACAAGACCGAAAAGGGAATCTACGACGCGCCACGCCAGCGCAAGTTCCAGCTTTTCCCGGGCAGCGCGCTGGCGAAGCAGCCGCCGGGCAGGAGCCCAAGTGCCCCGGAGGCCATGGATGGCCGAAAGGGGCCGCCGGCGTGGGTGCTGGTCGCCACCCTGCTCGACACCCAGAAGGTCTGGGGCCTGATGGCCGCGAAGATCGAACCGGACTGGGTGATGGCCGAGCTGCCGCACCTGCTGGCGCGCAAGCACTTCGATCCGCACTGGTCGCGCGCCCAGGGCCGCGTCATCGGCAGCGAGCAGGTCTCGCTGTTCGGCCTGGTGCTGGCGCCGAAGAAGCCCGTGCACTATGGCGGCCTGTACCCGGCCGAAGCGCGCGAGATCTTCGTGCGCCAGGGCCTGGTGCCCGGCGAGGTGGACTGCCGCTCGCCCTTCCTCAGGCGCAACCTGGCGATGCTGGAGAAGGCGCGCGAGGAGGAGGCCAAGCAGCGCCGCGCCGGCCTGGTCGCCGACGAGGACTGGATGGCGCGCTGGTACCTCGACCGCCTGCCGCCGGACCTCAATTCCGTCGCCGGCCTCGACCACTGGACGGGCAAGCTGCCGCCCGAACAGAAGAAGTCGCTGGAGTGGTCGCTGGCCGACCTGCTGCCGGGCGAAGGCAGCGAGGCCGACCGCTTCCCGAAGTATTTCCCGCTCGGCGACGCGAGGCTCGCGCTGCACTACCGCTTCGAGCCCGGCCACCCCGAGGACGGCGTCACGCTGGACGTGCCCCTGCACCTGCTCAAGGCGCTCGATCCCGCGCGCCTGGGCTGGCTGGTGCCGGGCCTGGTCGAGGAGAAGGCGACCGCGCTGATTCGCGGCCTGCCCAAGGCGCAGCGCCGCAACTACGTGCCGGCCCCGGATTTCGCCCGCGCCTTCGCCGAAGCCTGGCCCCGGCCCGACGCCGATGCGCTCGAGGGCACGCTGGCGCGATTCCTGACCAAGGCGACCGGCGCGCCGGTGGCCGCGCTCGATTTCGACGGCATCGCGCTCGAGCCGCACCTGCGCATGAACCTGCGCCTGGCCGACCGCGAGGGCAAGGTGCTGGCGATGTCGCGCGACCTGGACGCGCTGCGCGAGCGCTTCGGCGAGCGCGCCGAGCGCGCCTTCGCCGCGCACGCTGGCGAACGCCTGGCGCGCGGCGGCCTGACGACTTTCCCGGCCGAGCCGCTGCCGCCCGAGGTGCCCGGCGCCGCCGGCGTGCCCGCCTATCCCGCGCTGGTGGACGAGGGCGAGGCGGTGGCGCTGCGCGTCTTCGCCGACCCGCTGCAGGCCCGCGACGAACACGGCCGCGGCGTGCGCCGCCTGGCGCTGATCGCCCTGGCCGACAAGCGCCGGCAGGCGCGCAAGCAGCTGCCGGTGTCGCCCAAGCTCGCGCTGCTGTACGCGGCGATCGAAGGCTTCCAGCAGCAGCCCGGCCAGGCGCCCGCGCACGAGCACCTGCGCGAGGACCTCGCGGACGCCGCGCTGTCTTCGCTGCTCGACGCCGGCCTGGAGGCGATCCGGGATGCCGCCGCCTTCGAAAAGCGCATGGCCGACGCCGGCCGGCGCCTGTTCCCGGAGGCGATGGAGCGCCTGAAGCTCGCCGAACAGATCCTCGGCCTCGTCGCCGAGATCAAGCCGCGGCTGGAGTCCCCGCTGATGGGCTGGGCCAAGGGCAACCTCGACGACCTGCAGGCCCAGCTCGCCGGCCTGGTGCCGCCGGGCTTCCTGCGCGACACGCCGCCGGCGCTGCTGGCCGAGTACCCGCGCTACCTGCGCGCCCTGCAGCTGCGCGCCGAGCGCGCCCTGCGCGACCCGGTGCGCGACCAGGCCCGCATGCTCGAGCTCAAGCCGTTCGCGGATGCACTGTCGGCCGCGCGCGCCGACGGCCGCGCACAGCGCCCGGACTGGCAGGCGCTGCGCTGGGACCTGGAGGAGTTGCGCGTCTCGCTGTTCGCCCAGGAGCTGGGCACGAAGCGGCAGGTCTCGGCCAAGCGCCTCGCGCGGCAGCTGGAGGCGCTGGCGGGGCGGCGGTGAAGCCGCGCGGCTTGCGCGGCTGAAGCCGCTCCTGCCGGAGCGGCTCGGGATCGCGGCTGAAGCCGCTCCTACTTGATGCGGCGGACGCCGACGCGGGCGTTGTAGCCCTCGACCTTCATGTACCAGGCGCCGAGCGCGCCGGGCGAGATGCTGACGGTCGGGTTCTCGAGGGTGACGACCAGGCGCGAGGCCACGTCCACCACTTCCCAGACCTGGCCATTGGCGAGCGTGAAGCGCTGGCCCTTGCCGCCCCAGCCGCGGAACTCGCCCGGGATGGTGGAGACGATCGGGCCGCCGCTGTCGCGCATGACCAGGCCGCGGGTGTCGGCGGCCGGGGCCGGCGCGGCCTTGCCCAGTTCCTTCGCCATCCAGGCGTTGAGCGCGGCCAACTCCTGCTCGCTGAGCTTGTCCAGGCCCGCCGCCTTGAACTCCGCCGCCGTCATGCGCTCTTCGACGGTGGAGAAGGACTGGGCGAGCACGGTGCCGGCGGCGAGGCTGGCGAGCAGGGCGAGCGGGAGGATCATTCGGCGCATGGGATGGGGTCCGGGTGTGGTTACACTGCCTCGAGTGCCCGGCAGTCTACCCCCGCCGGGAATGCAGGCGCCACTTGGAAAAGCACCCCGACGCCCCCCGCCGGCTCGCCGACGCGCTCGACGCCCCGGCCGCCGCCCCGACCTGGCAGCCCGCGCTGCGGGAGGTCGCCGCGCGCCTGCCCGCCGACCCCGACGAGGCCTTCGCGCTGAAGGTGCTCGACGTGCTCCAGCCGCTGCGCGCCGACCCGGACGTGATGGCCGCGGCCGCCGTGCACGCCTGGCCGGCCCTGCGCGCCGCGCTGCCGCCCGCGGTCCCGGCCGATCCGCGCCTGGCCGCCCTGCTCGAGGGCCTGGCCGCCTCCGAGCAGGTGCGTGAACTGCACGCCCAGCGCGAGAAGCGCGGCAATGCCGAAGGCCTGCGCCGCCTGCTGCTGGCCCTGGTGCGCGACCTGCGCGCGGTGCTGGTGCTGCTGGCCGTGCAGCTGGTGCGCCTGCGCGAGGCCGCGTCGCTGGACGAGGCGGCGCGGCGCGAACTGGCCGAGCTCACCGCCGACATCCACGCCCCGCTCGCCAATCGCCTCGGCATCTGGCAGCTCAAGTGGGAGCTCGAGGACCTGGCCTTCCGCTGGCTGCAGCCCGAGACCTACCAGCGCATCGCCCGCCTGCTCGACGAAAAGCGCGCCGACCGCGAGCGCTTCATCGAGGACGCCAAGGCGCGCATCCGCGAGGCCCTGGCCGAGGCCGGCATCCGCGCCGACGTCGCCGGCCGGCCCAAGCACATCTACAGCATCTGGAAGAAGATGCAGCGCAAGGGCGTGCCCTTCAGCGAGCTCTACGACATCCGCGCCGTGCGCGTGCTGGTGGACGACATCCCGGCCTGCTACGCCGCCCTGGGCGTGGTGCACCAGCTCTGGCCCTCGATCCCCAGCGAGTTCGACGACTACATCGCGCACCCGAAGGGCAACGACTACCGCAGCCTGCACACCGCCCTGGTCGGCCCCGGCGGGCGCACGCTCGAGGTGCAGATCCGCACCCACCAGATGCACGAGCACGCCGAGCTCGGCGTCGCCGCGCACTGGCGCTACAAGGAAGGCGGCGGCGCCGATGCGGCCTTCGAGCGCAAGGTGGCCTGGATGCGCCAGCTGCTCGAGCAGCGCGAGGCCGGCGACGAGGCGCTGATGGCCGGCTTCTCCACCGAGCTGGTCGAGGACCGCGTCTACGTGCTCACGCCGCGCGGCGAAGTCGTGGACCTGCCGCGTGGCGCCACCGTGCTCGACTTCGCCTATGCCGTGCACACCGAGGTCGGCCACCGCTGCCGCGGCGCCAAGGTCAACGGCCGCATCGCCACGCTCGACCACGCGCCGGCCACCGGCGACCGCGTCGAGATCCTCACCGCCAAGCAGGCCGAACCGCGTCGCGACTGGCTGCTGCCCTCGAACGGTTTCCTGCGCACCGGCCGCGCCCGCGACAAGGTGCGGGCCTGGTTCCACCGGATCGACCGCGCCCGCAACCTGGCCGAAGGCAAGGAGATGCTGGACAAGGAGCTGCGCCGCGTCGCCCTGATGCAGGCCGACCTGGCGCCGGTGCTGCAGAAGTTCCGGCTCGAATCGGTGGACGACCTGCACCTCGCGCTCGCGCTCGGCGACCTCGGCCCCAGCCAGGTCTCGCGCGCACTGCACGAGCACGCGCAGGCGCAGCTGGCGCCGCCGGAACCGCCGCGGCCGGTCACGCGCCGCGCGCCGCCGCCGGCGAAGGCGCCGTTCACCGTCGAGGGCGTGGGCAACCTGCTCAGCCAGGTCGCGCGCTGCTGCCAGCCGGTGCCCGGCGATCCGATCGTCGGCTACCTCACCCAGGGCCGCGGCGTGAGCATCCACCGCGCCGGCTGCGGTGCGCTCGAGCGCCTGCTGGCCGCGCACCCGGAGCGCATGCTGCCGGTGGACTGGGGCGCGGCGCGCGCCGGCAGCTACGAGGTCGACCTCACCCTGCGCGCCTTCGACCGCAAGTGGCTGCTCAAGGACCTCACCAACGTGATCGCCCAGCAGGGCGTGAACATCCTCGGCGTGCAGTCGCGGGTGGACGAGGCGGCCGGCCTGGCCGACCTGCGCATCGCCGTGCGGGTGAGCGATTTCGGCCAGCTCAGCGAGCTGCTCGGCCGGCTCAGCGCCGTGCCCGGCGTGCAGGACGCCCGCCGCCTGGGCTGAGCCGGGCTGCTATCCTCGCCGCCGGAACGAGGAGTGCGCATGCCCGAGAGGCGCGACGACCCCGGCGCCACCCCGCGGCTGGGCGCGCTGGACCAGCTGGACCTGGAGCGACCGGCGCGCCCGCCGTCGCCGGTCGCGCCGTCGCGCGCCGCGCCGCCGCCGCGCGGGCCGCGCCGGATCTGGCCCTGGCTGCTCGGCCTGGGCCTGGCCGCGCTGGCGATCGCGCTGGCGCTGGCCCTCGCGCGCTGGCGCGAACCCCTGGGCGAGCACCTCGTGCCGGGTTCGGAAACCAACCGGCAGATCCAGGCGGCGCAGGACGCGCTCGCCGCCGGCGATCTCAGCCGGCCCGACGGGCAGGGCGCCCGGGAATTGTTCCAGGCCGTGCTGGCCCGCGACCCCGACCATCCGCGCGCGCGCGCCGGCCTGGCGGCGGTGCGCGAGGCGGCGGTGCGGCGCGCCCGCGAGGCCCTGCTGCGCGGCGAGGCCGCGCCCGCCCGCCGCGACCTCGCGCTCGCGCGCGCCCTGGCCGCGCCGGCCTCGGACCTGGCCGACATCGAGGCCGGCCTGCGCCGCTTCGGCGACGGCGAGGCCGGATTGGCCGCCGACCTGGAGGCCGCCCGCGCGGCCCAGGCCGCCGGCCGGCACGACGGTCCGGACGGCGCCCTGGCGATCTATGCGCGCGTGCTGGCGCGCCAGCCCGACAACGCCGTCGCGCTGGACGGCCGCCGCGCGATCCTCTCCGACGGGCTGGCCCGCGCCCGCGCGCTGCTCGACGCCGGCGACGTGGACGCCGCCGCCGCCGAAGTCGCGCGCGTCGTCTCGGTCGACCCCGGCCACCTGGAGCTGCCGCCGCTGCAGGCCCGGCTGGGCGAAGCGATGGCCAGCCGCGAAGCCGCGCGGGAGCGCACGCTCGCCGCCGCCCACGCGGCCCTGCAGGCCGGCGATCCGGTGCGCGCCGGCGGCGACTTCGCGGCCATGCTGGCGGCGCGGCCCGACGATGCCGCCGCCGCCGACGGCCTCGACGCCAGCGTCGCCGCGCTGGTGGCGCAGGCGGTGCGCGCCGCCGCCGATTTCGACTTCGACGCCGCCGACGCCGCGCTGGCGCAGGCGCGCGCCTGGCGCCCGGCGCATCCGGGCATCGCGGTGGCCGAACGCCGCCTGCAGCAGGCGCGCGAAGCGCAGGCGGGCGTGGCCGGCGACGGCGTCGACGCCGATCGCCTGGCGGCCCTGCTCGACGAGGCGCGTGCGGCGATGCGCCGCGGCGATTTCGTCGAGCCGCCCGGCGCCAGCGCCTGGGACCGGCTGCGGGTCGCGGCCTCGCTGGCGCCCGGCGACGCCGGCGTCGCCGACGCCAGCGCCGAATACGAGCGCCGCGCCCGCGCCTGCTTCGAGGACGAACTGGCCGGCAACCGCCTCACCCGCGCCCAGGCCTGCCTGGACGCGCTCGAGGCCCGCGACGGCGTGCTGGCGCGCGAGCGCCGCCGGCTCGCCGACCGCTGGCTGGCCTTCGCCGAGGAGCGCCTGGGCGCCAACGAGCTCGACCTCGCGCGGCGCGCCTGGGCCGCCGCGCGCGCGCTCGACCCGGCGCATCCGCTGCTCGAGGCGATGGCCGAACGCCTGGCCCGCGCCGGCGGCTGAGCCTCAGCGACGCCCCAGCGAGGCCAGCAGCTCGCGCAGCGGCTGCCGCACCACCTCGGGCGAGAAGTGCCGGCGGGTGTTCTCGCGGCCGCCGGCGGACAGGCGATGCCAGAGCGCCTCGTCGTCGAGCAGGCGCAGCACGGCCCCGGCGAAGGCGTCGGGCGCATCGGCCACCAGCACGTCCTCGCCGTCGCGCAGGTGCATTCCCTCGACCGCGCAGGTCGTCGCCACCACCGGCAGGCCGTGCGCCAGCGCCTGGTTGACCTTGCCCTTGACGCCGGCGCCGTAGCGCAGCGGCGCCACCGCGACGCGCGCCGCGTCGAGCAGCGGCCCGAGCTCGGGCACGTAGCCATGGAAGACCACGCCCGGCTGCGCGCCGAGCGCGACCACCTCGGGCGGCGCGTCGCCGCCGACCAGGTGCAGCGTGCAGTCCGGCCGGCGCGCGCGGACGAGCGGCAGGATCTCGGCGACCAGCCAGCACGCCGCATCGACGTTGGGCGGATGCCGGTAGCCGCCGACGAACACCAGGCCGGCACGCGCCGCCGGGCCCGGGGCCTCGCCGGTGGCGACGTCGTGGATGTTCGAGACCACCTGCACGTGCGCCGACGGCGCCTCCGCGGCCAGCAGCTCGCGCTCGGCCGCGCTGACCACCCAGGTGGTGTCGGACTGGGCGATCAGCGCCAGTTCGGTGCGCCGCGTGCGCTCGGCGGCGCGCAGCCGGGCCGGGTCGCCCGAGAACTCCGCCTCGCGCTGCTCGCGCAGGTGGTGCAGGTCCACGGTGTCGAACACCACGTGGGCGCGCGGCGCGTGTTCGCGCAGCAGGGGCAGCAGCGGCGCGAGCACGTAGTGGCGGCTGCCGATGACCAGGTCGAAGCCGGCGCCGTGCTCGGCGATCCAGGCCGGCACGTCGTGCAGCCAGGGATGCCACCAGGCCTCGACGCCCAGCTGCTGCAGGGCCTCGGTGTAGCGGCCGTCGTGGGCGCGGTTCTCGGGGAAGAAGACCACCGAGCAGCCTTCCTCGCGCAGCAGGCGCATCAGGGCCAGCATGCGCACGGAACCGGAATCGCGGTCGGGCGTCGGCGTGCAGGCGTCGAGCACCAGCACGCGCCGGCGGTCGCGGTGGCGGGCGGCGCGGTGCGGATCGGTGCCGGGCGCCGGATGGCTGGCCGCCAGCACCTCGCGCCAGCGCGCCAGGAACTTCCCGTGGTTCACCACCTGCCAGGCCTTCACGCCGGACGAGGTATCGGTGCCCGAGCTGATGCCCTCGTGGTGCACCACCACCGAGGCCGGCTGGTAGCGCACCTTCAGGCCGGCCTGGCGCACGCGCATGGCCAGGTCGGTGTCCTCGTAGTACGCCGGCGCGTAATGCGCGTCGAAGCCACCGAGCCGTTCGAACAGCGTGCGAGGCAGCGCGATCGCCGCGCCCGAGCAGTAGTCCACCTCGCGCACGTGGCTGTAGCGCGGGTGCGCCGGGTCGTCGAAGCGGCCGTAGTTCCAGCCCGAGCCGTCGGCGAAGACGATGCCGCCGGCTTCCTGAAGCCGGCCGTCGGGATAGACCAGCTTGCTGCCGGCCAGGCCCGTGTCCGGGTGCGAGGCGAACGTGGCGAGCAGCGCGTCCAGCCAGCCCGGCTGCACGGTGGTGTCGTTGTTGAGGAAGACCAGGAACTCGCCGCGCGCCCGCGCCGCGCCGGCGTTGCAGGCGCCGATGAAGCCGAGGTTGCGTTCGTTGCGCTGGTAGCGCAGGCCGGGGATGCCGGGCAGCACCCGCGGCGAGTCGTCGCTGGAATGGTCGTCGACCAGGATCACCTCGAACGCCGTCGATTCGCCGGCGTCGGCCAGCGCCTGCAGGCAGGCGAGGGTGACCGGCAGCTGGTTGTAGACCGGCACGATGATGCTGGCGCGCGGCGCCCCGCCGCCGTCGGGCAGGCGCAGCGTGGCCAGGTCCGCCACGACCGGCGCCGCGGGGGCGGGCGACGCGGGCGGCGGCGGCGGGCGCAGGCGTTCGAGCACGCGCCGCGCGGTCGCGGCGATGCCGCGGCTGCGCAGGCTGGCCAGGCCGCGGCCGGCGAGGGCGCGGGCATGGCCAAGGCGATAGCGCAGCGAGGCCAGCCCGCGGCGAAGCCCGTGCACGGCCGCGCGCGGCGCCGTGCCCAGCCGCCACCAGGTGCTGGCTTCGAACTGGCGCAGGCGGCCGAGGGCCTCGTCGCCGCGGGCCCGCGCCTGGTCGCGCTCGGCCGCGGCCGCGTCGCGCTGGGCCAGCGCCACGTCGCGCTGGCGGGCGAGGTCGGTGGTGTCTCGCTGGTAATAGCCGTGGGCCTCGGCGAGCGCGGCCTCGCGCGCCTCCAGCTGCTCGCCCAGCCGGGCCATCGTGGCCGCGAGTTCATCGCGCTCCGCCGACAGCGCCGCGATCCGTTCCGCCGCGCGGCCGGCGTCCGCGGACGCCGCGGCGGACGCGGCGGATGCCTGCGCCAAGGCCTCCGCCGCCGACTGCAGCGCCGCATCGAGCATCGACTGCATCGCCGACCTGTCGGCCTGCGCGGCCTGCGCGTCCAGTTCCAGCGAGCGCGCCCAGTCGGCGCGGCGGTCGAGCTCGTCCTGCTGCTCCGCCAGCTGCCGGTGGGCCTGCGCCAGGGCGCGGCGTCCTTCCGCGGCATCGTGGGCGAGCTGCAGCGAGGTGATGCGCGCCGGCGACGCCAGGGGCAGGCGCAGGGACGGCGCGCGGGCCGGCAGGGCCTCGCGCCAGGCCGCCGCCATGCCGGCGGGCGAAGGCAGCGGCGCCGCTTCGGCCGCCCGCATCGCGGCCAGGGCCGCGCGATCGGCGACGAAGCCCGCCAGCGCGTCGGCGAAGGCGGCGGCGGTCGGCGGCACGCAGCGTACCTGCGGCAGCCCGGCGCTGCGTTCGGCCAGCGCGCCCTGGCCGGCGCAGAGCACCGGCAGGCGCATGGCCAGCATTTCCGAGAGCGCGTAGCTCCAGGTCTCGGGCACCGTGCTGGGCAGCAGGGCCAGGTCGGGCGCGATCGCCTGCACGTGCGCGGCCAGATCGGCGTGCGCATAGTCGTGCAGCACGTGCACGCCGCCGCGCCCGGCGTAGCGGTTGGCGGAGGGTCCGCCGCCCACCAGCACGAGCTCGACGCCGGCCGGCAGCACGGGCAGCAGGGCATCGAGCAGTTGGCCGCCCTTGTCGCCGTGCAGGCGGCCGGGCACCAGCACGCGAAGTGGCGCGTCGGCGGCGCGCGTGGGCACCGGGGCGGCGGGCAACGGCGCCTGTCCGTGGCCGATCACCTGCCAGCGGCGCGCGGCCAGCGCCGGCGCGATCGCGAGCAGGCGATCGCGCGCGAACCGGCTCGGCGCGACCAGCATGGCGTCGGCCTCCGACAGCGCCTGCAGCGTGGCGTCGCGCAGCCGCCACCAGGCGCCGGCCTCGTGCGTGGCGAACACGCCGGGCCCGGACGCCGCGAGCACGCGGGCCAGCGCCTCCGCGTCGAAGGGCTCGTGCGCCGGGTCGCGGCGGTCGTGCAGGCAGGGCCAGAACGGGAAGGCGTCGTGCGCGCACCAGGCGGTGGGCAGGCCGGTGCGCAGCACGTCCAGCGAATGCCCGACCAGCGAAGACACCAGCACCGCGCCGATGCCCCATTCGGCCTGCAGCTCCGCCATCACCGCGGCGACCTCGCGCGAGGCGATGGCGCTGTCGGCGATGGGCGCGGCCAGCGGCCAGGTGCGCAGCGGCGCTGCGTCAAGGTCGGCGTGCAGGCAGAGCCGGCGGCCGAAGGGCGGGCGGTCGTGGTCGCCGCGGGCGACCAGCACCAGGTGGCGGCGCGAGTCGTCGGCTGCGGCGAGGTCGCGGACGAAGCGCTCGGCGCCGCCGCCCCAGGCGTGCAGCACGTGCAGCAGCACCGGGCGATCGGTCGGCCCGGCCGGCATCGCGGGCGCCGCCAGGGAAGCGAGCGCCGGAACCGGCGCGCGCGCGGGCGGCTCGCCGCCGGTGACGAGCAGGGCGGGCAGCAGGCCGGCGCGGCCGGCGACGGGCCGGCCGTCGTCGCCGGGCATCGCGTCGCCGCGCCACAGCGCGCAGACCGGCGAGGCCTCGTCCCAGGCCAGCACCGCGTGTTCGCCGGTGGACCAGGCGCAGGCGTCGTCGAAACCGGGCGGCAGCGGCCAGCCTTCGTCCAGCGGCGAGAGCACGTCGAGGCCGGACCCGCGCCAGGCGGCCAGCAGGCGCGTGGCGAAGGCGGCGGGCAGGCGTGCCCCGTCCTGCAGCACCAGCACGTCGCGGCCCGGGAAGGCGGCGCGTGCGCGCGCCAGCGCCTGCGCGGGCGAACCGGCGACGCCGTCGACGCGCGGCCAGTCCGGTGCCGTCGCCACGTCGCCTGCCCCGGGGCGCGAGGCCCAGAGGCTCAGGATCGGCGTGCCGTCGGCATCCATGCGTGCGTTCAGTCTCGGGTGGGGGGCGTGGCCGGGATGGCCTGCTAGACTCGCCCGACCCCGCGATTATCCATGTCCGTGCCCCGCAGCGCCTCCCCCCGGAATCCCGAGCCCAAGCCCGGCGGCCGCCCCTGGCGGCGCTGGTTGCTGCGCGTCGTCCTGCTTGGCCTCGGCCTCGTGGTCGGCGTCGGCGTGCCGGTGTTCTGGGTGCTCGACAAGCAGGTGCGCAAGGAGTTCGAGCAGCTCAGCTGGCAGGTGCCGACGCGCGTGTACGCGCGGCCGCTGCCGCTGCAGCCGGGCCTGCGCATGGACGCCGCCACCTTCGAGCTCGAGCTGGCCGCGGCCGCCTATCGCGCCGACGGCGGCGACCTGCCTGGCACCTACTCGCGCGACGGCGGCCGCTTCCACGTCGCCACCCGCGCCTTCACCGACCTCGACGGCCCGGTGCCGGCGCGCAAGCTCGAGGTCGTGGTCTCGGGCGGCCGCATCGCCCGCGTCACCGACCGCGCCAGCGGCAAGCGCGCGGAGGCGGCGCGGCTCGATCCGGCCCGCATCGCCACGCTCTACGGCAGCGCCCAGGAAGAGCGCCGGCTGGTGCAGCTCAAGGAGGTGCCCTCGCTGCTGGTGACCGGCCTGCAGGCGGTCGAGGACCGCGACTTCAAGCACCACCACGGCATCGATCCCTGGGGCATGGTGCGCGCCATGTGGGTGAACGTGCGCGAGGGCGAGCTCGAGCAGGGCGCCAGCACGCTCACGCAGCAGCTGGTGCGCAGCCTGTTCCTGACGCGCGAGAAGCGCTGGAGCCGCAAGTTCAAGGAAATCGCCTATTCGCTGATCATCGAGGCGCGCTACGACAAGCAGCGCATCCTCGAGGCCTACCTCAACCAGGTCTACCTCGGCCAGCAGGGCAGCCAGTCCATCCACGGCGTCGCCGCGGCGTCCGAGTTCTGGTTCGGGCGCGAGCTCTCGAGCCTGCGCACGCACGAGATGGCGCTGCTGATCGGCATGATCCAGGGCCCGTCGGTGCACGACCCGCGCCGCAAGCCCGAATCGGCCAAGCGCCGCCGCGACCTGGTGCTGTCGGTATGGCAGGAGGTCGGCCTGATCGACGCCGACCAGGCGCGCCGCGCCAAGGCCGCGCCGCTGGGCGTGAGCGCCCGGCCCGGCGTGGCGCGCAACCGCAATCCCGCCTTCATGGACCTGGTGCGCCGGCAGCTCGCGCGCGACTACCCGGCCGATGCCCTGCGCGGCGCCGGCCTGAGCGTGCTGACCACGCTGGCGCCCTCCGCCCAGCAGCTGGCCGAACAGTCGGTGGTCGCCACGCTCGACAAGGTGCAGCGCAAGGACGGCCCGCCGCTGCAGGCCGGCCTGGTGCTCACCGACGGCCGCGGCGGCGACGTGCTGGCCATGGTCGGCAACCGCGACCCGGACCAGCCCGGCTTCAACCGCGCGCTGGAGGCGCAGCGTCCGGTCGGTTCGCTGCTCAAGCCGCTGGTCTACCTGCTGGCGCTGGCCCAGCCGGGCACCTGGTCGCTGGCCACGCCGGTGGACGACGGCCCGGTGACGGTGACGCTGCCGAACGGCCGCTCCTGGAGCCCCGGGAATTCCGACGGCCAGAGCCACGGCGTGGTCAGCCTCGGCGATGCGCTGGCGATGTCCTACAACCAGGCGACGGTGCGCGTGGGCATGGCGGTCGGCCCCGAGCGCCTGTCCGAACTGCTGATGGTGCTCGCCGGCCTGCGCGCGCCGGCCAATCCCTCGCTGATCCTCGGCTCGGTGGACCTGAGTCCGTTCGCGATGGCGCAGGTCTACCAGTTCCTGTCCTCGGGCGGGCAGATCCAGCCGCTGCGCGCGGTGCGTGGCGTGCTCGGCCCGGACGGCAAGGCGCTCAGCCGCTACGACCACGCCGCGCCGCCGGCCCAGGAAGGCGACGCCATCGCTTCGCGCCTGGTGACGCTGGCGCTGCAGGACGCCGTCGCCAACGGCACCGGCCGCAGCCTCGGCCTGCCGGCCCTGCGCGTGGCCGGCAAGACCGGCACCAGCAACGACAGCCGCGACAGCTGGTTCGCCGGCTACACCGGCCAGCACCTCGCCGTGGTCTGGGTGGGCAACGACCAGAACGAGCCGACCGGCCTGTACGGGTCCTCGGGCGCGATGCGCGTGTGGTCGGCGCTGTTCGCCAAGCTGCCCAGCGAGCCGCTGGACGTCGGCATGCAGGGCCTGGAGTGGGGGTGGGTGGATGCGCAGCAGTACGCGACCACCGAAGAAACCTGCGAAGGCGCGCGCCGCTATCCTTTCGTGGCCGGCTACCTGCCGCCCGAACATGTCAGCTGCGTCGAGCGCAGCTGGCTGGACTGGTTCCGCTTCGGCGGACGCGACGATGACGAAGAACGGCGCGACCGGCGCCGGGGGAACGACGAAGAATGAAGCGCCTGGTGACCTGCCTGCTCGCGGCCGGCCTGCTGTCCGCCTGCACCTCCGACTCCACGCCCGCCGCGCGCCGCGCGCCGGCGGCCAAGCCGGATCCGCAGGCCCTGGTCGCCGCGGTGCGCGCGGTCGGCGAACACGGCGAGGAACTCGAGGTGGCGCCGCTGCGCGACCCGCACGTCGAGGACCTGCTGGCCAGCGCCGAATCGCACGAGGCCGCCGGCCGCGTGCGCGACGCCCAGGCCGCGCTCGACCAGGCCCTGGCCATCACCCCGCAGGCGCCCGACCTGCTGCAGTGGAAGGCCGAACTGGCCCTGCTGCGCAAGGCCTGGGCCGAGGCGGAGGCCCTGGCCAACCAGTCCTACGAACTCGGCCCGCGCCTGGGCGGCCTGTGCCGGCGCAACTGGGCGACGATCCAGCACGCGCGGGACCTGCGCGGCGACGCGCCCGGCGCCGAGGTCGCGCGCCGGCAGGTGGATGCCTGCACGGTCGCGCCGCCGGTCCGCATGTAAGTGGGCGACCTGGCCGAACGCACCCGCGCCGCGCTCGCCGCCGGCGGGCCGCTGGACACCACGCTCGAGGGCTACGCCCCGCGCCCGGCCCAGCAGCACCTGGCCGAAGCCATCGCCGGCGCGATGGACGATCGCGCCACCCTGGTGGCCGAAGCCGGCACCGGCACCGGCAAGACCTACGCCTACCTGGTGCCGGCGCTGCTCTCGGGCCAGCGCGTGATCATCTCCACCGGCACGCGCGCGCTGCAGGACCAGCTCTACCACCGCGACCTGCCGCGCGTGCGCCAGGCCCTGGGCGCGGGCCTGAAGACGGCCCTGCTCAAGGGCCGCGCCAACTACCTGTGCCTGTACCGCATGGAGCAGGCCAAGGGCGAGCGCTTCGCCTCGCGCGAGGTCGCCTCGCAGTTCCAGCGCGTGGTCGCCTGGAGCGGCCGCACGATGCGCGGCGACCTGGCCGAGCTGGCCGACATCGCCGAGGACTCGCCGCTGTGGCCGCAGGTCACCTCGACCGCGGACAACTGCCTGGGCGCCGACTGCCCGTTCTGGACCGAGTGCTTCGTGGCCAAGGCGCGCCAGCAGGCGCAGGCCGCCGACATCGTGGTCGTGAACCACCACCTGCTGCTGGCCGACCTGGCGATCAAGCAGGAGGGCTTCGGCGAAATCCTGCCGGGCGCCGCCGCCTTCGTGCTCGACGAGGCGCACCAGCTGCCCGAGCTCGCCTCGCAGTTCTTCGGCGAAGGCCTGGGCGCGCGCCAGCTGCTCGAGCTCGCGCGCGACGCGCTGGGCGAATGCAAGTCGGTGACCGCGTCGCTGGCCAGCGTGCTCGGCCCGGCGCGGGCGCTCGAGCAGGCCATGCGCGACGCCCGCCTGGCGATGGAAGGGCTGCCGCAGCGCGGGCCGCAGTCGCGCCTGCTCGCGCACGACACCGTGCCGGCCGCGCTGGCGACGCTCGAGCGCGCGCTCGCCGACCTGGTGCGCGTGCTCGGCCCGCTGGCCGACGCCTCGCCCGGCTTCGCCGCCTGTGGCGACCGCGGTGCCGAACTCCTGCGCCGGCTGCGCGACTGGGCCGGCACGGCGGTAACGGGGTCAGGTTCACTTATCGGGGTCGCGACGCCGGATTCCGAGGATCCATCCCCGATAAGTGAACCTGACCCCGTTGCCGCCCCCGTTCCGGCCGCCGCCACCGGCACGCAGGTGCGCTGGTTCGAACTCACGCAACGTGGCTTCACCCTGCAGCGTACGCCGCTGGACGTGTCCGGCCCGCTGCGCCGCTACCGCGAGCAGAGCCGCGCCGCCTGGATCTTCACCTCGGCGACGCTGGCGGTGGACGGCCACTTCAGCCACATCAGCCGGCGCCTGGGCCTGGACGAGCCGCGCGAACGGCTCGAGCCCAGCCCCTTCGACTGGCCACGCCAGGCCCTGTGCTACCTGCCTACGCGCATGCCCGAGCCGAACAGCCGCGAGTACGTCGACGCGGTGCTGGATGCAGTCTGGCCCGTGCTCGAAGCCTCGAATGGCCGCGCCTTCCTGCTGTTCACCTCGCACCGCGCGCTGCGCGAGGCCGCCGAGGCGATGAAGGACGGGCCCTGGCCGCTGTTCGTGCAGGGCAGCGCGCCGCGCAGCACCCTGCTCGAGCAGTTCCGCGCCTCCGGCAACGGCGTGCTGCTGGGCGCGGCGAGCTTCTGGGAGGGCGTGGACGTGGCCGGCGAAGCGCTCAGCGTCGTCTGCATCGACCGCCTGCCCTTCGCCGCGCCCGACGACCCGGTGCTCGAGGCCCGGCTGGAGGCCGTGCGCCGCGCCGGCGGCAATGCCTTCCGCGACGAGCAGCTGCCGCAGGCGGTGATCGCGCTCAAGCAGGGCGTCGGCCGGCTGATCCGCACGCACGCCGACCGCGGCGTGCTGGTGCTCTGCGACCCGCGCCTGCTCGGCAAGTCCTACGGCCGCAGCTTCCTCGACAGCCTGCCGCCGGTGCCCCGCACCCGCGACCTGCGCGACGTGCAGGCCTTCTTCGCGGCACAATCGCCGGCGCCCGCCGCCGCCGGGGAGGACTGGCCGTGAAGCTCCTGGCCATCGAGACCAGCACCGAAGCCTGTTCCGTCGCCGTCTGGGTGGATGGCGCGGTGCATGCGCGCCACGAACTGGCGCCGCGCCGGCACACCCAGCTCGTGCTGCCCTGGGCCGAACAGCTGCTGGCCGAGGCCGGCGTCGCGCGCACCCAGCTCGACGCGCTGGCGGTGGGCCGCGGCCCGGGCGCCTTCACCGGCGTGCGCCTGGCCATCGCCATCGTGCAGGGCCTGGCGCTGGCGCTCGACCGCCCGGTGCTGCCGGTGTCCACGCTGGCGGTGCTGGCGATGCAGGGCGAGGGCGAGATCCTCGCCGCCATCGACGCACGCATGGGCGAGGTCTACGTCGGAAGTTTCCGGCGCGGCGACGATGGCCTGGTCGTGGCCACCGGCGCCGAACAGGTGCTGCCGCCCGCGCAGGTCGGGGTGCCGGCGCAGGCGGTGCAGGGCATCGGCACCGGCTTCGATGCCGAGGGCGGCGCGCTGCGTTCCCGCCTCGGCGATCGCCTCGTGTCCGTCGACGCGGCGGCGCTGCCGCGTGCCGCCGACCTCGCCGCGCTGGCCGCCGCGGCCTTCGCGCGCGGCGAAGCGGTCGATGCCGCCTTGGTCGAACCGGCCTACCTGCGCGACAAGGTCGCGCTGACGCTGGCCGAACAGGGCAAGCCGGCGCCGCGCTGAGCGCGGTTCAGCGCGGCGGCGCGGCGAGGGCCGCGACCGCCGGCAGGATCTGGCCGCGCGACAGCGGCGCGATCACCCGGTCGCCGGGCCGGGCCGGGTCGACCCAGGCCAGGGCCTCGATCTCGGCACGCGCGATGGGCTCGCCCTCCACTTCGACCAGGAAGACCTCGGCGCGCACGCGCCGACCCGGCTCGTTCACCGCCACGTCCTCGAATTCGCCCAGCCGCGTCGCGCCCGGGCGCAGCCGCACGCCGATCTCCTCGTCCAGCTCGCGCGCCAGCGTGGCCAGGGCGTGCTCGCCGGGCTCGCGCTTGCCGCCGGGCTGGATGAAGGTCGGCGTGCCGCGCTTGCGCACCAGCAGCACGCGGCCCCCGGCATCGCGGATGACCGCGGCCACGGTGTGGATCGTCGCGCTCATCCGAGCCTCGCGAACAGCAGCGCCGAATAGCCGGCGAACGCGGCCAGCAACGCCAGCGCCAGCGCCCGCTGCACGGCAGGGCGCGCGCTGGCCAGGCCAAGCGCGGCCGCCAGCGCGAAGCCGCCGTGGAAGGCGAGGTTGCCGGCGTCCGGCAGCTGCCCCAGCAGCACGAGGTCGCGGCCCAGGCTGGCGACCACCAGGGCGAGCAGCAGGCCATGGAAGACGCGACGGTGGCGGGCGAAGTTCGGCGCCAGGTCGAGCCGCGCACCGGGCGGCGGCAGCACCAGCGCCGAAAGCAGGTAGAGCAGGGCCGGCGGCAGCAGCACGGCGCAGAAGCCGGCGAAGCTCCAGTCCTCGCGGCCGCGCAGGCCGAACAGCGACCACCAGGCCTGCACGTGGGCCAGCAGCAGGGTGGCGGCCCAGGCCAGCGGCGTGGCGTCCGGCCGCACCTGCCCGCGGTCGCGCAGCACGCCCGCGACCGCGCCCAGCAGCTGGGTCACGCCCAGGCCCAGGATGATCGAGATGAAGACGCCGAGGTATTCGAAGGCGTCCATGGCGCTCACTGCATCAGCACCAGGGTGGCCAGGCCGAGGAAGGCGAAGAAGCCCATCACGTCGGTGACCGTGGTGAGGAAGATGCTGCTGGCCAGGGCCGGGTCGAAGCCCAGGCGCTTGAGCGTCAGCGGCACCAGCACGCCGGCCAGGCTGGCGAACAGCAGGTTGAGCACCAGCGCGCAGTAGATCACCGCCGACAGCTGCCAGTCGCCGAACCACAGCCAGACCGCGCCCGAGAGGATCGCGCCCAGGGCCAGGCCGTTGAGCAGGGCCACGCGCGCCTCCTTCCACAGCAGCAGCGCGGCGTTGGTGCTGGAGACCTGGCCCAGGGCCAGGCCGCGGATCATCAGCGCCAGCACCTGGGTGCCGGCGTTGCCGCCCATGCCGGCGACGATCGGCATCAGCACCGCCAGCGCGACGATCTTCTCGATGGTGGCCTCGAAGCGGCCGACCACCGCGGCGGCGAGGAAGGCCGTCGCCAGGTTGATGCCCAGCCACAGCACGCGCCGGCGCGCGGCGCGCGCCACCGGGCTGAACATGTCCTCGTCCTCGTCCAGGCCGGCGGCGCCCAGCGCCTGGTGGTCGGCCTGTTCGCGGATGATGTCCACGACGTCGTCGATGGTGATGCGGCCGAGCAGGATGTTGTTCTCGTCCACCACCGGCGCCGAGATCCAGTCGTGGTCGGAGAACTGGCTGGCGACCTCGCTGGCCGGCGTGTCCACCGGGATGGCCGGCTGCTCGTCGTCGAACAGCTCGTTGATCGGCGTGCTCGCGTCGTGCGTGAGCAGCGAGGCGATGGCGACGCGGCCCAGGTACTGGTGCCGGCGGCTGACCACGAACAGGTGGTCGGTGTGGCTGGGGATCTCGCCGCGCAGGCGCAGGTAGCGCAGCACGACGTCCACGGTGACGTCGGTGCGCACCGTGATCACGTCCGGGTTCATCAGTCGGCCGGCGCTGTCCTCGGGATACGAGAGCACCTGCTCGAGGCGCTCGCGGTTCTCGCGGTCCATGGACTTGAGGACCTCGTCGATGACGGTGTCCGGCAGGTCCTCGGCCAGCTCGGCCAGGTCGTCGATGTCGAGGTCGCCGACGGCCGCGACGATTTCGTCGGGATCCATCTCGGCCAGCAGGCCCTCGCGCACGTCGTCGCCGACGTGCAGCAGCACCTCGCCGTCGTCCTCGGGATCGACCAGGCCCCAGACGATGGCGCGCTTGCCCGGCGGCAGGGACTCGAGCAGGTTGCCGATCTCGGCCGGCGACAGCGAGTTGACCAGCCGCCGCACCGGGCCCAGGCGGCCGGTGTCGAGCGCGTCCGAGAGCAGGCGCAGCTGGCGTGCGGTCTTGTCGTGGCGGACGGCCTCGGCCATCGGTCGGCTCCCTTCGCGGCCCGCGCATTATGCCGTCCCTTGTCGTGTTCCGGGTGCGTCGTCCCCCCGGCCGGGAGCTTGGCGGGTGGCGGCGCCGCGCTGCGTGGGGTCGTTCCTGTCGGGCTCTTGCTAAGCGCCATCCCTGGCAGCAAAGCCCGCCCGCTACGGGCCTCCTGCCCTTCGCTTCAGGAACGACCCCACGCATCGCGTCACCGCACCGGTTGTCGCAGCGGCCGCGGGGCCCCGACCGGGGGCGGGTGGTTGAAGAGCAGAATCGAAAGCCTGCGCCTGACGCCGCGTCGGCCCTCTCTCCCGACCCGACAACCTCACCCCATCAACCGGGTCCCCGCGGCCTCCCGCAATGTCGGGTGGCAGCGCTGCGGGTGTGTCGCTCCCCGGGGCCGCCGAGGACAACCGGAGCAGCGACGTGATGCGACGGGGAGTCCCCCTCGCAGCGCGGCGCTGCCGCCGACCAACTTCCCCGGCCA
>VFQN01003812.1_pt1 | contig 20816 bp, 20 predicted proteins | sample 3512371 | NCBI WGS metagenome assembly VFQN01 (sample SAMN10412370, study PRJNA504923) | tailings metagenome | isolation source: Replicate 2 from Balatoc abandoned mine | place: Philippines: Itogon, Benguet | collected 2017-08-28
GTACTGGCCGGTCTCTCCGCCCGGCCAGTGGACCGTGACGCGTGCCGGCCGCCCAGTCGAGCCGAGGCCGAACACCACCCGCGGGTCCGAGGTCGACAGATAGCTCCCGCCGCCCTTCACGAACCGCGTCAGCTTCCGGCCACCGACCTCGACGGTCACGACCGCCCCGGCAAGGTCGCGGCCGCGGCTCCCGACCAACTCGACCCCGAGCCAGTGCTCGTCGCGGCCCGCCACATTCCGGAGCAGCACGGCGGGTTCGTTCTGGTGGCTGATCACCAGGTCCGGGCGACCGTCGTCGTCGAGGTCCGCGACGGCCAGGCCGCGCGCCGACCGCTCGGAGCGGAAGTACGCCCCGCCCTTCCCCGGCAACTCGCGGAACTGGCGGCGGCCGTCGTGCTCCTCATTCCGGAGCAGCACCGGGCGCTGCTTCAAGGTCGATCCGACGGGGTGACGGATCACATGGCCGTTGGCAACCGCCACGTCCTCCCACCCGTCCAGGTCGAAGTCGACGAACGCGACCCCGAAACCGACGAACCGCTGCCCGAGTCGTGCGATCCCGGCCGCCGCGGAGTGGTGCCGGAACCGCCCCCCGCCGGTTGACCGGTACAGCGCGTGGACCTCACCCTGGAAGTTCGCCACCAGGAGCGACGGCCGCCCGGTGCCCTCGAAGTCCGCCGCGTCCACACCCATGCTGCCGTTGTAAAACCCGTGCTCGTCCATCGCGACGCCGGCCGCGACCCCCCGCTCCTCGAACCGCATCCCGCCGCGGTTCGCGTACAGGAAGTTGTCCCCGGCGTCGTTGGCGACGTAAACGTCCGGCTTCCCGTCACCGTCCAGGTCGAGGATCACGACGCCGAGCCCTTTCCCGTCCGGGCGGAGGGGAGCGGTAGCGGTCACGTCCGTGAACGAGCCGTTCCCGTTGTTCCGGTACAGGCGGTGCTGGAGGGGGCCGAACCGCTGCGGGGGGCACACGTCGCGCGGGACGGAATTGCCAGCGCCCGGGCACGCCGGGTCGTTGGCCGGCGTCCAGTCGACGTAGTGGCAGACGTAGAGGTCCGGGAACCCGTCCGCGTCGAGGTCGGCCCACGCGGCGGCAGTCGCCCAGCGCGCGTCGGCGAGGCCGGCGGCCGCGGCGCGCTCGACGAAGCGGCGACCGCCGTTCCCGTCCGGCTCGTTGTGGAAGAGGGCCACGCCGCCGAACCCGGTCACGAAAAGGTCCGGGAAGCCGTCGCGGTCGTAGTCGGCGGCGGCGACACCGTGTGAGTAAAAGGGCGCGCCGCCGAGACCGGTCGCGGCGGTCACGTCGGCGAATCTCCAGCCGCCGAGGTTCCGGTACAGGCGGCCGGGAAGGCGTGGCCGAGATCGTCCCGCCGCCGGTGAAGAACAGGTCGAGCCGGCCGTCGCGGTCGTAGTCGAACGCGGCGACCCCGCCGCCGAGCGACTCGAGGATCGTATACCGGTCGCTCTCCTCACCGTTCCGATAGGCGAATGACACCCCGCTCGCCGCGGTCACGTCCTCGAACGCGGGTGGTCCCGCGTCGTCGGTCGCCACTTCCGGGGCCGGCGCCGGGCCGGGCGCGGGATTCCCGCGCGTCGCCCACCACACGCCGCCGGCGATCAGCCCGGTGGCGGCCACGACGAAGGGCAGGGCGCGGCGCGTCACGACTTCCTCGTCATGGCGGCGATCCGCTTCTCGAGTTCGTCGTCGATCTGCTTCACCCGCAGCTTTTGCGTTTCGGTCTCGGCGGTCATCCCGCGCTCCTGGTAGCAGCGGAGGAGCTGGACGTTCGGCCAGCGCCGGTCTGGTGCCTTCTCGACGGCCCGGCGGAGAAGATCCTGCGCCTCGTCCGATCGCCCGCGGTCGAGCGCGAGAACGCCGGCCTCTGCGAGCACGTCGGGGTCGTCCGGGCGGGACCGGAGGAGTGGGCCGAGCACGTCAACGGCCGCGGCGTGATCACCGAGCTGGCGGTGACACCGGGCCATCCCGAGGCACACCTCCAGACGGTCGGGCTGCTCCGCCGCGAGCGCCCGGAACAGCCGGAGTGCCTCGGTCGGTTCGTCGCGGGTCAGAAATTCGGCGAGTTTGTACCGGCCTTCGACGTGCCCGGGGGCGAGCGCGATCGCCCGCCGGTACTCGACCGCGGCCTCGGGTGTGAGGCCTTTCATCTCGAGCGCCAGCCCGCGCCCGACGTGGGCTTCCGCCTTGTCGGCCGGCGTAACCGCCCGGCGGAGCCACTCGTTCGCGCAGTTCTCCGCCCGGTCCCCCTCGCCGATCTTCCGCATCCCAATGGTCAGCGATTCGAGCGCGAACGGAACAGCGGGGTGATCGGGGCGGGCCTGGCAGAACTCGAACACGGCGCCGGCGCCGGCCGGGTTGCCGCCCTCGATCCGCGTCAACGCGCGCTCGAGTTCGGCGAGTTCGCGGTCGCCGCCGAGTTCGGCGAAGCGCCGGAGATGGGTCTCGCACGCCGGCACGTCCCCGGCCCGCCGGGCGACGCGGGCGGCGAGCAGGTGGGCGTCGCGGTCGGCCGGGGCGCCCGCGAGGTACTGGTCGAGGTGGGCGCGGGCGGCGGGGAAGTCGCGGCGGGCAACGGCGGCTTCGGCTTCCGCACGCGGGTTGAAGCGGCGCCCCCCCGGGCCGAACACGTACCACCCGACCGCGGCCGCGGTCAGCAGGAGTACGATCAGCAGTTTCACCAGGGCGCTCATCGGCGACACCCGTCGGAGTGGCTGAGGATCTTACCGCGCCGCCGGGCGAGATTCACCTGCCCGCCGGGCGGCCCTAGAATTGGATTTCCGCCACCGGCCCACGGGACCCGCGTCACATGCCCGCCGCCAAGCCCGCCCCCGACGACCTGTCGCTGTCCGACCTCCAGGCCGAGGCCGAGGTGATCCGCGGCCGCATCAACCGGTTCCGCGAGTCGCTCGGCCGGTTCTTCGTCAACAAGCAGGAGATCATCGACCTGATGGTCGTCGCGGCCGTCGCCCAGGAGCCGCTCCTGCTCGTCGGCCCGCCCGGCACGGCCAAGAGCGACCTGGTGCTGAAGTTCAAAGACGCGCTCGGGATCGAGGAGGTCGACTACTTCGAGTACATGCTGACGCGGTTCACCGAGCCGAGCGAGATCATCGGCGCGATCGACATCCAGGAGCTGCGCGCCGGCCGGTACATCCGCAAGAAGGAGGGGAAGCTCCCCACCGCCCGCCTCGTCTTCCTCGACGAGATCTTCAAGAGCAACTCGGCGATCCTCAACATCCTGCTCACGATCATCAACGAGAAGAAGTTCTACCAGGAGGGGAAGCCCGAGCCGGTGCCGCTGCGGGTGCTGTTCGCGGCGACGAACGAGATCCCCGAGCAGGGCGAACTCGCGGCGCTCAAGGACCGGTTCGTGCTGAAGGTGCAGAGCCGTCCGGTGCAGGACGAGTTCTTCACCGAACTCATCGACGCCGGCCTCCAGGCCGAGGCGTACCGCGGGCTGAACCAGAAGCCGTGGGCGGAGGGCCACTGTTCGCTCGACGACCTGCTGAAGGCGAACCGCTACCTGACGCTCCTGTTCGCCCGCCGCACCGGCGACGGCCGCGGCGACGAGCAGAACGACCGCGGCCTGTTCTTCCCGCCGGACGTGTTCCGCGAGTTCCAGCGCCTGGTGAAGACACTGGTCCGCGAGGACAAGATCTTCATCTCCGACCGCAAGCTGGTGAAACTGTACAAGCTGTTCCGCGCGCGGGCGTGGGTGCTCGGTGGCGGCACCGTCAGCCGCGACGACCTGCGGCTGCTAGCGTACCTCGGCGAGACGCACCAGGAGATCGACCACCTCCGCGAGAAGGTGCCGCAGTTGCTCGGGGACGTGTGACCGACCCGCGCCTCACTTCGAGGTGTGGTCGTGGGTCACCTTCCAGCCGTCCGGCTGCTTACGGACCAGGAGCGTGAACCAACCGCCGACCGCGTCCTTGCCGACCGTCACCTCCCACTTGCCGCGGACGAGCACGGCGCCGGGGCCGACCGCCTCGGTGTCCAGCTCGGCGAACGCCAGTTGTCCCATCTGCTTGCCTTCGCCCTGGTACGCCACACGGTAGCGCTCCTTCAACGCCTTCCAGCCGCGGACGGCCTTCCCACCGGAGATGTACGTCAGCCGTTCGTCGTTCCAATAGCCGGCCATGAACCCGTCGAGGTCGCCCTTGTTCCAGGCGATCACCTGATCGGTCAACACCTTGCGGACGGCCGCGTCGTCCGCGGGCGGCGGGGCCGGCGGGTCGGCGAACGCCGTGGCGGCGCAGAATAGCAGGGCGGCGACGGCGAGGCGGGGCATTGGGGAACCTCCGGGGCGAGCCCCGAGTATACCCGATCGGGTTTACCGGGTGGGGGGGAGCGGCTACAGTGGAAGCAGCACACGTCACGGGGGCACGGCCGATGGAGAAGGCGCTCGACTGGCTCGGCAAGCACCACGAGGACATCGTCCGCGGGCTCGCGGACCTGGTCGCCATCCCGAGCATCAGCACGGACGGCGAGCACCGGGCCGAGATCGACCGCACGGCCGCGCTGACCGTGGACCAGATGCGTGCGGCCGGGCTCAACAACGCCGAAGTGCTTCGCGTCGGCGGCTCGCTCCCCTACGCCTACGGCGAGTGGCTCGACGCCCCCGGCAAGCCGACCGTCTTCCTGTACGCCCACCACGACGTGCAGCCGATCAACTACGTCGAGCAGTGGAAGTCCGACCCGTGGAAGCTCACCCGCCGCGACGGCCGCCTCTACGCCCGCGGCGCGGCGGACGACAAGGGGGCCATCTCGGCCTTCCTCGGCGCCATCGCCGCGTACCGCAAGACCGGCAACGCGCTGCCGGTGAACGTCAAGATGGTCGTCGAGGGCGAGGAGGAGATCGGCTCGAAGAACCTGCTCAAGTTCTTCGATACCCACCGCGACCGGATCAAATCGGACGTGATCGTCGTCTGCGACACCGAGAACATCGAGGTCGGGCTGCCGTGCATCACGTACTCGCTGCGCGGGATCGTGACGGCACTCGTCGAGGTGACGAGCGCCCGCATCCCGGTCCACAGTGGCATGGGCGGCGGGGCTCTGCCGGACGCGGCGATCGCGCTCAACGCCGTCCTCGGCAAGTTGTACTGGGGCAACGGCCGGCTCCCGATCCCCGGGTACTACGACCGCGTCCGCCCGATGACCGACAAGGAGAAGGCGGCGACCCGCAAGCTGCCGTTCGACGAGGCCGCGCTGCGGCGCGACACGGGGATCGTGCCGTCGGCCCGGTTGACGATGGAAGACGGGCTGAACGAGTACGAGCAGACGTGGCGGCGGCCGGCAGTCACGGTGATCGCGCAGGAGGCGAGTTCGCTCAAGGGCGCGTCGAACCAGGTACTCCCGAAGGCGTCGGCGCTCGTGAGCTGCCGAATCGTACCGGACCAGGACCCGCAGCAAGTGTTGGACCAGCTCGCCGCGTTCCTGACGGCCGACGCGCCGTGGGGTGTCGAGGTGAAGGTGACGCCGCACGGCCCGCCGGTGAACTGGTGGATGACCGACCCGAACGGCCCGGCATTCGAGGCGGCGCTGGGGGCGATGCGGGGCGGATTCGACCGCGCCCCGGTCGCCATCGGCTGCGGCGGCAGCATCGGGTTCGTCGGCCCGCTGTCGGAACTCTTCGGCGGCGCCCCAGCGCTGTTGATGGGGATCGAAGACCCGGCGAGCAACGCCCACGCCCCGAATGAGAGCCTGCACGAAGGTGACTTCAAGAAGCTGATGGCGTCGCTCGTCCACCTGTTCGACGGGCTCGGCAAGCTGACCCCGGACCGGGTGAAGTAGCGATGCTGGCGCTCGACTTGAAGCGGGTGGCGGCGTTCGTCCGCGGGGCGGACACCGAGGAGTTGCTCGACCGCGTGACCGTTTACCGGGCCGGGATGGAACCGGTCGCGTTGGATTTGATGGAAGCCGAACTCGACCGCCGCGGCGTGACCCGGTCGGACATCGCCGACCACCACATCGAGCGCCGCCAGCGGGCGATCATGCTGCCAGACGGGTCGGCGCTGCGGTGCAACTTCTGCGCGCGGCCGGCGGTCGTCCGCCGCTGGGGCTGGCACCGCGTGTTCGGCGTGCTGCCGGTCTTCCCGCTGGTCTTCGCCCGCTGCGAGAAGCACGAAACGTAAGCGGGCGGCCGGCTCACGCCGGCCGCCCGCCGAAGCCCACTTCGTTACTTCACCAGTTCCTTCACCTGCGCCTCGGTGATCCGGTTGAACCGGTCGCCGAGTTGCACGCTGATCCAGCTCTGAACCGCCGGGGTGTACGGGAACTGGCCCGCCTTGATGAGCGCCACCATGCGGGCGTCGCGGGACGTCGCCTTCTTCCGCTTCAGGTGGCCGTTCTTCGTCCGGCTGAGGGCCGCGTTGTTGCGAGCCCGCTCCATCCGCAACCGGGTGGACATCCGATTCGCCATGACCGCGCTCCGCCTCACTGTGGTCGGTGTATCAGGCTGGATAGCGTATGACCGACGGTAGCCCTGGCAAGGGCTATCGCGCGGCCGGGTCGGCGGCCGGCTCGCCGTGCTGGATCAGGAATGCGAGCTGTTCGAGTTGGATCGCCAGATCCACGGACACCAGTTTGACCCGCGGCGGGAGTTTGAGCAGGACGGGCGCGAAGTTCAGCACCCCGCGGATGCCGGCGGCGCCGAGCGCGTCGGCGACCGGCTGCGCCGCCTCGGCCGGCACTGTCAGGATCGCCAGTTCGGCGCCGAAGTCGCGCACCCGCTCGGCGAGCCGGTCGGTCGACTCGACCGCCAGCCCCTCGACCCGCTCGCCCACCTTCGCGGGGTCGGCGTCGAACAGCGCCAGCACCTCGAACCCCTGCGTGCGGAACCCGCGGTAGCGGAGCAGCGCCCGGGCGAGGTTGCCGACGCCGACCAGCACCGCCCGCCACGTCCGGTCAATGCCGAGGACGGCGCGGATGGCGGCGGCGAGTTCGGGGGCGTCGTAGCCGATGCCGCGGCGGCCGAGATGGCCGAGGGAAGCGAGGTCGCGGCGGACCTGGGCGTCGGTGACCCCGCACGCGGCGGCGATCCGCCCGCTGGAGACCTTCCCGCCGTCCGCCGGCCACGCGGCGAGCGCCCGCAGGTACAAGCTCAGCCGGTGGGCGGTCGCACGCGACAGCCGCTCGCCGCCCTCTGGTCGCCGGTCCCGCAAGGGGCCTCCGGGCATGTGACGCCGGAACTCGCGCCCCGGGTGTTCACGCTTACTCTAGTTCCCCGGCGGGCGCCCGGCGCCGGTCCAGCTGACGCGGATCACGACCTCCTGCCCCGGCGGTTCGGCGAACCGGACGCGCAGCCGGGTCTCGCCCGGCGTCGTCGCCGCGACTATCACGCGCACCGCGGTCACGGCGGCGGCGGCGTCGGGCCAGCGGGCGGTCACCGCCGGCGAATCACTCTGGACCTGGAGGATACGAACCGGCGTGCCGGCCGGGTTGCGCACCTGCACGAGCGCAGAGACCTCCGGCGTCCCTGGTACGAGTCGCAGCGCGACCGCCTCGGGTGTGACCAGCAGCCCGCCGGGCGCACGCTTTAGCACCCGCACCGGGACGCGGAACTCCGGGTACGCCGCATCGTCCGTTTGCAGGACGACGGTTTCCTCTCGCTGCCCCGCCGGCGCTTCGGCGGCGAGCGCGAGCGTGACGGCCTGCCGCCACACCCCGTCCGCTCCCTTCGCCGGCGCGGCGACCGTGGCGGTGAGGTGCGGACTGGTCGAGACGGCCCGCAGCACCGTCAGCGGTGTGGGTCGGTCGTCGGCGACCGTGAGCGCGTGTGTCGCCGCGCCGGAAGTCGAGAACGCGACCTGTGGCGGACTGACGACGACCTCGCGCGACAGCGTCGCGGTCAGCGTCAGGAGGAGTTCACCGGTCTGCGGGCCGGTAGGGGTATCGTGTCGGTAGCCGACGGCGATTTGCCACCGGTTCGGGCCGTCGGGTTGCGTGAGTGTGTTGATCTCGACCGCCAGCCGCGCCGCCCCGCCAGGCTGAAGCACCTCGGCACTGAGCCCGCGGCGGACGCAGCCGCAACCGGCTTCGACTTTCGTGATGGTGAGCGCGCCGGCACCGCCGCGGTGTACGAGGTCGAACGCCTGCGTCAGTGGCGGCCCCGCCTTCACGTCCCCCTTTGCCACAACCGGCGCCGGGCAGTGCAACGAGGTCGCAGGCTGCGCCGGCGAGGCCGTCAGGAGCGCGACGAGTGCGTACATGCCGCGGCGATAGCGTTTGGCGGGCGGGCGGACAATGCCGCCCTGGCGGCAACCCGGCCACGCCGGTAGGGTGACCGTGTCCCGCAACCCAGGTGTCCGGCGGTGTCGGTATGCGCGTCCGAGTCCTCCCCTGCCCCGCCGACCCCGCCCCGGCCCCGCCCGGTCCGGACGAGTGCCACGTCTGGGTGATCGACCTCGACCGCCCACCGCTCCCCGCGGACGTGCTTGCCGGCCTGCTCACGCCCAACGAGCAGGACCGCGCCGCGCGCTACCGCGTGGGCGCGGTGCGCGAGCAGTTCACACTCTCCCGCGGCGTCGTGCGCCGGCTCCTCGGCGGCTACCTCGGGCTACCCCCGGAGCGCGTGCCGATCGCCACCGCGCCGAGCGGGAAGCCGTTCCTCGACGGCCGCGACCTGCACTTCAACCTGACGCACACGACGGGGCTGGCGGTGGTGGCGGTGGCGAACGTTCGCGTCGGCGTGGACGCCGAGAAGCGCCGCGACATTCCGGACGCCGACGGGTTGGTGCGACGATTCTTCTCGCCTGCGGAGCGCGAGGCGTACCACGCGCTGCCGACCGAGACGCGCCCGGACGCGTTCTACCGCGGGTGGGTGTGCAAGGAGGCGGTCATCAAGGCGGCGGGGGCGACGATGCACGCGCTGGACGGGTTCGATGTGGAGCTCGACCCGGCCCGCCCGTCGGGTGTACTCGCCGCGCGGCACGAGCAGTTGCTCGGGTGCGGGTGGGCCGTCGCCGACTGGTGCCCGGCGCCCGGCTACGCGGCAGCGGTGGCGGTCGAGGGGGAACGGGTGGACCTCTCCGGCAGGTAAATGAAGCCGGCTCGCCGGCCGCGCGTTGCGGTACCGCAACGCGCGGCCGGCGAGCCGGCTGTTTGCTATGCCGAAAGCGTCAGTTGTTGGGCTCCTTCGGCATCGGCATCGGGTCGGCGCCGACGGCGGCGAAGTAGCGGGCGACCGCCTGCGAGATCTGGCGGTCCGACACGTTCGGGTTCACGCGGTATCCGGTCCGGCCGAAGAAGTCGCGGAAGTTGACGATCTGGATCGCCTTGTTGCGCGCCTCCTCCCGGGCCGTCCCCATCTTGCTGATGAGCGCGGCCTTCGCCCCCTGGTGCGGGTCGTTGGCCGACACCGGGATCGTATACCCCTCGACGAGGTAGCGGGTCCGCTCGGTCAGCCGGCCGCGCCACGCCTGGGTGCGGAGGTCGAACACCGCGTCCACGTTGATCCCCATCCGGGTCAAGTCGCGGACCACCGCCTCGACGTCGTCGGTCCCGTCGCCGTTGGTGTCGAACACGCCGATCAGTGCGATGTGCTCACCGACCCCGCGCCGCCACGCCGAGTTGTACAGTAGATCCCCGGCCAGCACCGCCTCACTGATCTGGTCGTGCTCGCCGGTGATCCGCGCCCGCGACAGCCCCGGCGCGAGTACCTCGATCACCTCGATCGTCGCCTTCGGGACGAACTCGACCTTGGTCTTCATCACGCCGCGCTCGTCCGGCACGCGGAACTCGCGGAGCCGCGACGCCCGCCCCTTCTCGGGGTAGTCGATCGGCAGGACGGTGAACGTCAGCCCGGGGTTGACCAGGGCGCTCGAGCCCAGGTCGATCTCGACGACGTTGTTCGGCAGCCGGCGGATGATGCGCCCCTGCGGCTCGTCGTACTGGAGCGGGTCCGCCGGCTTGACCTTGCCGATCAGAATTTTCTGATTCTCCTTGAGCCCTTCAATGGCCATATCGAGCGCCCGCTTCTTGGCGGTCAGCTCCTCGATCTGGGTGGTCATCTTGTCGATGTCGCCCCGGTACCGGTCCACGTCGTCCGTGTACGACTTGGTCTTGGTGTTGAGCGCCACCTCCAGCGCGTCCATCTTCGCCTTGAATTCCTTGGGGAGCGAGTCGGTCTTCGCCGCGAAGGTGGCGCTCGCGTCCTTGGCCGCCTTCGCGGCGGCTTCGAGCTGCGTGATGGCGTCGGCGGTGGCGGCGCGGTCGGCGGCGGCCTGGCTGAACGCGAGGTTCCGGTAGTTCGCGGCCTTCGCCGCGATCTCCAGCGCCGTGCGGCCGGTGCCCGGCGCCTTCAACTGCCCGCCCTCGACGTCCCCGTCCCACACCGCGAAGTCGGCCGCGGTGACCCTCGCCGGGTCGAGCAGCTTGTCCTTGTCGTTCCCGGTGCCCTCGGCGTACGCCTTCACGACCGCGTTGAACCGGTCGGCCGACGCCTTCGACAGCTCGGGCATCTTCTTCTTCAGCGACTCGGCGAGTTTCTTGATCTCCTGGTGAACCTTGTCGCCCTCCTTGACCTCCTGCGTGACCGCGGACAGGTCGTCGGCGTCGCCGATGCCGGAGAAGACGCGGGTGGCGCGGGCGATGAGTTCGGCCTCCTTGGCCGCGGCCCGGAGCCCCTTCACCTCGTCCTTGGCCTTGGTCACTTCGGTGTCCTTCGCCTCCTGGTCGGAGTAGAGGACGTAGACGAACACCCCGAGTCCGATCGTGGTGAGCACGAAGAACACGAGTGAGACGACGACCGGCAGGCTGGTCTCTTTCGCGACTTTGGCCATCGGCAACCCTCGGCGACGGGAGTCGAGACGTGTGCGGACCCAGGGATTATACGCCGACGCCCCTTCAAATGAGGATAACTGCGCCGGGCGGGGGGTCAACGCGAAAGCCGCCGCCGCGGCAGCGCCGGGCGACAGGGGTAGCGGGGGTGCCGGTTGCGCCGCCCGCCCGCGGGGTTGACGCTACCGACATTGGAGCCATAAATTACACCTGTCATCATTCTGCCGTCGGCCCGCCGCCACCACACACCACTTGGGGCGGGGGTCTCGCCCGCCCAACCCGCACGCCGCACCCGCCGCTACGGGCTTCCGCCGTTAATTGACCGCCCTTCCCCAATTGGGGCGCCGGAAGGACTGCCGCCGATGACGGACACCCCGCCGACGGGCAGTCTCTACCTCCTCGACGCCCACGGGCTCATCTACCAGATGTTCCACGGCGTCGGCGCGATGTCCGCGTCGGACGGGCGGCCGACCAACGCCGTGTTCGGCGTCACCCGCGCCCTGATGTCGCTCTACGACCGCGGCGCCGACTACCTGATCGCCACCTGGGACCGCGGCGGGCAGACGTTCCGCGAGGTGCTCGCCCCCGAGTACAAGGCCCACCGCGACCCGCCCCCGGCCGACCTAACGCTCCAAGAGCCGATGATCGACCAGGTCATGGACGCCATGCGCATCCCGTACCTGTCGGCCGAGGGGTTCGAGGCAGACGACGTGATGGCCACGCTCGCCTCCGAGGGCGCCGCGCGCGGGCTGTCGGTCTACGTCTGCTCGTCGGACAAGGACCTCCGCCAGTGCCTGTCGCGGCGGGTGAAGATCCTCAACCTCCGCAAGCAGGAGGAGCTCGACGCCGACGGGCTGGTGAAGGACTGGGGCGTGCGCCCCGAGCAGGTCATCGACTTCCAGGCGCTCGTCGGCGACTCGGTGGACAACGTCCCCGGCGTGCCCGGCGTCGGCCCGAAGACCGCGGCGAAGTGGCTCCAGCAGTACGGCACGCTCGCCGAGGTGATCGCCCACGTGGACGACCTGCCCGGCGGCCCGAAGACGCGGGCGGCGCTGAAGGCGGCGGTCGAGAACGGCAACCTGGAGCGCAGCAAGAAGCTTGTTACGCTCGAAACCCGCGTCCCGCTCACCCTCGACTGGGACGGCTGGAAGCGCCGCGACTGGGACGGCCAGCGGCTGCTCGAACTGTTCCACGAGTTCGGCTTCCGTGGCTTCGCCGAGCGCGTCCGCAAGACGATGGTCGCCGGCGGCGCCGCGAAGAACGCCGTCATCCTGGCGTCGATCGGCGAGGGAGGCGCGGTCACCGAAGCCCTCCCACCCGCGGCAGCCGTGGCGGCGCCACGACCGGCGAAGGGACGAAAGACCGCCGCTAAAAAGCCCACCGGGCCGTCGCTGTTCGACCAGATCGACGCCGACGGCCCGACCGTCCCGGCCCCGCCACCGGCCGACTCGTGGAAGGGGCGTTACACGCTGGTCGATACGCCCGAGGCGTTCGCCGACTTCCTCACGAAGCTGAAGGCGCAACCACGGTTCGTCTTCGACCTGGAGACGACCAGCCTGGAGCCGCGCCGGGCCGAGATCGTCGGTTACGCGGTGGCGTGGCAGGAGGGCGAGGCGTACTACGTCCCCGTCCGCGGCCCGGCCGAGGACAAGGTTCTCGACCCCGCAACGGTATTAGAGGCGCTGCGCCCGCTGTTCGAGAACCCGGCGGTGAAGAAGGTCAACCAGAACATCAAGTACGACCTCCTCGTGCTGCGCCAGGCCGGCGTGGCACTCGCCGGGATCGCCGGCGACTCGATGGTCGCCCACTACCTGCTCCACGCCGGCGAGCGGAGCCACAACCTCGACGACCTGACGCGCACGTACTTCGGGCACGAGAACATCTCGATCTCGGAGCTGATCGGAAAGGGCAAGAAGCAGATCGGCATGGCCGAGGTGCGGACTGAGAAGGTGCGCGACTATGCCGGCGAGGACGCGGACGCGGCGCTGCGCCTCGCCAACCGGCTCGAACCGGAGCTCGACCAGGCCGGGCTGCGCAAGCTCTACGACACGCTCGAACTTCCGCTCGTCGACGTGCTCGCCGAACTGGAGTTCAACGGCGTCCGGCTCGACGTGCCGTTCTTGGCGAAGTTGTCGAAGGAGATGGAGGCTCAGCTCGCGGCCGCCGAGGCGGAGATTCATGCCATCGCCGGCAAGCCGTTCAACATCGCCTCGCCGAAGCAGTTGCGCGAAATCCTGTTCGACCAGATGAAGCTCCCCGTGCAGAAGCGGACCGGGACGACGGGCGAGCCGAGCACCGACCAGGAGTCGCTCGAACGCCTCGCGGCGCTCGGCCACGCGCTGCCGAACAAGATCATCGACCACCGCCAAATCGCCAAGCTCAAGGGCACCTACGTCGACGCGCTGCCGGCGCTCGTGAACCCGAGCACCGGCCGCGTCCACACGTCGTTCAACCAGACGGTCGCGTCCACCGGCCGGCTCAGCTCGTCCGACCCGAACCTCCAGAACGTGCCGACCCGCACCGAACAGGGGCGGCAGATCCGCCAGGCGTTCCTACCCCCCGACGACTGGCTCCTCCTCACCGCCGACTACTCGCAGGTCGAGCTGCGGCTGCTCGCCCACTTCACGAGCGACGAGGCGCTGAAGCAGGCGTTCGCCGACGACAAGGACATCCACGCCATCGTCGCCGCGCAGATCTTTAACGTCCCCGAGGCGGCGGTGACGAAGGACCAGCGGCGGGTGGCGAAAACGGTGAACTTCGGCATCCTTTACGGGATGAGCGGCGGCGGTCTCGCGGTCCGGCTGAAGATCAGCCGGGCCGAGGCGGACGCATTCATCGACTCCTACTTCGCCCGCTACCCCAAGGTGCTCCAGTATCAGACCGATCTCTTGACGAAATGCCGCCAGCTGGGGTACGTCAGTACACTGCTCGGCCGGCGGCGTAGGTTCGAGGTCAGCGCCATCCGGCCGGACTCGTCCTACCAGCAGCGGACGGGGGCGGAGCGCGAGGCGATCAACATGGAGATCCAGGGGTCGGCGGCGGACCTGATGAAACTCGCGCTGCTCGGCGTCCACCGCCGGCTCAAGACCGGGAGCCTTCGGGCGAACCTGTTGCTGACGGTCCACGACGAATTGGTGTTGGAAGTCCATCCCGACGACCTCCATCCGGTGGCCAATCTGGTCCGCGAGGAGATGGCCGGCGCGTTGAACCTGAGCGTACCGCTCCGTGTCGATGTGGCCGCGGGTCCGAACTGGCTCGACGTTTCGAGTGTCCCGTAACACGTCGGCCGGCGGCGGCGACTTGGAGAGCCGGTATGTCCCCGTGGCGCCACGGACCGAAGCCGGTGATCGGGATCGTGGGCGGGATCGGCGCCGGCAAAAGTACGGCGGCACGGCTGCTAGCAACTCTCGGCGGGACGGTCGTCGACGCGGACACCATCGGCCATGACGCGCTCGAGCAGGATGACATTCGGCGGGCGATCCTCGATCGGTGGGGCGACCGGACGAATTTACTGAGGCCGGACGGGCGGATCGATCGGCGGGCGCTCGGGCGGGTGGTGTTTGAAAATTCCACGGACCGGTATGCCCTGCAAGAGGTCGTCTTTCCGTATATCCGGGAGCGGACCCGTTCCGCGATCGTCGCCGCGCAAACCGACCCGCCCGCCCGGTTCGTCGTACTCGACGCCGCGGTGATGCTAGAAGCCGGCTGGAACGGGGTTTGTGACAAGGTCGTGTTCATCGACGCCCCCCGGGACATGCGCCGTATGCGGGTCGCCGCTCGGAGCGGCTGGACCGAATCTGACCTCTCGGCTCGTGAAGCCGCTCAGTGGTCGGAGGAGCGGAAAAAGGCTGTCGCCGATGCAATCATCATCAACGACGGCGACCAGTATGAGTTGAAGCGCAAGTTGGAGGATTTGTTCCGTCTGTGGGGGATCGCAATCGGGTGACCAGCGGCACGCGGGCGGCGGCCCGGAATGTGCCGCAACTCCTGACGAATTCCCTGTTTGGTAGGGTCGAGCGGTCCGTCTTTCCCCGGCCGTCGGCGTTCGCGGGCAGGCACTCGCCGCCCCGCCGGTCGCCCTCACCGCCCGCCCGCGTTCGCCTAGCCCGCCGGTCGGAGGTTCGTTCATGTCCGACATCCTGGAACCCGAGCCCAAACTGATCCGCTCCGCGGGTCGGTCGCGGCCCCGCCCCATGACACCAAACATGCTCGGCGACGACGCCCCGCGCCCCCCCGAATCCGACGACGACTTCGCCGCCGGGATTGTGGATACAGCTACCCCGCCGCCCGAACCAATCGCACCACCGGCGCGCCCGGCGCCACCGGCGCGCCCCGCGATCGACCCGAACGAGCACGGGTTCGACGCCGAGACCAACTCGCGCTACGAGGAGATCAAGCGCGGCAACACGTTCATCACGCAGTTGCAGCACATGACGATGGCGCAACTGCAGGCCGCGGCGAAGGACGAAAACATCCCCCGCGAGGAGTTCGCCGGCCTCAAGAAGCAGGACCTGATCTTCCTGATCCTCAAGGCGCGGGTGAAGCAGAACGGGCTGATGTTCGGCGAAGGCACGCTGGAGGTGCTGCCGGACGCCTTCGGCTTCCTCCGCAGCCCGGACTACAACTACCTCCCCTGCCCCGACGACATCTACATCTCGCCGAGCCAGATCCGCCGCTTCGGCCTGCGCACGGGGAGCGTCGTCGCCGGCCAGATCCGCCCGCCGAAGGAAAACGAGCGGTACTTCGCGCTGCTGCGCGTCGAGGCGATCAACTACCAGGATCCCGACCTGCTCACGCAGAAGGTGATCTTCGACGACCTGACCCCGCTCCACCCGGAGCGGCGTCTGAGGCTCGAGACGACGCCCGGCGACCTCGACATGCGGGTGCTCGATCTCGTCGCCCCGATCGGCAAGGGGCAGCGCGGTGTCATCGTCGCGCCGCCGCGGACCGGGAAGACGGTGATGCTCCAGAAGATGGCGAACGCCATCATCAAGAACCACCCCGAGTGCTACGTCATCGTCCTGCTCATCGACGAGCGGCCCGAGGAAGTGACGGACATGAGCCGCACGGTCGTCGGCGACCGGGTGGAGGTGGTGTCGAGCACGTTCGACGAGCCGCCGGAGCGGCACATCCAGGTCAGCGAGATGGTGATCGAGAAGGCAAAGCGGCTGGTCGAGTACGGCACCGACGTGGTGATCCTACTCGACAGCATCACCCGCCTCGCCCGCGCCTACAACACCGCGTCACCCGGTTCCGGGAAGTTGCTGTCCGGCGGTCTCGACGCCACCGCGCTGCACAAGCCAAAGCGATTCTTCGGCTCCGCCCGCAACGTCGAGGAGGGCGGCAGTCTGACCATTCTGGCGACAGCCCTGATCGACACCGGCTCGAAGATGGACGAGGTGATCTTCGAGGAGTTCAAGGGGACCGGGAACATGGAGGTCCACTTGGACCGTCGAATGGTGGACCGGCGCGTCTACCCGGCGATCGACGTGAACCGCAGCGGTACGCGGAAGGAGGAGTTGCTGCGGAGTGAGGAGGAGTTGCGACTCGTGCACATCATGCACAAGATCCTCGCGGACATGAATCCGGTCGAGGCGATGGAATTGCTGCTGAAGCAACTCGGTAAGCACAAGACGAATGCCGACTTCCTGGCGAGCGTGACCCTGGGCTGATCGATCTGTCCACCCGGCCGACCGCTACCGGCGGTCGGTCGCCTTCGGGCGGTCGTGGTCGAGGTTCTTGCCACGGTCGCCGCGTCCGCCACATCCGGCCGCCAGCCCGGCGGCGAGCACCACAAGCGTCAGCCACAGACGGACACGTCGCATCTCATTCCCCCCAAGTCCGAAACGGCACGGGGCCGGTCGCCGAAGCGACCGGCCCCGAGGGAGCCACGCTCCAAAGCGACTTACTTGCTGGCCGCGGCCTTGGTCGGGCTGCCACCGCCGCAGCCGACGGCGCTGGTGACGATGACGGCGCCGAGAACCAGAGCGACGATAACCTTCTTCATCGGATGCTCCACGGACAGGGGTGCGACGGGTACACGAGGAGGCAACTCTCCCGGCCGGGCAGTCCGACCGCAGTCCTCTCGTCTTCGGGCGGGAACCGGCGTGCCGACTCCACCCACGCACCACTAGACCCATACGCCCCCCGGTTATTCCCGAAAAATTCCCCCGGGTCACAGGTTTTTCCCAGACGGCCATTCGTGCCGCAGTTCGGCTCCACAATTCCTACCGCAAGCTATTTTTCCGTAACCATTTACAAGCTGCCCAGATCGATCGAGTGCGACCGACGCTTGCCGCGTAACCGTGGAAACAGTCGCGATTCATGGGCGTGAATGCGGAAGAGGCCAGAGGGGCGGGCGAACATTCCCGGGAATAAAGTGCCGGGGTTCGGAATCCACAACGTAGGGTGGTGTGATGGGCTCCGTCGGCGGGTTGCACCAGCTGATCGACGAGCACTATCAGGGGCTCTACCGGTACGCCTACCGGCTGTCGGGCTCGGCGGCGGACGCCGAAGACCTGACCCAGGAGGCGTTTCGGAAAGCGATTAACAAACTCCCCCAGCTCCGCGACCCGGGCCGGGCGAAGGCGTGGCTGTTTCGCATCCTGCGGAACGCCTACCTCCACCGGGTTCGAGACGCGAAGCGGCACCGAGCCGTCCCGCTCGAAGCGGTCGGGGACTTGCCGATGCCGGCTGCCGAGGAGCCGCCGGACATCGACCCGGCCCAACTGCAGGACGCCCTGAACGAACTGGACGAGACGTTCCGAACGCCGTTGATCTTGTTTTACTTCGAGGATTTCAGCTATCGGGATATTGCCGAGCAGATGGACCTCCCCATCGGCACGGTGATGTCTCGGCTTGCCCGTGGGAAGGTGTACCTCCGCTCCCGGCTCTGCCCTGCCGGTGAGGCGAACGGCCACCTCCCCCACCCCGCCTGACCGACTTCCGGCGGCGGGCCACAGGTGACGACCGATGGACTGCCGCGACGCCCAGTTCTACCTCCGCCTCCGCCACCCCGGCCGCGACGAGTTCGAGCCGGAGGTGTCGGCCGCGCTCGAGCGCCACGTGGCCGGATGCCCGGCCTGCGCCGCGGCCGACCGGACGCTCGGCGGGTTCGACAAGGCCGTGGCGACCGCGATGCGGGCCGTCGCGGTGCCGGGCGGGCTGCGCGACCGCCTCTTCGCCGACGCCGCCGCCCACCGCGGCACACTGCTGCGGCGGAAGACCTATCGCCTGGCCGCGGCTGCCGCGTCCGTGCTGGTCGTCGCCGGGCTCTTTCTCGGTTGGTACTCGGCGTCACGCCCGCAGCCGGACACCGACGCGCTCGTCATGGCCGGGGACGAACTCGTCAACCCGCTGGGCGGGCAGAAAACGGTTGACCAGTTTCTGAAGTCCGAGCGCCTGCCCACGCTACCCGAGAAGTTCGACCCGACCCTGCTCGTACACACCGGGACCGCCCGAGTCCAGGGGCGGGACGTACCGGTTCTCGTCTACCGCACGGCGAACGGGTGGGCGAAGGTGTACGCCTTCCGCAGTACGTCGTTCGACACGAAAGCCGTGCGCGACGCTCAACAGTCACACTGTACCGCCCGGGCCTACGCGCCCCGCGACGGCGTGGCGTATGTGGTCGTCTTCACCGGCATTGACCTGAACCAATTCCTGCTGGGCGGCGGCCCGCTCGCCCTGCGGGCCTGACACGGCCCGCCGATTGCAAGTCACCTCCGGCCACTGTTCGAGTTCCACCCCCCGGGCCATGAGCCATGACGATCGATCTCACCTACTGCGCGGCCTGAGGGTACGAGCCGAAGGCCGTCAGTTTGACGGCCAAGGTGCTCACCGCGTACAAGCAGCGCATCCAGAGCCTCCGGCTCGTCCCGTCGAAGGGCGGGTGCTTCGAGTTCGTGGTGAACGGCGAGTTGCTCTACTCGAAGCTGAAGACCGGCGTCTTCCCGGACGAGGACGCGATAGTCAAGGCCCTCGGTGAGCGGCTACGCTAACTGCCCGGCGGGTCGCCGGTCGCCGAGCAGACCCACACGAGGTCGGCGACCGACTTCGCGTCCATCTTCTTCATCAGCCGAGCCCGCCGGTCCTCGACGGCGCGGACGCTCAGCCCCAGTTCCACGGCGATGTCCTTGTTCGTGTGGCCGCGGGCGATGCGATCCAGCACCTCGCGCTCCTTCGGCGTCAGGCCCGCCAACCGCGCCGCAGCAGCGCCCTGGCGCGACGCGACGGCGCGGTTGGCGGCGTCGCGAGCCAGTGCGGTGCGCAGGTGCGAAATCAGTTCGTCGAGGCGGAACGGCTTTTCCAAGAGCGTCAGCGCCCCGAGCGTCATCGCCTCCACCGCAATCCGCACGTCGGCATGGCCACTCACCATCACCACCGGCAGCCGCACCCCGTCGTCGGCCAACTTGCGCTGGAGTTCGAGACCGGTCATCCCCGGCATCTTGATGTCGAGGACGAGGCAGCCGGGCGTCGCCGGGTCATAGGCGACGAGGAAGTCGGCGGCGGACGCGAAGGCGCGGACCGGGTGCCCGAGCAGCGCCCCGGCACTCGCCAGTGCCTTGCACACCCCCGCGTCGTCGTCCACCACAAAGATCGTCGGCTCGACTCCCACGTCCGTCAGTCCCCCTGTTCGGCCGGCAGGTGGAAAGAGAACACCGCCCCCCCGCCCGGCTCGTTCGCAGCCCACAACTTGCCGCCGTGCGCCTCCACCACCGACCGGCTGACCGCCAGCCCCACGCCCATGCCGTGCGGCTTCGTGGTGTAGAATCGCTCGAACACGCGGTCCGGGTCGTCCCCCGCGATCCCCGGACCGGTGTCGCGGACGGTCACGATCACCACGTCCGCCGCGGCGCCGGTCTCGACCCGCACCGCCCGCTCCCCAGCGGTTCCGCTGACCGCCTGGACGGCGTTCAGCACGAGGTTGAACACCACCTGCTCCAGTTGCACCCGGTCGCCCCACACCGCGGGGAGGCCGTCCTTCAGCTGAAGCCGTACGTCGGCGCCGGCGCGGCGGGCCTCCCAGTCGACGACGCGGGCCACGGCGCGGGCGACCTCGTTCAGGTCCACGGCGGCCGCGTGGGCGTCGCCGGGGGCGGTCATGCGGCGGAGCGCCTTCACGATCGCCCCGGCCCGCTGCGCCTGCGCCGCGATCTCTTCGAGGCACGCCGCCAGGGCCACCGACTGCCCCGCGACCGCCAGCCTCGCCGCGACCTCCGCCTGAAGCCCGATCGCCGCGAGCGGCTGGTTGACCTCGTGGGCCAGCCCGGTCGCCAGCTGGCCGGCGGCGTGGAGGCGGTCCATGTGGGCCAGTGCCGCCAGGTGCTCGCGTGTCTCCTCCTCGGCGCGGCGGCGGGCGATCTCGGCCCGGCGGCGCAGCACGCCGAGAACCGTCGTCATCCCGATCGAGAACAGCGCCAGCCCACGGTTGACCAGAATCTTCCAGTATTCGGTCGTCCCCCGCTCCGGCACGAGTTCCAACTTCGCCACCGTTAGCACGCCGCACAGTCCGGCGACGGCTGGTGCAAACCACCACGCCGGCACACGCAGCGCGAGCAGGACCGCGAACGTGTACGGGACAGCCGCGGCGACCCCGAGCGGCAGGCTCAGGTCCACGACGAACACGGCCAGCACGAGCCCAATGGCGAGCACCGCCGGGCGGGGCGCGACCGGCGCGGGGCGCGGCGGGGCGGGCACGGGACGGGCTCGCGCGGGCGGGAGAGGGGTACGGTTCATCTACCGGCGGGTGACCCGGAATCAACCCCGCGGGGCGAACGGCGAAGCCTCCCCGGGGCCGACGAACGTGATCCGTACCGCCGGTCGCGTCGCGGTCGCCGGGTGCGCCGCAGTGCGGGTGGCGGGGCGCGGCGGGTCGGCGTCGAGGACGAGCAGATCGGCGCCGGTCGGTGCCTGGTCGGACGGGAGGGACTGGTAGACCGGGAACGCCGCAGCCGGCGCCGTTCCCGCCGCGGGGCCGTCGAGCGCGTCGATGTCGAAGACTGCCGACGGCTCGTCCGCCGTC
>VFQN01003813.1_pt1 | contig 20811 bp, 24 predicted proteins | sample 3512371 | NCBI WGS metagenome assembly VFQN01 (sample SAMN10412370, study PRJNA504923) | tailings metagenome | isolation source: Replicate 2 from Balatoc abandoned mine | place: Philippines: Itogon, Benguet | collected 2017-08-28
GACCAGGCGCGGGCCGAGCTACTCAAAGGCGTTAGGACTTGAGGAAGCGACATTCCGCGCGGCACCCGACGCCGGCCGGTGATTCGTGAACGGCGACCGGGCGAGGGGAGAGGGTGCCAGGAGGCGCGACTACCGCGGGCGGTGTGGCGTTCCGTCCCCCTTCGCGGGGGGCGCCGCGAGTCAGCAGCCGGCCCGGACGATCCGTTCGATGTCTTCGGCCGAGAACCCGGCGGCGGCCAGGTCCCGCTTGAGGTGGTTGAGCGACTCCACCCGGCGGGTCCAGAACAGGAACGGCATGACGACCCCGGCCAGGGGGACGAGCAGGCCGCCGACCGCGGCGACGAACCCGATGAACTGCGGCCCGATCAGGTTCAGGAACACGTCGGCCATGTGGCACCTCCTGGCCTGAACCGATCCCGGCCGCGGTCCATCGTCCAAGTTATCGCTTCCGGGCGAAGTGCGGGTCCGGTCCCGTTGGACGTCCAAATCCCTCCTCCCCAGGTGGGACACGTCCACCAGGTCTTCCCACACCTCCCGCATGTTCCCATGTCATACCCGTCCTCGAACGTCGGACACTTCGCTCACCGCCGGGGTAGTTCCCTGGGAGGGACGGCCGCGGTGGCGGTCCCCGCCCGAGGGCACGCCGTGACCGACTACCTTACTCACCTTCGGCCCGCCGAGATGTCCCCCGCCGAGCGGGCTGCGGCCGTCGCTGCCATCCTCGCTACCGGGCTCCTACGACACCTCCACCCCGAGCACTTCCCGTCACCGGTCGCCGGTCGGAATTTCCAGTAAAACATAGGCGAATCGCCTTGAAGACTCGCGGGCAACGAGCGTTACTGTCCACACCGGCTAACGCCCCCGAGACGCGAGAGGAGACCCATGCCCGCGAAGACCGAACCGCCGCCCAGCCTCGCCCGGGAGCTGGCGGCCCTGGACCGGATGACGACGGCGAAGCTCCGGGAGAAGTTCGCCGCCGTGTTCGGCGAGCCGACCACCGGCGGGAACCGGGCCTGGCTGATCCGCCGGGTCGGGTGGCGGATGCAGGCACTCGCCGAGGGTGACCTCTCCGAGCGCGCCCGGGCGCGTGCCGCCGAACTGGCCCGGGACGCCGACCTCCGCCTCACGCCGCCCGCCGACCGGCCCACGCCGCCCGCCGCACCCGCCCAGGCCGCGGCCCCGGTGGCCGTCCTCGACCCGCGGCTGCCGGCCGTCGGCACCATCCTGACCCGGAAGTACAAGGGCGCCGTCGTTCGTGTGAAGGTGCAGCCGGACGGGCTGGAGTACGACGGCGAGCGGTTCCGCTCCCTCAGCGCCGTCGCCAAGGCGGTCACCGGCAGCCACTGCAACGGCTACCTGTTCTTTCGCCTCACCGGGGGTGCCGCGTGACCAACACGATTCCCGCCCGCCGGGCCACGGTCCGGCTCGTCCGATGTGCGGTGTACACCCGGAAGTCGACGGAGGAGGGTCTGGAGCAGGAGTTCAACTCGCTCGACGCCCAGCGGGACGCGGGGGAGGCGTACGTCCGCAGCCAGAGCGGGGAGGGGTGGGTGGCGCTCCCCGACCGGTACGACGACGGCGGGTTCACCGGCGGGAACACCGACCGCCCCGGCCTTCGCCGGCTCATGGCCGATATCGAAGCGGGCCGCATCGACTGCGTGGTCGTGTACAAGGTCGACCGCCTCAGCCGCAGTCTCCTCGACTTCGCCCAGTTGATGCAGCGATTCGAGCAGAAGGGCGTGTCGTTCGTGTCGGTCACCCAGCAGCTCAACACCGCCAGCAGCATGGGCCGGCTGGTGCTCAACGTGCTCCTGTCGTTCGCCCAGTTCGAGCGGGAGATCGTGGGCGAGCGGACCCGGGACAAGATCGCCGCCACCCGCCGCAAGGGGAAGTGGGGCGGTGGGCGGCCGGTCCTCGGGTACGACCGTGAGCCCGGCGGCTCGTCATCCACCAGGACGAGGCCGAGCGGGTCCGCGACATCTTCCAGCTGTACCTCCTGCACGGGTCGCTCCTCCCGGTGGTGAAGGAGCTCGGCCGCCGCGGGTGGCTCACCAAGCGGTGGGCGGACACGACCGGCCGGGTGACCGGCGGGAAGCCGTTCACCCGCACCAGCCTGTACCAGCTCCTCACCAACGTGCTGTATGCTGGGCGGGTACGGCACAAGGCCGATGTGTACCCCGGCGAGCACCCGGCCCTCGTCGACCCCGCCACCTTCGACCGCGTCCAGGACCGGCTGCGGCAGAACGGCGCGAAGTCGAGCGGCCCCGGGTCGCCCGACCGGTACGGGGCCCTGCTCAAAGGGCTGCTCCGGTGCGGCCCGTGCGGGGCGGCGATGACCCCCACCTGCACGACCAAGGGGAGTCGCACCTACCGGTACTACGCGTGCGTCGCCGGGCACAAGAAGGGCGCGGCGACGTGCCCGACGAAGCCGGTGCCGGCGGGGCCGGTGGAGGGGTTCGTCGTCGACCGGGTGCGGGCCGGCGGCCGCGACCCGGAACTATTGCGGCAGGTGCTCGACCAGGCCCGCCTCCAGCGGGAGGCGCGGGCGGCTGAACTCGCCGCCGAGGAGAAGGGGCTGGCCGCCGATCTCGCCGGGTGGCGCCGGCACCTAACCCTCGAGTCGGCCCGGTTCCGGCCCGGGGACGACAACGCCGACGTCGTCCGCCGGCTCGCCGAGTTGCACGAGAAGGTGCGGCTCGCCGACGACCGGGTGAAGCGGCTCCGCGACCAGCAGCGGGCGGTGAAGTGCGCCGCCGTGTCCGAGGCCGATGCCGCGGCGGCGCTGGCCGGGTTCGACCCGGTGTGGGCGGCCCTGGCCCCGGGCGAGCGGGTCCGGGTCATCAACCTGCTGGTCGAGCGGGTGGTGTTCGACGGGGTGGCGGGGAAGGTGGCGGTCACCTTCCGCCCGACCGGGCTGACGGCGCTGGCGGCCGAGTTGGCCCAGCGGCAATAGGAGCAGGTGGCATGAGCGCGACGGCGGGCGAGGCGACGCTGACGGTCGAGGGGACGGTGCACATCGGCCGCCGCGGGCGGGGCGGGCGGAAGGAACTCCGCGCGGGCGACGCCCCGCCGGTGCCGCCGCCGGGACGGGTGCCGCGGATGGCCCGGCTGATGGCCCTGGCGGTCAAGATCGACGGGCTCGTGCGCTCCGGTGTCGTCCGCGACTACGCCGAGTTGGCCCGGCTCGGGCGGGTGACGCGGGCGCGGGTGACCCAGATCCTCAACCTGACATTGCTGGCGCCCGACCTCCAGGAGACGCTACTCTTCCTCCCGCCGGTGGCCGCCGGGCGGGAGGCACTGGCGCTCCGCGACCTGCAGCCAATCGCCCATCTGCGGGACTGGCGGCGGCAGCGGCGGGCGTGGCGCGAGCTCACGGCCGCCCGCGGGGTCGGGACGAAGGGGTAGCGGTCGGGGAGAAAATCCCGGATTCGGGGATGGCGCAGCGCGGGCCGATTGTGTACGTTTGTGAATTGTGAATTTATGTACACAATGCCCGACCCGAGGCCCCCCGATGTCCCGCGTCTTCTCCGTCCCGACCGTCCTCCGCATGCTCCCCCACGCCCCCATCCGCGAGTTCCTCGCCCGCCTCGGACACGCCGACCTCCCCGTCCCCTGGGACGACCTCCACGCCCGTGACCCGGGCCCCGTCGTCCGGGCACTCGCCGCCCTCCCGGGGCCTGCCTTCGACGCCGTCGAGGCCGCCCTCCACGCCGTCCACGACCTCGCCTGCGAGTCCGGCATGGCCGCCATCCGCGAGGCCGCCGACCCCGGCGACGGCGGCCCCCCGGGCCCGGCCGCCGCCGACATGCCGGATGCCGGCCTCTACCCCCGCGCACTCTGGGCGTGGCTGAACCACGCCGACGTCGTCGCCCGGGCCGTCCTCCTCCACCACGTCGACCACCTCACCTGGTGGCGCCGCCGCGACGACCTCCCCCGGGCCGCCCCGGACCTCACCCCGCCCGCCCTCGCCCGCCTCGGCCGGGCCGTGTCCGCCATCCTCCTCGCCGAGCAGGGCCGCGGCTGCGCGTGCACGGTCGAGGCCCTCCCCCGCCGCGACACCGTTTACCTGTTCGCCCACCCCGACGACTTCGTCCAGGCCGCCACCGCCCACGACCCGGACGGCCGGCTCGCCCCGGTCACCTTCCGCCGCACCTTCCCGGTCGTGTTCGCGTTCCGCCCGGCCGCCGGGTCCCTCGAGCTGTTCGCCAAGGTCCCGGCCCGGGTTAAGCCGCGGCTCGAGGCGGCGTTCGCCGACGCCGCCCTCGGGTTCCCGCTCGGCGACTGGCGGCCGCCCCCGGCGTACGAGCTGAACGGGCTGAAGGCCGCCGACCTGTCCCTCCCGACCGACCCGGCCGACGGGGTGACGGTCCACGTCCGCCAGCTCCGGCTGTCGCTCCGGAACAGCAACCGGCAGATCACCCTGAAGGCCGACCCGGACTGGGCGGGGGACATGCGGCGGATGGTGGCCGAGGTGCTCGACAAGGAGCGGGTGCCGCTCTCGGCCGTGTCGGTCACCCTGGCGACGTTCTGCTTCGAGTTCGCGGCCGTCGGGAACCGGCGGGCCGGGGCGGTGACGTTCGACGTGGCGTTCCCGAACAGCTGTGGCCTCCGGAACCAGCCGGCCGACCGGATCGAGCTGGTGGCCAAGTACCTCCGCCGGTGGGGGATCGATGTGTCCGAACCCGATGGGGCCGGTCTGGGGGCGGCTGGATAACGACCCGCCGGTGTTCTTCGCCGACCGGGCGGCCGCCGAGTTCCCGCCGGGGGCCTGGGAGCGGGTGCTGGGGCTCGGGTTGCTCCGGGAACTCCCGCCGTCGAACAGCGCGGCCTGCTCGGAGTGCGGGACCGGCTTCCCGAACCGCATCTTCTTCCTCCCATCCGGGGGGCCGGGCGGGGTGCGCCCGGTCCTCCAGTGCCGCGAATGCGGGCCGATCCCGCTCGACCCGGCGGTGCTGCGGCGGTGGGCGGTCGACGTCCCGGCGGTGGCCGCCGCCGTACTCCGGCTGGCGGGCGGCACCGGCCACCCGGCCGAGGCCGTTCTGGGCCGGCTCTGGCACCTGGGCCGGATCAACGCGGCCGGGCGCTCGCGGGACGCGTACCTGGCCCGGGCGGTCCACGCCGAGGCCCGCGCCGGTGTGGCGGCCGCACTGGCCGGGCGGCCGGCGGCGGTCGTGTTCGTCCCGACCGAGGCGGCGGCGGGGCGGTGGGGGACGGCGACCCGGAACCCAGTCGTCGCCCTGGAGGCCGCCGTCACCCTCGGTCCGGCCGGTCTGACCTTCGACCCGACGGCCGTGGACGCCCGCCTGCCCGGCGGCGCCCCGGTCGAACGGGCACCCCGGCCGAAGAAGCGGGCGGGGCCGGCGACGACCAACGAGCGGCTGACCGCGGCGCTGGTCGCACACCTCCGGGCGGCCCGCGCCCACGCCCTCGCGACGGCCGACCAGCCGTGCGGCTCCCAACTCCTCCCGCGGCCCACGATGCAGTTCCTCGCGGACGAGGTGGGAGTGTCCCCGCCGACCGTCACCCGGCGGTTCCGGGAGCCGGCCGGTCGGGTGCTCCGGCTGTACTGGGAGTGGGCGGCCGACATCCACAGCGTCCTGAACTTCCGCCCGATCGGAGGCGGCAAGAAGGGGTAGGAATTTCAGCCGACCCGTTTTCGTGAAACTGAAAGGCCGCCGTTCCCGGCCCGCAACTACCGGCCGCGCGACCCTTTGGGTCGCGCGGCCGGTCGCGTTTCCGCTCGTTCGTGAAATCCTGCCGGGGGTCACCCGTCGCGCAGTGGGCGCGGCGGGCTCGACCCCACCGGGCACGACCATGCCGCCGACCGCCGCCACCACGATCCCCTCCGACGCCCCGCCCGCGACCCCGCTCGACCCGCCGCCCCGCGACCCCGCGACCCCGCGACCCGCGAGCGGATCCGCATCAAGGCCCGACAGGTCGCCGCCCGGTGCTGGCTCCGGACGGGCGACCGGGACGACGTGGAGCAGGCTGACCGGGTGGAACGGGAAGGGGACGGTGAAGGTCAACCGGTCGAAGGACCACGACGCCGGGCCGCTGGTCATCTCCGACCCGTTCGCCGCCGTCGCCGGGATGCTCTGCCCCGACACCCTCCCCGAGCTCCGGGAAAAACTCCACCGCGGCGGGGCGGTGGCCGACGGGTGGGCCGACCGGTTCCTGTTCGCCTACCCGGAGCGGTTCGCGGCCGAGGCCGAGCACTGGCGGAGCGTCCCGGCCGAGCTGGAGGAGGGATACGCCGAGGTGATCGCCGACCTGCTCGGGCTGGAGCAGGTGCCGGTGGAGGAGGCCGGGCGGGTCGTCGGCCACCGCCCGTATTACGTCCGGTTCGACGCGTCCGCCCGGGCGGCGTGGGAGGCGTTCACCCGGGTGATCGCGACGACCTCGAACTCGTTCCCGCGGAACGACCCGTACTGCGGGGTGCTGTCCAAGCTGAAGCACTACGGGGTCCGGTTCGCGTGCCTGTTCTACTGCCTCGACCGGGCGTGCGGCGGGGGCGCCGGGGACGTGGTGACGGCTGCGCACGTAGAGCGGGCGGCGTGCGTGGTGTGGTACTTCGAGGCCCAGGAGCGGCGGTGCCTGGGGATCGGGGACCGGGCCACCGAACCCGCCCGCCGGGTTCTGGCCTTATTGGCCGGGTGGGGGGAGCGGAGCTTCACGAAGCGGGAGGTGTACCGGCGGCTGCGGAACCAGACCGCATTCCGGCGGGCGGTTCTCCTCGATGCCCCCCTCGAACTCCTGACTCAGTACGGGTTTATCGCCCCGCAGGCGGCCGAGCCGAGGGGTGGGAAGGTCGGCCGGCCGGCCGAGAAGTATGACATCAACCCCCTCTGGGACCGCAAATCACCACCCGACGCACCCGCCGAAACGGCCAAAACCCCCACGCCCCCGCCACAACCCCCCGGTGGTTCAGGAGATCGCGCCACGACCACGGACCCGGCCGAAACCCGGGGGCCCGCGGACGAAACGCCCATCGACGCGGCCAATACCTGCTCGGCCGCGGCCAATTCCCCCGCCCCGTCGGGTGGCGGGACGGGTATTGGCCCGGTCCCCGCGGGTTTCGGCCGTGCCGGCGGAGATTTGGCCGCGTCGGGACAAGGCCGAAACCCCTTCCCCGAATCGCCCCCCGCCGACGGCCTTGGGTCCCGACCCGGTCTCCTCGACCCGACGCGGCCACCGTGCCCGTCGGGTCACGATGCCCGGCCGCCAGCGGCCGCCGAGTACACCCTCATTACCACGACCGCCGGGCTAACCGACGTGGTGGCGGCCGTCGAGGACGTGGGCACCGCCGGCATCGACACCGAGACGACCGGCCTCGACCCGCGGACGGCGAAGGTGCGACTGCTCCAGGTGGCGGCCCCCGGCGCCACGTTCGTCATCGACCTGTTCGCCCTGCCCGACCCCGCTGCCGACCTGACCGAGCTGTTCGAGGCACTGGGCCGGGTGACGGTGGTCGGGCACAACCTCGCCTTCGACCTCGGGTTCCTGAGCCGGCTCGGCTTCACCCCCGGATCGGCGTTCGACACTATGCTCGCCGCGACCGTCCTCAGTAACGGGACGGAGGAGCGGAGCTCCGACCGCCGGGACTTCGACCTGGCCGCCGTCGCCCAGTGGATGCTGGGGCGGACGGTGGTGAAGGGGGAGCAGCGGTCCGACTGGTCCCGGCCCGACCTGTCCCCGGCCCAGCTCGCCTACGCGGCGGCCGACGCCGCCGTGCTCCTGCCCCTGGCCGAGCGGTTGCGGGAGGAGATCGCCAAGTCGGAGGACACGGCCGCGACGATCGACCTGGAGATGCGGGCGTTGCTGTGTGCTGCCTGGGCGGCGCCGGTGAAGGTGGACGAGGCGGCGTGGCTGGTGATCGCGGACGGGGCGGCCGAGAAGGGGAAGCAACTGGCCGAGCGGATGAACGAGATCGTCCCCAAGCCCGGTGGGCTGTTCGACGAGGGGTGGAACTGGAACTCGCCCGACCAAGTGAAGGCCGCGTTCGCCGTCCTCGGCCTCACCCTGGAGGGCACCGACGACGACGACCTCGCCGCGATCAAGACGGGGAAGGGCAAGCCGCTTGCCGACCTCCTCCGCCAGTACCGGGCCGAAGTCAAGCTCGCCGGCACCTACGGGCGGAAGTGGGTCGAGGATCACGTCGTGTCCGGCGGCGTCCGGCCGCGGTGGAACCAGCTCGGGGCCGGGTCCGGGCGGATGAGTTGCTCGAAGCCGAACCTCCAGCAGATCCCCCGCGACAACCGCTACCGCAAGTGCTTCATCGCCGGCCCGGGCCGAGTGCTGGTGAAGGCCGACTACTCCCAGATCGAGCTACGCGTCGCGGCGAAGGTCGCCGGCGAGAAGGTGATGCTCGCGGCGTACGCCGAGGGTCGCGACCTCCACACGATGACCGCCGCCCGGCTCATCGGCAAGTCCGAGGCGGAGGTGAAGAAGACCGACCGGCAGCTGGCGAAGGCCGTGAACTTCGGGCTGCTGTACGGCATGGGTGCGGTGAGCCTCCAGGCCTACGCCGACGCGAACTACGGGGTGAAACTGTCGGAGGCCGAGGCGAAGAAGCACCGCGACACGTTCTTCGCCACGTACCCCGGCTTGAAGCTCTGGCACGACCGGACTCGGGAACTCCTCAAGCGCCAGGAGAAGCAGAAGCTGTCGCACCGCACCCGGACCCAGGCCGGGCGGGTGACGCTCCTGCCGGCGGCGAAGGAGGGGCGGAACGGCCCGTACCCGAACCTGAATGAGGCGTCGAACTTCCCCGTGCAGGGGACGGCCGCGGACGGGCTGAAGGCGGCGATGGCGCTGCTGTGGGAGCGCCGGGCCGAGATGCCGGACGCGGTGCCGGTCCTGTTCGTCCACGACGAGGTCGTGCTGGAGGTGCCCGAGGCCGACGGCGAGCGGGCGGCGGCGTGGCTGAAGGGGATCATGGTCGAGGGGATTGCCCCGTTAATCGCCCCGGTCCCGGTCGAGGTCGAAGTGACCGTCGGGAAGTCGTGGGGTGGGTGACGCGCCCGGCGGCCCGCATGACGGCTGGAGTTGACGCCCCCGGCGGCGGCCGTGGCGGAGCGGCACGAACCCGGGGTCCGCAACCGAGGAGCGGCTGGAGGCGGAGGGGATGGCCGGGTTCGCCGAGTTCAGCCGCCGGCAGCTGGCCCTCGAGGTGTACGCCGGCGAGCGCACGGCCCGGTTCCAGGCCGAGGTGGACTGGGAGTACGCCGCGCTGCTCGCCAACTGGCGGCGGTGGCTGCCGGCGGCGGTGACGACCCTGACCCGGCGGGCGGAGCGGGAGGCGTACAACCAGGACTACTTCTCGCCCGCGGTCACGTTCCCCTCCCGCCGGCGGCCGTCGCGGTACACGTCCGGGTCGCTCGACCCCACCATGTCGGTGCTGTTCGCGTGGGGCTTGCCCGCGTGGGTCGAGTGTGATGCGGAGGACTGGGCGCGGGCCGGCCCCGACCTGGTCCGCCGGTTCCCGTGGGTCGTGTACGACCCGGTCGAAGGCTGAATTCTTCCCTGGCCAGTCCAGTATCCGTACGCCGCCATCGCTCCGGCCAACTCCCGACACGTCGCCGCCGTCCCGGCATCGGCCTGCACCAGTTCCGCCGCCGCCAGGGCGCTCAGCTTCCCCTCGGACTGCGGCGGAACTGGTGCAGGCCTTCGGCTGAGTTGCCATTGGTGCCGAGCGGGGTGTGACACGACGCACTGGGCCTGTCCCGCCAGCAAGCGAAGCCGGGTCATTCGAGAAAAAACTTGCCCCGGCTCCCGACACTTCGCGCGCGGCCGGGGTAGTTCCCAGATAGGGAGCCCGCGCGGCCCCGCCGGGTGGCACGTCCGCGACGCCGCCGGGTGTCGAACCGCACGCACGAGGAGGTGGGGATGGAGGTCGAGCTGTGGCCGGTCGGGCGGCTCAAGCCGTACCCCGGCAACCCCCGGCACAACGACTCCGGGGTCGATGCCGTCGCGGCGTCGCTGAAGGCGTTCGGGTGGCAGCAACCCTGTGTCGTGGACGAGCAGGACGTGATCGTGGTTGGTCACACCCGGTACAAGGCCGCCCTCAAGCTCGGGCTGGCGGAAGTCCCGGTCCACGTCGCCCGCGGGCTGACCCCCGAGCAGGCCCGAGCGTACCGGATCGCCGACAACCAGACGGCGACGCTCTCGGCGTGGGACGACGGGCTACTGGCCCAGGAGCTGGCGGCCCTCCAGGCGGCGGACTTCGACCTGGCGCTGACCGGGTTCGCCGAGGACGACCTCCTCGAACTCCTCGCCGACCCGTCCGCCGCCGCCGGCGATCCCGATGAGGTCCCCGAGCCGCCGGCCGACCCGGTCACCCGGCCCGGCGACCTGTGGGCGGTCGGCCGCCACCGGGTGCTGTGCGGCGACGCGACCAGCGAGGTGGACGTCGCTCGGGTGTTGGGTGGCGAGCTGGCGGATCTGCTGCTGACCGACCCGCCGTACAACGTGGCGTACGAGGGCGGGACGGCTGACCGCCTCACCATCGCCAATGACGACCTGCCGGCCGAGGACTTCCAGGAGTTCCTTACCGCCGCGCTGTCGGCGGCCGCAGCCCACCTGCGGCCCGGTGCGGGCTTCTACGTGTGGCACGCCGACGTCCGCGGGCTCCCCGTCCGCCAGGCCACCGCGGCAGCCGGCCTCCAGGTCCGGCAGTGCCTGGTCTGGGTGAAGCCGGCCCTGGTGCTGGGCCGCCAGGACTACCAGTGGCGCCACGAGCCGTGCCTGTACGGGTGGGCCGATGGGGCCGCCCACACCTGGCTCGGCGACCGCGCCCAGACGACCGTCCTGGAGTTCGACAAGCCGGCGAGGAACGCCGACCACCCGACCATGAAGCCGGTCGCCCTGTTCCAGGCGCTGGTGGCGAACAGCTGCCCGAAGGGCGGGGTGGTGCTCGAACCGTTCGGCGGGAGCGGCACCACCCTCGTCGCCGCCGAGCAAGCCGGGCGGGCGGCGCGGCTGCTGGAGCTCGACCCGAAGTACTGTGACGTCATCCTCGCACGGGCTGCGGCGACGTTCGGCGACGCGGTGGGCATCCGCCTGATCGAAGGCGAGACCGAAGTCGCATACCCGGATGTCGTGGAGCGCCGGCGGTGTGCGGCGCCGGCGGCGTAGCGGGTCAACGGCCGGAGAGCCGCCCGGACCCTGACGAACGGCGGAAGAACCCTGCACTCGAGGCCGCAGCCGGAGGAGGGACGATGGTCGCCCAGCGGAAGAAGAACGACGACGCCCTCGTGCTCGCCCTCGCCTGTGAGGCGACGGTCGAGGCCGCCCGTCAGTGCGACCTGTCCGAGCGGACGGTGTACAAGCGGCTCAAGGACCCGGCCTTCCAGGCCGCCGTCAAGCTCGTCCGGTCCGACATGGTCCGCCGGTCCGCCGGGCTCCTGTCGGCCGCGTCGGGCGAAGCGGTGCGGACGCTCCTGGCGCTGATGAAGGACTCGGCCCCGCCGGCCACCCGGCTGGGAGCGGCGAAGGCCGTCCTCGAGTTGGGGATGAAGATCCGGGAGCTCGCCGAGCTGGAGGCCGAGGTGCGGGAGCTGGAGGAGAAGGTGGCGGCCCTCGGCCCGCCGAACGGCGACGGGAGGCGGTGGTGAGCCTGCGCGTGCGGGTATCCCGGATGCGAGCCGCCGTCTCCGACCGCGACCGGGCGGAGCGCGCGTTCCTGGTCGTCTGGGAGCCGGTTGACCCGAGCCGCGCCGACCAGCGCCCGCCGGGGGTCTACCGCCAGGGTAACGTTGTCGAGGTCGTACACGAGGGCGAGGAGCCTGATCCCGCCATCCGGGCGCGGGTGCGGGAGATGGTGACGCCGACGGCGCTGGAGATCGTGTGCGGGCCGGAGGTCGTCCCGCCACCGGGGTCAGACGCGGATCTGGTAGACGTCAATCACGGGAGGCGGTGGTGACCCGACGGACAAGACTCCACCGGCTCCGCACGGCGGTGGAGACCGCAGCGGTGCTGACGACCGTCCCGTCGACGGAGGTGTGGCTCCCGGCCAAGGACGGTGGCGGAGGGGCACCACCCGGCCGCTACCCGCAGCCCGGGGGACGGATGGTCCTCGTCATCTATCGCCCCGATGTGACAGAGGCGACCGCATGAGCACCCGCGCCCTCCACCGCCGGGTCGCCGACCTCACCCGCCGACAGGCCGAGGTGGCCGATCGCCACGCCGCCACCGTCGCGGTCGTGGACGCCGGGCATGCAAACGGGTGGCGTTCCTGATGATGGTGCCGGAGGACCTCCGGATGGCAATGAGCATCGCCTTGTGCGACCCGAACGGTGACGACTCGCTCCACTCCTGGGTGCTCTGGCCGTTCGCCCGGTGGGCGACGCTGCCGGCCGGCTTCCAGTTCCCACGGGCGCTCGTCGAGTGGTTCCTGAACCCGCCGCGGTCGTGGTTCCTGGGGAGTAACTGCGAGCGGTGCGGGCTCGGGGTGCCGCTCCTCACCACCTCCTCGAACGACCCGAACCCGCCCCCGAGCATCGTCGTGTTCCCGGCCTGCCCGGCGTGCGGCGGGAAGGCCACGTTCATGGCCGCGTTCGAGCCGGGGGTGGCGACGTGACAGTCGGCCGCCGGGCCTGGGCAAGGCGATGGGGATTGCCTGGACCGGCGTGGGAGGTGACCCGCTCGTGTGGCCGCCACCAAACGTGGGTATCATCGAGAGCGAGATCGGCGGCCGCACCAGGGTGTCGTCTCCGGCCGGCGGAGTGGTTGGCCGGAGGACCCAGAAGCGGCCCCCGCGGAGGACGCGCCCGATGTTCCGGTTGACGGTCCTGATCCTCCTGACCGGTGGGGCGGTGGCGTCGGCCGCCGACCTGCCCACACACCCGACCGAGACGCCGGCCGAGGCCGCCGCCCGGCACGCCCGGGTCGCCGCCCGGCGCAAGGGGGTCGACGTCATCTGCCACCGCGGCGCGTCGGAGCACGCCCACGAGAACACCCTGGAGGCGTTCCGGGCCGCGTTCGTCCTCGGGGCCGACGGCAACGAGGTCGACATCCGGGCGACGAAGGACGGCGTCCTCGTCGCCTTCCACGACGACATGACCGACAACCTCCTCGACGTGTACGGGGACGTGTCCGAGTTCACCTGGGCGGACCTCCAGGCCGCGCGGTTCCGCGCCCCCGGGCGGTTCGGCGACCAGTGCCGGATCGCGACGCTGGCCGAGGTGGTCGAGCTGCACCGCCGGCACGCCGGGCTGCTGCACCTCGACATCAAGCGGCCCGGGCTGGACGCGGCGGTCGCCGACCTGCTCACCCGGATGGACGCGTGGGACCACGTCGGGTACTGCAGCACCGACACCACCGGCGCCGTCCTCCGCGACCCGCGGTACACGCCGCGCCGGTACAAGGGCGGGCTGTACCTCGACCGCGGCGAGGTCTTCCCGGCCGCCATCGCCGCGGTGCTCGAGCGGCCCGGCGACGGGGTGATCGTGGACGACCCCCGCGGCGTCGCCGTTGCCCTCGGCCGGACACTGGGGAAGCTCCCCCCGGAGCCCGTCGCGCCGCGGGTGGCGCCCCGGCGGATCGCCTCCCCGCGTCCGTCCGAGGCGGAACTGATCGCCGCCCTCCGCGACGCCCCCGACTGGGCCGCGGTGGCCGCGACGCCGGCGGAGAGGGCGGCCTCGTCGGCCCGCATCCGCGCCCGCGCCCGGGCGGCGGAGGGGTTGCTGGCAGCCGGGGCGGCGTCGCCGGCGGCGGTCGCCGCCCTGGCCGAGCGGGTCCAGAACCGGAGCCTGCACCGGGACTGGATGGACCACGGGCTGGACGGGGCGATGGCCCTGCGGACCCTCCTGTTGCTCCGCGCCCCGGGGGCGGTCGAGGCGGCCCGGGGCGCCCTGTGGCGGGACGACCCGGCGCTGGACCGGGTGGCCGACCCGCGGTGGAAGAACCCGCGGGCGTGGACCGACTTCCGGGTGGGGCTGGTCGCCTGGCCGGCGCTGGAGCGGTGCTCGGGGCCGGCGACCGAGCAGCTCTGCCGGGACTACCTCGCCCTGGACGACGCGGCCGCCCGGGTGATCGGCCCGGAGCGGTTCGAGTCGGCCGCCCGGGCGCTGCTGGCGGTCAGCCCGCGGACGGAAACGGCCGTGGAGCTCCTGCGCCACCGGCTCCAGGCGGTGCGGGGGCGGGCGATCCTGGACTGCCTGGCGTACGTCCGAGAGCCGTGGGCGCAGGCGGCGCTTGAGGAGGCCGCCCCGCACGCCCTCGCGTACCGCGTCGGGGACTGATCCCGATGGGCCGGGGATCACCGGGCCGGGTCAGAGCGTCGGCCCAATGTCACCCGGAAGGAGGAGGCGGCGGATCAACTTGATCGGCAGGCCGCCCTGGCAGACGAACGCGTCGTGGAACCCCCGCAGCGTGAACGCCGCCCCCTTCGCCCGGCGGTAGTCGTCGCGGAGCTTGTAGATCTGCAACTTCCCGAGCGTGTAGTAGAGGTACGTCGGGTTGTACGTCCCCCGCCGCGCCTCCTGGAACGCCACCTCCGGCTCGACGTACCCCTCGGCCATGAAGAACTGCTTCCCCTGCTCGACCGTCCACCCGGCGGTGTGGAGTTTGATGCCGGTGACGTACCGGCAGTCGCGGTACAGCGCCTCGTGGAGCTGCGCCAATCGTACCTTCGGGTCGCCGGCCCCGTACCCCTCCTCCACGCACATCTGCTCGGCGTAGTGCGCCCACCCCTCGACGTTCGTCCCGCACGTGTACAGCTTCCGCACCTTTGTCGGGTACTGGCGGGCGAACAGGAACTGCAGGTAGTGCCCGGGGTACGCCTCGTGGATGGTGATGATGTCCAGCGCCGTCTTGTTGAACTGGCGCATGTGCTCGACCTTCCGCTTCACGTCCCACTCCACCTCCGGCGGGGTGACGTAGTAGAACGCCTCGGTCGCCTTCGCCTCGAACGCCCCCGGCGTGTCCATCGACGCGAACCCGCCGGTCCGCATGAACGCCGGCGTCTCGGCGATGGTCGGCCGCACCTCCGACGGCACCGTCACGATCTGCTTCTCCTCCAGGAACCGCCTCGTCCGCTCGATCGTCCCGCGCGTCGCGGCCACGAGGTCTTCCGGCTTCGGGTGGTCGTCGGTGAGCGAGTCGAGCACCTCGCGCGGCGTCTTCTTCGGGTCGATGAGCCGGGCCGTGGCGGCGAACGCCTCCTGGTCCTTCTTCAGGTTCGCCTCGCCGAGGGCGAGCAGCCGGTCGAGCGGGATGTCCAGCATCTCCTCATGGGCGAGCTTCCTCATGAACACGTCGGCGCCGATGGCGTAGCTCCCCTTCGCGCTCGGAACCAACTCGGTCTCAATCCACTTCGCCGCTGCCTCGAACGCCTCGGCGACCGGGCGGTTGGCGGCCTCGAACTCGGCGTACAACTTCTCGTCCTTGCCCGCGGCGGCTTTCGCCCACGCGGGGAGGTCGGTGCGGAAGAAGCCGACCGAGCCCTTCGCCACGATGAGGCCCAAATCCGCGAACTCCTTCGGCGGGTTTTTCACGTTCGCCTTCATCGCCGCGAGCAGGGGTGGCGCCGCCCTGAGCCGGCCGATGACGGCGCGGAGCCGGTCGGCCTCCGGCGCGAACGAGCGCTTCATGAGCAGATCGATCCCCTCGGCCGGCTTGCCGAGGTACGGCACCGGGTTCCGCTTCCACTCGCCGATGACCTCGGTGTCGAGGAGCTCGGCCCGGATGGCGTGGTCGAGCGCCTCGGCGTCGATGGCGTCCGCTTCGGACAGCTTCCCGCCGCGGAGCGCGGCGAGTCGGGTCTGGAAGCCCTTGAGCGCGGCGACGCGGCGGGCGATGCTCTCCGCGGACGGGTCGGCGAGCTTGGTGTCGAAGTCGTGGACGCCGGCGTAGGTCGCCTGGTTCGGATCCCAGGCGAAGAGGGCGGCGTAGTAGTCGTCTGCGAACGCCGCAAACGCCGCCGGCGGCTGCGCGGCTGCCGGGCGCAGTGCCGGGACGAACGGCACCGCGGCGAGCAGCGCGGCGACCGGCGCGAAGAGGCGGAAGGCCGCGACGGCGGGTGTGCGGGGCATCACTACGACCTGGGGTGTCGGGCCCGAGTGGGAGAGGCGGGGTGAGGGTATCGCCCGCGCGGGGCGGCGTCCAGGACGAAACCCCCGCACGGCGTCACACCAGGCCCACCGGCCGCGGCCGGTGCGCGTGACCCCGAGGGGCTCCTCAAATGACGGAGTAAGGTTCGTGTCCACTTGGGGAGAAGCCGGATCGAGAGCCGTTGGCCCGAGCCCTACCGCGTCGAACCGACCGGCGTGTCGCATTTCCGGTAACAGCCGGCGGTGGTCGTGGCATCGAGGGGTAGGGACGGCGGTCATTCGGTGGCCCGCCCCTGTCAGGACAAGCCGATTCGGGGAGCGACACGATGCAACTGATTTCCGAGCGGTACGGTCGGTCGGGCCGGGCGGCCCGCGTGATTCGCCAGCTGTGGGCACGAGCGGCTTGCGGGTCGCTGGTTGCCGCCCTCGCGGCCACGCTCGCGTCGGCCGGCCACCTCGGTGCCTCGGACGCGCCGGTGGCCCGGCCGTTCAAGGGATCGGCCCAGGGGTACATCACCGGCCAGATCCCACCGAACGGGCGGTTCCTGGAGATGGCGGGGCGGGCCACCCACCTGGGGCGCTTCACCCGCGAGGAGTACGCCTACCTCGGGGCGGACGGGTCGGTCATCGGCACGATCACGTTCACGGCGGCCAAGGGCGACGAACTCTGGGTCGTGATCGACGGGGCGTTCACGTCGGCGACGGACGTCGCGGGCCGGTACGCCATCACCGGCGGCACGGGCCGGTTCCGGGGCGCGACCGGGGAGGCGGCCTTCCGGGCGTACACGCCCGACTTCGTCTACGCCGAGGTCGTCTTCGAGGGCACGGTCCGTTACTGACCGGCAACGAGCGCGCCGGTTCGGCCGGTTCCCGCCGGGGGGGGCGCCGTCGCGGCGCTCCGCCGCCGGGTCGCGCGGCTGTCGGGGCGGGGCGGGGCGGCCGCGGGGGGTGCCGACGAACCTGGAGGCGCTGCTGGCGGGGCTGAGGGATGGTACAGTGTCGCAGGACGACTACGACCGCACGGACGCCGACCAGGTGAGCGCGCTGGCGGTCGCCGCTGCGCTGCTGATCGCCCGGACCAGCGGGGGAGGGGTGCGATGACGGTTCACGCGCGGCCGGAGCGCCTGTGGTAGCGCGCGGTGGCCTCCCGCCGCCCGGCCGGCTCGACCTGGTTGTGGCGGAATCGGTTGCCCGGTTTCGCGCCGGTCCTTCCGCGGGGCGAGGCCCCACCGGCGGGAACATCTCCCTACTCGATCGGGGGGAGGGTGCCGCCGTCGTTCCACGCCCACAGCCGCGGGATCACGCCCGGGTCGGTGCCGTAGGACACCGCCCGGACGGACCCGTCGGCGAACACGCACGGCATCGCCGCCGGGTGCGACGACCCGATGAAGTACGACGCGACGTACCACGACCCGCAGACCTCCACCGGCCCGGCCGTGTCAGCCAGCTAGATCGGGGACATTCCCCTCAATCGCTTCAACACGACCCGCAGACCTCCACCGGCCCGGCCGTGTCAGGGACGAAAAAGTTCGGGCTCCGCAGGTGGCGGCCGGGGGCGGCCGACCAGTACCCGTCGGCCGCCCAGGCGGCCGGGTCGTCCGCCGGGGCGGCGTACTCCGCCGGGGCGAGCGCCTTGTGGGCCAGCAGCAGGGTCGCCGCCGTCCCGTCCGCCCCCGCCACCTCCGCCAGCGCGACCCCGTTGGGGCGGTCCGGCTCCCACCCGCCGAGGGCGGACACCCACCCGAGGGGGTTGTCCCAGTTCCGCTGCGGGTGCCGGGCGGCCCCGTAGTCGGCCCGTGGCCCGACTGCGGGGCCGCGCCGGGCCGGGCACAGGAAGACGGCCACCGGCTGCGGGGCGACCGGGTTCTGGACGGCCTGCTCGACGAACGGCAGGAGACTCGTGTACAGGGTCGGGTGGGCGGCGTCGCCGCCGGCCCACGGGACGGGGAGCCACCGGCGGGTGTCGTGGTGGCCGTGCAGTGCCACCCCCAGTTGCCGGAGGTGGTTCGCGCACGACGCCCGGGCCGCGGCCGACCGGGCCTGCTGGACCGCGGGCACCAGCAGGCCGATCAGGACCGCGAGGATCGCCAGGGGCACGAGTAACTCGATCAGGGTCAGGCCGCGGCGGGGTTGGGCCATGGTTTGCCCTACGGTCCGGTGGGGGTGCCCGTCACTTGCGCCCGCCGGGCGGGGGCGGGGTCGGCTCGACCGCACGGATCTCGATCGTGCCGCCGGTCGGGCCGGGGACGACCACCGTCTTCCCGCTCTTCAGCGCCGTGGCCGCGGCGCCCGACACCGCCAGCCCGTACCCGGCGACCTTGCCCGGGGGCGAGCCGGGAACCTGGACGGGGACGTAGGTCGCGTCGCCCTTGGTGACGGGCGGCCCGGCCGGGATGAGCCGCGGGGCCGGCTGCCCCGTCCCCCGGGTGGCGAACCAGACGATCCCGGCCGCGCCCAGAACCAGCACCGCCGCGGCGCCGGCCGCGCGCCTCCGGCGGGCCGTCAGAAAACTGCCCTTCACGGCATCCTCCTCGTCGGGAACAGGGGAAACTCACCGGGTCGTCCGCGCCCGGCGGACGACCACCCGAACGTCGCCGAGGTCGAGATCCAGGTCCACGGTCGCGCCGGCCCGGAGGTCGGGGACGCCGCCGGCCGCGGTCGAGACCACGAACGGCTCGCCGCCGAAGGCGAAGACCTCGACCGGGGTGTGCGGCGTCACCACCAGGCCGCCCACCCGGACCCCGGTGGCGATCTCGACGTCCACCACCCCCCGGGTCGGGTCGGCCGCCGCGACCACGCAACGGGTCGTCGGCGGGGGGACCGGCGGGCGCGCCGACCGGGCCTCGAAGGCGGTCACGGCGAGCCGGCCCGGGGCAAGCCGGACGCGGACCCACATCCCGGGCCGGAGGTCGGCCGGGGTGGCCGGGCGGCCGTCCACCACGACTGCGGCCCCCGGCTCGACGGCCAGGTTGCGGAGGGTCAGGCCGGACACCACCAGCCCGGGCGGCGCGCCGAGGACGACAATTGTGTCACCCCCGCCGGCGCGGTCGGACAGGTCCACCGCCCGCCCGCCGGTCGCGACACGTGTCAGCGCCCACCCGACCCGCTCCAGGTGGGCGGGCAAGCCGGCGGCCGGCGGCACCGGGTGCGGAACCCCCGCACGGGCCGGCACCGGGGGCGGCTCGGGCAGGCGAGCGGTCGCAAGCCAGCCGCCGGCCGCCACCGCGGCGGCGAGCCCGGCGGCGGCCCGCCACCCCCGGGGCGCGGCCCGACCCGCGGCGTCGGCCAGGGCGGCGACCGGCGCCGGCGGCGCGGCCGTGACCAGCCGGGTGGCGGCGGTCGCGAGGCGGGATGGGACCGCGACCGCGCCGGCGGCGAGCGCGGCGCCGACCGCGGGGGTACTCACCCCCCGCCGCGCCAGCCGCTCGGCCAGCCGCTGCCGGGCGGTCGTCAGGCGGCTGGACAGGGTTCCTTCGGGGATGCCGAGCTCTCGGGCGACATCCCGGCGCGGGCGGCCCTCGAGGTCACACAGCACGAGCGGCACCCGGTAGTGGTCGGGAAGCCGGCTCAGCTCGGCGTCGAGCGCCTCGGCCAGGTCGCCGTCGGCGGGCGGGGCGGCGGGCGGCTCGGCGACCCCGGCGAGCGGCCGCTCGCGGTCCCGCCGGCGGCCGGCGCACGCCCGCGCCTTGCGGGCCGTCCGGTACGCGACCCCGTACAGCCAACACCCGACCCGGTCGGCCGGGCGGACGTCAGCCGCCCGACGGGCGAGGACGAGGAAGGTCGCCTGGAAGGCGTCCTCGGCGTCCTGCTCGTGACCGGCCGCGCGCCGGCAGACGCCGAGGAGCATCGGCCCGTGGCGGGCGACGAGGGCGGCGAAGGCGTCGTCGTCCCGGTCGGCGAGGAACCGGTCGAGGAGGCGGGCGTCGGCGGATTCGCCGGCGGCGGCCCGGAGCAGTCCGACGCCGTCGCGGGCGGGCGATCGTCGACTGTTCACGCTCCCCCCGTCGGTGGCGGCCACTCGGTGCCCACCAACAATTGCCGGTGACGAGGCGGAACCATCGAAGAAATTCCCACGACTCCGCGCGGGAGCCGCCGGCGGCACGCGGTTCCCGCCCCTCCGGGCCGGCGCCGTCACGGGGACGGGGCGCGACGGAGGCTGCGTGGTCGGCCCGCGCCTCGGGGCAGGCAAATACGGGTCGTAGGCTCGCGGGAGTGACCACCCAGGCGGGCGGTGCGCCGCCGCATCGGGTTCAGGTGGTAGGACGGAGACCGATGATGACGGTGCGCCGGCGGCTGGAGCGGCTGCAGCGGTCGGTCGGCGGGCTCCCGCCGCCCGGCCAACTCGACCTGGTCGTGGCGGTCCCGGTCGGGTGCGGGATGGCCGACGACCTGCCGCCGGGTGTTCACCTCAACGCGGACGGGCGGGTGGCGACGGTGGTGTTCGAGGGGGCGGGGCCGGACGCGGCGGTAACGGCCGGGTTGGAGGCGCGTTTGGTCCGATCCGGACGGGTGGTGATCACCCACCCATAACCATCGACGGTTCGCAAGGGAGCTACACCGGCCGCCCATGAATAGCCCGGGCACCCCGGCGGTCGCCTGGGTGGGCAGACCCAACACTTCCGGTCCAAGTGGTCGAAGGACGGGTCGGAACTTCCCGGACCCGTGTAACTCTTACAACGCCGCGTCCGGACGCCGTCGTTCCGACTTAGGAACCGTCCACTGGCTCCTCCGCGTTCTGAACGGTTGAGGTACCATACTCGAG
>VFQN01003814.1_pt1 | contig 20807 bp, 21 predicted proteins | sample 3512371 | NCBI WGS metagenome assembly VFQN01 (sample SAMN10412370, study PRJNA504923) | tailings metagenome | isolation source: Replicate 2 from Balatoc abandoned mine | place: Philippines: Itogon, Benguet | collected 2017-08-28
GATGGTCTGCTTGCCGGCGTTGATCAGGTCGGGGTCCTCCTCGCCCTCGAACGGGTAGGCACCGACGCCGAGGATCCCGTTCTCCGACTGGAGCACCAGCTCGACGTCGTCGGCGACGTAGCTGGGCACCAGCGTCGGCAGCCCGATCCCGAGGTTGACGTAGGAGCCGTCCGACAACTCCGCGGCCGCCCGGGCAGCCATCTCCTCACGCGTCCAGCTCATCGTGCTGCGCCCCCCTTCTGGCGAACCGTCCTCTTCTCGATCCGCTTCTCCGCGGCCTGCTCCGGGGTGAGCGCCACCACGCGGTGCACGAACACCCCTGGCGTGTGGATCTCGTGGGGCGCCAGCTCGCCGGGCTCCACGAGCTCCTCGACCTCCGCGATCGTGATCCGGCCGCACATCGCCGCGACGTGGTTGAAGTTGCCGGCCGACTCCCGATAGACGAGGTTGCCGTGGCGGTCGCCCCGCCAGGCCCGCACCAGCCCGAAGTCAGCGACGATCGCCTCCTCCAGGACGTACTCGCGGACCTCGCCGCCGACCGAGAACTCCTGGGTCTGCTTCGCCGGAGAGGCGACCACGACGTTGCCGTCAGCGTCGTACCGCCACGGCAGCCCGCCCTCGGCGACCTGTGTGCCCACCCCGGTCGGGGTGAAGAACGCCGCGATGCCGGTGCCGCCGGCCCGCATCCGCTCGGCGAGCGTGCCCTGCGGGGTCAGCTCCACCTCGAGCTCGCCCGAGAGATACTGCCGCGCGAACTCCTTGTTCTCCCCGACGTACGACGAGATCATCCTCCGGATCCGCCTCTCGGCCAGCAGCCTGCCCAGCCCCCAGTCGTCGACACCGCAGTTGTTCGACACCGCCTCCAGGTCCGTGGTCCCGGCCCTCAGCAGAGCGTCGATCAGTACCGACGGGATCCCGCACAGCCCGAAGCCACCGACCGACAGCGTCGCGCCGTCGGGAATGTCCGCCACCGCCTCGGCCGCCGAGGCCACCACTTTGTCCATGCGGTCGATCCAAGTCCGGGTCCGCGGCGCGGTCAACGCCCGACCACTGAGCAGACTGGAATCAGTCGGGGAGTGGACGCGCACTTGCGCTAGCGTCCGGTGAGTGGACACCCCCGGAGACGTCGTCGGCAGGATCGGCGCCGTGCTGAGGTCGGTGGCGGCGCACGAGCCCGCGGGCGGCACGACCTCGGCCGTCGCCCGCGGCGCCGGGCTGGCGCGCCCGACCGTGCACCGGCTGCTCACCTCGCTGCTCGGCGAGGGGCTCGTCGACCGCGCCACCGACGGCCGCTGGCTGCTCGGCCCCGAGTTGTACCTCCTCGGCGCCGCCGCGACCAGCCGGTACGACGTCACCGACGTCGCGCAGCCGGTCGTGCGCCAGCTCTCGGTGGCGACGGGCGAGAGCGCCTTCTACTCCGCCCGCCGCGGCGACGAGACCGTCTGCCTGCTCCGCGAGGACGGCAGCTTCCCGATCCGCTCCCACGTGCTCCACGAAGGCATCCGGTTCCCGCTCGGTGTCGCCTCGGCGGGCCTCGCGGTGCTGGCCTACCTCCCCGACCCCGAGGTCGACCGCTTCCTGGCCCGCGCCGACCTCACCACGGCGTACGGCGAGGCCCACCACGCCGACCGGGTGCGGGACCGGGTGGTCGCGACCCGCGCCGCGGGCTACGCGCTCAATCCCGGACTGCTCGTCGAGGGCAGCTGGGGCATGGGCGCGGCCGTGTTCGACGCCGACGCGCAGCCGATCGGGGCACTCAGCCTCACCGGGATCGAGCAGCGATTCAACGCCGACCGCCGCCGTGAGCTCGGCCCGCTGCTGCTCCGCGCCGCCCACGAGTTGACCACGTCACTGCGCCGGCGTCCGCACGCTGTCTAGGCTCGCACCATGCCCCCGTCCAGCAGCGCCGACTGGTCGCGGGTGCGCCTGCACGTGGTGACGGGCAAGGGCGGCACCGGCAAGTCGACGGTCGCCGCCGCGCTCGCGCTCGGCCTCGCGTCGCACGGCAAGCAGGTGCTGCTGTGCGAGGTGGAGGGCCGCCAGGGCATCGCGCGGATGTTCGACGTCGACCCACTGCCGTACGCCGAGCGCAGGATCGCCACCGGCCTGCGCCGGGACGGCCAGCCCCCCGGCGTCGTCCACGCGCTGCACGTCGATGCCGAGGAGGCGCTCCTCGAGTATCTCGCGATGTACTACAAGCTCGGCCGCGCCGGCCGGGCGCTCGACCGCTTCGGCGTGGTCGAGTTCGCCACGACGATCGCGCCCGGCGTCCGCGACGTCCTGCTCACGGGCAAGGTCTTCGAGGCCGTGCAGCGCAACAGCCGCAACAAGGGGGCCACCCGGTACGACGCCGTCGTGCTCGACGCGCCACCGACCGGCCGGATCACGGCGTTCCTCAACGTCAGCGGCGAGCTCGCCGGCCTGGCGAAGGTCGGCCCCATCAAGAGCCAGTCCGACACGATGATGACGCTCTTCCGATCTCCCCGGACCGCCGTCCACCTCACGACCGTCCTCGAGGAGATGCCGGTGCAGGAGACCGCCGACGGGATCGCCGACCTGCGCGCCGCCAGGCTTCCGGTCGGCGCGGTCGTCGTCAACCGAGTCCGCCCCCGCGACATCGCCCCGGCTGACCTCGAGGCGGCGCTGGCGGGCCGGCTCGACGCCGATCGGGTCGCAGCCGACCTCGCGGAGGCCGGCGTCGAGGTCGACGACGAACTGGTCGCCGGGCTGATGGCCGAGGCCCGCGACCATGCCGAGCGCCGCGCGCTCGAGGACGCCCAGCGTCAGGTGGTCGCCGCTCTGGACGTGCCCACCTACGAGCTGCCTCGGCTGCCCGGTGGCGTCGACCTCGGCGGTCTCTACGAGCTGGCTGCCGACCTCGGGAAGCAGGGCCTCGCATGAAGGGCCGCCCCCGCGTCGGCCCGCTGGCGACCAGTCCCGGCCCCGCTCCCGTGCTCGACGTGGACGCACTCCTCGACGACCGGGGCACCGGGATCATCGTGTGCTGCGGCTCCGGTGGCGTGGGCAAGACGACCACGTCGGCCGCCCTCGCCCTCCGGGCCGCCGAGCGCGGACGCAAGGTCGTGGTGCTGACGATCGACCCGGCCCGCCGGCTCGCGCAGTCGATGGGCATCGAGACCCTCGACAACACCCCCCGACCGGTCGCCGGGCTGCGCACCAACGCCAAGGGCAACCGCAAAGGCGGGAGCCTCGACGCGATGATGCTCGACATGAAACGCACCTTCGACGAGGTGGTCGAGAGCCAGGCCACCCCGGAGAAGGCGCGGCAGATCCTGGAGAACCCCTTCTACACCGCGCTGTCGAGCTCGTTCGCGGGCACGCAGGAGTACATGGCGATGGAGAAGCTCGGTCAGCTGCACCGCGAGCACGTCCTCGGAGGGGACTACGACCTCATCGTCGTCGACACCCCGCCGTCCCGCTCGGCGCTCGACTTCCTCGACGCGCCCGAGCGGCTCTCGAGCTTCCTCGACGGACGGTTCATCCGGCTGCTGCTCGCCCCCGCGAAGGGGCCCGCGAAGCTGATGACGGCGGGCCTCGGGGTGGTCACGGCCGCGCTCAACAAGATCCTCGGCGCCCAGGTGCTCACCGACATGCAGACCTTCGTGTCCGCCTTCGACACGCTGTTCGGCGGGTTCCGTCAGCGGGCGCAGAAGACCTTCGAGCTGCTGCAGGCCGACCGTACGGCGTTCCTCGTGGTCGCCGCCCCGGAACCGGACGCACTGCGCGAAGCGGCCTACTTCGTGGAGCGGCTCGGCGAGGACGACATGCCGCTCCACGGGCTGATCGTCAATCGCGCCAGCCCGCTCCCGCAGGGTTACCTGTCCGCCGACGAGGCGATGGCGGCGTCCGCGCGACTGCGCAAGCGCGAGCCGACCTCGCTGACGGCCGGCCTGCTGCGGCTGCACGCCGACCAGACCCGCGTCGTCGAGCGCGAGGCGCTGCTGCGCGAACGGTTCGCCGCGGCGCATCCGCAGGTGCCGACCGTGGTGGTGCCCGCGCTGCCGGGCGACGTGCACGACCTCACCGGCCTGCGCCGGGTCGGCAGCCTCCTCGCCGGGGGCCAGGCCGATTGAGCCAGGCTGAGCGTGCGGTCCGTCAGACCACGCTGACGGCGCGGGGGTTGATCACGCCGTCCTTCTCACGCGCCGCCTCGAGGAGGACCCGCCACGACGCGTTCGGGCGGCGGCGCAGCAGCGCCCGGCGCTCGCGCTCGGTCATGCCGCCCCAGACCCCCCACTCGATCTGGTTGTCGAGCGCCTCGGCGAGGCACTCGGTGCGCACCGGGCACCCGGAGCACAGCTGCTTCGCCTTGTTCTGCTCGGCCCCGCGCACGAACAACTGGTCCGGCTGCGCGTCCCGGCAAGCAGCGACGCTCGCCCAATCGTCTACCCACATGATGATGTCCCCACATCAATCCGAGATAGGCGGCGTCCCCATGACGCCTACCCGGGAAAATCCCCTCGGGCAGCAAAGTTAAGGAACTTCCCAGTCGGTAAACAGATCAATTGTGCCCAAATCGCATAGTCCGATCGGACTAGCCCAGGTGGCCACCCCGGGCTGTGGGTTTCGGTCGTAGCGTGGCCGGTCACGTACCCTGGGCGCCATGCCTCTCCCTCGCGACGAGCGTCTGTCCACCAGGCGCATCGCCTCCCACCTGGCCGTCATGCTAGGTGTCGCGACCGTGCTCGGCGTCGTCGTGGCCGGTCTCGCGATCCCGTTCGCCGGCGTGCTCGGCATCGGCGCCCGCAACGTGGCGCGGGCGATGGACAATCTGCCTGCCGAGCTCGAGACCGACCCGCTGCCGCAGCGGACCAGGCTGCTCGACAAGGACGGCAACACGATCGCGACGTTCTACGACGAGAACCGCGTGAACATCTCGCTCGACCAGATCTCGCGGACCATGGTCGAGGCGATCCTCGCGATCGAGGACTACCGCTTCTACCAGCACGGCGCCATCGACCTGAAGGCCACGCTGCGCGCCTTCATCACCAACCAGGCCAACGACGGCGTCGTCCAGGGCGGCTCCACCATCACGCAGCAGATGGTGAAGATGACCCTCCAGACCCAGGCGAAGACGCGCGCCGAGCGCGCGGCCGCGAGCGAGGACAGCTACGCCCGCAAGCTCAAGGAGCTGCGCTACGCCGTCGCGTTCGAGGAGCGTCACACCAAGGACTGGATCCTCGAGCGCTACCTCAACATCGCCTACTTCGGCGACGGCGCGTACGGCGTCCAGGCGGCGGCCCGCCACTACTTCGACAAGAACGCCCGCAAGCTCAACCTCCGCGAGTCGGCGATGCTGGCCGGCCTGGTGCAGAACCCGTCCCGGTTCGACCCCACCAACTCTCCCGACAAGGCCCGCGAGCGCCGCAACGTGGTGCTCGACCGGATGGCCAGCCTCAACCTGATCACGCGCGAGAAGGCAGAGCAGACCAAGGAGAAGAAGCTCGGTCTCAACGTCGTCGCCGCCAAGAACGGCTGCTGGTTCTCGCGCGCGCCGTTCTTCTGCGACTACGCCTGGAACTACCTGCTCGAGGACCCGGCCCTCGGCAGGACCGTCGCCCAGCGTCGCCAGCTGCTGCGCACGGGTGGCCTCACCATCCAGAGCACCATCGATCTCAAGGACCAGGAGGCCGCCGACCGCGCGGTCTCCGAGCGGGTCGCGCAGGGCGACGAGGCCGTCGGCGCGCTGGCCATGGTCGAGCCCGGCACCGGCAACGTCAAGGCGATCGCCCAGTCGCGGCCCATGGGTCGCAGTGAGAAGAAGGGCGAGACGTTCCTCAACTACTCGGTGCCGACCAAGTACGGCGAATCCGCGGGCTTCCAGGCCGGCTCGACGTTCAAGCCGTTCGTGCTCGCCGCCGCCGTCGAGGCCGGCATCCCGCTCGAGACCTCGTTCAACGCTCCCGAGAGCATGACGATCCCCCAGACCGAGTTCGCCAACTGCCCCGGCGCACCCGGGTTCGTCGGGGAGTGGGAGGTCGAGAGCTCCACCACCTCAGGCCCCATGGACATCATTCGCGGGACCCGCGAGTCGGTGAACACCTTCTACGCGATGCTCGAGCGGGAGACCGGCGTCTGCGAGCCGTTCAAGATCGCCAAGCAGCTCGGCGTCCAGCTCGACAACCCGACGGGCAACAAGCGCGGCGTCGGCGCCGAGCGGGTGCCGACGTTCGTGCTCGGCATCGCCGACGCGAGCCCGCTGGAGATGGCCGAGGCGTACGCGACGTTCGCCGCGCGGGGCAAGCACTGCGAGTCCCGGCCCGTCAGCTCGATCTCCGACTCCTCCGGCGCCCTGCTGAAGGAGTACCCCGAGGCCTGCCAGCAGGTGCTCCAGCAGTCCAGCGCCGACGCGATCAACTACGTGCTCCGCGGCGTGCAGGAGCCCGGGGGATTCGGCTACAGCAACGGCACCGGGCTGAGCGTGCCGTCGGCCGCCAAGACCGGCACGGCCCAGGACGGCAGGAGCGTCTGGTACGTCGGCTACACGCCGCAGCTGTCGACGGCGGCGATGATCGCCGGCGCGACCAAGCAGGGCGGTCGCCCAGTCAAGTTGGCTGGCCAGACCATCGCCGGCAGCTACATCTACGAGGTCTCCGGCTCCGGGTTCGCCGGCCCGATGTGGGCCAGCGCGATGCAGGCGATCCAGGGCCGGTTGAAGTACATCGACTTCGTCGCACCCTCGAGCGAGTCGGTCGAGGGCGTGCCCGCCGTCGTGCCGTCGACGACCGGGATGAGCCTCAGCGAGGCGGAGTCGACCCTCGAGCAGGCCGGATTCAATGCGCTCGACGGCGGGACCACCAGCTCCGGGAGCCCGGCCGGCATCGTCGCCTACACCTCCCCGAGCGGCGGCACGACGCTGCCGAAGGGCTCGGTCGTCACGATCTACGTCTCCAACGGCCAGGCGCCTCCGCCGCCCCCGCCCAGCAACGGCGGTCGTGGTGACGGCGGCCGCGGCAACGGGGGCGGCAACGGCAACGGGAACGGCAACGGTGGGGGCAACGGCAACGGTGGTGACGGCGGCCGCGGCGGCCGCTGACCGTCAGCCGGCCAGCTGCCGGCGCACCTCGGCGGCGACGGCGCCGCCGTCGGCGCGGCCCTTGACCTGCGGCTGCACGACGCCCATCACCTTGCCCATCGCCTTCATGCCCTCACCGGCGGCCCCGACCTGCGCGACGGCAGAGGTGACGAGGTCGGCGATCTCCTGCTCCGTGAGCTGAGCCGGGAGGTACTCGGTGATGACGGCCGCCTCGGCGGTCTCCTTCTCGGCCATCTCGGTGCGGCCGGCGTCGGCGAAGGCGGTGGCCGCCTCGCGGCGCTTCTTGGCCTCCGTCGAGAGGACGCCGATGACGTCGTCGTCACTCAACTCCCGGGCCTGCTTGCCGGCCACCTCGGCAGTGGTGATCGCCGCGAGCACCATCCGCAGCGTCGAGGAGCGCAGCTCGTCACGGGCCTTGATGGCGCTGGTGAGATCGGCGCGGAGACGGTCCTTCAAGTCACTCATGACCGTCATTGTGGCAGCCTTGCGGCGTGAGTCCCGTGACCGTCGCCAGCCGTCTCGCTGTGGGCGGGCTGGCCCTCGGCGCCGGACTCACGGCGTACGCCGCCATCGAGGCGCGGTCCTACACGCTGCGCCGGATCACCGTGCCGGTGCTGCCGGCGGGGAGCCCGGATCTGCGGGTGCTGCACCTCAGCGACATCCACCTCGCCTTCGGCCAGGTCCGCAAGCAGGCGTGGCTGCACAGCCTGGCCGGACTCCGCCCCGACCTTGTGGTGAACACGGGCGACAACCTCGCCCACCACGACAGCGTCCCGGACCTGGTGGACGGCCTGGGCGACCTTCTGGGCGTGCCCGGTGTCTTCGTGTTCGGATCCAACGACTACTTCGCGCCGACCTTCCGCAACCCTTTCCGCTACCTGCTCCCCGACGACGGCACGCGGCACATCGATACCCCCCAGCTGCCCTGGCGCGAGCTGCGCAGCCGGCTCACCGGGGCCGGCTGGGTCGACCTCACCAACACCCGCGCGACCCTCGAGGTGCGCGGCCTGCGGCTCGCGTTCGCGGGGGTGGACGACCCGCACCTGGGCTACGACCGGCTCGACGAGGTCGACGGCCCTGCCGACCCGGACGCCGATCTGCGGCTCGGCGTCGCGCACGCGCCGTACCTGCGAGTGCTGGATCGGTTCGCGGCGTCCGGCTACGACGCAGTCCTCGCGGGGCACACCCACGGTGGCCAGGTCTGCGTCCCGGGTGTCGGCGCGCTGACCACCAACTGCGACCTGGAGCCCGCCCGCGCCAAGGGCCTGCACCGCCACCCGGCGGACTCGCGGCCGGGCGATCCGGGCTCCGCCTGGCTGCACGTGTCGGCCGGCGTCGGGACCAGTCCCTACGTCCGGCTCCGGGTCGCCTGCCGCCCCGAGGCGACCCTGTTGACCCTCGTCGAGGGGCCCGCCCACGGCCCCCGATCAACCGAGGGCTGAACCGATTTCAAGGCGCCCGAGGTGCTCGGGTATGGTTTCTCACGGTCCGCCTCCGGCGGGCCGATCGGGCTGTGGCGCAGCTTGGTAGCGCGCCTCGTTCGGGACGAGGAGGCCGCAGGTTCAAATCCTGTCAGCCCGACAGCCGCAGGGCCCGGATCCAGCACGGATCCGGGCCCTGCGCCGTTTCCGGAGCCGTCCCGCGTGGCAGACTCCCGGCATGTCAGACCCGGACCCCGAGCAGGGTCAGCCGTCGCTGGAGCTGCCGTCGCTGGGCGGCTGGCGGCGCCGGCGTCGCGGCCAGCGCCCAACCGAGCAGCCTGTCGAGCAGGACGTCGAGCCACCCGTCGAGCCGCCGCCCCCACCGCCGCCTGCGCCCGAGCCCGTCCCGAGCAGCGGCGAGCAGGCGACCGTCGTCCTGCCCGAGACGGCGGAGCCGGAGGAGCCACGTGCGCCGTGGATCCGCCGCCCGAGCGGGCTCCCCGCCGTGGCGCTCGTCGGCGCCGCGGTCGGCCTGGTACTGGTCGGGCTCACCTGGGCCTCGCTCCGGATCTGCGAGCAGGTCCAGGACACACCCAGCTGCGGCACCGCGGGCTACCTGATGCTCGCGGTGGTCCTGGCGGCCGCGGTGGTGGTCGGGTCCCTGCTGCTCCGCCTGGCCCTGGTGCCCGACCCGGTGAGCACCAGCTTCCTCGGAGTCGGCCTGGCGACCGTCCTTGCCCTGCTCCTCCTCGTCGACTGGCTCGACCAGCCCGCGATGATCGCGGTCATCCCCCTGCTGGTCGCCGCGTCGTACGCCGCCGCCTCCTGGGTGACGACGACGTTCGTCGAGCCGGGCGAGCGCACCCGCTGACGGCCGCCGGGTCAGCGACTGGCGGCGATGAGCTCCGCGATCTGCACGGTGTTGAGCGCCGCGCCCTTGCGCAGGTTGTCGTTGGAGATAAAGAGCGCGAGCCCGCGGTCGTCGTCGACACCCGGGTCCTGCCGCAGTCGCCCGACGTACGTCGGGTCCTGCCCGGCGGCCTGAAGCGGGGTGGGGATGTCGGAGAGCTCGACACCCGGCGCCACGGCCAGCAGCTCGCGCGCCCGCTCGACCGGCAGCGGCCGCTCGAACTCGGCGTTGATCGCCAGTGAGTGGCCGGTGAAGACGGGGACGCGCACGCAGATGCCCGAGACCCGCAGATCCGGGAGGCCCAGGATCTTGCGGGACTCGTTGCGGAGCTTCTGCTCCTCGTCGGTCTCGTTGAGGCCGTCGTCGACGATCGAGCCGGCCATCGGTAGCACGTTGTAGGCGATGGTGCGCTCGTACTTCACCGGCTCGGGGAAGGTCACCGCCGCGCCGTCGTAGGCGAGCTCGGTGGCCTTGTCACCGGCAGCGGCGACCTGGGTGGCGAGCTCCTCGACGCCGGCGACGCCGGAGCCGGAGACGGCCTGGTAGGTCGACGCGATCAGCCGCACCAGCCCGGCCTCGTCGTGCAGGACCTTGAGCGCCGGCATCGCGGCCATCGTGGTGCAGTTGGGGTTGGCGATGATGCCGCGCCCGGCCGCGATGACGTCAGCAGCCGCCTCCGGGTTGACCTCGGAGACGACCAGCGGGATGTAGGGGTCCTTGCGGAACGCGCTGGAGTTGTCGACGACGATCACGCCGGCGTCGACGAACTTCGGGACCAGCGCCCGCGAGGTCGTCGCGCCGGCCGAGAAGAGTGCGACGTCGAGCCCGCTCGGGTCGGCGGTCTCGGCGTCCTCGACGACGACGCTCTGCTCACCACGGGGGCCGGCGAACGGCAGCACCTTGCCGGCGGAGCGGGCGGAGGCGAAGAAGCGGATCTCGCCGATCGGGAAGTGGCGCTCCTCGAGGATCTGGCGCATCGCGACGCCGACCTGTCCAGTGGCACCGACCACGCCGATGTTCACCGTGCGGGCGCTGCTCATCGCCCGGTCCCGCCGTACACGACCGCCTCGACCTCGTCGGCGTCGAGGTCGAAGGCCGTGTGCGTCGCGCGCACGGCGTCGTCGACCTGCACCTCGTCGACGATCACCGAGATGCGGATCTCGGAGGTCGAGATCATCTCGATGTTGACGCCGGCGGCGGCCAGTGCGGCGAAGAACTTCGCGGTGATGCCCGGGTGCGAACGCATCCCGGCGCCGATCAGCGACACCTTGCCGATCTGGTCGTCGTAGAGCAACTTGTCGTAGCCGACCTCGTCCTGGATCCGGGCGAGCGCACCCATCGCGGTCTGCCCGTCGGCGCGCGGCAGGGTGAAGGAGATGTCGGTGAGGCTGGTCGCGGCCGCCGAGACGTTCTGCACGACCATGTCGATGTTGACCTCGGTCGCCGACAGCGCCTCGAAGATGCGGGCGGCCTCGCCGACCTTGTCGGGCACGCCGACCACGGTGATCTTGGCCTCGCTCCGGTCGTGGGCGACGCCGGCGATGATCGCCTGCTCCATCTCTTCGTCTCCTGCTCGGCTGTCGGGGATGACCCAGGTGCCCTCCTTCTGGGAGAAGGAGGAGCGCACGTGGATCGGCATGTCGTAGCGGCGGGCGTACTCGACGCACCGCAGGTGGAGGATCTTGGCCCCGGACGCTGCCATCTCCAGCATCTCCTCGGTGGAGACCCGGTCGAGCTTGCGGGCGCTCGGGACGATCCGCGGGTCGGCGGTGAAGACGCCGTCGACGTCGCTGTAGATCTCGCAGACGTCGGCGCCCAGCGCCGCGGCCAGCGCGACGGCCGTGGTGTCCGAGGCGCCGCGGCCCAGCGTGGTGACGTCCTTGGTGTCCTGCGAGACGCCCTGGAAGCCGGCCACGATCGCGATCGCGCCCGCCTGGATCGCGGCCTCGATGCGTCCCGGCGTGATGTCGATGATCTTCGCCTTGCCGTGGGCGGAGTCGGTGATAACGCCCGCCTGCGACCCGGTGAACGACTGCGCCTTGTGCCCGAACTGCGCGATCGCCATCGCGACCAGCGCCATCGAGATCCGCTCACCCGCGGTGAGCAGCATGTCGAGCTCACGCGGGGGCGGCAGCGGCGTCACCTGCTGCGCGAGGTCCCGGAGGTCGTCGGTCGTGTCACCCATCGCGGAGACCACCACGACGACGTCGTGGCCGGCCTTGCGCGTGTTGACGATGCGCTGCGCGACGCGCTTGATGCCGGTGGCGTCGGCAACGGACGATCCGCCGTACTTCTGCACGACAATGCCCACGGTGCGGTCCTCGATCTGGGGGGGAAGGTCGGGACCGATTCTATCGAGCGGGCTCGCTCCCCGACTCGAGTATCTCATCGGCGACCGCGAGGAGCTCCTCCTCCTCGACCGGCTGGTCGGCGTCGAGGCGGTCGTGGGCGACGATCGAGAGCAGGGCGTTGAGCGCGGCACCCGCGAGGTTGCCCCACGAGGACACGTAGGAGAACTGCCACCACCACAGCGCCTCGGGGACGTTGCCGAGGCGGTAGTGGCGCAGGCCGTTCTCCAGGTCGGTCGCGATGCTGCTCAGGTCGTCGGAGAGCTGGCTCTCGACCACGTCGGGGACGTAGGGGTCGAAGACGAAGCTGTAGGTGTCGACGCCGCCGAGCATCTCGGCCAGCGCCAGCCGCATCTCGTCGAGGTCGGCCTCGGGCCCGACATCGGGCTGGTACTCACCCGTCGGCAGGAAGTCCTGGAGGGCGCCCAGTCGGGCACCGGCGAGCAGCACCTGGCTGATCTCGAGGAGCAGCAGCGAAACGGCGCGGCCGCCGTCCGCCTCCTGGGCGATCGCCCGCAGCGCGATGAGGAAGCTCTCGACCTGGTCAGCGATCTGCTCCGCGAACTCAGCGGTCTCCGGATCGACGCGAGCGGTCTGGGGCTCGAGGTCAGTCATCGGCGGATCTCCTTCCGGCGAAAGCACGCCCCAAGGTCACTTCGTCGGCGTACTCGAGGTCGCCGCCCACTGGCAGTCCACTCGCCAGACGCGTCACACGCAAGCCCAAGGGCTTGAGCATGCGCGTGAGATACGTCGCGGTCGCCTCGCCCTCGAGGTTGGGATCGGTCGCGAGGATCACCTCGGTGATCGTGCCGTCCGCGAGCCGGACCATGAGCTCCCGGATCCGCAACTGGTCGGGGCCGATGCCGTCGATCGGCGAGATCGCACCACCCAGCACGTGGTAGCGGCCGCGGAACTCACGGGTGCGCTCGATCGCCACCACGTCCTTGTACTCCTCGACGACGCAGAGCACCGCAGGGTCGCGCCGCGGGTCCCGGCAGATGCGGCACTGCTCGTCCTCGGAGACGTTGCCGCAGGTAGCACAGAACTTCACCTTCGCCTTGACCTCGATCAGCACGTCGGCGAGCCGGCGTACGTCGGTCGGGTCGGCCTGGAGCAGGTGGAACGCGATCCGCTGCGCGCTCTTGGGACCGACGCCCGGCAGCCGGCCGAGCTCGTCGATGAGGTCCTGGACGACGCCTTCGTACAACTCTGGCCCGACCTAGAATCCGAGCTGGCCCGGGGCGCCGCCGGGCTGGTCGCCACCGGGCAGGCCACCGCCGGCGAGCGGACCCAGGGTCTCGCTGGCGAGCGCGTCGGCGTGCGCCTTCGCGTCGCGGTAAGCCGCCACGATCATGTCGGAGAGGTCGGAGAGGTCGTCGGGGCTCTCGCCGTCGAACCCGCCGGCCTTGATCTCGACACCCACCAGCTCGCCGACACCGTTGACCCGGACGGTGACCGCACCGCCGGCGACGGTGCCGTCGACGATGGTGTCGGTGAGCCGGGCCTGCGCGCTCGCGAGCTGCTCCTGCATCTGCTGGGCCTGCTGGAGCAGGGCGTTCATGTCGAAACCGCCACCACCCAGCGCCTCGAAGGGGTTCTGGCTCATCGGTTCATGCCTCTCGTCGGGTGCCTCACTGGTGCCGGATCTCCTCGATCATCTGCGCGCCGAGCTCGCGTTCGAGCAACTCGGCAGAGCTCAGGCCCTGGCTCTCCGCGTCGACGTCGTCGGGGTGGGCCTCGGCGTCGGCCTCGGCCCAGTCGGGGCCGGTCGCCTCGGGCCGGTGGTCGGCCGGCCGGGTCTGCTGGATCGCCTCCCGGGCCGCGGCGCTCGCGCTCGGACCGGCGCCGCCGGGGTCCGGTGCGGGCGCGGGCTCCGGCGTCGCTGCCGGTGCCGGCTCGCGGGGCGGCGCGGCGGGCTCGGCGACCGCCGAGCGGGTGATGGTCGGCGTGCCCTCGGGCTGGGCCCCCGGGTCGACGATCGTCTCGATCTTCCACTGCGCGCCGACCACGTCGACCGCGGCCTGGCGCAGCACGTCGTCGCAGCCGGCGCTCACGAAGGAGTCACGCGCACCGGAGTTGGCGAACCCGAGGGTGAGCGTGCCGGCGTCGACGGCGACGACCTGGCAGTTCTGGGTGAGGTGCATCCACGCCAGGCGACGCCGGGCCTTGGTGGCGTCGACGATGTCGGGCCAGAGCCGGCGTACGTCGACCAGCGTGAGTCCGCCGCTCGGCGCGGCCGCCGCGGGCTCCGGCGACGGCGTCTCGGGGGCCGGCGTCTCGGGGACCGGCGTCTCGGGGGCGGCCGGCGCCTCGGCCACCGGAGCGGGCGCCTCGACGGGCTCGGGGCGGGCGGCCGCGGGGTCCGGCGCGGCCGGACGATCCGCGACCGGTGCCGGTCGGTCCTGGGCCGGCACCGCCGGGGCAGCCACGGTCGGTGTCGGCGCGCCGCCGCTGATCGACATCCGCTTCTCGAGCCGGTCGAGGCGGGCCAGCACGCCGCCCGTCGCATTGTCGGCACCGGGCAGCAGCACCCGGGCACAGAGCAGCTCCAGCAGCAGCCGCGGCGCGGTCGCACCGCGCATCTCGGTCAGGCCCGAGGCGACCAGATCGGCGGCCCGGCTGAGCTCGGCCGGGCCGAACCGGGCGGCCTGGGCGACCAAGCGCTCACCCTGGTCCTCGGATACGTCGATGAGCCCGGTGGCCGGGGCGTCCGGCACGGCGGCGACGATCACGAGGTCGCGGAGCCGGCGCAGCAGGTCCTCGGTGAACCGGCGGGGGTCCTGGCCGGTCTCGATCACCTTGTCGACGACCCCGAAGACCGCCGCTCCGTCGCCGGCAGCGAACGCGTCGACGACGTCGTCGAGAAGAGTGTCGGGCGTGTAGCCGAGCAAACCGGTGGCGAGGTCGTAGGTGACGCCCGCCGGGCCGGCGCCGCCGAGCAGCTGGTCGAGCACCGAGAGGGTGTCGCGCGCCGAGCCGCCGCCCGCCCGGACCACGAGCGGCAGCGCCGCGGCCTCGATCTCGACGCCCTCCTTGTCGCAGAGCTCGCCCAGGTACGACGAGAGCAGCCGGGGCGGGATCAGCCGGAAGGGGTAGTGGTGGGTGCGCGACCGGATCGTCGGCAGCACCTTGTCGGGCTCGGTCGTCGCGAAGATGAAGCGCAGGTGGGGCGGCGGCTCCTCCACCAGCTTGAGCAGGGCGTTGAAGCCCTGCGTCGTCACCATGTGGGCCTCGTCGATGATGTAGACCTTGTAGCGGCTCTTCACCGGCGCGAAGAACGCCTTCTCCCGCAGGTCGCGCGCGTCGTCGACACCACCATGGGACGCGGCGTCGATCTCGATGACGTCGATCGAGCCGGGGCCGCCGCGAGCCAGGTCGCGGCAGCTCTCGCACTCCCCGCACGGGTCGGCGATCGGCGCCTGCTCGCAGTTGAGGGCGCGCGCCAGGATCCGGGCGCTCGTCGTCTTGCCGCAGCCGCGCGGGCCGGAGAACAAGTAGGCGTGGTTGACCCGGTTGTGGGCGAGCGCGGCGCGCAGCGGCTCGGTCACGTGGTCCTGCCCGATGACCTCGGCGAAGGTCTCCGGCCGATAGCGGCGGTACAAGGCGAGGGGTGACTCCACGTGTGAACCCTAACCAGCCGTCCCGACAGTCGGTAGCGGGCGGTCAACGCCCCGTCTTGGAGGCGCCGTACGGGCTCACCTACACTCCTGCACAACCCCCCGCGTGGCGACATCTCGCCCAACTCCCCCAGGGCCGGAAGGCAGCAAGGGTAAGTGAGCTCTGTCGGGTACGCGGGGGGCCTTTTCATGCCCCGACGCCTGAGCTCGCGAAGGCGTCGACCCGGGCGCGACCCCGTCTCGAACCCCGAGCCGTGCGATAGAGCACCGAACGCCGCCCGCCGATCCGGCTGATTTCGCGGCGCCGTACGCCGACCGGTAGCCTCCTCCGCGGAGGTATCGCCTAGTGGCCTATGGCGCTCGCTTGGAAAGCGGGTTGGGTTAACGCCCTCGGGGGTTCGAATCCCCCTACCTCCGCCAAGAGGTCGACGTGAGAACCCTCGCCGGGCGTGAAGCGTCGATCCACCGAGTTGCTGCGCCGCGAGCGTCAGCAGGCGGACGGCCGTGGCGGCGTCACCGACGCAGGTGGTCTGCGATCAGCTTGCTGCCGGACTCCGCCGAGCGGGGCAGGTCAGCACACGTGCGCTGGCCGAACTCCGCGATCTCTTCTTCGGTGAACCTGACCATGGTCCAGGGTCGCTGCACGGCGTCCTCGACCTTGGTCAATGACAGGTACGGCAGATCGCAGTCCGTGCGACCGGCGTGCCGTCCCAGACAGGAGAAGTAGTCGTACTCCTGGGTGCGCCCCTTGTGGGGTGCGTAGCCCAACCCCCGGGCCGCAGCGACCGCAGGTCATCAGTGGAGTCCAGCAGAGCCGACACCACTCGTCCACATTTTACTCGTCAACCACCTCGAATACCTTGACATCCCTTTACCGGGCGCGTTTGATGCGGCTCCCACCACGTCTGGTCTCTCGGGTTTCTTGTTGATTGATTTCCCAGGTGTCGTGCAGGCGGGAGTCCGGGAAGGAGTTCGTCGGCAGTGAGACAGGTGTTTGGCACGGTGGCAGTGGTGACCGTGTTGGTGGTGAGCGGGTGTACGTCGGCCGAGGACGGCGAAACGTCCTCGGCGGGCGCCTCTCCAGGTGAAGCGGCGGTGGATCCACAGGTGCTCCAGGATGTTGCGGCCTGGGCGCTTCGTGCTCCGGGGCCGAGTGTGCGCCGGGCCCAGCGGGTGGACAACTTCATGAAGGCGTGGAGCATCAGGCAGTGTGGCGGGGTGCCGCTGATCGCGTTGGACAGTACGGCACATCGGGTGGAGCAGCAGGGGTTCCCCGACCTGGAGGTGATCCGGGAGAAGACGCTCACTGAACCCGAGCCCATAGCGGAGCCGGGGACTGGCCGGCGGGGCTGTGATGGTGCGAGCAAGGGCAACATCCTCGACAAGATGCCCACGAGCGACGCTGCGGGAAATCTGGGGATGCCGTGGGATGACGTGGTCGCTACCGCGGAGCAGGATGAACGGTTGATCGCGTTGAAGGCTCCGATGGCGCAGTGTTTGCGGGAGGGGTGGCCGAGTGTCGCCAAGTCGATCACCGACGCCGACCCCGCGTTGACGTACCTGAAGGCCATAGATTTCGAGATCATCAAGAGCGGCGAGCGACTCAAGAAAAGGACTGCTCGCGAACAGGCCGTGCTCTACGTCGAATGCGGTACCGATTACTTCGGTCGGCTGCAGGAGTTGCTGGAGGCGGAGCGCCCGGCCATGATCGAGCGGAATCGCGAGGTACTGGAACGGTTCGCAAGCGAACTCGTCGCTGTCGGGTACGTGCCCTGACATGAACGATCTGTATGAGTGATCCCCATCAGGCGCGTGGCCGGTTCGCGGTCACGGTGCTCGGCGCGGTGTTCGGGTCGGCTGCTTTGCTGGCCGTGTTGCTGACGACCGCGCCGACACCACAAGAGGCGAAAGCTGACCGGGCTGCCCCGGTTCTGCCGGTGCCCGTGATGGAGGTGGGGGCGTCGAAGACACCTGACGTGGTGACGGTGCCGGAGGGTGCGATCATGACCGACGGCGACGGCCAACTGTTCGTCACGGTGCGCCAAGATGGCGAGGCTCGCAGGGTGGACGTGCGCAAGCAGGGCGTCGGTGATGGGGGCAGGGTGTTGGTGCGCGCCGATGGCCTGGAAGCGGGTGATCAGGTTGAGCTTGTCGCGGTCGCCGATGCCGCCCTTCCGCCCGAGCAAGGCTGACTCCGCGAGCGTGGGCCCGTTGGTCGAGTTGCGTGGGGTTGGGCTAGAGGTCCATGCACCGGTTTCGACGCGGATCCTGCATCCACTCGACCTCGACATCGAGCACGGGACCGTCGTGGCGTTGGTCGGGCCGTCAGGCGCCGGGAAGACCACCCTTGCTTCGCTGATCGGCGCTCTCCAGGAGCCATCGGAGGGCAGCTACCGGTTCGACGGAGCCACGGTGACAGGAATGTCCCGGCGAGAGGTGGCGCAGTTCCGGGCCCGCGAGGTCGGGTTCGTGTTCCAGCACTCCCATCTCATCGAGGAACGCAGCGCCCTAGCCAATGTGGAACTGGGCCTGACCTATCCCGGGGTGGCGCGAGCCGAGCGTGCCAACCTGGGGCGTGAGGCCCTGGAGTGGGTCGGCCTGAGCGGCCTGGCCGACCGTCGCGGTGCGTACCTGTCAGGTGGCGAGCGGCACCGGGTGGCGATCGCACGGGCGTTGGTGAAGTCGCCCCGATTGATCATCGCCGACGAGCCGACGGCAGCACTGGACCAGGAGAACGGGCGGTCCGTGCTGGACCTGTTGGCCAAAGCGACCGATCGAGGAGCAACAGTGGTGCTGGTGACTCACGACCGACGTGCCGCTGATCGTGCCGACCGGGTGTGGGAGATCCTCGACGGTCGCCTCCAGGCAGGGGCACACGGGTGACCGACCACCACGCGGACCGCCGACCACGGCGGCTGACCCTCGCGCTGCACGGGGTCGTGGAGCTGCTCCTCGACGCGGCGTCCTCGTTGTTGTTGCGGCCGGGGCACACGATCGGGATGATCGCCGGCATCACCCTCGGCATCGCCGGGAGCGTGGGCGTCATCGTGGTCTCCGACACCCAACAGGCTCAGATCGATCGACAGTTCGACCTGCAGCGATCCGACCACGTCGCCATCCGCGCCCTCGCGCCCAACAAGGCAGGCTTCGACGAAGGTCAACGGTCCGTCATCGCCGACCTCGAGCCGGTCGAGCAGGTCGGCGAGTTCTCGATCTGGTCTCCGTCACAGGTCGTCAGCCGCGCGGATGGATCCGCAGCCAACACCCGCCCCATCGTGGTTGCCGACTCCGGTGGCTTGGCTGCCACGGAGTCACGGATCACCGCGGGGGATCAGGACCTGGCCCGAGCAACAGGTGCTGTGGCCTGGATTGGGGAGACGCTTGCCGACGACCTCGGCATCGAACCAGAGCAGGTCACCAGCGCGAGCCAGCCCACGATCAAGGTCGGCAGGCAGTCCTTCCGGGTGGTGGGGCTCGTGGCCAACAACAGCGGCTACGAGTACCTGTCCTCAGGCGTCGTGGTGTCACGTCGCACAGCAGTGTCACTGTTCGACGGACTAGGGGATAACATCCGCACGATCGCCCATGTACGTCCCGGATCAGCCGAGTCGGTAGGGACCTACATGATGGCAGCGCTGGACCCGGCCAGAGCACTGCTCCTTGAAGACGTCACACCACCCGACGGAGAGATCCTGCTGGGCAAGGTCAACAACGACCTCCGCCGAATCGGGGCAGCACTGGCTGTCTTCATGGGACTGATCGGGACCATCACGGTCGCCAACACCCTGATCGTGTCGGTCTACCAACGACGACGCGAGATCGGACTGCGCTCCGCGATGGGGTGGAGCCGGCGGCGCATCAGCCTCCTCGTACTGACCGAGTCCGGAATCGCCGGACTCCTGTCCGGCATCATCGGCGTCGGCCTGGGCCTCCTGGCAGCCTTGGCCTGGTCACTCTTCCAGGACTGGACCCTCATCCTCGCGACCTGGCTACCCTTCGCCGCGATCGGTGCCGGGCTCCTGGCCAGCATCATCGGCGGACTGATCCCCGCCTACCGGGCTGGATCAACCTCACCCATGACCGCCATGCGATCCTGACCCGCAGGCCAGCAGCAGCCGCGTCCGGCTGAGGCTCAGCGGCGGCGCGCGAGCACCGGGCGCAGGAGCAGGGCGAGCACCAGGACCCCGCCGCCGATCAGCCCCCACCACACGGCGTTGTCGCGGGCGCTGGCGAGCAGGTCCTCCTCGGGCTCCGGAGCGGCGGCCTGGCCGACGTCCTCGGCCTGCATGGCCGTGCGCTCGACCGTGCCATTGCGGGCCGGGGCGAGCATCCGGGTGAGCGCCTCGTCGGGCTGGACGACGCCGGCCCCGGTCAGGGCGGTGGGGCCGTCGGGGGTGCCGTCGGCGGTGTTGACCAGACGCGCCACCACCTGGGCGGCCCGCTCGTCGGGGAACCGCTGCCACAGCAGCGCCACCACACCGGCCACCTCGGCCACGGCGGCACCGGTCGAGGTCGGCTGGACGAGGCACGTGGAGCCGTTGAGCCCGTAGGACACCGCGTCGAAGGTCGGCGCGGCGACCGTCGTGCGGGAGTTGGCGACGACCCTGGCGAGGGCGCCGGCGGGGTCACCGGCGCCGGTCGCGTTGACCGCCACGACGCCGTGGTACCCGGCTGGGAAGAACAGCGGGCCGGCGTCCTCGTCGCGCGCCGGTGGGTCGTCGAACTCGGTGGAGAACGGCGCGCCCTCGGCGGGCCGATCCCCGCTCGCCGCGACCAGCACCACTCCCGCCTTGCGGACCTGCTCGACGGCGCGCCGCAGCTCGGGGCTGCCGCCGACCACGAACGGCACGACCGCGACCCGGATGTTGCGCGGCCCCGCCTCCCGGGCGACCCACTCCAGCCCTGCGGCGAGCGTGGTCGTGGTGGGCTGCTCGCGGTCCTCGTCGGACTGCCGGTCGACGAAGACGCGGACGTCGACGAGCTCGGCCGCCGGGGCGAAGCCGACCGCCTGACCGTCGGCACGCGCGGGCCCCGCGACCAGGCCGGCAGTGACCGTGCCCTGCGGGTCCGCCACCTCGCCGCCGATCCCGGTGACGTCGACCGCCGCGTACACCGGCAGGCCGCCGGCGATGCCCGAGGAGAGGACGGCGACCCGGACCGGCGGGTCGGGCACCGACCGCGCGGCGATCCGTTGGGCGCTGTCCATGCCGAGCAGCGCGTACGGCGCACTCGGGCGCCGCGTCTCTCCCGGCGGGGTCGTCGCGTCGACGGTCTCGCAGACGTTGTCGGCGGCGTACGCCGGAGCCGGGCCGACAACCGGGACGGCGAGCAGCCCACCCGCGAGCGCCGCGACGGCCCGGGTCAGGCGCATCGGTCGTCGTCCGGCTCGGTCGGCGGGGAGAGCGCGGCCGCGCGGGAGAGGGTGACGCCGCAGCCGAACAGCTCGACCCAGGT
>VFQN01003815.1_pt1 | contig 20789 bp, 27 predicted proteins | sample 3512371 | NCBI WGS metagenome assembly VFQN01 (sample SAMN10412370, study PRJNA504923) | tailings metagenome | isolation source: Replicate 2 from Balatoc abandoned mine | place: Philippines: Itogon, Benguet | collected 2017-08-28
AAAAAGGCCATCCAAACCCGCGTCCGAGAGACGCGCACCCGCGGTTACCCGTTTCGCTGGGGGGGACCCCCCCCCCCCCCCCCCCCCCCCGACCGTAGTTCACTGGCACCCGCCCCGCGTTGCCTGGCCCCTTCGCCCTTTGCCCCTCCGTCAACTCCGTGGGCATATTCGTCCCCGCCTGTCCACAGCTCTGGACTGCCCCGTTGCCACCTCCGCTCCACGCAGGGGCCCCTCCCCTGCCCCCCCACCCCCGCACCCCCTGCCCTTCCGCCCCACCCCCGCACCTGGCCATGACCGCCCCCGCCTGCACCAGGCGCCCCTCCGTGTCTATGAGCAGGTGGAAGGGGAACATGTGGAAGAAGAAGTCGTGGCCCATGGCGTACAGCGAGGCGCGGGCGGCCGCGCGGTCGTCCCAGGAGCTCAGCGAGGCCTGGTGCGGGTAGCTCACGCGGAAGATCTGGGGAGCAGGGGATACGACCGGGGCCAGAGGTGTGGGGGGGAGGGTGTTCCAGAGGGGACGTTTCGAGGCTCTTCACTTATGGGGGTCAGGGGATAGCCTAGCACAAGTGATAGAGGCCTGGCGCGGTTGCCACGGGAAGCCCAGAGGGTACGGACCAGGTGGTTGGCATGGAGGGCGGCTGGGGCACCCATGCCACCCTGCGGTGGGACTACCTACGCAGCCCCGTTGCTGCATGTCCCCAAGCCACGCTTCCCGCACGCTCGCAGGCCAACGCCTGCCCCTCTGCCCCGCGCCCCTACGCCCTTCCAGCGTGGCCCCTGACACTAGAGGCAGTGCAACGCGGCGCGGGCTACGTGCCCCCTTGCGCGTTGCACGCTCCTTGGCATCGCAGTCGACCCCCTTGCCCTCCATGCAGCGCCAATACAGCACGCCCCATACTGTAAGAGGACTGCTACGGCGTCCCGTTTGAACCATGCGCCAAAGCCCACTGCGCTGCCGCCAGGACCCCGCTCTCCTTCCCTACCTCGTGGTCGCAGTCCCCCGCGTCCCTGCTGGCAATCAGCTCCACCTGCAGGACATACGGCGGCGGTTCGAGCCGTCATCGCTTCAACGGCCTTGCAACGTACTCAGCAATCGGCAGGGCATTACCATAACACGTGTTCTCATCGAGTCCTGGTGTGCTGTGGGCCCCACCCGCTTGCGCCTGCTGCGCCCGGCCGCCCCCGCCCACCTGCACCTCGTGGCTAAACAGCACTGGGGCCACGCCCTTGAGCACCCCGCTGACGATGGGCCACAGCGCGGGCCGCATGGACTGGTAGTGCAGCAGCAGCGACGTGGGGGTCACCTGGGGCGGCGGGGTGGTGAGGCAGACACTACTGTGATTTAATGGGGCAAAGGACAGGATGCAGCAGTATCGGTAGCCCCGTGGGTACCATCTGACGACGAGCGGGCATCGCGGTCTCTGATAGGCGCAACGCCTACACCCTGTGCCCGACTGCCCGTCTGCCCCAAACGTAAAAGCCGGTGCCAAGGTAGCGCATGGCAACCCCACGGCACCACCAAGCACCCGCCTTTAACGATCCCGGCCGTCCAAGCCCTGCACACCGCATCCTGCACACGCCCTGCCCCCACCTGCTCCACGCGGAATGCGGGCGCCACCATGCTTGGGAAGCCCATGGTGAGGTGCAGGTGCAGGTTGTTGAGGTTGGCCAGGAAGTGCGCGATGTTGGAGCCCAGGCTGCGCATCAGCCGCGTGTAGCCCTGGCTGATCACGTACTTGACAAAGTACTGCCCGTACGCTGCGGGGGAGCAGGTGGGCTGTTAACGCACACGACCTGGATCCTGGCCCAAACCACAAGCAGGAGGGGGAAGCAAGGCACAGCGCGGGGCCCGCACGAGGAAGGATCGGCAGATAGGGTTCAACGGCTGCCCTTGGTGATGTGGCACGTCCTCATCTGGTGGCTACGAAATGGGCAGTTTGCGGGCAAGTCCACGGTTCCTGGCTTCCTGCTGGTCTCTTCCAGCGTTGGTCCTGGCCGGGACGCCCGGCCCCCAGACGCCCCTTACGACGAAGGTCCCCTGGGGAAGGCGGTTAGCTGCCGCCGTGGCCTTGCACGGAGCCAAGCCGTCGTGATGCCGGGCCACCCTTGTACCCATGCGCCCTTCGCCCCATCGCATGTGCCCCGCTGCCGGTTCCACTGCCCCTTCTGCGTTCGAATGCCATCCTCAAGCTCCCACGACCGCTGCCATACGGGGGCACTACTGTGACAGCCAGCGGGCGTGGCGGCACCCTCCCAGGCCCTTCCACCCCAGGCCCAGGCCCTCCCCGCCCATTCACCGCCATGACCTCAGCCGCCAGCGCCCAGTCCCGTCCGTGCCCTTCAGAGCCCACTCAGCACCCGCCCTGCAGCGCCCTGCAACTCCGGCTGTGGATAGCCCCCAACCCCTTCTCCTGCCCAGAACTGGCCATGCCGGCACGCCCGCACGGCACCTCCGCAGCTCCCAACGCCGCGGCTCTGCGGCGCACGCCGCATACCCGCCACCGCCTGTGGCAGCCCCTTTGCGCAATGCAACACCGCCTCCCCCCTGTGCACGAGTGCGCTCACCCTCCAGGGCCTGCTGCACGCTGACGCCCAGGATGCCAGCCCCCGTGATGACCAGGTCGTAGGTGACCTTGTCGGGGTAGGGGCAGGACGACACCCAGTTGCAGTCCACGTGCGCCTGCTTGACGATCTGGAGCCACGCATCGCGGCCGAACGAGTCGCAGATGAACGCCTCCACTGCGCATGGAAAGATCGGTGGCAGGGGTGGGTTGTGAGGCGGAATGCCGATTGGGCCGGGCGGTGTGGCGGTGTGGCTGGCAGGTTGTGTGGGGCAGCAGGGGCTGCGTGGGCGGACATAGGCGCTCGGGTGCGGTTGAAAGCTGGTGTGCAGTGGACCGAGTGAGTTGTGTGTGCATGCAAATTTGGATGCACACAGCTGTAGTCCTGCGTTATGGGGCGAAGCGAGCGCACTCACCGCTTAGGTTGATCCTGGAGGTGAGTTGTGGGGGTCCAGGTGAAGGGTACAGTGGCGGGGTTGAGGGAAGGCGCAGAACGTTTGATGAGTTGCCGCAGTTTGCAGCTAAAATGCAGAGGTGCTGTGCGAGCGGGTGGGCTGCGTGGGTGTGGGTACACCCAAGACGTTTGCGCGCTAGCGGGCACCAGCAGCAGAATACTACGCCCAAGCCCTGGCTGCACAGTACGAGTGCTGGCCGGAGGAGCGCGCCATCTCACTCTTTCCAAACCTGCCTGACCGCGCATGTCCAGGCTGCATGCCTTCCCTTACCAGCCAATCATCCTGTCGCCGCAGCGTTCCCACGCAAGTTGTGCTTATTGCTGATAATCAAGGCTCCACGTCTTGTTTCGAGGTTCCCAAACGGCCGTCAAACGACGAAGTCAGAAGAGTTCAGTGTTCGCGTTGGCGGAGGCCGGCAGCGGCCAAGGCGTCCTTACTTCTAGTTATCTTACAGCAATGCTAATTTTAGGGCGGGACGGCGCCCACAGTGTGCTTCGTCCCCTCTGTCCCTGATTACCCAAAACGTTCTCCTGAAAGCAGTGCCATAGCTGAGACACATGCTACAACTTATTCATAGTATCATAGCACCTAAGCTGCGCCAGCGACTGGCTAACAGTGAAGGACTACTGTCGCCTTTGCGATGCGCTCGAGCATTCAGTTGTTAACGATATCCAGCCCTACACATTGCAGCAAGCACTATGCTGCGGACCACGGCTCGCCGCTTGTTCCACAGCGCAACCTGTTACGCAACCGGCCGTACAGCAGTACAAAGCCCATGTGCCATGGTCGCTGCGTGCGCCAGCAGCTTGGACGGCTACATGCGCCTCGTCGCAATTGTCTAACCAGCTGTTGGTATAGATGGATAGGAGCTAGCAAGTCGCTGCGCATCGCTAGCTGCACAAATACACAAGACCTTTCCTGTGGAAGCAGTTTCTCAGCCAGGAGTACACCCTGGCATTATAATAAAGCATAGAACTGCGGTAGGATCGGCTACACCGCTCAACGAGAAAAGCAGCCTAGCCAGGCGCCAGGAGCAGCCAGCGAAACATCCACGGGAGGACGCACGACTGCAAGAGCAGTGACTATGTGAGGCATACTTTCGGGACGGCTGCTCCAGGATCGTGCAGGAATTGGATGGCACTAGGCATGACATGCACATGTAGACGTCTGCCTTCCATAGCTCTCTGGAGTAACTGACAGCAGACATGGCCTCTAGCTGACCCTTTAATGTTGGCGCAGATGGCGGTTCTGGCACTGCTTTTGCGGCGGTGGTGCTAGCGGGGCCGCATAGGAAGGACGACGGCAGTGAGGGAGTTCGACAAAGGACATCTTCCCTGCAGCGGGTATTTAAGCTGGTTGCTGTCAGCGTCGTGGTTGCTGGCGTTGGAGCGTGAGGGTCTCGTTAAAACGGGCAGGGCCGAAGGGCCTCTCCGCAACACTTCAGCTGCACATCCGAGCAGTGCAATACAATGGGATGCTTTCACTCTAAGGACCGCGGAGAGATATACTCTGAAACGCCAAATCCAGGGGCCGTCAAGCGCAATGGAGTCGCAGCGTCGGGCGCAAACGGCGCACAGCAACCTCCGCAGTATCTCCTCGAGGCGGGACCACAAAGCGTGTTGTTTAATCCAAACAACGTGCTGACGCCAGCGTCAGGTAACTCTCAAAACAAGTACGCCATCCCCAACTCCCCATACACCCGTGGCAGCGGGGGCGGGGCAGGCTCGTTCATCGCTCTGGGCGCGAATGGGGGCAGCGTCACCGGCATCAACAGACGAACATCAGCGGGCAAGGGCGCGCACGTGTCAGCCGACCTGAACGCCATCGTGGATGACCAGGGCACCATCAATGCCCTGGTCAGCCGACAGCTGTCGGTCATGAGCCATTACAGCGTCAAGAGTGAAGCAGGCAGCGTCATCCTGCAGCCGGAAGTAGCGCATGGACCCAACGCACTTGGGTTCACACTGCAGAAGCTGATTGGGAGGGGCGGGTTTGGCAACGTGTACCTTGGAGAGTGGGAGGGGCGTCGCGTGGCGGTCAAAGTTGTCACCGGCAACAACAACGAGGGGCAGAACGACCAGGTGGGTGCTGTGCGTACACAGCGGCGTATCTATACATGCCCTAGACTAACCATATACACACTGCAGCATGTCGATCTCGAGTACGACAATCGCTGGGAGGCGCCCACAGTGCAGGCAGCACCAGGACGACCAGTGCCATGCCAGGAACATCAAGCAAAGTCATTGGCCAGTGACATGGAGATATTCCTCTACTGCATAGTGCCCCACGAGCCCACGAGTCCATGCAACCCTTGACACTTCCTCCACACGCCGCACGCGTTGCGCGCAGCCCGAGGACAAGGAGTGGGAGGCCCGCAAGGAGAAGATGGCCCAGATGGAGGCCATCCTCATGGCCTCCGTCAACCACCCCAACATCGTACACACGCTCAAGGTGGGGCCGGGGCAGGGGCGGGGGGATGGGAGCTGGCCGGGTCACGCGGTCCATGCGTGAGCTTGTGAGTGCGAGAGGGCTGTCCAAGGGACAATCGCGGCGGGCTGAGCAGTCCTAGTTCTTGAAGCTCATACCTTTGCTAGGACGCTGGCTGCCTCTTTTGGAACCCCAGCGTCCGTGCCCTATCTCCTTGCTTATCGCTGCTGCGGTTCGCGTTTGCCCTGCCCTGTATTATCCGGCAGGTCATTGCGCACCAGGGCGACGCCATGGACCCCGAGCTGGCGGCCATCGAGCGGGAGCTGTTCACGGAGAAGGAGGAGGTGGGCAGGCAGGGGGCCTGGCACGGGGGGCCGGGCTTCCATGCTGGCGGGGGTAATGGCGGCAGTAAGGCAGGCGCAGGTTGTACGGGCGGGGAGAGGGCAGCGCAAAGGGTGGCAGGGTCCTGGTCGGGTGGGCGGGGGTGGCTGTTAAGGGAGCGTTATGGGACAGTGGGGTAGAGACACCGGACCAGGCTGGAAAGGGAGTGCCACGGGTTATGTAATCGGGACGCATGGCAAGGTGGGAGCAAAGGCCTCGCCGCTGGGCCTTAGTGCTGCTGCATCCTTGCTGTGAAGACTTTGGCTGTGTCGCTACACATCCCATCACCAAGGCTCTGCCCTGCTCACTCCTACCCGTGCTGGCCCGCACCCCTGCGCCCTCCTCCTTGCAGCAGCACCCCCCTGCCTTCGAGTGGCACATCATCATGGAGTACTGCGACCGGGGCTCCTTCTCGCGCGCCCTGGCGGCCATGCGCTTCCACGAGGTGGGCCATGAGCGAGGGCAGGGGACGACGGGAAATGCAATACCGCCTGCTGTGTCGCGGCGGCGTGCCGAGGCCCCACGGGCCGCGTGGGTCCTGGCGGCCAGGACTTTGGGGCGGTGCGCCGGCGCAGGGGGGCACCGACTGAAAGAGCTTGGGGTGGGGTACTGAGGATAGAAGGGGGGTCCGGCGCGCTTCAGCCTTCAACGTCTGCCGCTTAGCACTGCAACCTAGCACGGCAGCTCCACCGCGGCTCCACGTGCTATATGGCGGTGCACTTGAAATTATACCTTGCCACTCGCAACCCTGCGCCCAAAGCGCCTGCATCCATGTGCTTCACGCGACCACCGACACCCGACCGACACCCGACACCTGACCGTCCCGCAGTTTGTGGAGACCGCCGGCTACGTGCGCTGGGACGCGTGGGCGTGCTTGGAGACGCTCAAGGAGGTGACCAAGGCGCTCATCTTCCTGCACGAGAACCGCATCCTGCACGGAGACCTCAAGGTGCCAGGGGCCCGGACGGCAGCGAGGGTTGTGCGGGAGGGGAACGCGGGAGACAGGTGGAGGTGCAGGGCGAGCTACCGCGTGGGAGAGGTGTTGCAAACGGAGCTTACAAGGAAAGCCGTGCGTGGGAAAGAGAGCAGCTCTGGGCACTGGTTCCAAACCAACTGCACTGCTACACGTTACGTTGTATGAAACAAAGGTTGCTTGTATGCTTTTCTTTGCCCTCGTCTCCCCAGGCCGCAAACGTGCTGCTGAGCTCGTCCGAGACCGACCGGCGCGGCTTCGTGGCCAAGGTGTCGGACTTCGGGCTCAGCCGCGTGCTGGCGGGGAACAAGAAGGAGATCAAGACGCAGACGTTCGGCACGGTGAGGGGAGCGATGACGGGGGCGGGGGCGGGCAGTGGGCCGCGGGGGGGAGCGTGATTGGGACGGTGGAGCTAGCTGACGGTTTGCCTGGTGGCTGCGTGCAGTATTTCGTGCGGGATCTGACGTTATGCATTGCCGGGCCCGCCCCCTACCCTCTGCAGGTGACCCACATGCCGCCAGAGCTGCTCAGCAAAGGCATCCTCAGCGCCTCGGCAGGTGGGCCCGTCCGCCGTTGCGCCCGGCTCTGTGTGCCCTCGTGCACCCATCCACGCGTGTGTATGCATCTCCTCGCACACCCTCGGCAAGCCAGCACCCCGCACAACACAATCTCCGCAAGCGCACCTGCACGCCCGGCCTCTCCCTCCCGCCTATCCTCTACCCCGTACGAGCTGAACTCCATGCCGTTCTAGGCGGCGCGCTACTGCAGCGCTGTTCACCTTCGTAGTCCACGTACCTTGCACCCCATGCGTCCACCTAAACCCATGTACACCCGCCATGCAAGTGTGTACCTAACCCGCTGCACACCCGCCCCTGCAGACGTGTACGCCATGGGCGTGCTGCTGTGGGAGGCGTACAGCGGCGACCGCGTGTTCAAGCAGCTGTCGGACAGCGAGGTCATCCTGGCGGTGGTCACGCGGAAGGCGCGGCCGCAGTTCCCGCCGGACACGCCGCAGAGGTGGGGCAGGCAGGGCTGGGGGGCGCGGGCAGGGGCCTGGCGGGCTGGGCGGCGGCGCCCGGGCATTGCGGGGCTGCTGGTGGGATGTACTGACGGCCAGGACTGCTTGGTGCTGTCAGGACCGTGCACGCCATAGTGAGGTTGTTTGCAGCTCTGTCATGCTCCTGCTCCAGGCGGAGGCGTGCCGCTGACGCACACGGAGTGCCCTGCTTACTCCCCGCCACCCCCGCCCAGGTTCAAGTACCTTGCCGAGCGGTGCTGGGCGGAGCTGCCCGAGGTGCGGCCGTCCCTCACGCAGCTGTACAACGAGCTGGAGAACCTGCAGGTGGGAGCGGAAGCGCCGAGTGGGAGGGGGGTCAAGAGGCAGACGTGTGGTGCACGGATTGCAAAGGAAACGGGTTGCGCGCCAACAGGCGGATTGCGCGTCGCCGCCAAACCTGAATTGGGACACAGGGGGCTAGCCGCGCGGAAGCAGCTGATTTTCACCTGGGCTTTTGCACAGTTTGTTGTTGCTGTTGCACCTCATCATCAACGTCGCTGTTCACCTTTGTCTGACCCCTTACATCGCCTCACACCTGCGCTGCCCCGCCTCTTGTCTCCTTGGCACCCCGCACAGAACCAGCTGTGCCCGCACGGCGCCGACTCGCAGCGGCTGCTGGTGCAGTCGTGCATCAAGCAGAAGCGCTCCGTGAACGCGGTGCCGCCGGTGCAGATGGCGGGCGCCAAGGGGCCGGGCCAGCAGAGCCGACTTGCGCAGGGGGTCAGCACGGACGGATCGGGGAAGAGCCCCTCTGGCAAGGGTGCGTGGGGCACACGCGGGGCAAAGCAGGGCGCGGCGAGGCTCTGCACGTCGGCAGGGATCAGTGGAGTCGAACGCGGGCCACGGGAGGGATCTGGCTTGAGCATTGCAGGGCGTGTGGTTGGCGGACCCGGTCAGGCAGGGCCGTGCAGCGCCGCAGGTGCCACGGGTTGACGAAGCAGGTGCTCCTGTGTCGGCTGTGTAATGCCTACGCAGTTTATAACCGCTACCGACTAGTGCGTTGTCACCCCGTGCAGGTCGGGAGTACAACAGCGGCAGCGGCCACCACTACGTGGGGTCTCCCCTGGGCGGGGGAGGCGGCGCGGTGGGCAGCCACGGGCCCTCGCAGGTAGGTGTGCAAGACTGGGGTTGGGTGGGCGGCGCAGTTGCGGAGCAGCCGCCATGCCGTCCTTGTACATGGACATGGACATGGACATGCACACTTGTACATGGACAGCTCCTCCTGCACCCCGCGCACGGGTCCTTCTCCTGGCATGCATTCTGGTGTCCAGCGGTACGTTGCCCTGCCTGGCCCTACCGCGTCTGTGTCCCACCCCACCCCTGCAGGCGGACAAGCTCAAGACGTTCGCTGCCCTCAACCGCACGCAGCAGAGCGCCGCCAAGAAGAGCAGCGAGTTCGGCGCCATGTCGCCCAGCGGCGCGGGGCACCACCCGCAGGGCGCGGGCGGCTCGCCGGGGCCGCGCGGCCTCGCGAAGGTGCCCTCGCTGCAGAAGGCGCGCGAGGTGAGGGGCGGGCGGGCTGGTACAAATGGACTGGGGGTGCAACAGTGTTGGGTGGTGGGTATAAAGTAGTCGTATCAGTCAGCATCAACCGGGGTGCGTCTCGTGGGTGCGAGTACTTAACCTGCACGCCTGGATACTTGTTGGCACCGGTGCGAATAACACCCTCCGCGTTCCCCTCCCGGCCCTGCCTCCTCCCCCACAGCCCGAGCTCAGCGTGTCCCACTCCGCCGCCTCGTCGCCGTCCATGATCTCCCCCTACGGCCAGCGCCCCCCGGGCTCCCCCATGGGACACAGCGCCTCGCCCCTGCCCTCCCCTCCGCCGCACCATCACCACCACGGCCACGTGGCGGCCCCCGGCGGCATCAGCGTGGGCGGCAGCCGCTCCGCCGCCATCCCCGCCTTCGGCTCCTCCGGCTCCCTGCCGCCGCTGCAGATACCCCACGCCGGCAGCGTGCCCGCCATCGGCGGCGCCACCAGCCCGCTGGGCTCCCCCAGCGGCGGCACGACGCCGCCGGCGGCGGGCGGCGGCGGCGGCGCCCCAGACTCACCCAGCGGCGGCGGCGGCGGCAGCCCTACGGTGGCGGCGGAGTACATGGCACGTGCCAGGACGGCGTCGGCCACGGGCATCACGCGGCCGTCAAGGTGCGCGCGTTGCTATCGCAGGCCGGCTTGCCTTGGTGATCCGGATTGGGTTCTGGTGTTGGCAGTATTGGCATGCAGGCCGTACGGTGCGCGGCCACCTGACGACTTCGCCCATCCAGTCACCTCACCTGTGCGTCCTCACCTCACCTGTGCGTCCTCACCTCACCTGTGCGTCCTCACCTCACCTGCTGCCCGGCGTGTGCTTGCAGGTTTGGCTACGAGGACGCGGCGCGGCAGCAGAGCGTCAGCAACATGCCCAACTAGGAGGCGGGCTGGGGAAGGGGCTGCAGTACGGTAGCCGCAGTGATACAGTAAGCAATAAGGAGGCGTACCGTTGCTGCGGTGTGCGGGGCATCAGGAGGCGGCGGTTACTGGAGGAACGGCAGGCGGAGCGCGCAGAATGGTGATACGGTTGCACTGCAATCAGTAGGTTCGGGGTATTCATTGACCACTTGTGACCAGGGGCTTGAATCGCAGTCGGCAAGTGGTGAAGGATGGGGCTTACAGAATGGAGGCGGGGCCATGACGACCGTACGGCGGGCGCAAAGCAGGACTTGGTTAGGGGCCCAGGCTGGGGTGCTTTCAGTTAAGGCGAGGCGGAGGGCAGGACTCGTGGCATGCATGGCTTGTCGTGGGCGCCAGTTCCGTTAGCTGCACTGCTATGGAAGGTTTTGTCATGCTGTCTGCTCGTGCGTGAGGTATTATATGTATTATCGTGCGCGCATCTCCTTGCGTGCGACTACCGTAATACGCATTGCCTGGTATGGTGATAACGCCTTTTGTGCTTGTTGAAACGCAAGACAGCGCGCCGCGAGTGGCACGCGAAACCATGCATGTCGGCGAGATGGATGCGTTGCTGGTGGCTGCTGTGAGTGTTAGGCTTTGCCGGCTGTTGTGGGCTGGCTCTCCTCCCTTGGAGCAGGCGCCGACATGCCTAAGGTTGCGCTGAGAGGCGCTGTTGCGCAAACGTGACCCGTCATTTGCCCATGAGGATAGAAGGTAGCCCTGACATGCGGCGGGGGTATTTGTGGCTTGGTCTATGTGACAGTGTAGTGCGTGCTTGGTTAGTTCGGGATGGAAGGGGGCGCAGGGCGTGTGGAAGAAGGTGCGCCAGGGGGGTTGCTGCCTGGAGTCGGGGTACGGCGTCGTGTGGTGTCAGGCCGACGTCTGTCCGCTCACCAGTTCGTTTTGTCCGGGTAAATTGAGATGCGCAGTCGTACAGGGCTCGATCAGAACGCTTCGGGGGGATGGGTAGCTTTTCGTGTATGTTTGCGGGTATGTAGGTGCCGCTGCTTGATGCATCGTGGCTTGGCTGAGGGGGCAGGCAGCTGGGAACGGGCAGGTCTCATGGCAGGAGGCAAGGCCGCTTGAGGACGGTTCTGTTGGTTGTTGCTTCCTGTGGATGGTGTCGCGTGTCCCTGCCGCACAGTGCTATACAGGTGTTCAGCGTGAGGGCTGGCTTTGTGGACATCTGCTGAGGTGCGCGAGGACGCACGGGGACGTTGATGCGTTTCTTGCGACAGGAGTGCGACAGGCGAGCCAGCGGATGGTGTGAGATGCAACAAGAGGGAGAGAGGGAGTGCTGTTCCGCTGCTGTGTATCAAAGTTGTGTGTGCCATTCGCGCACAAGGTCGGGAGGCCAGGACGAACTGAGCAGCGTCTATGTCAGATGTCTTACAGTCACAGCTGTTGCAGCGAAGGGGCTGTCCTGTGGCAGTCGGTGCAATGCCGCCCTGCGGTAACAAGCCAGGCTGTACGGAGCCGTGGCGCGGTGCTTCAGTGGGGACTAGAGGCGCTCCAGGGGACATGCGCAATGCAAAGCACTGGCGACCATGCATAATGCTTGCCCTTTGTGTAAAAGTTCCTCATGCCTCTCACTGTGTATGCTGCGTTACGTCTCTCACTGTGTATGCTGCGTCAGGCAGCAACAAAAGCTACACGCCTGCTAGGCTTAGCCACTGACGCAGCTGCGTGGCAAGACCATCCTGCCTACTCCTGCCAAGCATGAACTAACGGCCGGAGAACGCAAGTATCAGTTAGTTAGCCCCCGCCGGTCAGCTGAGCGCGCGGGTCCTCAGGGCCGTTCACCCGCAGCGTCTCGCCCTGTGGTGTACTCACAGGCTGCACACATGCATACCTGGTGTTGCCCCTAATATACCCACAGGCCGCTAGGTCCACGCGCCACGGGTCACTGGAGAACCTACCGGTACCCTCAACACAAGGCCACCAGACCCTCGCTTCGGATGTTTAGGATCATGCCAAGTCCGCACAGCAGTAACACCACCAGCCCGCCTTCAAATTCTGCCAGCTACCGACTTGTGCATTGCTCCGGCCATGACAAGTGGGTGCCCTGGATAACCTGCCTGCACACCACATTGTCCTCGGCAGGGCCACGGCGGCACATATCGGTACATGACATGCATCCTGCCTTGACCCGCTTCCTTGCTCCACAGGTCAGGACAAATTGTACGGTACAACGACATGGCACTCGTCTACCGTACACCCCACCCCGCAGGCCATTGCTATCCTTCGCACCATTATAGCATATGCCAAGCACAACGCTGTACTACATACCGTAATATGCGAATTTCAATGGAGCTTGGGACAAGCTCCCCGCTTATACTGCTCTCCCTGCCACCAACATTGAGCATGGCGCCATCACCTAGACCTTTGCGCCCCTACCGTGTGCCGTAGCTCAGGCCCCAGCGCCAGGTCCCCCTTGCACAGCCATAGTCGCGCTCCCAGTCAAGTCAACAACTGCCAAGGGCACCCCTGTCGTACCCTACATCCAGGTTTGCTCTCCGCTCCGCTTTGCCTTGCGCACCCTCAAGCCCTAAACTCCTCTGTCAGACCTGCACTGCAGTGGCTAATCCTCATCCGCCCGCCGGTGGTACAGCAGCTGCAGCCCCAGGGCGGGGCTCTCCCGCATCAGCCGCACCACGTCCTCGTCCGGCAGGGCCCTGCCCCTCTCAGGGCCGTGGTGCTGCAGGACCCACGCCTTTAGCCCACGCAGAAGCGCCCCGAGGCTGCCGCTGCGCTGCTGCGCCCACAGCAGCAGCCCCACCACGTTCTCCAAGCACACGCGCCCCAGCAGCTGGCTGCCCATCAGAGTGCACAGCCCCGGCAGCAGCAGCCGGTCCGCCAGCGCGCCCACGGGCTGCAGCAGCTCAGGGGGCACAGGCCCCGTGCTGTCCGTGTACATGAAGCGCAGCGCCACACCAAACGCTGCTGGGTCGGCGGCCGGCAGGCTGAGCCGCAGCGCGCTGCCGTCCGCAAAGCCAGCCCCGGGGTCCAGCCGTCGCCGGAAATAGTGGCTGCGCGCCGCCAGCACGCTGCGGTGTGCAGCAAACACCTGCCCGCCGCCCACCTCCACGTCCACGTCCACGTCCGCGCTGCCGTCTGGCTGCCGGCCCAGCAGCGCGGCCAGGTCTGCGGCCAGGGTGCCGCTGGGGTCCTTGGGGCTGGGGCTGGAGCCAATGCACGGGGGCGTGAGGCCCAGCTGCAAGAGCATGATGCTGGTCCCACAGCGGGACACCATGGCAAGGCAGCCGTTGGGCAGGACGGTCAGGGACCTGTAGGCCTCTGATGGCGAGTAGCCCGACCACACGGTGTGTACACCACCGTTAGGGTCCACACGCGCCAGACCGGTCGCCCACCGCACACTGTCGGAGTCCTCCCGCACGTTCCCGCGGTCCACCACCCACACCGCCCCTGTGCCATCCACGGCAATGCCGTATATATCGTTGAAGCGCGCGTCTGCACCCATGCCGTCCCTGTGGCCTTCTCTGCCCTCCTCCCGGCCCGCCAGCAGCACCGGCTCATGCACAGCCGCCGCCTCCCCCAGCCCCGCGATAGGCAGGCTGTACACCGCCGTGTCAGTGCAGAACACCAGACTGCGGCTGACGGCATCATATGCCGTCCTTACGATTTCGCCATCTCTGTTTCCACACCTGATTGTAGTAACCTCAACAGCCCCGGCGGGAAAGCTGCTTGCAGTTGAGCCCTCCCCCAGCTCGCCCTCCGCCTGCTCCTGCTCCTTCTTCTGCAGCGTTCCGCGCTGTAGGGCCTCCTGGCAGCTGCATGACATGATGGGCGTTGTCTCGCTGCAGCCCGCTGCGCCAACCGCTGTGGGCAGCGGTGTCTGCCACGTGGCTGGCAACTGCAGCATGCACAGAGTGCCGTTGTCTACGCAGTACAGGCAGCCCTCGCCATCGGAGGCAATGCTGCTGCAGTTGGTAAAAGGCACGGAGCGCCTGTTGCGTCTATGCAGGTTCCACATGTCTGACTCCCCGTCAGCCGAGGCCCCAGAGTCTTGTCCTGCAGCCACGGCTGCGCTGCCCCCCTCCGTCACCCGCACAACGCGGGTTGGCATGCCATGGCCTGCTGTTGCGTACAGGCAGCCAGAAAACGCGTCCCAGCATGCTGTGAAGAGGTCATACCGGCTGTAAAGGTGGGATTCCGTGTCCACGGCGTCGTCTGCCTGGGAAACGCTGATATGGATGAGCTTTGACGCGCCCAGTGACAAAGCGCGGCAGTCCCATGGGGCGGAAACCTCGGAACCCTCAAGCTCTCTTACTGAAGCGCCGTAGTACCCCAAAACATGTGCCCGCGTGATTCCATCGCGGCTAGGAGCGTTCACCACGCACGCTGCCCCGCCGGGTCCGGCGTCAAGGACGCAGCTTAGATAGTGTCTCTTCGACAGCATCTCGGCAGTGAAGGTTATGCCGCCGAGCAGGTGAGGTATGTGAGTGAGCAGAAGTCCTCATCTTGGCTTGGCCAACATAGCGTGATTTTCGAGGCAACCGCATGATCACAGGTGCAGTCACACGTGGCACGGGGTGCACCCCAGCACAACACACCGCAAGGTAATAGGGCCATGCATGCGCTAAAAGCGGCTTCATGTCAATGTGGACACGCGCTTGAGCCAGCCCTTCCCTACCGCTCCCCTCCTGCAATGCGCACGTACCATACACCTTCCGCGCAGCACCCACGACGCCACCCGTCCAGGTAACCAATCAAGTATTACATGACAATATGTGAGCAGGTCCCACACCTCCAGCACGTGTCCCTGACCTCAGCACCCCATCATCCAGCGTGGCCGTGCCGGGGTTCTGGAAAGGGGCCCAAAGAGTTGGAAGATAAACATGCACATAGCCGCACCCCTAACCATGCCACGCTTACGGCCTGGTCTCCCTCGAAAACATCCCTGCCCAACCCACATAACCGTGTGCCCATCGCATGTAGCACGCTGCATGACCCACGGGTCGCAGCCACGTGTCACCTCCGACGCGTGTGCACGCTGGTGTACGATACGGTCTTGCCGCCCACCGTGACGCTGCTGGTCACGTGCAGCTCGTGGTCGCCCACCAGCGAGAACGTGTCCACGCCGCTGCCGGCGTACGGCCCTTCCCAGCGCAGCCGCAGCACGGGCAAGCTGTTGACACTGCCGCCGCCGCCGTCGCCGCAGCCGCTGCCAGTGCTAGTGCCAGTGTTGCCAAGGGCAGGGGCCGCGGTGTTGCCTGGAGCGGACGAGGGCTGAGCAACCGAGAGGACTCCCGTGGCCTTGCCTGCAGGGGGTTGGTGGTGGGGTGCAACGTGGGGTCGGAGAGGGAGGAGACGGGTGTGAGGAGGGACGAGGTTTCAAGAGCGTGCTCGTGGTTGGATGATGCACAATGGGGTGCTGTCATGTAGAGGCGGCGCGCGGTTATGCAGCCTACAGGGAGGGCTGGCATGTGAGGTGGGTAGGGGCTGCCGACGCGGTGGAGGTTACCGGAAGTGCAGCACCACTCGGTACCCACGTCCCCGTCTTACGGCACGCAATGCGAGGCCCAACACGTGCTACGGGCAGCGAGCGCACGACAGTCCAGCGTGCAGACGCTGAACTCCGCCCCAACAGGATTGGCATGCACCACACGGCACGCACCCCATCGCAGGTCCCTCCGGTTGTTGCTTGCCGGCGCGCCGTTGAGCGGGTACTGCTCGTTGATCTAGGCCAGGCAAATTCGTGGGCACTGTCAGATGTGGGCAAGCGATGTACAGGCAAGGAGGGAACAGCGCCTTCCATAGCGTCCGCCCTCAAGGTTTGCCAACGCCCGTCACCTCAGCTACCCATCCCCCGCCATGGCTACCCCACAATCACGTACACACACTGCAACGTCCAACACCTTAAGGCAAGTCCACCAAGAACCTTGCTCCCCAAGCGAGAAGCATAGTGCGGTAACATCCCTTGGCACAGCAAGCAGTGATCCACACCTTGACAATGGGCAGCACGCTGAAGACGCCCATGGTGAAGGTGCTCCCGTTGACTGACAGCTCGCAGCCGCGAATGAGTTTGATTCCCTCACGCACCAGGCCGCTCAGACCGACAAGATCCGCGACATCGTCCATGCTGGTGCTGCGAGACATGTCTTTGTCCCACGTTCCGACGAGCCGCGGGTCGAGAGCCGCTGAGCATCGTAACCCTACCCTGAAAGGCCGCCCAACAGCAGCTGCATTTCTTCTACAGCATATGGTTGTAGCATGTGCTGGTAGGGATGTCCGACCACTTGCTTGAAAGGGGCGCGACCGTGCCGCTAGCATGTTCCGGCTTTAGTCGGAATACGGTTCACCGCCTTCGTCAAAGCACAAAGCATCACCAATGGTGTATCGCTATGCATCTGGCTGGTCATATATGATGCGGCTGATGGGCTGCTTAGTGCTTTGAACCGTGCTGCCACGTGGCCTCGCCGCAGACGCGTGCCTGTGACTGACCCGACAGACCCGCTGCACAGCTGCCTCCGCGGGCTATCCCCATGCAGTTGAGCGCCTTTCCGCGACTGCTAAAGGTGCCAGTGAGCTCGCTCAGTCCTGATGCGTGCGCAAGCCCGAAACTAAATACCACCGGCAGTGGCGGCGGAGAAACCAGGGAGCTCCTCACCCTGCTCCTCAAGGTATCCTGCTGATACCGTAACTCGCTGATTGGGCCACCCAGTACCGGTAAACCCACTGCATAAAGTGACTTCATGTAAATAGGCAACCTATGGCCCGTGCCCAACCCAGTCTCTCCCGGACAGGGAGCTGTTCGCCACCGTTGGGCACCACAGGTGCAACACACATGTAAACACCAGACTGCAATTGCAGCCTGGGCCCTGCGGCCCCATGAGGCGAGCACATAGATCGCAGTGCATAAAACTGTCTACACGACGACGCTCACTACCAGGCATCTGCATGCAAGCAAAGCACAGCAAGAACGGCCCCCTTGGACCTCCATATACCAAATAACTTAATGCAGCAGAGTGCATGTGCAAGTGTACTTGTGCCCTTCAACTACAGCATTTGGACCCGCCGAGCCACCAGCCCGCTACGTACCCATCGGCCCCGTGGGGGCTCTCCCGTACAAGGTTTGGCCCCAACCCTAACCGCCTAACCTGACAAGTATCAAAGACCTTGCGTCGCATGTCCTTCACACCATGTATTGGAGCTCTTATCAATGCCAGGGCGGTCAGTGGACACTTACAACGCCTAGTATGCCACAGCAGATCACCTTGCGCTCAGGCAAGCTATAACGACGGGAAGGGCCCCCTACCGGTACATGGCAGGCAGAGCCCTAAGGGCCCACCGCCGTACGGTAACAACAACCACCGCCGTAAGGGCCCACCGCCGTAGTTCCTACGAACTTCACGCACAAGAGCACAGGAACAAAATCGCCAGTGGTGATATGCGTACAGGCATCCCCTTGCCAATGCACGTGCATCGTACGCCACAGTGCGCAACCAAACGGCTCGGCAGGAGCGCAGAAACGGGAGATTCCGGGCGCCCCGTTTGGTCTCGGGGGCCTCGTAAATTTGTTTAGTTTGTAGGCATCACAATGGTGACGCAAACCCTAGCACCACCGCAGGCCAGGCATTGCACCACCAGAGGCGCGGTGTACGTGCAGTGCTGCACGTTACCTGCAACATGCCGGCCGGGAAGACGTTGTCGCACCCTCGCCTACCTCACCAGCAGGGCCGCTGCTTGCTGCGCAACGCTCTGCTCCGTACCCCGTTGCCCCCAAGCTTCACCGAGCCTCTGGCCTCAACACGACAACATAATGCCGCACTTCAGAGGCTAATCAAAGTGGCCTTGCCCAACAACATCCCTGAGCACCGGTCTTGAACGTGGTGCAAAAACGCTTCAAGTGCTGTTGCGGATGCGCGTCCTTGCAGCACGTCACAGATCCCGCATGCGTATGCAACATGCATCCTCGTCCGTGTCTTGCGGCCCTCAGTCCCCTATCTGCTCCTTAAGGATGTGGATGACGTCGCCGTCCTGGACGCCATACCTCGCGAAGGTGTCATTGCCAACCAAGCGGTTGGCATCATAGTACATCCGCATGGTCTCCACCGGTATGCCCGCGACCTGCGAGACAGCTGCCATGAGCTTGGACGCCCTCGCCTGGGGGCTGACTTTGAACCATATCTCACGCCCGTCAACCAGGCTGACTTTGACGTCGATTTTCTGGGGTGCCGCAGAGGTAGCGCCGGCGGGAGCAGCACCACCAGCAGCAGCGGAAGCAGCGGCAGCCCTCGCGTTAGCGCCGGCAGCTGGAGCAGCAGCAGGAGCAGGTAGGGCCGCGGGGGCCGCGTTGACGCGGTCTACGCCGTTGTAGAACCGCTCCAGGAAGTTGCCTGCGGTCTGCCTGCTGCTGAGCAGGACGTCCGGGTGGGGGCGCAGGTGGAAGGTGATGCTGGCGCGCTGGCGGCTGGTGAGCGCGGCTCTGTCCACGTGGTGCTTGGTGGCGGCGTAGGGGGTGGCGAACGTCGAGATAGTGCACGCGAGAGGGTCCTGGAGGAGGTGATGGTAGGCGGGGAAAAGCATGAGGGGAGCGGACGTTGGGGCAACAGCTGCGATGCTACTGAGGGTGTTACCCGTACTGCCAGTACGACGGGTCAAGTCAATGGGTCGCGCATACGTGCGGTGATGTACGGATGTGCGCCGTGTGGGCTCAGGTCACAGAGCTATCTGTTGCACTAAACCATATGCAGCACAGCAGAGCCTACAGAGGTACGTTGCTTGCCGGATGCCGCGCAAGCTGCTGTGAGTACTGGTAGTGACCTGCCCGGTTAGTAGGGCTTGCGACCCGAAAGGTCCACCCAGGCCCGCTCCAGTGTGCTTTTTGGGCTAGTCGCTCTCGTGACCAGTCACACACAAAGCATGGCACCCAAATTCTGCTGTGCCCAGCAAATCAAGACAGGCTGCATCGGTGGCGTGGACTGGAAAGGCCTCACTTACGACAGACGGTGCCCACACGTGCTGTCCCTAACCCCTTCCCAACGCCCATGCCAACCCGCCTCACCATGCACAGCGACAGCCCTGGGATGACCGCGACCAGCCCGGGCTCCAGGGACACGTGCTCCCTCTCCCCATCACACAGCCGCCGCACCACCAGGCACCGGTCGGCCACGGGGCAGGTCACCAGCGTCAGCAGCCCGGCGTCCACGTGCGGCGCGTAAGCGCTGGCACCTTTCGCCGCCCCTCTATCGTTTGCAGCGTCATCGCTCTCCTGCGTGTAGACGTTGATGTGTGCCACAGATGCGTGCCTGTATTGTCCGTCCACCGGCCTGAGCATGTCGATGGCGGAGGGGGTGAGGAGGTCGTTCTGCCTGTGACCCAGCAGCGCAGTGGCGACCAGCCGAGCCACCGACGCCAACCCAGACGCTGCCTCGTCAAACCGCTTCGTGTTGTCCAGAGGTTCGGCCCGAGCAAGCAACCGTTTGCCGTTCAGGGCGACCATTGAGTTGTGACCGCCCGCGTCGCTGATGTACCAGTCAATCGCGTACGGCTTCAGTAGCTTGCTGAGCCACTCTGGTAGCTCTAGCAGCATGTAGCCGTGTTGCTGGAGGTCCGTTGCCCCGGCTGCGCCCAGCTCGCGGAGGCTAGCAAGCGTCGTCAAGTTTTCGATTCCGCGCTTCATCTCTTCGATGCTGGCAGCGTCCCGATATGCACCAATCCCTCCTGACCGCTGAAGGATGCTATTGTCCTCGAGTGAAAGCTTGCGGACAGGCGGAGGCATTTCGGAGGGTTTTTGTGCAAAGTGCGTGCAGCTCTGAACACCAACTGCGATGATACTTGAAGATTTCCAACAATGTAAATATACTGTCCGTGCACCCCTGCCGTGCACCTTCGGTGATGTAGTGGGACTCACAGTAACGTCGCGCATGAGGTTCCGGAGCGTGACAACAACCACAATCATGTGTCATCATTCGCGCCAGGCACCGTGCCACTGCCGCGGCCCCGCCGCTGACTGCTCCCATCATCACGCGATGTCACTACGGTAGGTTCAAGTGGGGCAAGCATTGCAGGCAAGTTCCTTGGCGATGGTGACGCCCCAGGGGGCGAACGCTTTTCACCTGCACCCACCACGAGTGCATACCTAAATCCTCAATTCGTGTGGGTCTCTCCTTTCCCATCGCAACTGCGCTTGAAATACACATCACGCCGCCCCCTCCACCCGCTCTATCAGCCCCTCCAGCGCCCGCTGCACCTCCGCCTCCCTCACCGCCTCCCCGTCCTCGCCACCCCACCCGCCGCCGCCACCACCCGTCCCCTCCCCTCGCCCACCACCCTCTCCCCCAGCCCCTCCCGGCCCAACCAGCTCCACCAGCCGCACCCCCGCACCGCAGCACGCCCGCACGTACGACACACACCCAACTCCCACTGGCGCCCCACACATGGACACCAGTACCCGCCCTAGCCGCCCCCAACACCCCCTCCAACCCAACCCCAGCTGCATCACCCCCACCGGTGCCACCCCGACCCCCTGCAACCCTGAC
>VFQN01003816.1_pt1 | contig 20789 bp, 31 predicted proteins | sample 3512371 | NCBI WGS metagenome assembly VFQN01 (sample SAMN10412370, study PRJNA504923) | tailings metagenome | isolation source: Replicate 2 from Balatoc abandoned mine | place: Philippines: Itogon, Benguet | collected 2017-08-28
GAGAGGTTGAGGTAGCGCAGGCCGGGGTTGGCGGCCAGCAGGGGGAGCAGGTCGGCGTCGGACAGCAGCGGGCTGCGGGGGAAGGCGGGGAGTGGGCAACAGGGAAAAGGAGGGCGCGTGTGTGGGAGGGGAGACGGAAGCCAACCAGGGGCGCGGCGTGTGGCGAGGGAGGCGGTGCCCGCTTCCAGTAAGGGATTATGCTTGGCCCACATGTGCATGGGCGCGCTGAGCGGGCAGCGGGCGGGACTAAAGGTCCGGGGCACCGGGCCCTGCAGGTGCGAGCGGGACAGCAGGGGCGCCGCGGGATGCGATGCTTGCGGCGCTAAAGGGTTGTGCCCTCCCCCATCTCCAGGCGCGTGGTACGACAGGCTGGGGGCAACCATGGACGAGAACGCCACCGACGCCAAACGTACGGCAGAGCGGTGCAGTCAGGGGCCCAGCGGCCGTCAGTAATGGCCCTGCAACTTGGCACCCTCACTGTCTCAGCCTTTTTTTTTGCCCCCCCCCCCCCGCCTGTCGTACCACCCGACTGCCTCTTATACACGTCCCGCACCTGCTGGCCCGCAGGTTGAGGTACACCAGTGCCGTTGCGCCGCACTGCCTCAGCGCGCCTCCCTCCACGCGGCCGCCGCGCTCCAGGCTGTGCCAGTTGGTCAGCGACAGCACGCGCAGGGCGACCAGAGGGCGCAGCGCGGCGGCGGCGGAGGCGGGGTCGCCGGACAGCGTGAAGAAGCAGCCTGGGGGGAGCGTGCGGGGCAGGTGCCAGTGAGGGGGCAGCGGTGTCGCCGCGGCAAAACCGGCGGCGTAGAGTGGAAGTGCAACGGCAGGGACAAAGGTAAGGCGAAGGGAGGGCGGATAAGGTGAGGAAGGTAGGGGGGAATGTGGTGTGCGGGGCAGGGCATGGGAGGAGTCCGGGAGGCCATGCCGCCCTGGGGTGGGGAAGGGCGCGCGGTGCACCGTCAGCTCCGTGCCATGCGGCTCACTCCCCAGCCGCAACAGTGCGAGCCAACCACGGAGAACCGAAGGTGCGAACGGAGCCCTATTGTAGGGGCGAAAGCGCGAAGCGGCTCCTTATTTAAAAGCTGATACAACACTCCGGGCCCTCGCTGTCCTTCAGGCCCCTCTGGACAGCGAGGGGCCTACGGCGCCCCATGCCGCACGCCCTTGAGGGCTCCAGAGCTGCCAGTGAGCTGCCCTTCCCCCGCCTCCCAACCCATAGACCGGTGCAGCACCCCATCCGCCGCGTGGCCCCCTCCCCCCTTCCCCCGGCCTCCAGCCCTATGGACAACCCGCCCTCCTTGCCCAGCCCCTGGTGTCCAAGATGCGCGGACCCAGGCTACAATTATCGGCCCCCAACCTGTACGCCACCATGATTCCGCCACCCCACCACCAGTGCCAAGCACGCACAGGCCAGTCGTACTCCGTACCGTTGCGCCCCACCCAGTGCCTTCGCTCTGCGCGTGCAGGTACCAATGCGTCCATGGCCCGAAGATGGCGCTGGCTGTTTCCTCGTGCGGGCCTCGCACCCCTCCCCGGCCCGTCACCCACCCGCCATGTCCAGCAGGCGCAGGGTGGCCCCGCAGCGGCCCACGGCCCGCAGCACGGGGGCCAGGTTGCCCACGTACAGCTGGTCGGAGGCGTCGGGCCTGGGGGGAAGGGGGAGGGGCAGGGAGATGGTTGGGGAGGGGCGGGGGAGAAGAGGTGGGGAACGTCTGTACACGGCACGTCGGCGGTGCACCAGCGCTGGCTAGCTGGCACTGGCACGCAGAGGTCGCCAGGGGAGCCCGCCCCCCTGCAACAGCCCCGCATCCGCACCACCTGGTGTAGCCTCTCACGCGCCCACTTGCATGCAGCACACCGAAATGAACCGTATCTGCAAACTTGCCCTGTAAGTGCGCACCGCTCACGTACAAATCTCTGGCCGGCCTTCGGCCCTAGCCCCGAGCCCCAAGCCCCAGCCCCCGCACTCACGCCGACTCGCCGGTCCACCCAAGCCGCAGTGACACCAGCCGCGGCCCCTGCCCCTCTCCTCCTTGCCCCTCCCCTCCTTGGCCTTGCTGCTGCCCCTGCCCCCCGTGCTGCCCCCCCTGCCGCCCCTGCTGCTGCCCCTGCGCCCCCTGGCCTCCCCCCGCCAGCCTGCCCAGCGTGTGCCCCAGGTCGCAGCCAAGCAGCTGCCGGTCCTGGGCGAAGGGCACGCCCTAATGGGAATGCGGAGGGGGGGGGGGAGGGAGGCAATCGGGAGTGGGAGGAGGGAAGGCTTTGGTTCAGCTGCGGTGACCACCAGGCTGCACAAGAGGCCTGGGGAGGGGCATGAGGCGCACCCCGACCCAGCTAGGTGTGGGAGGTGGTCAGACTAGTCACAGCGATGGGCGGGGCGTCCTGGGGGGCCGTTATGCTGCTAGGTGAGCTGGTGGTTGCTACCAGGTAACTCACAGCCTGCGGGTGCGCTGGCCCTCCAGGAACAGAGCAGGTGCAGGCGGGTGTCATTGCCGACGGTAAGCAAGCATGCACCACAGCATGTACCCACCTGCAGGTCCAGGTGCTGCAGGTTGAGGTGCAGGCGGTCGGGCAGGTCGAACAGCTCCTGCATGAGGAGGGGGGCAACACGTGTTGGACGCTGACACTGGCAGGCGGGGCAACAGGGGTCGGGTAGGCTCCGTGCGCTCCCAGCGTGTGCATTCCTGCCCTGTAAACCCCCGGCTTCCTGCCTGCACCCCTCGCCGTGACACCCCTCAGTCTCCACGGTTGCTGCCCGCCGCCTTGTGGGGCGCGCCTGCGTCTCGCTGTGCCCCATGCAGCACCACTGGCCACCCGCCATCCCCTCACGCACCCACCCGCACACCTCTCCTGGTCGCCCAGCGAGCCCCTTCCCCACAGTGTTGCCTCACATCATCTCCTCCCCCTCTACCCCCGCACCTGGATGACGGGCGGAGAACTGGCGTGGCGGCAGCCCCTGGGGGTGGGGGGCACAGGGTCGGAGCCAAGTAACACGGTGCGGCAGACAACTGCGCACAGGGCTCCAGGCCACAGGTGATGTATGGGGAGGCGCCCCAGCAAGGCTGGGGTCCATTGCGCCTTTGGCCGCACCACTGCACATCACCGAAACACCAGGAGCTGGCTGGCCGGTCCGGGCCGGGCCTGTGCACGTCAACGTGTGCAGCACCCTACAACTGCAAGGCCCAACTTCCCGGCAGCTCCACGCACCACCGTGCCGCTCGTCCTGCCGCGGAACGCCCCCACCCGCCCAACAGCCCCTTCCAACACAACACGCACACTTGGGCCTCCCTGCTGTGCGCCGGCTCTGCGGAGCGGCGTAGCAGTGTAACAACCGTACGACACGCACACGTGCAAATGCACGCACCTGAGCCTCAGCGTCCTCAGCTGCGGGCAGCGCCGCACCACACAGCCCAACACGTCCAGCCGGTAGTCACTGGGGAGGACACAGGGGCGACGACGGACAGCGTGGGAGTGCAAAGGTGCGAGGTGTGGGGCTTGGGGGGCGTGCGGCCATAACGGAGGACGGATCACGACAGAGGCGGCAGGGGAACCTGGCCCTGTGGCGTGGCATGGCGCGTGGCACGCAGCGCAAGCCGTCGCACCCCCTGCACCCGCGTGGAGCGGGGGCCGGCCTGGCGAGCGCAGCCGAAGGGCTGCTACTGGAATTGGGGCTCAGGAGAGGTATCCTCATGGTGCTGGTGGTGGCGGTGGCGGTGGGCGTGGCGGTGGCCAACATCCCGGTGCGCGTGAGCCCGCGCGCCTCCTCACCCACCATACACTCTGCGTGCTACACTGCGGCTCATAACCGTGCGTAACGCCCTCCTTCATCGGCATGGCTTGAGCGCACGGTAGCGTGCACCGCCCTGACGCCAAGGCCTTTCTGTGACCTTGGATGTTGCCCCTACCATCCAGCGCAACCCCGCTGCCTCCTGCACACCTCCCGCCCGGGCTTATCCACACACCCCGCCCTAACCCACACGCACCCGCCCCAACCCACCAGCACCCTGACATGTCCAGCGTCAGCAGGCTGGTGCACCTGTGGGGGGCCGGCCCAGCACACCTTATGGTCGGTTCGGTGGGTGTCAAGGGTGAGAGCAGGTTGCAGGTGCAAGCACAGCCGCCCTGCGCCGCCGCGGGCTGCGGTGACACGTGGGGTGGCACGGGGCACGTGGCACCTGCCCCACGGCACATGCGGACTGCGGCAAGGCACCGGGCCGACACCGTCACCCGCTCTCACAGCCTCATACGGCATCGGGCAGCCTAGAGTGGGGAATTCAGCTGCTGTGCAGGCGATTAGCTGCACAACTCCTCCCCATGCAAGATGCCGTCCAACAGCTTACACATGCGCATGAGGACGGCCGTCAACCTGCCTAAGGTGGTATTTTCCCACTGCTCGACGGACGTGACCTTGCTGACCAATTGCTGCTCGTGTTTTACGACAGTGGTGCAGCCATCCCTTCCCAGTTCCCACCTGGCCAGCTCCTCCAACCCCGTGTTCTGCAGCCAGCGGCACCCACACAGGTCCAGCTGCGGGCAGAGAATAGGTGTGGGACACGGGCGCGGGTCTGCATTAAGAGAGGGACTGTAAGGGCTGAGGGGGGGGGGGTGGGCGGGAGGTCTGTAATGGCATGGAGCCGGGAGTGAGGGGGCCTGGAGCCAGGTTCGAGACCTGACAGCGGGTGGCTGTGCACGCCAGGCGCCTGCCACCTGGCCAGACCAGGGAAGGGCGCGCGTGGCGGTGGCAGTAGCAGCGGCACGTGCAGGTGCCGGAGCTCACAGGGGGCCTCTGTCAAGGCACCGGCGATGCAAGGAGCGTAGTCAGCACATGTGCTTTGTGCTCCTCCCTAGATGTACATGCAACACCAAGTGCGTCAATCCAGCTCCGCCCACTCGGTGCCCCCCCCTGTGGCACCAGCCCCCTGCAAACCCTGCTGCCCTTTGCCGGTGCAAGCGACCTGCCTTGTAGCAGTGGCGGCCAAACTGCCGCAGCACCAAGCTAAGGCGGTTGCCCATTTCTGCGGCTTCTGCGTAGGTCCACACGCGCGCGGGCTGGTCGCCACCCACGATGCGCCAGCTGATGACACGCCACAGGTCGGGCGAGTCCGCTGCTCGGCGACATGCCTTGTCTAGAGTGCCTAAGATGAGCCGATTTCGAGGGCTGCATGCTGCAGCTATGCGGTGCAATAATGCATCGCTGCAGAAGACTCGCTGGACCGGTGCGTCGTCAGCAAAGCTCTGGGGTGATAGCGACTGACATGTTGGCACCTCCGCTATCTCCATAATAGTATATCATAACAGAACATATTTGTAGATATAGCTTAGCACTGAGCACACGCCTCGAAAGGGCTTGGCTCAGGAACCAGTACTGGCATGGCGCCAACCGCTGCCTTTGTGACCAGCCCGATGGAGAAATCTACACAACGCTTGTGTAGCACATGTGCAACTGTTTGACTATAGCCGTTTACCCGACGAGACCCCTTTCAAAGAGGGGCATGTAGGCAACTTGGGTCAAAGTATAGTGCGTCGGCGCCAAGCCCAAAGGACATCGAGAAGCCTTCAACCAGCCAGTTTACAAAATGTCATCCCGGGAACATGGCATGTGGGCGTCAGGGCCCGCCGAAGCGCAGTCAGCTCCCGGCGACAGCCTGCTGCTGTGGCTCATTGCGCTCCCCCTGCGCATCTCTGCCCTCGTCCTCCCCCGATGGCTGGTGCTCTTGATGCGTGGCTCTCTCGTTAGGGCACTGCGGACCGTTCTGCGCGCGCTGAGCTGCCCCGATGTGCTGCCTGGCGCCCCGGCGGTTGCGAGCATTGCGGCCTCCAGGAGCCAAAGCCGCGGTCAGCTGTGGGACATCAACGGAGTGCTCAACAGCAAACCAACTGCCGCAGCTGTTGCTGGAGCGCCCGCGCCCGCGCCCGCGCCCACGCCTGGCGGCCCGGCCTGCGCGTCCCGTGCTGACGCCAGCACGCAGACCCCCAGCAGTCCGGCGCAGGACCCTGACGGCCAGGTGTCGTTGCTGGAGCATGTGCTGCAGCGAATGGCGCAGGTGAGCGGCATCCGCACAGATTCAACTGCTGTTGGTATGATCGTCATAGTATAGCGATGCTGTTGATGCAGCTGCTGGGAGGTTTGTCCAGAGGCACTGAGGGGCGTCCCCCTGTCCGCAGTCAGGCCAGGGAACGCCCGCCGGAGCGCCCAGCTTGACCACACACAGACGCACGATGCTGCCTCCTCTATCTCCCTTCCATCTATCACCGTCAACGTTTGGGCCATATAATCAGAAACCAGGCGTTCATATTGCCACACGCCTTTCGGTATGCAGCCCCCACCTCTTCCCCCTGCCCTGGTCACTGCCACCTATCCTCCCCAGCCCACACCTTCCTCTGTACCCCTTTGATCCCCCACACCCCTGCCCTCCATCGCCCCTTGTACGGCGCAGGTCCAGGACCGCGACCGCTCGGAGCTGCACCTGGAGCGCAGCGCGGCGCAGTACGCCGTACGACACGTGGAGATCATGGAGCTGTGTGAGTGCATGGAAGGGCGAGTGGGGACAGGGCAAACAGGGCAAGGGCCGGTCCTGCAGCGAAGCAGCACCCAGTGCCTGTTCAGCAGAACAGCAGCTAAAACAGGCAGCACCTGCAGCGTGTTATGCTCACGCCCACCTTGCCTGCTTTGCCCTCCCTCGCCGAGCAAACAATGCTGCCTCAGTCCGTCTTTGCCCCTCTCATCTCCACCCCGTCCCCGGCTCCTCCCATCCGCTCCCCCCCACCCCCCTCCCACCCCAGGCCTGCAGGACCTGACGGAGCGCAGTGCGCTGCTGGGAGAGGTGCTGGCGGGGGTGGTGCGACCGGCGCTGGTGCAGGTGGGAAGCCGGGGCCAGGAAACTAGGGAGGATGGGATGGGGTCGGGGAGGACGGACGTGGGCTGCTCCCTTATTGCTTTATACCGGGACATGCTAGCCGGGGGGCAGTCAGGTACACCGAGTATCGTGGGGGGCGGCCGTTGCCTTGAGCACAATATCCTGGTTTCCGCTGGCCGGCCATAATGCCGCCTCGGCCGCTGCCACTGATTCTGCCATCTGCCCTCCCCGGCCTCGTCGCCCGCCGCAGCTGCAAGAGATCGCCGCCAGGGCGCCGCGAGACCGGCCCCCCTCCACCTCGGGTGCCGCTGCAGCAGCACCCGCCGGAGGCCCCGAGCCCCCCTCCTCCCTGCCCCTGCCCCTGCCGCTGCCGCTGGAGCTGGTGCAGGAGGTGCTGTCGCGCGTGGACATGGCGCTGGCGGCGGCGGGGCCAGGCGCCGCCAGCCGGGCCAGCAGCGTAGAGCCCAGCCCCGCGCGACCGTCGTCCGGTGTGGCGGCGGCGGCAGCGGCGGCGCCGGACACCCCTGGGGCTGCCGCTGCCTCGGGGCCCGGCGGCGGCTGGGGCCACTTCTCGGGGCCGCATCCGATGTTGGCGGTGGGCGGCGGCGTGGGGCGGGGTATGGCGAGCGGGGGGACGCTGGGGCGCAGCGGCGGCGCGGGTCGGGTGATGAGCGCGGGGCGGGTGGGGGCGCTGCTGGGGCTGCCGCGGCCCGCCAGCGGGGGATCCCTGGCCACGGTGTACAGCGAGGCGGCCGCGACGACGGGGGCAGGAGCGGGGGTTGCGGGGAACGCGGGAGCGGCCGGGGTTGAGGGTGCGGCGGGGGAGGTCGGGGCGGCTTCAGGTCCCGGGGTGCTGTCCGCGGCCGCGTTGGCGCTGAGCCCTGGGGATGCGAGGCAGACAGGCGTGTGGAAGCCGGCTTGCGGGGAGGAGGGCGGGGTGGGCCAGGGCGAGGGCAAGGGCCAGGGGCTGCCACGGGGCCCTGGGCTGAAGGCAGCCGGCACTGGGGCCCCGGGGGCCGGGGCCGGGCGGCCCTGGCCTCGGGCGCTGCATCAGCAGCTTGAGGAGCAGTGTGAGGATGGCAGGGAGGGGCAGGGAGAGGGGCAGCGGCAGGTGCAGCTGCAGGGTCAGGGGCAGCGGGGTGGGGAGCTGCAGCGGGGTGTGTGGTCCGCCGACGGCTGTGCTGCACGGCTGGACTGCTCCCCTACGCGTGTGGCACTGCTGGTGCAGGGGCAGGAGCAGGAGGGGCAGGGGCGCTGGGCGGGGCCTGGGTCGGGGCAGCAGGAGGGCGTGTGCGGAGGGGGCCCTGGGGCGGCGGAGGCGGTGGGGCGGGCGAGGTTGTACGGCGAAGGCCGGCGCGAGTAGCGGTGCTAATGCCGGTAGAAGCAGTGTGGGGGCAGTGGCAGCTAGAAGTGCTGTGCTGGGGTGGTGTGGCCGCATTCACCCATGGTGTCTTGTATGCTGTGCTGGGGAATGGAGGGCAGAGAAAGGAACATTGGGTGGGCTCGATGCCAGTCGACGTCTTCGGTGTTGTGAAGTTCTCAACTGCAGTTTGGTCAGTCAACTGCAGTGGACACATGCCACTTGTGCAACTGAAGCTTTCAGGGGTCAAGCTTGGGACGCATGGGATTCAAGGCACGGGCCCCTTGCTGTGGGCCTTGGGGGCAGCGCCCAGTTAGCCTCGGCCAGCCGCACAGCTGTTCGGGGCTCGCGTCGCAGGGCCCATGGGGGCTCCTGCTTAGCTTTCTGTGGGCGTTCGTGTCGTGCAGAGCTCTCTGTGGTGGCTTCTGCTGGGCCGTCTCGTGCGGGGGCTGCTGGTCTGTGGCTCCCGTTTGTGGCTGTGCTGGTGGGGCCTGAGGCGCCTCGGCGCCCTGCACCCCGCTAGCTGGCGTGTAAGTCTGTGAGGCCTGTCATGCAGTACCACCACAGTACCAAACCTGAGGCATGCAACCGGACGTGCGCTGGTGTTGGGTCCTTGTAACATCATAGCACGTGTTTTTTTCCATCTTATAGAACCATCCATCTTATAGAACCGTCCCTTGCACAGCAGATTATGTGTGCTGCTCTGTCGCGGTGGCTCGCAGAGAGTAGTCGTCGACAAGGTCTTTGGCGCGGTGCCAAGGAGTCACCCTGGGGCCCTCCCACCACGTGCTGGGTCGACCGCCCTAGAGGCCGACCGGCAGCTTCTGTGGACACCGAGCCGGATTTGCCGGCATAAGGTAAAACGGTCAAGTACGACTTCTACTCATAAAAAACATAGCGAACGGACAGTATATGGTGGCTGTGATCTGTCAGGGTTCTCCCGATTCACGAGTTCAAACTGGGCGCGGCACTGCTGCACACACGGCAAGAGACCGCAGCGTGCATTTACAAAGCTAAAGTGATACTCCTGCACAAGCTGTTCCGCACATACAAAGGACATTTGCTTCCATACGTCAGGCCCAAGGGAGATCCGAGCAACACCCACATCGGAACAAGGGCCTTTGGCCAGCCCAGCCCACACCGAGTGAGTGCGCTGCCTTATGGCGGTCGTGAGCATAGGTGCAGTCGGCTCCGCAGGCGGCGTGTGCAGCGCGCCCCATGGGAGGTGCCGATGGCTACGCGGGTTTCCGGAAACTGGACCGTGCACGCTTACTTGCAGCGCCGAAGAGTATCCATGACAGCTCATGTTGCCAGGGCGATATAGGGGACCGAACCGACTCACCGTGCCTGTCCGGCCTCTTGCGCTCCTTTGTGGCATGCCGACAGGGGCTTTCGCGTAACGCGCAAGATGACGGACAGCGTGGATTCTTCGGATATCCAGCTGGGCCTTCAGCAGGATGCAAAGAGCGCCATGGGCAGCGTGGCCCAGGCTGTGCAGTCGACGCTCGACTCCTCCCCGATAGCAGGGGCAAAGCAGGCCGTCACCGAGATGAAGGTAGGGCACCTTCTGAAACCCAATGACTCTGCCTCGTAGGGGCGCAATACGTGGGCACAGGCGCCTGTGCCACGCCCTCCATAAGCTCCAGGAACCGAGCGCAAGGCCCTGTCCCTGAGGCCTCCCCACCTACCCCTGGCCCCATGCACCCCACAGACCGCGTTCGGCTCGCCCCAGGTGGAGCAGCCCGAGCTGCCCGCCTCCTCCGCCACGCCGCTGGTCAACCCCAGCAAGCAGCTGGACTTTGGCATGTCGGGCGCCACGCCCTCCACCCCGGAGATGACCGCCGCCTTCGGGCACGCCGGCCTGGGCAGCGGCGACGAGGTGCGCGGGGCAACGGACATGATGCATATGGGGCCGGACGGGACGGAGATAGATTTTAGACGTCGGCTCACAACTCGGCCAGGGGTTGCAGGTTGCAGCGTGCTGCAACAGCGGCCTTGTTCCGGGCGGCACCCAGGCTCCAAACCCTCCTGGTGTTGCACGCCTCACTCGCACTGCCTGGCCCTGTGGCTTACCGGTTCACCGACCTGCACACCGCTAGCGCACAGCTGCCCTGACTCGCGCCCTGTTGCGCATACCACACCACCGACCCGCAGATTGACTACAACGCCTTCATCACTGAGACCTTGCTGTGGTGGGTGTTTGTACTAGCGTGCAACCCTCGGACAGCTGTGTATGTCTGTATGATGGCCTCTGTCAGAGTGTCCTTACCCGTGTCGTGCGCTGTGGTCTTGACTGTTTCGCTAACTTCCTAACGCACGTTCAAGCAGCCGTCCTCCACGGGTTTCCCCCTCGCGCACGCCCTTCACTGTCTGCTGCATCCGCGTTCGGTGCAGCCACCTGCGGCCACGTCCCCAACCGCCCTGCCCCGCTCTCCCTCCGCCTTCTCGCGCTTACCAGCACTTTGTGGCCCCTCCACTCGCTGCCCCGCTGCCGCAGGACCAACAAGGTCCGCTCCGCCTTCTACTTCGTGGCGGGGGTGCTGGCGTGGCTGGTGGTGCGCGCCATCTTCACGTCGCCCACCACGCTGTTCACCGGTAGGGTGGAGGAGGGGGCGGGATCACCTGGGGGACGGGGAGCTGTGATGGAACTGAGGTGCGCCGAGTGGGCATGCCTGGAGCTACTTGGAGGACCTGCGGACCTGTTCACCGAGTGAAGCACTACGGGGTGGCGCACAAGACTGGTGTTGCGGCTGGCAGGTACTGCGGTGGTGGTACTTAAGGCAACTGGCAGCGTATCGATGTGTGATATGTGTGCGCTGGGTCCCAGGCCTGTCGTCCGGCGGGGGCCCAGAGCGCTTTGTGCCACGCCGCAGCGGTACTGCGGCCTTTCATCGCAGCAGCACATGTCAAGCCTTGCCACCAGGCGGGGGCGCGACTCCTGTGCACCAGTCCTTCGGGACAGAGCTACCTGTTCCGCTTGTGTGTTCCAAGTGCCAGCGTCACAAGGGTGTTCCGTCCAACATCCTTGCACCACCACCGGCTGCCCCCGCTCTCCCTCCCATTCCCCCACAGGCGTGTGCTACCTGCTGCTGTTCAGCCTGGGCCTCAACTTCCTGCGCGGCGTCATGGCACCCCGCTACCAGGAGCGCTGCACGTGGGCGCACAGCGCGTGGACGCGCTTCGCCAGCGCGGCGCTCACCACGTCCATCAGCGCGGCGGCGGCGCTGCACGACCGCCACCTCAACGGCCTGGACCCGCTGCACACGCTGGAGGTGGGAGGGGCCGGGGGAGGCGCGAGAGGTGGAGGAGGGAAGGGGTACGCGAGGGAACGGGGAGAGAGGGCGAGGAAGAGGAAAGGGGCGCGCTGTGGGCAGGCGCAAGGGTAGGCATTAGGTCGCTTTCCAAGACAGCTATGGTGGGTAGGGCTACCGTTGTGGTGGCACTGGATGGTGTCTTTGGCTGTCGGTTGGTGCAGTCCATCAGTCCCAGGCCTGCTGTGCGGGCGGCTTCTTTACCTGGAATACGCATGCACCGAAGCAGCTCGCTTAACGTGCTCATGTCCCGCGTGATGCGCCATGCCGCCGACGCTGCGAAACCTGACCTGGCCCCCGTTCCGCCCCCTCAGGTCGGCCTGAGCCTGTGGGTGCTGTCGCTGCTGGGGCGCGTGCTGGACGTGGTGACGCTGCTGCTGCTGCTGCACCTGGGCGCCTTCAGCGTGCCGCTGGCCTACAAGTCGCAGCAGGCGCGCGTGGACAAGCTGGTCAAGGACGTGTACAGCCAGGCCTCGGTGGGTCGTGGTGGCAGCGGAAGCTGCTGCAGCTTCAGCTTCAGCTACAGCTGCTCCGCCAGGCAGCGTGCAGTGCTGAAACTGCTGGCAGCCGCATGCCGGGTGCTCTCTTACTTGACCTGGAGGGTGGTATGGCCAGGACGTGGGCTGCAACACCGTGCGGTGTCTCACGCGCGCAGCATCCGTGCCGCTCCCTCCCTCCCGCTGCAGGCCCAGTACGAGAAGGTCGACCGGCGCGTCAAGGCCGCCGCCATCGTGGTGCTGGCGGCGGTGCTGTTCTTCGTGCTGCCCGCCGTGGACCGCTTCGTGGCGCTGTTCATGGTGCTGGCGTACGGCAGGTCCATCCTGCGGCCCAACGAGGTACGTGCAGGCGCTGTGCTGCAACCTTGTTCGGGGGATGGCTTCTGGGGTTGGGGGTGGCAGGCAGCAGCATTTGTTGTAGGCTGTGGGCACAGGAGCAATCAGCTCGTGTGCCGGTATGGGGTGCATTGCCAGCACACAAGCCATGAACTCGTACGGGGCGTGGGGTTTTGGTTGCCAGCATTGCTTTGCAACATAAGGCACACAACTGAACCGCTGCGTGAAGTGCAAGAAAACAGTAAAGCGTCCATGGGTCAGGACCATGTAAGCCACGAGTGAACTGGGCCGTGGGTGTGGGCAAAGCGACTTGACACTACTGCATCCGCCCAGTAGCGGCAACCTCCGTGTACCGGTACACACTTGAGGTGGTGCACGAGCCGCCTTTCTATTGGAGCAAGCACTTCACCCTCGTGTCTTGCCTTCCCTTGCGCAGTATGCCGCGGTCCAGAAGCGCATTGAACCCGTGGCGGCGGCCGTCACCAACGCGGGCACCAACGCCACGGCGCTGGCGGTCAACACCATGAACAAGTACGAGATCACGCCCACGCCCAAGAAGAAGAAGGCCACCTGAGGGTCTCAGTGTTGAGCAACCAGTTGCTATTGGCGGACAAGTTGCGTGTGTACTGTGTTCGCTGTGTTACCTGGCGAAGGATGTACGGCCCGGGTTGGGGGGTTGGACTGATGGACTGATGGATGTCCTGAAGCGCCTGTGTTCTGTTGACATGTGCCCCAAACGGCATCCTTGCCTACTGCAACTCGCACCTCGTGTAAGTTACTGATGGACATGCCTGCGCATGCTGACGCTCTGGTAACTTACGCGTTTTGTTCAGGTGACAGGTGCTAGCCTCGGCTCATCTTCCCTGACCGGCGTGAAAGCAAGGCAAGCAGCGCTAGGGCTGGTAGATGGACACGATCCTGAGGGTTTTGGCGCATGTCCGAGACGCACAGAAAGAACGACGAGGTACTGTACCCAGGCATTCCATCAGCTTCTCTCGTCAGATTACATTTCACTCCAGTCTGACAGAATTACCACGCAGCAATCACTTAGACGGCCCTTCTCACACTGAGGCAGGGCGTCGCCACGAGTTCGAGGGTCATAAACAATACACAAGCGGCATGGTCTTAGCGAACATACTAAAGCCCGTCCGAGCAATGCTCCTCATGGACATCACCCACCGCGTCGTACATGCACAGCGTTAACGGGTGCAGATGGCCTATGCGTGCCTAGGTCACCGCTAGCAATGAGCGTCTCTAAGCGCTCCCGCACAGGAGCCACTCCTACAGTACCTTGGTTTAGGGAGAAGTGATGTGCATCTACCTAATAAAGGGCCATGCCACACCACCACCACCAGTCGTCATGTCGCTAACCAGGTCACGAAATCACCACTGAGTCATGTCAGATCCTGTCACCACCCTATGCCCCGAGCAAGAAGCGCTTACGCGGTCTTGGCGGGGTTCAGCATGCGCCAGCCCTCAATCCAGGCAACCATGCCGTCCGCCAGCTTGGTGAAGTAGGGGTCGATGTGGCCCAGGCCCTTGCGGACCTTCTCCGCCAGCTCCAGGTAGCACTCCTCCGCGTTGGTCGAGGTCTTGCTGAGGGTGACGTTCTGGAAGAAGGGAATGATCTCCTCCTGCCAGAAGATGCCCTTGTACTCCTTGCGCAGGTTGGTGAAGGGGTTGCTGGCCTTGCTGTGCCACACGTACGGCAGGCCGGTCTTGCAGCCCACGCCCAGGTGGTCGCAGATGACCTTGGTGCACCAGCCGGCCCACATGTCGTCGTAGCGGCCAATGGGCTGGCCCTCGCCCATCAGGCCGAAGTACATGCCCGCGCCGATGAGCTCCCTGCATGTGGGTGCATAGGAATGGTGATGAGAAGCTGCGCACCGAGGCAAGGCAAAGGACCACAGGAAAGCGGGGGCAAATTCCTTCTGCGAAATGTCGTGCCGTGCACGCACTGCCCATGCTGCCAGTTCGAGTCCATGCCGCTACTATGATAGGGGCTAACTTTGCAATGAGTTTTCGTTGCACGCACTTGCAAGCTGCCAGGTCAAGTCCGTGCGTCTGATAGGGACTATAATTGTCTCGAGTTACCCGAGAGCCCATGCGTGCCATAGTAATACACAGAGAGCTGCACCATGGTGCTACGCATGGGGAGCTGCACCGACGCGTACACACCTGTCGAACGCCAGGTTCATGCCGCACATGGGGTACAGCGTCCCCTTGGGAATGGTCATGACGCAGTCCACGAAGCGGGTGTTGCGCTCCTTGGGCTTCACCATCTGCGTAGGGCAAGGGCAGCACAGACTTCCTTGAGTAAAGCTGGACACGAACAGGGTCGCTTTGACAGGATGCAGCTGATGAAGCTTAGCATGGAAAGGAGGAGCATGCACCTGCTAGTCATGGAAGCAAACTTGCACACGAGCAGGGTGGCGTTGACAGGATGCAGCTGATCAAGCTGAGCGTGGCAAAGGGGGGTATGCAGCTGCTACTCATGAAAGCAAAAATGTACACGAAAAGGGTAGTGTTGACAGGATGCAGCCAATCAAGGTTAGCGTGACATGAAGGGGTATGCAGCTGCTGGCCATGGAAGCACAAGCGAACACACCCCGTACACGTGCGCTGGGCAAAGGCCCTACCTGCGTGGGAGCGTCGTAGTCCGGAATGTTGAGCCACAGGCCGTGGGACGTGGCGGTGGTCACACCCTCGCGCAGGCTGAAGGGGTAGCCGCGCACGAAGTCGGTGCCCTCACGGTAGGGGTCGTACAGGGTGTTGAAGAAGAATGGGGTGGAGGGGGTCAGCAGGTTCTTAATGTGCTGCTCCAGCACGTTGATGGGCTTGCCGGCGGGGTCCTTGGCGACGAAGCAGTCGTCGTCGATGGTGTAAATGTACTTCTTCTTGCTGACCATGAACCCGAAGCAGCGGCACGCCGAGTCCTTGAAGGAAATGGCCCAGGCCTTGTCGCCCAGAATGCGCTCAATGTCGGTGCGGTTGTACAGCTCATAGTCAAAGCCCTCAGGGACGTGGATCTTCTTCGTCGGGTCGCCATCCTGAACGATGATCAGGTGGTAAGGCTGGAAGAAAGGACGCCACTCCTCCAGGAAGTCCAGGTTCCTGCAAAGAGCAGCCGTGCAGGCGTGAAAAGGCTGGAGCTAGCGCGAGCTGGTAGTTGCAGCATCGCGGGCACAGGTGTGGAGCACATGCCCCGCAACGCCGTGAGCGACTAGGCCAAGGACCCCACCTGATGGTAGGAATCACAATATCCAGCTGATCAGCAAGAGGAGCAGACATCTTGGCGACTCGGAGGAAAGACAAGCCGAGAGTGAGCCGAGATCAGCACAAGTAGGGAGGGTGAGAAGGATGGGAATTAATGGGTATACCCCAAATCGGACGTTATGAAGGGTGATTGAGTAAAAGTATGTGAGTCGGGTGCGGGAGGTTGTTTTATAGAGCAGGCCGTAGCGCCAGCATGCGGAAAGACACGACTGCCGTGGTCGCTCAACGGGTTGTCCACGAGGCAAGCTGTCGAAAAAGGTAAATAGTAGTTAATGCTTGAGCTCATCGGCCAGCAAAGCCCTTGCCCCGATCGCTGGCCCTTTGATGAGCTGTTGTGGCAACTTCGCGACAGGACTTGATGCGTATCCGCTAGTTTCTTATGCAACCGATGCTTGTCATGCCAGTCACAACTGCAGACCGACTGCTTGTGGTCTTTGCAGCGCGAAGCGCAAACAACCAACATGTAACATGTCGAACAAGTCCACACCCGGTCCGACAAGCAACCAGGCTCACAACAAACCTACTCGATGCCGGAGCTCCGCTGCTGTGCTGCCAGCTGCTGCCAACATCGGCCGACTGAGTCCCTCTACGCTGAGAGTCTCCCCTGCGATAATCCGAGGTGCCTCGTGCCTGTGCCTCCGTGCTGTGCCACTTTCAGGTGGCACCCAGGGGTCCCCTGGTGGCACCTGTGCTGGCACCTGCGGGCTGCACTTTCGCCCTCACGGCACAGTCATCCTTCCCACCCACAGGCTGGTCTCCCACCCGCATTCCCTTCGGTGCACCCCTGAGCATCTGAGAGTGAACCATTGCGTGACAACAGGGGTTGCACGACGAGCGGCATGTTCACGCTTTCAAGGTCCCAGTTTCCACAAGGTGTTCCTCAGCCTGCTCAGCGCCCCGACGCTACATAGTGCAGCGGGTAGGCCCAGGTTCGAGTTGTGTGCAAAGGGCCACCAGCGTGGGCCACCAGGGTCCACGGCCAAGAGTCTGAGGCAGCCCCAGCATAGAAACATGCCCATCAGCGACATTCAAGCTACCTGTCCGAGCAGGTCCGAATTCCAGGAGCACAGCGCTCTGCGTGTCGGGCGTCAGGGTGCCAACATGCACGGTACCTACCAGCCGGAAAGCTCCCCTGGTGTCCGACACCGCTTCCGCTGTCAGGCACTTCCAATTTAAGTGCCTTGCCATGCATTGGGGCATACAACTTAGACGCTTGCGTACATGGAGCCAGGTTGCCGGTCTGGTACGATATGTCAGCGGGACAGCGCGTGCAGTGGGTGTAACAGGTTTGCCGCCAGCCCTGGGACACCAGCAGCACCCAGCCGTGTGGGAACCATGGCAGCTTGGGTTAGGGTTAGGACCTGACCCGGATGCCAGCACTGGCCAACACTCCGCTGCGAGGCACACAATGTATTGCATGCGGGGGGAACATGTAAGGACACTTTACTTTTCGTCCTTGGCCTCACATCTGTGAGGACGGATGGTGCAGGGTCGATGGCCGTGGCTGCTGCTGCTGCACTCCGCACGGCGCACGAGGCAAGCCACCTTCAACCGTTCTCGCAACATACCGTACAGTACTTACTCTCTTTTCAGGCATTGGTTCCTTTGTATGCTGCTGCTTTAGTGGACGCCGACCGTTGCTCGCCGGCATTCGGCTCGTTTCCTTCGACCCGAATTCCATACACCGTAATGGCACCCAAAGCGAAGAAGCAACGACTTGAGGTAGAAGACATAGTCGAGGAGGATGGGAGCCCTGCCGGCAGCGACAGCGACTCCGACGACGCGCCAGAGGAGTTCGGGCTCAACTCTGCGCGTGAGCAAGCGCTAGCGCAGCGCAACCACGAAAAAGAGTCTGCTAAACAACATCGTGAGCAGCTCCGTAACCGCAATCGGAAAGGGCGACAACAAGCCGCCGCCGGTGCAGAAGCGCCGGACGATGCCCCGGACCAGAAGAAAAGTGCCAACGCAGACGGTGGCAACAGCGGAGGGGACGAGGGGGAAGAGGAGGGGGCGGACGGGGGCCCGGAGTCTGAGCCGGCGGAGGACCTGCTGCCCGACGACGTGCTCCAGGCGGTGGCAGCGCAGCAGCAGGAGGCGGACGAGCTCGCCGCAGCGCAGCAGGCGGTGCAGGCCGCCAGCAAGCGCGCGCTGCGGCGAGCTGCCAAGAGGCAGCAGCTGCAGGCCGCCAAGCAGAGCGTGGTGCAGGTGCGGGTGCTGCAGCAGCTCAAGCCCAAGCCGGCCACCAGCAACTTCCTCAAGGAGTCGCTGTACGGCGGCCGGCTAAAGCGCTCCGTGGACATGCTGTCCAGCGCCAAGCACCGACCGTCAGCCAAGTTTGTTTAAGGAGTTCCTATTGCTCGTCCGGCAGTAGGGATGACGCACCGTCACCTGTAAAGTGTTCAGCAGCAGAGGCGGCGGTGCAGCAGCAGCAGCAGTTCGGGGAGGAGCAGCAACACCTGGTGCGGGAACACGGAGGCAGGGGGCAAGTGTGGCGCTGCGGTGCTGCGAGGTCGGGTGTGCGTCCCTTCTGGCGGGCTGCTGGGGACAGCCGCCGTTGGGGCTGCGTGCCTTTCCATTCCTTCCGCTGTTGCTGTGCGGTGAGGGAGCATGCCCTGAAGCGGAGGCGCTTGCGATCAGGATCAGGAATTTGGCCGCAGCCATGTAAAAAGCCTCTGCCGTCTACAGCAACATCCCTCAATTGGCTGGCGGCAGCATCAGCAGCCTGGCGGTGGGCACAGGGCTCCCGAGCTTGATGAAGGGGACTAGGTAGGGGTGCGGCCCTGCAAATCCGTACAGGATGCGATGTGGTTGGGTCGACTTTCAGATTGTTGGGGCCTGCGCGCCTGCTGGGGCTATGCAGGGCCCGGCTATGCTGGCACGTACATTTGCGGGCATCGTTATGGTCTCGCTCGCTGCTTGCTGTACTAGTGTACTTGGACCAGAGACTGCCGCATGGGTCCGCTGCGCTGAGCCTGTGACACCTCGCTTGGTTATAATAATGGCGTGAGCTGTGGCGTGTGGGGGTAATCGCGGAGAGGAGGCGTGCGCCTGGGGGCAGGCTTGCAGGGGGTGTGAAGCGCTCGGGGGCCATTGCGTGACCAGGCGGCAGGTGTTGTTGTTGCGGGGGCCCACTCGGCCCCTGGCCTTGCTTGTACGTTGCCTGTACCTTAGCGTGAGACGTGCACGTGCATGCGTTTAGGTGTGTACTGCAGATGCTGCGGTTGTGAGCTGAGGCCAGGGCTGCGTATACGATTTACCCACCGCCACCAACCTACTAGGCGACCGCGTTTGCAATACCTGTTGACCAGACCGTGTATCGGTAGAATCGGTGTAAGATCATATGCTGTGGGGATTTAGCTACCAGCCCTGTGCCGGGCTTGGAAGTGTCAGGTGCAGGCAGGGATGCTTTGTTTACCCAGGTTAACACTAGCGCAGGGGTGCTCCAAAACCGGCGCCCAGCACGTCGCCGTGCGGCACCCGCCGCCGCGCCTGCCCTAGCGCCATCAACTCACAATCTCCAAAACCCTAGCTGCCAACAGGCCACTACCAGTATGTTCGCGCCAGCACGCACGCACGCCTAAGCCAGCCTTTTATTAGCCGTTCAGACCACCATGCGGTGTGGCCAACAGCAATGGAATGAGGCCAAGAACGGACGTGCCGAGCAGTTCAGGGGCATGCCATCACAGACGACATCCCCTGCGCACCACGCTGCACGGCAGGTATGCCGCCGTGCACCGCCGCAAAGCCCAAAGCACCACACGTGCTCTATCTTTAAACGCTAATACATACCAGTGCCTCCGCTGCGCGGCAAAGCCCGCTTCTTTCCTTTCCAAGCTCACGTGCAGCGTGGGCGTTTTCAATCAGCGGGCCTTTGGCCCTGCGGCAGGACCTAGGCACCATGGTTCGCTTAGGCAAAACCGTTAGTGTCTCTAGTCTTTTAGTGTTTGGGACTACCACCTCGCTGCTTGCAAAAATCGGTACGCTGCTGCTCCCGGCATCCCTGGCCTGGTCCAACAGGCAAGCGCGGCTTTGACGGACCGTGCCATTGCTATATGCACAGTTTATGAGCTCAAAAGTGTCGGGAAGGATGGAGAGGAGAAGTACTTCCGGAAGCCCTGGGCCATGACCTCCGTCATGTTCTTAGGTGCGACGCGCATACGCGCCGCCCCGAACACCCTCTACGCAGCTCATCCGCACTCAACGCTTTCCACACTTGACTGGATCATCCTGTGGCCATGGGGTGTTTGTGCTAGCCGTGCACCAGCTCCTCACCATGGCCTACACGTGTGCGTCACGGCCAGGCAACCCCCGCGACACGCCCATCAGACTGCATACTGTTTGGGGCTGAACTACACCAGAGGCCTTGACGTTCGTGGCATACCAGGTGCATACTAGATGCTCTAGTATAGGGCCGAAGTACTTCCATAAGGTACTCAGGTACGTCTGCTGCCTGCTCCCTACGCTGACCCCCTCCTCGCGTCTCACACGTACCCCCCCCCTTGCCCCCCCCCTCCCCACCCCCCAGGCATGACCCTGTGCCTGCCCCTGGCCTACTACCAGGAGCGCAACGAGCGCCGCCGAGCCGCAGAGCAGGAGCCGCTGCTGGCCACAGACGTGGGTACCCCGTCTCACCCCGCCTTACCCCGCCTGGCACCCACCGCGCCACACCACCTGCCCCGACCTGCTGCTTGGCCTGCCCCGTTCCGCACTTTGCGCCCCTTGAGCATGCCGCCTGACCCGCAGCCCCACCTGCCCCTCCCACCCCCCGCCCCCGCCCCCGGTCCCGGTCCCTAACGCCACGCCCCGTACGTACCCGTCCCACCCCCACCTCCCGCAGCCCTCCGGCGAGGGCGGCGGCTCCCCCCGCAAGCGCAGCCAGCTGCACGAGATCGCTCTCCTCGCCCTCCCCACCGCCTTCGACCTGGTGGCCACGGTGCTCATGAACGTGGGCCTGCTCTACGTCACCGCCTCCGTGTACCAGATGATGCGCGGAGCAGAGATGCTGTTCGCGGCGCTGTTCGCCATCACCTTCCTGGGCAGGAGGCTCAACCGCTACCACGCGGGGGGCATCGTGTGCTGCGTGGTGAGGAGCGGCGGAGGCGGGGTGGGGGAGGGTTGGTGGTGGTGGTGGTGGTGGTGGTGGTGGTGGTGGTGG
>VFQN01003817.1_pt1 | contig 20787 bp, 24 predicted proteins | sample 3512371 | NCBI WGS metagenome assembly VFQN01 (sample SAMN10412370, study PRJNA504923) | tailings metagenome | isolation source: Replicate 2 from Balatoc abandoned mine | place: Philippines: Itogon, Benguet | collected 2017-08-28
CGCCGCGCGACAGCGCAGCGCAGGGCGCACACGCAGGTCGCAGGACGTACATGTGTGGCAGGTGCAGGAAGATGACCCGTGGTGCGGCGGACGCAGCCAGCCAGCCAGCCAGGGAGATTTATCGGGGTGGTATCCCTCCGCACTGCCCTCCAGGGAGGGCAGTTTGCTCCGGGAACTGCCCTCCAGGGAGGGCAGTTTGCTCCGGGAACCTGGCCCCTGCAAGGGGCATTGGGCAGCCCTGCCGGACTTCCCGTACGGCGCCAGCACCGCCAAGCAGGTGCAACAGAGCAGCTAGCCAAGACCCTGGGTGCTTGCTGTGCGGTACCACGTGGCAGTACCACGTGGTATGTGAAAACGAAGGCCGTGTGTCAACCTGACTTGCTGACCGAAGCGCGCCCCTTTTTTGGGGGGGCCGGCGTTGCGCTCTTGCTTCGCGTCCCGCCTTCACCGCGTTCATGTGCGTGTCATGGGTGCTTCGCTGCCCTCAGGCTCTGCACATCCTGCGCCACCTGCCGTCCTACGCGGTGTTGCTGCCGCTGTGCCTCGGCGACTGGCCAAGCGCTGTAATCAACACCCAGGTCCTGGCCTTCCCGGCCATGCTCCTGCTGCTCGCCTTCAGCCCCAGGACCAGCCGACTATGGGCCTTCTGGCGACGGTAAGGTTGCCCCATGAGCGTTGGACAAGGTTCGGCCTGCCGGACATGCCAGTGCAGCACTCGCAATGCAGCACTCAAAGTGCATGCCCCCCGGCTCGGCTTCAGTATCATGGGTCTGCATTCAGCTGCGTGCATGTACACCTGCGGCATGCTGCTGTAAGTACATCACAAGTGACTCCATAAAGCCCCGCCCTGCCGTGCAGCTGGCGCCTGACAATCATCGTCGCTGCGGACCTTGCTTCGCGCTGCGTGCTGCTGGTGCCCTCCTTCCTGCTGCTGCCGCCCCACACGTGGGCCACACACTCCTGGTCCCGCTACGCCATCAGCGCCAGCACCAGCCCCCTGCTCAATGCCCTAATGTTGGGGCTGCTGGACCAGGCGTTCAAGGTGGGCAGTCGGAAGCCGGTTTTGTGCTGCCTTGCGGGTGGATTGCTCCATCAGTCTTGTTTGTATCAGAACGCCTGGAGGAATTGCTGCATCGTTGGTGGTTACGTTGGCTGCAGAAGTGCATAAACAGTGTCGGCTACACATGATTTACACACGGTGTGCCGATATGGTGCACTGAGCTGGGGTGCAGGCGAGCTACCCGCCGCCAGTGTGTACTAGTAGTGCGCAGCTATCGCCAGCCGTCCATGTACTTACCAGTGCCCACGCTTTGTGTTCCTATCTTGGCAGGTGACGCTGGGCCCGACCACGCTCCTAGCCGTGGTACAAACAGCAGCAGCTTTTTTCCTGGCCTACCGGATTACTCCCACCATCCTGGCCCTTCAGATGGACGGCCAGCACGGAGATCAGCAGGGGCAAGGCCAGCGCCCCGTACCCCTACAGTGCGGCGGCGGGCTGCGTCCCGAGCACTCTGCGCTACTGTCGTGCCGGCCGCTGCCGCAGCAGGTGCTGCTGGGCCTGGCCATGGTGGCGTGGCCGGTGGGGCTGTCGTGGGCGGTGGACCGCTCACTGAAGAAGCAGTACATAGCGGCTCTGTAACTGCAGCCGCGGCGTCCGTCCTATAGCTACGAGGAGCAGGTGCAACTGTTTGACGCGCCTGATGGAGAGCTGCGTCAGGATTGCAAGTTCGAGCCTCAGAAGAGTCACGAGGCACGGCTGCAGCAACCGCAGCAGGGCAAGCTGGTGGGCCTTAAGGAGGACGGAGAGCACCAGCAGGGTGTAGACGCTGGGCAACTGCGCTCTGTTTACAGCCCGCCGTCGCTCCCCGCCCTGCAACGCTCGCTCGGCTATCGGGGCATCACGGGCACACGGTGCCTGTCTGTCAAGGTAGGCAAACACGCGTCTGGGCGCAACGAGAGCAGCAAGGGCCTATGACCAGCCGGGATGGCGTGGGTTACCGGGCAGAATGAGGCTCATGCGTCACCCAGTGACCAGCTGACGCCAAGGCGTTAATGCAAACTGCACTCGTTCTGCGGAGCAGGCACGACCCATTTTCAGAATGAGTTTGTCATCAGAAGCTCGTACGGCTCCCGTGTTGCCTGACCCGTGTTGCCTGACCCGTTCCCACCTGTGTGTCTTACCTGGTCTTGCCCAGGTCCACGACCACCCTGGTTCCTTTGAGTCCTACGCCAGCCGCTTGGTGGAGGCAGCTCCTGCCCTCACCGCGGCAGCGCTCAGCTGCACAGTAGCCACCACAAAAGCTGCATCAACAGCGCCAGGTCCACTGGCGGGGCCTGGTCCGGTGTCAACAGGCCCGTCCCTCCTCAAGCAGCCGGTGGGCTTCGAGGGCCTCCCTGCTCTGGAGGCCCTGCTCCCAGCCACCCGACTGCACAGTGCTGTGGTCCGCGGCTGCGTGCAGCTCATAGCGTGGGCACGGGGCTTGCACGGGCCTGCACCCCCGCCGCCCCCGCCATCCAGCCTGCTGCAGCTGCTGCCCGATGTGGACGCGGGCCTCCATGCCAGTGTCTCGTTCCACCCGGGCGACGGTGAGGGGAAAGTGCCGCAGGTGCAAGCTCATCAGGTACTGCCTGGCGCACACTTTAGCAGCAGCAGTAGCAGCAGTGCAGTTCAGTGTGGGAGCGAGACCATGGCGCAGCTGCTGATGCTGTCACCCCCGGTGCTGGCTTGGGTGTCGCCACCGGGTGCTGGTGGGGCAGCTGGTGCCGTACGGCTTCTGCTGCACAGCCCCCGCCCGCAGCCTGCCCGGGTGCTTGTACTGGTGGAGTGGCGCAGTGGCGGTGGGTGCCAGGAGCCCCAGGCCCCTGCCCGGCTGCTGCGTGAGATGGCGGTGGAGCTGGTGGGCGGTCCGCAGGAGGTGGAGCTGGCGCTGGGGGCGGGGGAGCTGGCGGGGGCGGTGGGGGCGGACGGGGTGGGGGTGCTGCAGCTGGCGCTGGTGGGGCCGGAGAACAACGTGGTGGAGGAAGGAAGTTCCGCTTACCCACCAATGCACTTTGTCGCCCCGCCGCTGCTGCTGCTGCCCCTCGCTGCAGCAGGGGAGGTGTGCGGGCTGTGGGCTGACATGCAGCGGGCGGCGGGGGAGCGGAAGGCGGAGGATGGGGATGGGAATTCTTGCCCACAGACAGACGTCGGGGCGCCGTCCTCCCTGTGGTGGTCCCACCTGGCTCCGCTGCTGGGGGACCTGGCGTACGTGCTGGGGGCGGGGGGGCAGGCTCATGGCGGACAGGAGAGCGCAGCAACATGCGAGGAGGCAGTGTCATCGCACCTGCTGCAGTACCTTTCCAGCCTTGGCTTGCAGGCAACAGCGGATCTCCTGCAGCAGCAGAATGCAGTCAGCACACCTCCGCCCCCATCTGGCAGCGAGGCCGCTGCAAGCCTGCCGGCATCTTCTGGCGGCACCAGCAACCCACGCCCCACCGGTCCGTTCCGCAGCCTCCTGCCCGCAGTGGCCGCAGCCCTCAGACGCCTTCTGCTCCTTTCCCCCGCCCCCTTCACCCCGCCCTCCCTGGAGCTATCGTACCAGGCGTGGCGCCTGGCGGGCCTGGCGGCGGCGGCGCCATACGTGCTGCTGGTCACCGCACAGCCATTCTTCATGAGTGTGGTGTGCACAGCGTTGGAGCACGGCGTGCGGCACGTGTGGCTCACGGCCATCCTGGCTGCCCTCAACTGGACAGGGGAATCGTGCGCCAACCTTGCCATGCTCAGCCTGCTGCCCCGCCTTCGCGCACACCCTGTCTCCTCAGCGGGGGCCTGCAGCAGCAGCGGCAGCGGCCCGCACAGCGACCCCAAGAAGATGGCAGACGGGGCAAAGGGCAACCCTGGCGCACGGCAGGGTGCCCATTGCAAGAACGGCAGTGAGGAAACTCGGCTTGTTGCCACCGGCCTGCGCCGCCATCGCGTGATGGGGGTCCTGGTCGGGCCCGTGCTGCTAATCCTCACGTCCTCCCTCCTGGCGCTTGGGGTCCTGCCGTACTACGTCAAGTACACGGGCAGCGTCAAGGTGCTCGCGCTGTGCACCTTCTTCCGGAGCGTCTTCCTGCCCAGCATACAGCAGATGTCCGCGGCGCAGGTGGCGGCAGCGGCGCCGCTGCTAGCGCCGGGCGAGGCGATGCAGTTGGCGGCGTTTCAGCCGGACTGGAGCTGGCGGGCGGTGGTGGGCGCGGTGGCGGCGTGGCGGTTGGCGGCGGTGGTGGTTGCGGCAGCGTGGGAGAGGCACTGGAGGCGGAAGTTTGTGGCGCTGTCGGTGAGAGTTGGGCAGCAGGGCGGCGTCAAGCGGCGGGGGGAGGGGGAGTCTGGTGAGTGCTGCAAGGACGTAGTGGAGAGAGGAAAGGCTTAATGAGGCAGGTGTAAGGATGGCTTTGGATAGCTTCATAGAAAAAAATGGGAACGTCAGGCTGTGCTTACGGTACGCAGGCGTGGGCAGTGATGCGGGCGCCCTGGGTCCATACGGCAGACGAGCCCTGTGCTTCCTCAGGCGTGGAGGCGCAGCCCTGCACAGGCGCATGAGAGAAGGCATGTCATTGTCAAAGTGCGCGCGCGAGAGAGTGGTTGCTTGGCCAGCTAAGTTGGGGCAGGTTGGCTTGGTGCGTGTGCCTGTGCGTTGACTGTGACGTGTTGCTCTTGTCCACCCCGTTCTGCCACTGTCGCTGTCATTGACACTTACTACTCCTGTTTCGGCTCTGCTGTGGCTGGAAATGCATGTGCATGTGCTACACTTAGGGTTCAGGGCTGTGTCCAGTGTTGTTTGATACCGGACATATGGTTCACCACCTGGTAGGCGCAAGGGACGCATCTACCGTTCCACCAGGGAAGCTGTTCCCCTGTCTACCGCCGGCTGCGCCAGGGGAGCTGCGCCCGCAGTGTGTGCCAGGGGGAGCTGATCCCCCCTATCATGCTGTACATTGCCTATGTGTGCGCTTGAGGGGAAGTAGATGGACACCCGTTTCTCGAGCTCGCCAGATCTGGAGGTGCACACGGTCTGCAATTTCCCTGCCTCTGGTCAAGGTACTTGAGCGCTGGATGGGAACCTATCGCTCCTGGCCAGGGGAGCTCCTTGCAGCTGCGTCTGCCCCCGCCTCTAGCCGCGAGCCATGATGCCTAGATTTCCGGAAGACAGTATGTCTACTTATAAGGAAGGTCCTACCTTTTAGACTTGTTGCTGCTTTGCATCACGTAACCCACGTGCACGACTACGTGCAAATCGACAGGATCTGGCCGATGTCAAGCGTCCCGTTCAAAAGCGCGTGACCGCACCAGGTGCTGCTTCCTTTCCAACGCTCAAAACTTTATAAGCTTTTACGTTATTTGGTACCTCGAGGCTGCGGACAGCAGCAAATAGCGTATGCCAACCGGCAGGTCATCGTCGTTGTCTCGCGAGAGGGGAGTACCAAGCCGAGCTGGCAAAACCTATGGCGCCATGAGACAGACTGCAATGGAGCAGATGTATAGGAGCTCTCCTGATGATAAGCCTGCGGGAGCGGTGTCAGAGGCCAAGGTTGTTGAGTCGTCCCAGACCAACACGAGGCAAAGCTCGGCGCCTGGTACCAATGCCGCGCCCTACACCCGCCGCGCCTCCTTTCTGGCCTTCCTAGCAGGCACGTATGGAGCATGCTGCTACAGCAGCTCATGAGCCGTCTGCTAACGCTTGGGTCTTGCGCGACTTGAAGTGCGAACCACTTGCCACGGAGCGCCAGCCGCAAACTGCCGCATGGTCCACATGCGCCAGCCCCACAGAACTAACCACCAAGGCGTTTTGCGCCGTCGCTGCTCCTTGCAGACCGTCATTTTGAGCTGGACTTGTCGGTGGCCCTGGTGCTGCCGCTCGTGCTGCTGTGCTCCATCGCCTGGTCGCTGGACCCACGGGTCGATGGCGCGGGCCGGGGACAGCCCGGCTGCAGCCTCCCCCCTTGGGCAGCAAAGCAGGACTTCCCGTGCGGGGCCAGCATCGCAACTCAGGTGTGCTGTGACAAGGAGCCTACATGCGGCAACTCCCACGAGCACTGCATTGTGGGGAAGAGCATGGTGCAAGTGCATAGTTCTCCAGGAAAGGACGAGCCGTGCGTACTGCATGTGTCGGACACCCCACGTCAAGGTACCAGAACGCACGCCACATCAGCACTCGCGCAATCCCTTCAGCCACATACACATGTGCCTCACAATCGGTACTATAGGCGCAAAAGCACAACGCAGTGCACCCGCCTCTTACATGCGCCTGTATCCACACCGCCCATGACCCTCCAGGTGCTGCATGTGGCCCGCCACCTGCTGTGGTACACCCTGGTGCGCCCCGCGCGCCTGGGCGACTGGGCGGGGGTGGAGCTCAACGCGCAGGTGCTGCTGTTGAGTGCTGCGCTGCTGCTGCTGGCGGCTAGCCCCCGGCGCGGCCAGCTGTGGGCGCTATGGCGGCGGTGAGTCCAAGGGGCTAAATCCTGCTCCTAAATGTGGCAGTGCTCCTATCCCTGCTTCGACCACTGAAGCTACTGTTCGGACCCAAATGCAGGTGGCGAGTGGTCATCGTTGCGGCAACTAGCCTATGTGCCCGGGGGCTGCTCATGGTGCCCTCCTTCCTGCTGCTGCCGCCCCACACGTGGCCCACACACTCCTGGTCCCGCTACGCCATCAGCGCCAGCACCAGCCCCCTGCTCAATGCCCTCATGCTGGGGCTGCTGGACCAGGCGTTCAAGGTAAGAAGAAAGGTGCAGCCTTGGGCCTGAAGGCCATTTGGGTAGTAGTCAGGTTGAGTAGAGCTGCTGAAGCAGCATGCCATCGAACCCTTGATGCCCCTTACCTGCTTTTTACTAGAGCCCATACGGCAACGCCCTCCAATGTCACAATTTCCCAGTATTGCTATTATACCGTGCTGCGGAAGAAGGTGCGCTAAAGGGCAATACGCATCGGTGCCATGCATGGATGGTCGTTGCTATGCCTGTGCTTCGCTGACACCCGCCCGGCTCCAACTTGCCGACTCCCTGTCCCTTCTCCCAGCTACCGCTCCTGGAGACCTCTGTGCTAGCGCCTATCCAAACAGCCGCAGCCTTCTTCCTGTCCTACCACGTCGCTCCAACCATCCTTACGCTACAGCTCAGCGAGCGCGAGCAGCAACGCCAGCAGGATCGCCAAGACAGCCAGACCAACGCCCTTTCCTACCGGCTGCCCGAACTTCCCGTGCCGCTGCAGTGTGGCGGCGGGCTGCGTCCCGAGCACTCGGCGCTGCTGTCGTGCCGGCCGCTGCCGCAGCAGGTGCTGCTGGGCCTGGCCATGGTGGCGTGGCCGGTGTGGCTGTCGTGGACGGTGGACAGATTTCTGAAAAGGACTTTTAGGGCGGCTCACCGCAGCTGGCCGCAACCGCAGCAACAGCAGCAGCAGGGGCACCAGGAGCAGCCCGTTTTGCAGCAGCTGCGGATCGTACCTGTATACCCGCGAGGAGTGGGCAAACCGGACAAGCTGTATGAGCGCTGTGTTGAACCATCAGATGCTGCAGCACGGCCCGCACAGCTGCACACCAACGGGCGCGTGGCTCCGAGTCCCGGAGCCAAGGGCATCACTCGACCCATGGGTCGGTACATGGGTGCCACGGAGGACGCCCTGCTGTCCCTCAAGGTGGGGCTGGTGGGGCTTGCAAGGGTATCCGCACTGCAGGGCTTAGGCTAAAGGACGGAAGGTGTCTTCGCAAAAGTTTTAATCCGACTGCCCCAGGATGCACTCTGGGTTGAGTACCGGATGGGCGTGTCAGCATTGCGGCGCGCCTCTGCCGGGTCCGTTTTGATGTCAGCGCCTGGGGCTAGTCCAAACATGAAGGCGATACAACGACCCTTGATAACCTGCTCACACCGGTTTTCTAGAGCTTGGTCAGGCCGAGAGGATTGTTTTCCACTGGCCCCCCTGCTGGGTGTCCTGCTACCCCTGGCATGGCTTACGTGCAACATTCCGCAGGTCCTGAACCACCCGGGCACCTTTAAGGAGTACAGCAGCCGTTTGGCAGCGGCAGCGCCAAAGCTGGCGGCGGCAGCTCTGTCCGCTCACCAGCTGACATCAACAACAAAGGGTTGGGCCTCGACGGCTTTCCCGCTGGCAGCGGCACTCTCCCTGACGGGTGTGCGAGCTGCGTCACCATCCATCGCCATGCGCTTTGCGGTGGTCTGCGGCTGCGTGCAGGTCATCGCCTGGAGCCGGCGGCTGCGGGCCGCGAAGGGCGATGCGAGGGCGGTGCAGTGCGCCGCGAAAGGGGCCGCGGCGGAGATGCAGACCCGGCTGCGGGCGCTGACGGCGGCACTGCCGGAGCTGCTGCCCGGTGCAGAGGAGGGGGCCGTCGGGGGCGTGTCGGTGCAGGTGGGGCAGGCGGCCGCGATGGTCGTGCCTGCCCTAGCGGTGGATGAGGCGGGCGTGTACTCTGCGCTGCCTCCCGCTGGGCCCGACGGAGGTGAAGGCGCCAGCAGGCTCCTGATGCTCTGCCCTCCCGCCCTAGCCGTGCCTGCGGCTGTTAGCGGAGGTGGCACAGAAGGAGAGGCAACGGTGCGGCTGCTGCTGCACAGCCCTCGCCCGCAACTGTCGCGGGTGCTGGTGCTGGCGGAGGGTGCTGGTCAGGGCGAGGGCGGACTGTCCCCTGCCCGGCTGCTGCGTGAGGTGGCGGTGGAGCTGGTGGGCGGTCCGCAGGAGGTGGAGCTGGCGCTGGGGGCGGGGGAGCTGGCGGGGGCGGTGGGGGCGGACGGGGTGGAGGTGCTGCAGCTGGCGCTGGTTGGGCCGGAGCACAACGTGGTGGACGGAGGGCATGCCGCACACCCGCTGGTGCACTTCGTGGCGCCGCCGCTGCTGGTCCTGCCGCCCGCTGCCGCCGCAGAGGTGTGCGGGCTGTGGGACGCTATACGCCATGAGGCAGGTGGGGGCGTGAGCGAGAATGCTGCTGCCGGTGGTGGTGGGTACGGTAGTGAGCAGCAGTCCGCGCTGTGGTGGTCCCACCTGGCCCCGCTGCTGGGGGACCTGGCGTACGTGCTGGGGGCGGGGGGACAGCAGGGGCAGCGGCAGCAAGGGGAGGACGAGGAGGCAGGCTCTGAGGTCGTCCTGTCTCAGCTGCTGCCGTACCTGTACGGCAGTGGTATGGGGACCACGGCAAGGCTGCTGGAGGCGCGCGCCGCCCCGTCCCCGCTCCCGGCTCCGAACAGCGCTTCTCAGCTGTAGAGCCGCGCGTGCAGCCGAAGGTTGCGTTCGGCTGAAGGTGAGGGCCTACTGGCTGGCCTCCACAGCAGCGGCCAGCTGTTGTTCTTCATATGCGCAGTGGGTATCAAGATACGACTGCTGCCGTTTCCTGGGCAGATGGGCGACACTCAATTGGCATTACGCGCCACCGTACAGCGAGCTGTACTGGTGCCCGCCGTACATCGTCGGGGGCGGCGGCGCCGGTGCTGGGGCTTCGGGAGATGCTGCAGATGGGGTAGCTGCTGCCTGAGTGGAGGCCTGGCAGGTGGTAGCGATGGTGGCGGGCTGGCGGCTGATGGCGGGCGCAGTGAGCGCATTTGTGGAGTGGCGGTCGCGAAGGTGGTTTACGCGGCACGCGCTGAGTGGGGCGGCTGGGGCGGAGGCTGGTAGTGTCCAGTCACCACGTATCGGCAAGGAGGAGAAGCTGAAGGCGGCGTAGCGGCAGCCAAGGCTGGGACCCTGGGAGTCGACGTGTTATTGAGGGATACGAAGGCCAGCAGGTTTGTGGTAGACTGGTCAGGCAGCGGACATGCGTGCATGCCGGCAGTGTGACATTCATGGTGAGGGCGCTGCTGGTGCGAGGCAACATAATTGATTTGCTTGTGGACATTTGACGGCGCTGTCATGCAAGATGCTCGGAAATTTATGCATACGGGCTGTTTACGTGTTGCGAGATGTGGTTTCATGGTCCCTGTGCCATAAGCGCGTGAATACTGCTGGTACGCGCTGTGTTTGTCGCATGCCGCGCCTTTGCACACGGTACTATTGGGAGGTGGCGGGTCATTGCCGCTGCGTATATTCCCCGACATGCTTATCCGAAACGTTGCTGTTTGGCTTGCTGGCCGGCAAGCGCTTGGTTGGCATGCATGGTTGGCTAGAAGATTATGGGCATGGTGACGGCTGGGACGGTGACAAGGCACGGTCTCACCCCTGCACATCCACCTGCTCCTGCCAACCGCCCTAATCCTGCTCACTGCCCTCCTGCACATGGTGGTGAGGTTGAGTGTTGCTCCCGTAGATCTATCCATGCAAAGCCGCCATGGCGTAGCGTAATAAAAAGCACCTGACCGCATCCAGCCTCTATTAGGCCGTTATGTGGTTATAGAGTGTGGCACGCTGCCTGAAGCTGCGTCATAGGAGGCTCGTCGGTGAGGTGGTGGCGGCAGATGCCCCTACTAGCAGTTGCCACCGGGTTGTTTAATCATGGTGTTTGTTGTTGTCTTGTTGTTGTTCGGCTCGTGACAGGCGGCTCCTTGTGTCGTGCGCGCAACGTCCCTGGATGGTGCAGTACCTTGCGCAAAGCGGCTGTGCGGTGGTTATGCCTTGGGCCCACCACACAGCTGGTTCAGCGCACACCTGTTACATGGGCAGGGTTGCTCTTTGCGCTTTGAACCGCAAACGTGCATTGTTGTGAGTGGTCCATCGCTCGGGCTCGTGGTGGCGAAATGCCTGCAGGTTGTCCGGTTCCTTGCTGCTGGATGGTGATGGAAAGCTTGCTTGGCTTCCGCTGTGCACAGGCTCAACAGCGCTGTAACAAACTTTTTGCGGTATGCAAAACCGGGGAAACCAGGGGACACCAACATACTTGAGGTGCTAGTCATGGGAGACAACCCAGCCCAAGGGGAGCTCCCTTGACCCAGCACCCAGGCCGCTCGAGGGTGCACCACGCAGCACGTGTCGTCGAGGTACCGTACGGTACCAAGACACTCTTAACCAAAGCTGAATGGGCCAGCGCAGCTGACTGTCAGGCACAACAGCTGTAACAGCATTAATGTCGCTTGTGGGAATGCGCGATGATGGCCTTGGCAGTGCGGAGACCGGCTTCACCTGATGACCTGCACCGTGCAGGCTGCAAGCAGAAGGGGTCCGCGTCCGCCAGCGATCACATGACACGATAACAGAGTCTCCCCAATCCAGGATGTCATCCTGCTTTTACAAACGTAGTAACCTGCCTTCTTATATATTGTTCTTTTTAATCGTCCTCGTAGTTGATGTCTGTGCTTGTGCGTTGGTAACTAACCGCGTCGAGGCCTGCGTCGAGGCTAAGGGCGTGCAGGTTGGCGACTCCGCGCGCATCGCAATAAAAACACAATGCGCAACCATGCATCACCATTACAAAACGGGCGGCACGAGCCTCTTCCTGCTACCCCGACCACTTTGCCTCAACTAGAAGCGAGCGGCCGAGTCTCCGCGCCCACGGCCCCTTCCGTCGCCGACCCTCCGAGCTTCAGTGCCTTCCTAGCAGGTGCCTGCAATGGATGTGTTGTATTACGCTTCTGTGTGCGGCCACGACGCAACGCCTGGACCCTGCCCTCGCTGTGAACTCTCCAACACCCTTTGGGTCTGACATCGCCGCTTACTGCCACGTTAATGTCACCGCGCGGCCCGCTTCCTGTGTTCCAGCCTTCAGCCAACCCATTCTTGGCCCCTAACACCTACCCGCAGACATTGGGTTTGAGTGGGACTTCTCCGTCGCGCTGTTGCTGCCCTTCGTCATGGCGCTGTCGGTTGCAGCCTCGCTGGACCCGTGGGTCGCGAGCCGACGGCAGGGGCACGGACAGGGGGGCGGCCAGGAGCTGGGTGGGTCCGTGCAGGAGGGCTTCCCCGTCGGGGCCCCTATCCCACTGCAGGTATGCTGCTCTACTGCGATTGCCGTACCTATAAGATGCAGTGGAGTCTAGGACAGCATGTCCTGTACAACAACGGTGTGTCTCACTCACAGGCTCCGCACGTGCTGCGTCACCTGCTCTGGTACACGCTGGCAAGGCCTGCAAGCTTTGGAGATTGGCCAGCGGTGTTCCTGAACGGCCAGGTTTTGTGCTACACCGCTTTACTGCTCGTGCTGGCCGCCTGGCCAAGGAACAGCTGGCCGTGGGCCGCGTGGCGCAGGTGAGGGGTCCCTGAATGGAGCAGGTACGGAGGCACCGGCAATGCTTGGGGCAGAATCCGTGGGCATGTGATGAAAGTTGGCGAGCGCGTAAGACGCCTGTTGCTAGCCAAGTCGTCAACCTGGAGTGGTGTTCTCTTGTGACTAGCCAGCCTCAATTTCGGTAGCGATCGCCGTTACCGATGCTTCACCTTCAAATGTCTCTCGCCGAGAGTTTTACATGCAAAGCCCTTGGTAAACAGTCATCAATTTGGTTGTGATGAAGGCCAAAGCTGGTCCTGTCAAACTTTTTGGGCTTGACTTTAAGCGTGCAGCAATTTGCTGTCGGCCATGCCGCCGGGCACCTTGCGCTTGCCCGCAACAGGATACGATATGAGACAGGTATCCCTCACAGTCACCTCATTGATTCTCTGCCGAAGGCCGCAACCCCGCCTCTGAACACCTGTGCACGGCCCAACAGGGCGCGCGTCCCAGCCATTGTTGCGGCACTCCTCCTTGCCCGGAGCGTGCTGCTGGTCCCGTCCTTTCTGCTGACACCGCCACGGGTTTGGCCGGCGCACTGCTGGGCTCGGTACGTGGTAAGCGCCAGCAGCAGCCCTCTGCTCAACACCCTCGTCCTGGGGCTGTACGACCAAATACTGAAGGTGCGGACTGAGTGAACCTAAACAGAAGGTAAACGCACACACACATTTGCCGAACAGGTGTTCGTTGACGGCAGCTACGAGATTGTCATCAGTACTACAGCGCTCTGCACGTTTGAGCTTTGTCGTTCCTCCTAGCGCCTTCACTAGTCACAGGTGGAGCGCCATGGTGGTACAAGTCGAACCCCTTACCGCTGTTGTCTTTTGCCCAACCCCTCGCAGGTGCCACTCAGGGTATGCTCCGTACTCGTCGTGGCACAGACGGCCGCTACTTTCGTGCTGGCGTACCGCGTCACACCGACCATTGTCGCCCTGCAGCAGCAGCACCAGGAAGGTGTGCATGCAGTCGACGGCCCAGTCCCTCTTCAGTGCGGCGGCGGGCTGCGTCCCGAGCACTCTGCACTGCTGTCGTGCCGTCCGCTGGCGCAGCAGGTGCTGCTGGGCCTGGCCATGGTGGCGTGGCCGGTGGGGCTGTCGTGGGCGATGGAGAGGAGGCTGCGGAGGCAGCACGCGGCGATGTGCAGGGAGTGGGAGCGGAGGCGGCAGAGCATCGACAAGGCAACAGAGCAGCAACAGGAGCCCCTTGCGTGTGAGCAGGAGCCACAGCCCCCTGGCTCGTCAACCTCGTTCTCGGGGGTAAATCTCATCCACAGCGACAGTGCCCCCTTCCCCGCGTTCATCAAGGCACCTCTGTCAAACGCCAATGGCAGCACAGCTTGTCCTGCGCAGCGAAACACAGCCGCCGCGTACGCAAGCACCCATGTTGGTACCAAGTCCGTGCGCCTGCCCACAGTGCCTTACCAGGCGCTCACGACCATGTCCTTCATGTCCGTCAAGGTGCGCTCACAGGCAGCAGGACAACTGGGTAGGCATCTTGCGACACCACGGAACACGAATTTTGGCTTTGGCAGGTCCTCAGCCCCGGCCTTTGCGTCAGGGGTGCTACTGGCACATGGTTATAGTCATTCTCGGCTAAATCATTGGCTAACCTCACCCCTCGAGCACTGCATGCCCTTTGTGTGCTACCCCCTACCCCCGCACCAGGTGCACGACCACCCTGGTACGTTTGAGGAGTACGCTGGTCGGCTGGCGGCGGCAGCGCCCCAACTGCTAAGGCGCGGGCTTGGTGCGGCACCAGGCGAAGCGGCGAAGGCGGCGGGCCCCGGCCTGACGCCGCCCCGCCTGCTGCCGCATGGCGCCCTGCTGCAGTCCGCTGTGGTCAGAGGCTGCGTGCAGCTCATCGCCTGGGCGCGGGAGCTGCGCCAGGAGTATGCTCTCGGCGAGGGGCCATCCGGAGATGCCCCTGGCGGCGGCACCGGACTAGGCAGCGTGGGCATGGACGCACGGCAGCAGCTGCAGGCCCTGGCGGGGGCGTTGCCGGGACTCCTGCTGGAAGCGGGGTGCGGAGGTGCGGAGCGCGTGTCCGTGCAGGTTGGGGACGGCCTGGCAGCGGCCGCGAAGACCGTAGAAGAGGAAGCGGTCGCGGTGAGCCAGGAGGCGCTTCACCATGCGGGCTGCTGTGCTGCGGTGCAGCTGCTCCTCATGTGGCCTTTTGCTCTGCCTGTTGGCCCTGACCAAGCAGACGGAGAGCCTCGCACCGTACGCCTGCTGCTGCAGAGCCCGCGCTCGCAGCCAGCGAGGTTGTTACTGCTGGCGGAGCGGGGCGGTGGGAGGGGGGGCCAGCAGTTCCAGGCCCAGCCCCCTGCCCGGCTGCTGTGTGAGGTGGCGGTGGAGCTGGTGGGCGGTCCGCAGGAGGTGGAGCTGGCGCTGGGGGTGGGGGAGCTGGAGGGGGCGGTGGGGGCGGACGGGGTGGGGGTGCTGCAGCTGGTGCTGGTGGGGCCGGAGCACAGCGCAAGGGACGCAGGGGATGCCGCACATCCGCTGGTGCACTTCGTGGCGCCGCCGCTGCTGGTCCTGCCGCCCGCTGCTGCTGCAGAGGTGTGCGGGCTGTGGGACGCTATACGCCATGAGGCAGGCGGGGGCGCAAACGAGGGTGCTGCTGCCAGTAGTGGGGGCTACGGCGGTGAGCAGCAGTCATCCCTGTGGTGGTCCCACCTGGCCCCGCTGCTGGGGGACCTGGCGTACGTGCTGGGGGCGGGGGGACAGCAGGGGCAAGGGCAGCAGGCGGACGACGAGGAGGCAGGCTGTGAGGCCGTCCTGTCTCAGCTGCTGCCGTACCTGCACGGCAGTGGCATGGGGACCACGGCAAGGCTGCTGGAGGCACACGCTGCCAAGGCTGCAGCCTCGCGGAGCACCGCACCCGCCGTCGCTGAGCACACAGCTGCTGGTGGGGCCAAGGGGCTGTGCCCGCTGCTGCGCATGCCGCTTTACCCGCGCCGTCCTCCCGCCCAGGAGGCAGCCTACCAGGAGTGGCGCATGGGCTGTCTGCGGGCCACCGCGCCGTATGTGGTGACAGCGCTGAGCACCATCTACCTGACGGCGCTGGTGCGGCTGCTTGTGGGGGCAGCGGCGGGAGGGGCCAGCAACGACAGCAGCAGCATTGAGCTGCCGTCCTTGCCGCGGCTGATGGTGCTCCTGGTGCTGAACCTGGGCTCCGACCTGGTGGGGTACGTAGTCCTATTGGTGGCCGACACACGGCCGGCGCGTGCCGTGCGCAGGCTCTGGCTGCTGCGCCGCGGCAGCAGCGGCCCGGTGGCCAGCCAGGGCCCTGCCGTGCTGCCCGAAGCTGGTGGTAGCAGCGGCGCACAGCATCAGCGGCCGGCAGAGGCAGGCACCGGAGATGCCGGCCGGTGGGATGCGGCTGGCGTCGCATGGGCCTATTCGTTCGCCGCCACGGTCGTCAGCCCTCTACTCTTCTTGACCTGCGCGGTGGGCATCAGGATGCGGCTGCTGCCCATCCCCGGACAGGTGGGTGACACTCGTACGGTGTACGGCGCCACCATACAGCGTGCCGTACTGATGCCCGCAGTGCAGCGGCTAGGCGTATGGCAGGCGGCGGCGGCGGCACCGGTGCTGGGGCTTGGGGAGGCGCTGCAGATGAGGCAGCTGCTGCCTGCGTGGGAGGGCTGGCAGGTGGTAGCGATGGTGGCGGGCTGGCGGCTGATGGCGGCCGCGGTGAGCGCATTTATGGAGTGGCGGTCGCGAAGGTTGTTTGCGCGGTACATGCTGGGACGGGCGGTTGGAGCGGAGGCAGTTGCGGGGCAGAAGATAAAGGTGCGCAGCGGTGCGGGCAGGGGTGTGGCGCCCTTCGCAGGTCAGGGATGCAAGCAGAAGGTGGCATAAGAATTAGGCAATTGATGGAGTTGTACAAATGAGCCTCAACGGCATGGCCTTTGCGTGAGTCAGGTTCGGTCAATGGCTTATATGTGTACTGGGCTCGTAACTTTGCGCCAAGCTGCTGCGCAATGTCGTTGCGTTACCTGTGGCACTATTGTTATGAACGGTACATGTTCTGGTTACTCTGGTGACACAGGGCCTGCCGTTTCTCCTCGGTGCCGGTGGCACCTGTTTGTGAGTACAGCACACTGGAACGTGACGCATACGGTAGCATTACATAGCCATGCCGGCGCTTTACGCCAAAGCGGAGATAATGAGTGTTTGACGATTCTTACTCATGAACATGTTGATCCCCATGTTGCTCGTCCAGCTGTTTGCCAGTGAGATAAGGTTACGGTGTTTTGATGATGCCCTGCTGCCGCTCATCCCATGTAGCATGTAGCTGTCAGGACCCTTGCCTTGCAACGCACAGGCTGCTGTACTCGAACATACGCCTTCCTCTTGTACGCTACCAAGCATTTTCTGGCGCATGACATGTCTGGTAGTTGTTCGCAAGTATGGCCAGCGTCCAGCCGTCCCTAGTTGCGCAAGGGAAGGTACAGTGGACGCCGCTGACATGTTTGGTTTGATCGCGCGCGTATCCCTGCAGCGCTAATGGTGTGTCATCCCTGGCTAGGCATGTTTGTACATGACCCGGACTTGACAGCACAACACGGTTCCTTTCAGTCCCCGCACAGTACTGGTTGCCAATACATGGATGTGTGACGTACGGTAGCATCGGCTGGGGTGGTATGTAGTTTGGCCGGTGTCATGTGCGCTCCTCTGCGTTGCTGCGTGTTTTTGGGAATTGAGGTATACACGCACTGGGGATTTAGGCGACTGCATGGGCAGGGGAGCTCCCCTACCACCCAGATGCAGCAAGTGGCGAAACCAGGGACCTGGACAGGGGAGCTGGACCTGGACGCAGACCACGAGCTTAAGTGATTGTATCTGTGAGAGGTTCGGCTCATCGCGGCTCATGGTGCGCGGGGGTTGGCGAGTGGGTGTGGTGCAGCAATCCCAGCAGGTGAGATGGCACGCACTGCCACCGGCTTAGCAGGTGGGCACCAGGGCCACCCTGGGCGGGTACCGTATCAGCTGTTGCTGCCTTGCAAGAAGCGCTGTGATGGCTCTCAACCTTCGCAAGAGAACCGGTAGCGCCGTAGTTACCGGTAGTTTCCACGTGGGTGTGCGCTCCACATGGGCGAAGCGCACACCCATAGACCCAGCTGCAGTCAAGGGCCCATCCATTGCCCGGACTGATTGTGCAGGACACCGCCAGGTTCCCAGACGGACGGAAAGCGTACCAGAGCAAGCACAATGCGCAATAGTACTCCTCAGTAGCAAAGTACTTGCTTTATATTGAAGCATTACTAGAATGGAAGAGTCACCTTCGGTAGCGACTAGGCAGTGACTTCAATCTACGGGGACGCGCAGCGACACTGAGCGACACCATTTGCGCATGCAGCATCGGCACTCCATAAATTAGCAGCTGGTTATGTTGCGGCATGGGCCATCCTGCCGATCCGGTGGCAACGACCCTAAGCGGCTGCGCGACGACGACCCAGGGGTGGCTTGCGGTTCATCCGCGGCTGACGGACGCGTATCGGCCCCGGCCGCGCCCGACGACCCGCCTTCGTTTTCCGAATATCTCGCTGGTAAGCTGGAAAGGTGTATAAGCATGGTTGGGCGTTACGAGGCAAACACCATGCCCCGCGAAAGGTTCGCTTCGAGTTCTTCACAGCACAACATTTGTTCTCAACGCCGCGACTGTGAGGTGAATGTGCGTCATGTCCCGATTCATTCGCTATGCTAAATTAATACTGCAGATACCCAGTTCGAATGGGATTTCTCTGTGGCGCTCATGCTCCCTGTGCTCATGGCGCTGTCTATCGCGAGCTCAATTGACCCATGGGTCGGCGGACCGCCAGGCGGGGCGGGGCTTGAGTGGGCAGCCCTTGAGACCTTCCCTGGTGGATCTAGCCTTTTATGGCAGGTAAGCTCCATCAACTCATGCCGCTGCACAACACTTTAGGCCATAGCAAGCGCGGCCGGCGCTCCGGCCTATCAACTGGCTACCTGGGACCGAAGTAAGGGTGCCCCGGTGCGTACGTACGTACCCCACTAAACGATGTACTTGGCAGCTGGCGCCATGTGCCCTTCCCGGACGTATGGTCTCAGGTAAACCACGTGCTACGGTACCTGCCCTGGTACGCACTTACGCGACCTGCGTCCGTGGGGGACTGGGCGCTTGTGGTCCTCAACGGTTTGTTGCTTGGCTACGTTGCTGTGCTGTGGGCACTGGCTGCCTGCCCCTGCAACAGCAGGCCCTGGCGGCTGTGGCGCAGGTACGCTAGCAAGTAAAATTGTACTGCTTCAGGCCTAACTCGCCTTCCACCTAGGAGCCATGAGTAGTTGCGTACTCCGTAGGCGTGTGCGTTGCGTTGCGGCCTTGCGGCGACGTTAACTCATTTGCCCAGCAGCTCATCAGGGCACACTGGACTGTCGATCGCTTGTGATGGCAAATGCACCTAACAGCTTGGACTTGGGTTGAAAGGGCTTCCACTGCCCAGGCCCCTACAAGCGACAGGAGTACCCATACCTGTGCCATGTTTCCCGACCCGCTCCCTTGATGCTGTAGGGTGCGAACCGTGTTCGTAATGTTCACGACACGGCTGCCCCGGAGCCTGCTAATGGTTCCGTCGTTCCTGCTGACACCGGCGCACGTGTGGCCGGCGCACTGCTGGGCGCACTATGTGATGGGTGCCTGCAGCAGCCCCCTGGTCAACACGGTTGTGCTCGGACTTTACGACCAGATCGCCAAGGTATACCGGCAGCCACGGTTCGGTGACGCATACGGTATTGTGGTAGTCCAACCTGTCTGCTACTGCTGGCTGCACCGACAAAACAGGTCACGCCGTGGTAGGGAAAGCAGATGAGAGCACGAGACTCGTGCTCACTGTCCCTGCTCTTTATGTTTGCCTTTTGCAGGTGCCCCTTCCTGCAGCCGCCATCTCAGCCCTAGCGCAAACGACAGCTGTCTTCATCATTGCCTACCGCGCAGCACCCTCCATGACAGTCGCTGCGGGAATGACCGACGGCCCTGTACCGCTGCAGTGCGGCGGCGGGCTGCGTCCCGAGCACTCGGCGCTGCTGTCGTGCCGGCCACTGCCGCAGCAGGTGCTGCTGGGCCTGGCCATGGTGGCGTGGCCGGTGGGGCTGTCGTGGGCGTGGGAGAGGCGGCTGCGGAGGCAGCACGCGGCAATGTGCAGGGAGTGGGAGGGGAGGAGCAGGCAGGGTCACGGGAAGCAGCAGGCGCAGGCACGCAAGGAGGAACCGCCGCCGCTGCCGCCGCTGGCAACGCTGCCGCTGACACAGCAGCCGCAGCAACAGCAGCAGAATGACGGCAGCGCTGGGCAAGAGCAGTCCTACCCAGGGAATGTAGCACAGCCGCCGTGTGATACCGGTACAGACAGGTTAACCGCCATGCCTGCGCCACGCCTGAACCTCGGGCCCAGCCTCAGCCTCCCGCTGTGGACCGACATGCTGGACGTTCCGGGCATCCTCGCTGGTCAAAGGAGCATATCAGCTGCGGCAGCCGTTGGTGTTGGGCCGTCAGTCCGCGCTCCTCGGACGCCGTACAGGGCGCTGACAACCGCGTCAGTCGCATCGATCAAGGTGGGGCGAACGAAAGGAGAGCAACACCAGTTGTTTGAGCGCCTCGTACGCGTACATCTCATCTTGCTTCACGGCATCAGTGCAAGATTGCTCCGCCCCCAACGGTGTTAGCCACAGTCATGCATGTCCACAGTGCGTGTCTTGGCCACATGTTGAGCGAGGTATGGGCGCTGTCCTTGCCCCTGCCTTGCGCAGGTCCGTGACCACCCTGGCAGCTTCGACCAGTACGCCGGTCGCCTGGCTGCGGCCGCACCCCAGCTCCTTGGCAGGGCGTTGGGTGCGGCAGGGAGCAGGGCTGCAGCAGGCGGCCAGCGAGGGGCGCCCAGTGATTCGCAGCCGCCTGGCGCGCTGGATGCGGCAGGGGCCGGGGCTGGTGCTGCGGCAGGGGATGGCGCCATCGCACCGGTTCCGGGAGGGGCTTCCCCGGCGCTGCCGCCCGGGGTGCGTTTGCGCTCGGCGGTGTTCCGTGGCTGTGTGCAGCTCCTGGCCTGGGTGCGAGGACTGAGTGCGGGACTGTCCACGACAGACTGCCATGCTGCCCCCAGCAGTGCCAGCGGCGGGTTTGGATGGGGCCTGGAGCAGGAGATGGCCAGCGCTCTGGCCCAAGCGGTTGTGTCCACGGCCGACAGCCAGCAGCAGCGAGGTGCGGTTGGGGGCGTCACTGTGCAGGCTGGGGAGGAGGCGCCCGTGCGGGTGCCGGTTCCAGGAGAGGCCGCATTGCCTGGCGCAGTAGGTGATGCTCCAGAGCAGGCGCAGCCGCCCGCTGCTGCGCGGCTGCTGCTGATGCGGCAATGCGCCCTGCCTGTACCGGCGACAGGGGCGGGCGTCACAGGCAATAGCATGTATAGGATGCGGCTGCAGCTGCACAGCCCCGTGCCGCAGCCGGCACGGGTGCTAGTGCTGGCGGAGGGGGGCGGTGGGGGTGACGAGCCCAAGTCCCAGCCCCCTGCCCGGCTGCTGCGCGAGGTGGCGGTGGAGCTGGTGGGCGGTCCGCAGGAGATGGAGCTGGCGCTGGGGGCGGGGGAGCTGGCGGGGGCGGTGGGGGCGGACGGGGT
>VFQN01003818.1_pt1 | contig 20786 bp, 33 predicted proteins | sample 3512371 | NCBI WGS metagenome assembly VFQN01 (sample SAMN10412370, study PRJNA504923) | tailings metagenome | isolation source: Replicate 2 from Balatoc abandoned mine | place: Philippines: Itogon, Benguet | collected 2017-08-28
CCTGAACAGGGGAATGGGAGTCATCCACCAGCTGATGCCCGACGGTTCATCATCCACTGGCAGGCACCTGCCACCGGCACGCCTTCCCTGTGGGTCCGGGCAGACCACACAGGCGGACGAGGACTGGAATCTCGCCCGAGGTAGGAATCGAACCCGGGTCGGATTCCCGGGAGAATCGGGACTAAGCCAATTCTAACGCCCAAATTCCTTACCTATTGTATGTTGTCCTCCACCGCTATCCGTGCCCAGTAAACGCGTCAGCGCGCAGTGCAGCGACCAGCCGGGATGCATCGCCTTGCAACCTAAACACGAAGGCACAGTGCCCTAGGTGGGCGGAGGCTGGCACACAGGGCCATTTTGATGCCCGTCCCTTTGTCAATGTACAGCTGCCGTTGCAACGGTCGCCGTTATCGTACCGCTCAGCACCCTGCGCCAGAAGCCGTACGTACCAACCAAGGGAGTCTTACACGGTGTAACCAGGAGTGTTATTGATAAGGCAAGCGCAAGCACCGGCACACAGCCCGCGCAGTACCGCACATGAATGGATGCATCGCTAGTCTACGCCTATGTAGACCTCGTGCGTTTGCTCTCTCCCGTTCTCAGAGGGCCCAACAAGCCCTGGGCCCAACTGCAAATTGCGCAGGTACGGCCAGGCAGCAGCATAAGAACTCACTTGCACCGCCAGCAGTCGTTTGCACTACTGCCGGTACAGCTTCACAAATTATGTTGTACCTGATTGTACTCACTCAGCGACACGTGCCTCGCCCCGCTCCAGGCCCTGCACCCCTGGACCAACACCGCCGTCCTTCCTACCGTTCTCTCTCCCTCAAACACAGCCACATTAATACACACGCACTGCCTGCATCCCGCCCACTACTTCCGAAACCTGGGCCCCTGCTGGCTACTCACCACCGCCTCGCTCACCCCAGCTGCCCCCTGCCGCCCATCCTGCACGGCCGCACCCGAGGGGCCCACCGCACCCGCCTTGGTCGGCTGCTGCACTCCCCCTCCTGCGCCCCCATCACCGCCCGCTGCCGCCGCCCCCGCGCCCGGGCTTGCCGGTGCCCCTGCCCCCAGCCCCGCCTCGTTCGTGTGCACGTACAGCCCCGTTGCTGGGTCCAGGACCCACTGCGTCCCGGCCGTGTCCGCCGCCGCCGCCGCCACGCTACCCGCTGCGCCTTCGCCAGTAGCGTTAGCAGCGCCCCCACGTAGAGCACTAGTCACATTGGGGGCAGCTGCTGCCGAAGCGTTGCCAGCAGCAGCGTTTGCAGAGCCCGTTGCATTGGAAGCAGCAGGGGCAGCGGCAGCAGCTGGAACGGGCGTCGCGGCTGCGGGCCCAGCTGTGCCGTTGACCTGGCTCTGCGGTACACTCGTGCTCGCGTTCTGCCCCGCGCCCACAGCGCCTGGCGCCGGTGCACTCGTTGTGGCTGCAGCTGTGGCAGGGGCAGCAGCAGAGACCGCGCCGGACATATCACCAGGGGCCACTGCCCCACTAACCGGCTGCGCTACCAGCGTAGCTATTCCCTGCTGTGCAGCTGGCAGGCCCACCGCAGACACACCCGACGGCTCCCCTGCCGCCGACGCAGCTCCTGCACCCCCGGCTGGAACCTCAGGCACAGCGCCCGCACCAGCTGCCGTGGCAGCCCCACCCACGCCAGCACCAGTACCAGCACCAGCAGCACTGCCGCCATCCACCACCACAGCCCCTGCTGCCCCAGGCACTGCGACCACATCCCCCGCGCCAGGCACAGCAGCAGCACCACCACCACCACCACCACCCGCGCCAGCCGTACCGTACGGCAGCTCTCCAACCGCCAGCGCATCCTCGACCGGCACCTCCAAACCGTCCTCGCCGTACGGTACTTCGCCTGCGACCAGCACCGCGCCGCCGCCCAGCCCTCCGCCGGTGGTGTCCACGTAGTTGCCCCCGGGGACGATGACGCCGCCGATGGTGGTCGTGTCGCCGGCATCACGGTCGCTCGGCGGCATGTCCCGTACGGCGGCGGTTGTGTCGTTGACCAGCAGTGGTCGGCCGTAACGGTCGCGCCCCGTAAAGTTGCGGTCCGGCGGCGCGCGGCTGAAGGCGCTGTACGATCGGTCCTGTACAGCAGGTGCGGCATGCATGGGCACATGCGTTGGTTGGCTCCAACGCCGCAGACCCGGCCACGTGTCACGTGCACTCGACCACAAAGGCCCTGCACCCAGGGCATTCTGAAGCGGTCCTGTACGGCGGGCGCGGCATGCAGGGGCGAACGCGTTGGCGAGGAAGCCCTTCCCCGCCGGCTTTGGCACAGCGTTAGCGCCGTGCGCCGGATTACTCTGTCTGGACCTTACCGGTATCTTGCCCAGCGCAAAGACATACAATTGTCAACGGCCACAGCCTGCGGTGACTCGAGGTGTAGTTCCGCACGCAACCCACCTCGGGCTTGGCGCACCAGCACTTCTTGTCTTGCAGGAACGACGTGGCCTCGCTGTAATCCTTCCAACGGATGCCTGCACCAATGGTGGATTAGTACACGGTTGTACAACGACGGCACCAACACACGAGGTGGGCAAGGGCCGCACTGCAGCTGCTGCCATACACTGCCTGGACACACTGCGGGCCATACAGCTGCTGCATGGCAATGCCGCAAGCATGACATCAGATGTTGACACGAGCACTGTTTAGTACTAATGGCTTTGGGTTTCAGCGAATGAAGCGGAGTGGAACAAATTGTCAAGCACGGGTCCGCGGCCCGAACCGTTACACGGTTGCCCCATTGGCACCACGCTACGCCCCTGGCCACCAATGCCCGAGCCACGCAGCCACTAGGTCGTCCACCCCCAGGCCCACCCCCACCCCCCAAAGCCCCGGCCCAAGTGATAAACACGCGCCAGCACGGTCCTGCACAGTTCCCCGCGGGTGCCCCGCGTGGTCCGAACGAAACTCAACTCACGACGCACCCGTGTTGTTGGGCACGTGCCAGAAGGTCACGTCCAGGGCATCGGCGTATTTGCGGTTGTGCTCCAGATCATCTGCACATGCAGTTTCAGACAGAGCTTCAGACGGACGAGGGTATGAGTGAGGCATAGGTGCTTCCGGTTGTGCTAAAGTTTGGATGCAAGGGCATGGAATGTGCGGCGCATGTAGATGCGTGCGCGACAGAGCGTACGTGCCCTGATACCTTTTCATGGAGTAGTGGGCTCAGTAGAGGGCGCAGATCGAGCATATTCTAGCCCCGCCGCTGTCTAGTGTTTGTGTGTGCAGAGTGGTGGCCGGTAGGGGACGACGCACGTACGGCCGCACTTGCGAGGAGTACGGGTAACCATGCTGACCACACCAGCTGCGCATCCGCTCCCCTGGAAGCAACGGTTGTACGGCACTACAGTACGGCACTGCCATACTGTACCACACTCCAGTATTGCAACTGCGAGGACGAGCCCGTGCCCCTCAACGCACCCCCTTTGGTCGTTGGTACAGGCCTTGTTTGCCCACCGCCGTCCAGACCTCCTTCCTCATGACCAGTACTGCGGAGACTACGGTGTTCCCCCTCGCCTGGACTCACCGAACAGCACCATGCACTGCGGCTGAGTGTCGTAGTACTTGGCGATGGCGTCCAGCGACACCGTCTTGTTGTACCTACCGGCGGGGCAGGGAGAACGCATAACGGCAATGGGTGGGGCGGGGTAGGTCGATGGGGGTTGCGGCAGGGCGTGCAGTACAGCAGGGAGCAGCAGGCAAGGCCTCGGCAAGAAGCGTATGATGTCAGTTGGCATGCGCTGTTGTGGGCCAACACCGTTGCGAAAAGAAGGGCTAACACATCATCCTGATGCTCCGTGCAACATGAGAAGGAATAGGAGGACAACGCGCTCGCCTGGCACAAACGTGCCGCTCTCCTGCCTTGCCTTGCCATACCTTGCCACACCCTGCCTGCTATTCCTATATGCTTGTAACTGTATGCATCAGGCCTTTTCTGCATATATCCCGCACCGCACCCGCTACACACGCACCAGTGGTACTGGAAGGCCGACGAGTTGAAGAACTGCGAAGAGGGCAGGGCACAGAAGCGGTTGGTTGGCGTTACCCACTGGGAAGCGGACATGCACGGATGCGCACGGCCGCGGATAACACAGCATAAGCGTAGCAGCAAGGCACGAGGACGGGCCACTAGGGAAGCGTGCTGGCACGTGTGACCCTGCACGGGGCACCCTGGCGCACCTCATCGGTGAAGGTCGAGGGGTCAATCCTTTTGCTGAGGACCTGCAAGTACCATACGCAGCGGGGATTACACTGTAAGGACCAATGACAGTGTGTGGGCTAACCTCATCCTTGACAAGAGGCAAGCGAGGGCCCGGACATGGACCCGTCGGACATTGCCTGTGAACCCCACACACCGGTACCCCTGCCTGCCGCTGCCATTGAGTGCATCGCACCCAGCTGTTACCCAAACCGAGCTCACTGCCAATATCGATACCGTACTTGCTCATCTAGAGAGGATCTGCCTTGCAAGCGTTGTCACAAGGAGCCAGCGGAGCCCACCTTGGTCAGCTTGGCTACATTGTCGTTTGCGCTGGCGATGCCGATACCCCACCCGCGCTCCTGCGTCGGCCACACCGGTACATGGCACAGGGACGAGGGACCGTGAGCACCACACCGCACGGGCCGCACCAGAACAATACTCCCTGTCGTGTGGGCAACACAGCAGGCGGCACACGGAACACGAAGCCCTGTCCTCCCAAGGGCCCTTCACTCCAACGTCCCTGCTGCACAAGCAGTGCGCATACAGGCAACATCCACGAGCAACACCCATCCAGCGGACGCTTTCCCTTAGGCCTCCGCTGGTCCTTACCCTGCGCTTGCAGGGGACTCAGGCAGGCAGTCTTAAACCCCGCTGCCTACTAGTACTGTTCACACCTTGCACTTGGCAACGATGCCCTTGCTGTCCGCTGCCGGCACGTCGTGGTCCTTGCCGTCGGAGGAGATGACACGCAGCGTCTCGTCAAAGTCTGGTTGGAGGCAGCAAGTTGAGTTGGGGCGGGGTTGAGATTGGAGGCAGCAAAGCTTTTTAGGACACGGTTTTCAGCTTAGTCAGGGGCCAACAAGCTGCTGTCAGCTGTGTGCAGCACATGGCGCAGCAGGACCTGCGGTGCTCGTAACCCACAGAAGTATAAACGTGAACCCACATCCAAGGCCAGCATCAGCACGCAACAGCCGCGCGTGCGCTGCCTGGTACGGTGTGCGGACTAGCGGGCTCAGGGTTCCCTGGCCAGCTGCTGAACCACCGAACACAGCATGCTCAGGTGTGGGGCCGTTCTCAGCCTGTGACCTACCTGAGCAATAGACTCATGGGTCGAGGCCATACAGCACGCGAACAGTTCGAGACCCACCGAACACGCAGACGCAGGTGTCGTACGGCTTCGACTCCAACGCCCTCCGCCCCAGCTGTCTAGCCTGCTGCGCTGGAGGCAGCAGCCCGCCACGTGCTGCGGCTCTGCTGCCTCCGAAACCATCTGCCGCGGGCCGACCCAACGACCCATGGGTCAGTCCGTCGGCGCTGGCGGCAGCAGCAGCAGCAGCCGCGAAGGCAACCGCCACTAGGAGCGCTGCCATGCCAGCCAGCCTGAAGCAGTGGGCACCTTGTCTCCACATACTGCTTGAGGAGCGCATTGCGATAAGGTCAGGTTGCCCTCTCAGCGCTCTGCACCAGCGTGCGTTCGCGTCCGGTGGGTTTGTTAATGCGGGGATCGCCCAAGCGCGAACAACTGATGCACGCCAGAACAGGTTGCCAGCTCTACGGGGCGCCCATTTCCACACAGCAAAGAGCACAGTTGAAGACTAAGCGGCTGCGAGTGGAACTAGCGCTCGCATGTGTTGAAGGTTTTGCACTGCCGTGTTCTGGGTCCAAGGTCAGACCTGGTCATGACAGGGGGCTATCAGCGCCCATGTACCTTCTATCCAACCCCGCTAAGGCATCGCATTTTCCCGAGGGAACATCCGCGCACCCAAGCAACATCACCTCAGCTCTCTCATCTGTTTGTATTGATTCCCAGGCCATCACCGCGTGATTCTCTGGTCTGCCTCACAGGTTATGCTGTACGGTGCGCGGATGCTTTCTCCCAGGGGAGCTCTCTCCCCTTTCAGTTCCCACATTTCGCGGAACCACCACGCACGTACCTCGCACCTACCCGTAGCCTACAGTGTATGGCGGACACAGTGTATGGCGGACACAGTGCAGCAACAAGTTTCTCTTGAACCCTAGATTGAAATTCAAGACCACACATGCTCAGCCTCTGCCAAGCAATCACGATGTGCAATGGCCAGCATCACAGCAGCACCACGCTTTCCTTTGCAGCTTCTCCCTAGCTCTTTCCCTCTCAAGCCTCTTCGCTTACCCCAGCGTTGCGAACTGCAGTCCGGCTCCCAATGGAAGAGATGACGCTTTCGCAAAGAAGAACTTGTCCAGGATGGAGGTTTGCTGCTGCCATATCCACGTGGCTTGTTGCTAGGCGGAAGGCCGTCAGCCCAGATGACATCGAGTCCCAGACTGGCAGCCCTGACGAACTGGCGCCAGTTTATTTTTGAGCATTACAGGCAACCATACAGCGCATGCTTGTATGGCAGCACGGCGAGAGACCTGGGCCTCCCATCCTGGCATGTACACTCGCACACAATCGCACACACGCACGCACAGCGTGCAGAGGCACCCCTCATGGTCCTGCGGCCGCCAGCAATCCTGCGAACCCGCATTCATGTTCGGTCAGGAAAACTATACCTAGCTGCGTGCCCATCATGAACGACAGCTGCAGCAAGCTGGAAACGCATGCAAGGCAGCCTTTGCAAAAAACCAGCAGTCCTTGTCAGGACGTAGGAAGCTACGATCACCACTCAAACGGTATCTTGTCTCTTCTCGACGTCAAAACACTCTTGAGTCAGTCAGGCGGTCAGGCAGTCAAAACACGTCAACACGGTACACCGTACACCGTCAACGCACAACCGGCTCATTGGGGCTTGCCCGCCCCTGTCCGTCCTGCCACACCCCACGCAACCGCTATCCCTCGTCTCTAGCCCTTATCCTGCACCCCGGTGCCCGCATCCACTGCACATCACCGGCCTATCGTCCCCTTTGGATTCCTAGTGCAGCTCCGGCCCCAGCACAACCGCCAGCACCGTCCGCTGCAGGTTCAGCGCCAGCTTCTGCCGGCTTCCTCCTCCGCTTACATGCGCTCGTGCGCGGTGCGGGCCACGTGGAAGAAGTGGCCCACATGGTCCTCGGGGGTGCCGGGCAGCACGCCGTGGCCCAGGTTCATGATGTGCCGCACGCCCAGCTGGCGGGCCGTCTTGATGGTGTCCATGGTGCGCTTCTCAATGAACTCCTTGCTGCCGAACAGCACGCCGGGGTCCATGTTGCCCTGCGGGGTGGAGTGCACGGAAAATGTACGTCAAGTCGCAATTATTGCTCAATGCTTTGGGTGAATATTGTTCAAAAAGCATGTGAGCCGCTCAAGTTGTGCACGCCGGGCTTCATGTTGCCCTGCGATGCGATGGATAGGGGGATGTGTGGTAAGCAACGGTGGATATCGGTATCAAGCAGGTAAAACGCAGCATGGAAGCCGTGGAGCCCTTGTCGATCGCATTTCCAGACGGCGCGCTCGTGCCTTCCCATGGGCCCCACAAACACGCTCATGGGCGCAGTGGACGTAACCCCTGCAGGGTCTGTTGATGCAGTCCCTCAGGACATGCTAGTCCGTACTTGTGTGTGCACGCATGTGCCCATGTGCCACGGCCTTGTTCCGTGTCCGGCTGTCCACAACGCTCAGAAGCCACCCAACATTCCCAGTGAGGTCCTCCCTCCTATACTACAACATTAATATTACTTTGATTGCCCGCTCCCGTCGCTCCAGCTTCTTTCCACGCCACCTGATGCCCATCCCGCGAGCCGAGGTCCCCCTAGTTCACCCCTACCCAGCTCAACCGGAAAGCGAACTTGCTGCCGCTGCGGCCAGCCGCCTGTCCCGTGCCCAATGCCTGTCCCGTATCCTCCTGGCACGTGCCGTACCCCCCTCCCCTACCCCTGGCCACCCCTGCCCCAGCCCGTCCCCACCTGGAAGGCGAAGGTGCTGCCGCAGCGCTTGACGCCGTCCGCGAAGTCCACCGACTGGTCCAGGGAGATGATGTCGGGCTGGCAGGCAGCCATGCGCTCAAGCAGGCCGCCAGAGCCTGAGGGGAGAGGGAGGCAAAGGAGGGGCGGGGGCCAGAATAGCGATACCGTACTGACGCGGGAGGCGAAGCACCTCGGCGTGGGTTGCACCCGGGACGCGCCCAGGTGGCCCCCATCTACCGTGAGGGGCGGCAGAAGGGGTTCAGGCGTGGCGTCGGTTGGTATGTGTGTGGCGTTGCGTGAGTAGTCAGCGCGGCCGTGGGTACGAAGCAGCGTGCGAAGGTGCCTGAAGGGCAGCCTGACGCTTCAACGGCGCGCAAGCGCCACTGCATCACCGTGTCCACGAGTGTGTGGGACCCCGCCGCCGGCACACCAAGCGCACAGTCCTCCCAGCACCGCCTCCCTCCCGCACCGCGTTTCGCACACTTCCCGCCTCCCTACGGTACCCTGCACGCCGGACCCGAACGCTCACCGGAGATGTAGAGGATGATGGGCAGGTTGGGGTGCGTCTTGCGCACGCTGTCGATCACCTTCTTGATGTAGGGGCCCGAGAACACGTCGAAGTCGGTGGGCTGCAGCTCGGACGCCCAGCTGTCGAAGATCTGCACAACCTGGGCGCCGGCGTCGGCCTGAGCGAGGGATGAACGGCGGTTGCGGGGCGGGGGAGGTCAACCAGTCGTCGAGGTGAGTGGCGGGAACACAACAAAATTATACAACCTCACTGTAGACGGCTTCGGGCTGCACAACCTATTTCGCACCACCCCGGCGCCCTGCCGCCGTTACGTCGTCCGTCCACAGCCCTGCTCAACCGCAAGTTGTGCACAGGTGTCGAGGTGTGGTGTGATGGGTGCTCGTTGCGCGTCCAGCTTGGGTTTCGGTACGCTGGGCGCTGTGTGGCGCTCGGTAACGACACGACCCCGCCCCAACCCCGCCCCACCCCACCCCGCACGCTTTACGCGCACCCACCCCACACCCACCTGGTAGCGCACGTGGCCTTCCTCCACACGTCAAGGATGTTGCCCACCCCACCCACCCCGCCCCAACCCCGCCCCACCCCATCCCGCACGTGTTACGCGTACCCACCCCGCACCCACCTGGTAGTCCAGCTTGCGCTACGGTACGCTGGGTGCTGTTTGGCGCTCGGCAACAACACAACGCCCATCCCACCCCACCCCACACCCACCTGGTAGCGCACGTAGTCAGCCACGTTGTCGGCCAGCTTGTCCAGCAGCGCGTGCAGCACCTGCAGCAGCAGCAGCATCAGCAGCAGGTGGGGTTGCACTCCCATTGCTCAATCCGGGTTAACCCACATGCCCGACGTTGAAACAGCTGTTAGACACATTTCGGCCACCCGGGCTGCGGGTGCTTTCCGTGGGCAGGCTGCCGGGCAACAAGGCTCGCAGGGCAGCGAAGGCGCAGCAGCATGGGGAACACGTGAATTAGCACGCATCCCCACACACATCGGGCATCGGGCAGGCCAGCAGCACAGCGCGCAGCACACGGCACGCACCTCGGGGGTGGAGAAGGCCATCTTCTTGATGTGCGCGAAGTTCTTGGACGAGCCGCCCTCCACGATGTAGGTGGCCAGGGTGAAGGGGGCGCCAACGAAGCCCAGCAGGGTGGCCTGGGGGCAAATAAGCGCTGGTGAGTATGACGAACGGCCGCGTGGTGGATGCAACGCCGCATGCATGGTCGTGCTGCTCGGCATGCAATGACCCCACTGGCCCTTTGCTGCACCCATGCGCTCGCCACGTCCCCCCTAATTGCATTGACCAGGCCTGGCACCAGGGACAGCCGTCGCAGTTGGCTAGCTGTGCTGCACGAGGCAAACGTACGGACGGCCACGTGACTAGTGCCGCTCCGCTTTACCATGTAAGACACGAAGCACGCCGTGGCCCCTTCCCATGCGGCCCACCCATCTGTATGCTCCTATCTGCTCATGGCTGTTGTTGCCCAGTTGGGGAACCACCACGAGTGCCAGAACGCCGAGGCCGCCCACCCTGTCGCTTCCTGGTCCTCTCACCCCTCCCGCGCCCCCTGTCACGCCAAGTCCAACGCCTGCCCATCCCCTAGCTCGTCGCGGATGAAGCTGCCAACTGGCACGCGGACTTCGTACAGCTATCCCTCGCGGTCCGCGCCCGGCCCATGCCCGCACCCCGCCTCCCCACACACACATGCACAAGCACACACACGCGCAACACAAGCGCCCGCACCTCGTTGCCGATGTAGGTGCGCAGCTGGCGCAGCGCCTCGCCCACGAAGGGGGTGGCGGCCTCGGCGTCCAGCTTAGTCACCTTCTCCACTTGCTGCGGGGGTCAAGGGGGAGGAGGGGAGTGTGCTTAGTGTGCTTACCATTGGCCAACGCATATTGCAAGGTGCGCTACATCTTGATCCCCACTCACCCCCACGCACGGGACCGCTGGCTTGCACTCCTTGGTCGCACGTCGCAACCGCTTCGTACGCTTGCCGCACTCGCTTCCGGTGCAGCCCTGTCGACACGCACCCCCGCACCCCCCTCCTTGCTCCCGAGCATTTTCTGCTCTGTGTGATAGCACGTTGGGTAAACCCCCGGGCGCCTGGCCAAAGCACAGTGTTTGGCCACCGTTCGCATGTAATCCCCACAACACCCACGTCCCGTTCCTAACCCAGCGCACAGGCATCGACGCCCATTCCGTTATCCCACAATGCCCCGGCCTCTGCCCGGCATGGGACACACACCCTCGTCTACACCCGTGTTCATTGCCTCGCCTCTCCCTCAGCGTCCCCCAACCCCTCCGTCGAGGCCCACTCGCCGCCACGGTGCGGATACCTACGGGTTCTGCCCGTGGCCCCCACACACCAAAAGCTGCGGGCTCTACCCCAACAATCTGCCCCTTGGGACGTGTTTTCCCCGCTCCCCGGCTGTTTACAGATGGCCCCAACCCTCTTTCTTTCATTCTGCGACTCACCGCCATGGTGCGGATGGGGTCCATGATGATGGGCCCGGGCGCCATGTCGAAGGGGATGTTCATGCCAGGCAGGGGGGTCAGGATGTCGGAGAACAGGATCACGCCGTCGGGCTTGAACGCGTGCCACGGCTGCAGGGAGATCTCGACCTGGTGGGGCAAAAGGGACAGGGGAGGCGGCGGGAGGAATGAAGTTTGGGTAGGGGGCGGGATGGGCCGTGGGGTGAAGTGTGGCGAGGAGGAGGATGTGGGGCCGAACGCAGGCCAGGTGGTCAAGAGGTGCACGGGCAGGTGGTGCGCTGGGGTGCAGAGTTCGCTGGGAGATAGAAGTGAATGCGGGAGGAGGCGGTAGGTGCTGGTTTGTCGCGGGCGAGCTCCGGTGCGGACGGTGGGGATGGTAGCACAAGACGGAATGGTTGCAGGGCTCACGGGAGACCAAGCTTGCATCGCGCAGCAGCACTGGACCTCAGCCACGATCTTGAGAAAGGCAAGGAATGGTCTAAGCCGGGCCGCCTGTTTGTCCTCTGTACCGTTGCTCGGCGCACGCACTTTGGTCACGACAAACCAACACAGTGCCACCTGGACCTCCGGACAGCGGTCCCCCAACACCGACGCTTCCATCCACGTCCCCTCCCATGCCCCCGTATACCACGCCCTCTCCTCTACCCCTGCAATACCTCCTGCTTTTGCGTCCTCCATTCATTGCGTCTACGCGATAACCCCCCACCTACCGACAGGTCCACGCGCTCCGAGCGCTCACGGAAGGTGGGGTGCTTCTTGCACAGGTCCTGGTACACCTGTGGGGCAACGGGGTCACAAGGGGCCACACGCGGCCACGTCAAACCACCAGGTACTGACGACTTTGCACCTGTACCGCTATTCACGCAGGCGGGCTCGCAGTAGATCTAACCAAGTTGTTCATCTGTCGTAGCAGTGGCACGTGGACCGGTCGTCGTCGTGTGCTGCTAGCAACGTGCCTTACCTTCTGGTAGCGGCCAGCCTGACGCATCATCCAGACGGGGGGGCGCTCCACCGCCTCACCACGCAGCGCGCGCAGCATCAGGGGGTCGGAGGAGCTGGCCACGGTGGCAGCGGGAGCGGCCGCGGGGGCAGCAGTCGCGCGGACGGCGACGCTGCTGGCACGCTGAGCCTGCAAGGGTAACCGCATAAGCAACTTGTTCAATGCATTGCACTGCATCGCAATTGAGGGCAGTAGGTCCAAGAGCCGGTTGAGAGTTGCGGGCAAAACACTGACTGCTGTTCCCGACAAAATCCCCCCACTACAGCCCGCTCCATTGAATGCTTAGCTCATACGCTATGTACGACATCCTAACAGCCGCGGATCTGAGAGTGTTGTCCAGGCGACGCGCCATGGGAGTTGCACTTCGGCACTTGCGCGAGGGAATAACACGCCTCGCGCGTGATGGTAAGCTGTCAAATGTTTTCCAATGTGCCGTCTTCATAATGTGCATGGCAAGGCAAAGTGCGAGCTTGCCAGGGGCCGACTGTCGGTGCCCCAGCGACTCGCTCCGAACCGCCGACCAAGCCGACGCGGCAAGGCCAGCTAGATCCCTTGCTTCCAGGGTATCATAGTATAGAGAAGAGTCAAATTGCAGTCCCACCTTCAGCGTCGCCATCCGCTGTGGCCGCGTGGAGGTGAAAGCCTTGGCCTGCATTTTGCTACTCTTCCGGTCGAGCTTGACAAACCCAGAGGAGTAAAGCAACTGAGCACAATGTGGAAATGTATTGGAGGTGTCCCAAATTCTCTCATACCGATCGAAATGAGCCAAGATCCGACTGCCGTACCTGCAAACTCCAAAAGTCGCGCACAAGCAGGGGGCAATGTAAAAACGCTTACACAGCCTCGCTCCTTGTACATGATATACCGCCTCGAGGTAGCGGCATGACCGTGGCGTGAGCGCACTTGTGTGTATCACCAAAGCAACCTTCCAAGCTGGAACGCAGTGCAGTTGTATGGATATGCTTAACAATGTGCAACTACGTGCCACCTAAAGCGATATGCCCAGCCCACACCGGGGACCTGCCCCGGGAGAGCTCCCCTGCCTGACCCCTGCCTTGAAGGGAGGGCTCCCTTCCAACAGCCCCGGGGCAGCATTCGGGCGCAAAAGAGGCTTGAAAATGACTGTGTAAGGGGTGTCTTGACATCCACACCTTCTGGCAGCAGGAGTGCACAGGGCTGCTCTGGCACAGGGCGTCAGGGGATGCTCCCATGCTTCCCGTGGGGGTGCTGCAACTGCACTGACTAACACGCCCCCGCGACACGTTACTTCCTGTTCGTCGTCGTTCGGCGCACGCGGTTGACGAGCTCCGCAAAAGGACATGGGATGGAAGTGGGAACAGGGCTGCCGGTGGCGGTGCCTCGATGGTCGCTGCAGCGCAGGGGCAACAAGAGCCCAGGGCAGTTCAGGGCAACCGGAGGATGCCTGGCTGCCTGCGGCACTACGTCCGGGGAAGTGGACAATGGCCCTATGCATGCATGCCCCTGATGCATTAACACACCTTGCACCGCCCCATTGCCGTGCCGTACGCGCCGTGCTGGCATGCTGGGGCGCACAATGATGCCTGTGAGCACACGTGCCGCACGCGGCCTGCACGTGGCGCTGGACTTGCGAGCAACCACTCCTGTCAAGACCCTATGCATGCCCCTAATGCATTGACACACTTCAATAACGCCCGAGTGCCGACCGTACACGCCAGGGGAGCTCCCCTGGTACCCGCTGTGCTGCACATTGGGGAGCACAGTGTTACCCCACGCCCTGCCTGGGCTGGGTAGGGGTCCAGCGTGCAGTGGCAGAAGCACCCCTGGGAGCCATCTGGCTGCTCCTGCCGAGCCTTGCCTTTCACCGACAGACCCGGAAGCGTATTGCGGTGTCACATCGTGCCCGGCTAGCACGGAAAGTCAGCAATATGTGCAAGCCGTGGATCATATGTGACGTTGGCTGGTCCCATACTTCGCTAGAGCGTAGCGCATCACCTGCCACAGTCGCCGTCCCACGGGACTCCCTTGAGCAAGGATTCCGATGCGATGCCCACGCCTGTTTCACAGACGTGAATGTATGTTCGCATTATTAATAAGGTACTCTCGGACGAAGTCGTATCATAAAACGCCTAGGCTGCACTTGAGCGGGCCCTCTACATACCTCCCCGAACGAGCATAGTACCGCACGATAACAAGTCCAGAACAAGGATTGCGCTTAAATGCGTAGGCTGTAACGAAAGCTTCGGGCAGAACTGTTTCCTTACCGCAAAGACATCGACTATGGAGCGCGCAGCTCGCCGCTTTGCGGCATAGCACGAACGCCCCAACATCTAATCACAAATCTGTAATATGGCCTTCGACTATGGGCACCAAGCGACTATGCTTGAGTCTCACTCAGACTTCACGCTGGATGTGGCTCCGCTGCAGAAAGCTTTCCTGACACTGGCAGCGAAGGTCAGAACACTTCGTATGGGTCACTTACATAATTTTACAATTGGCAAGCCGTGCATGTGCTCAGCTGTTCAACGGCTGACACGGCTGACGCCTTTGTGTGTGCAGGTCGACCAGTGCACCAAGGAGAACGCAGCATTGCGGGCAGAGCTGGCCGAGTTGAAGGTACGGCCCTAGTACGGCCCCGGGCGCCAGGACTTGCAGGCATGCACACATGGGCAACACATTGCGCCCCATAGGCGGATAACAGGTTGTGCGTTAACAGGCGTGGTTGCCCGTCGCCACGCCCTGCAAGAGCCTTCACCCTGCTCAGTGCTCACCCCTTCCAATCTCCACCTTGCACTGCAGGTTGGGAAGCGTCTAGAGGCCCTTGAACAGGGGGTGCAGGAGCTATCAGATAACTCCAGGCCTGCTGGCTTCTTCTGGGGGCCTACGGGCACCGCCGGCGAAGGGACAGGAGGTGGAGAGGTGCGTATCAGGGGTGATACTGAGTACCGGTGTGCAAGCCCGCATAGGCAGCCTCACGCTGCATTGTCGAGATGCTCGAATGCTGACTGGGCAGACCTCGAGGTGCAGCCCACAGCAAAACAACGCCTTGCTTGCAGTACGCAGCCAATGTTGCACTCCTACGCAAGCTCCCCCGGCCGAGGAGTAGCACAGAGTCAGTGTCCGACTCGCCCCATGCTGCTAATACACACACTTTACCCACAGGGTGGCGACGCACCGCTCGCTGGCGGCGAGTCCGTGGGCTCTGGCCTAGGCAACAGCGCCTCCGGGAGGCTGAGCCTTGGCGCGGGGGCCGCGAATGGCCTGGGCTCGGGGCGGCTGGGCATGCCTGGCTCTATGGGCCGGCCCAGCGGCGTTGGTCCGGGGGGCCCGGGCGGCAGGGGCGGCATGGTGGATGGCAACTGGCTGGTTTCGGAGGTGCTGAGCACGCGGGAGCGGCTTGCAGCCATGGAGCGGAAAGCGGAGGCGCTGTGGCACTCACAGGTGTGCGCTGGGCGGCGGGGCTCACGTTAGGTTGGGTTTGGTATAGGGGACCGCTTCTGTTCTGGGTGTTGAATCGCACGACTGCCTGCGCGTGGGATGTCGCAACGTGGGGTGTTGGAGTGGGGGCGGGTGGTGGTGTTGCTTGGTGGCTGCGGGCTGGGGAAGCCGGTTGTCAACGTGGCAAATGGCGCTGGATGCAGCAACCTTGTGTAGCTAGCTTGGGCTGCTGATCAGGACGGCACCACCGAGGTGTGCGCGTTGGGCTCGGCAGTGGCGCAGCGGCGCCACAAGTGCATGGAAAAGGGAGCCGGGAGCGTGGTGCACTGTACTTGGTTACTGGTAGGCTGCATGTCGTTACGCCTTCGACGCACAGCCACTCCGACCTACTAGCACGTGCATCCCCGCGCTGTGTGGCACTTTACAAGCACTGCGCTGCAAGGGGACGGAGGGCAAGCCCGCACCCAGCAGATCAGGGTGCAGGTTAATACACTGCGGTGTCGTGCATCAGCCCGCACTCAGCAGGTAATGCAAGTATACTGACAGTTGATACACTGCATTGTGCCGTGCAGGAGAACGACGAGCAGCTCCGCGGCACCATGGACCGCCTGCGTGCCGACCTGCAGGCCATGCAAGCGGGGGTCATGGACGCACAGGTAGGGAGGCAGGTGGCTCTAGGGTGGGTGGTCAAGGGTACGCATGTTCAATGGTGTCCACTTATTATCTTGAAGCACGACGTGCAGGCGGGGGTCATGGACGCACAGGTGGGGCACCAGATCATGTTCAATGGATTCCATCTATTACCTTGAAAGGAGGAAATTCTGCTCGCGATGTTGCGCACAAGCGCGCGCTCGCTGGCTGCGCTCTCGGCGTGCAAGCCAGTGCCAGCAGCAAGCTCCCTGCCCCTCGGCCAGCTCTGCTCCAGGTCCCACACACGGCAATGACACAGCCAGGACTCTCTGGCGCCGCTGGAGTGTCTGTAGCCTACCTGTGTATCCCGAGTCCCTCAATGTGGAATCAGGCATCGCTGTTGTCCAGGGCGCGCGGACAGCGCTGCGCTAGGCACACAGGCACACTTCCACAACCGCCTTTACCTCCACGCTTTGCTGCACCCGGCCCCCAGCATCACGTTACAATTTCACAATTGTACACTTGAACCCGTGTAAAACCAAAGCCGTGCCGTTGCCGAACACACAAACAAACTGTGCATGTGCAACTATAACCCCGCAGGCCGTTGCGTCCGCCGCCAACAGCCAGTCTGAGAAGCAGTCTGCCGCCAGCCAGGAGGCGCTGTCGTACGTCAAGGGGCTGCAGGACCGCCTGCACACCCTGGAGCTGGGCTCGCTCAAGAGTAAGTTGCGATGGTGTGAACGCATGCTGATACAGCATGTACATGTGGTTACAGTTGAAGAGGGCGGGACAGGCTGCGCACCATGGAGCTGGGCTCGCTAAATAGTGAGTCGCGGTGGTGTGGACACGTGTTGACACAGCATGTACACTTGGTTGTAAATAACGAGGGCGGGACAGTCTGCACACGCTAGGACTGGGGTCGCTCAAGAGTAAGTCGCGGGGTTGTATACGCATGAGCCAGGAGCGTGCCTCTGGGGCACCGGTCCCGTCTGCAGTACTTCCACCGTACCGCTTGATTGTCTCCAGCAACGGCAAGCATATCGGTTTGCCCTTAGCAACTACACAAGCTCATGCACGTGCCGTGCGCGCATACGCCTGGTGTGCGGTATTTTTGCAGGCGCCGACGAGCTGGACTGTCCTGGCTGTGAGCACTTGCGTGCACCACATGCTGTGTACTGGCCAGTCTGAATGAAAGCCGTGCCATGCTGTGTATCTGAATGCAGGCACCGACGAGCGGAGGGAGCTGACTTCCAAGGTTGAGGCCACCTCGGCCCAGATCTGGGACCAGCTGCGCCACGTGGAGGGCAGCCTGGCGCAGCGGCTGACGCTGGCGGAGACCAGCCACGTGGCGGCACTGCAGGTGCGGGTGCCGGGCATGTGTGCAGATTCTTCTGTTTTCATTTTTTTGTACCGGTTCTGATGCACGTGGAGCGCGGCGTAAGAGTGTAAGGCGTCAGCGATGCCAGCCACGTGGCGGCACTGCAGGTGTGGTGGACGGGGAGCCATAGGAACTGCCGAGTCGACAGGTGACGATTCAACCGTTCTGTCAAGACTTCCAGGCCTGATGTTACGATGGAAATGGTGAAATGCCATGCCGTCTGCTGCTGTTCCCCCGCAGGAGGTTGACGAGGCCAAGGAAGCCACCAGCGAGGTGCTGCAGCGCGTGGACGACGTGAAGCGACACACCAACGCGCTGGAGGGCAAGCTCGAGTCCTTCAACACACAGGTGGGGGAACCACTGCCATCGCTTCACCTAGACACCCGCTTGCGCTATGCTGATGTTGTCTTCGCATCTACACCGCTATATAGGGTGGGACGGGACCGAGGGGAAGGTGGGGGCAAGGCGGGGTGAGGGGGTAGAGGTTCAAAGCGGATGTGGGCTTCTGGGAGTCTTGGCCACGCTCTCCAATAGGGATGTCTGGAGTTCTAAACAGCAGTCTTCATCTGCCTTCCCCTGTTCGGTGTACGGGTGCCCGACCGTCGAGCACAAACCAGCAAACGCGTTACCTTGCCGTACACATTTGGCGCCCCTTCTCTCAACCGCAGGTCGCCGCAGCTACTCCCCCTCTTCCCCGCCAACCCGATCTCATCCGCTCCGTTATCCATTGCCCTTTCCCTGCCTTTGTATAGCGGTCAGCCTAAACACGAAGCCGTGCCTTTGTCGGAGCGGAACTTCGTCTTGATGCAGGTGTTGACATGTCTCATGCCCTGTATAATGTACTGTATGTCCCCAGGTCGCCGCCGCCATGAACCCTCTTCACAACGCGCTTGCGGCCGCCACAGAGCGCCTGGAGGCGCTGGCGAGCAGCAAGCAGGACGCGTCCAGCGCCCTGCGCATGACCGACGTAGACCTGGCGGTGGCACGTGCCATCGAGCACGCGGACAGGCGGGGGGACAACCTGATCAAGGTGCGGCGAGTGCTGGTCGGGGCCCAGGGATGATTGGTTCGCACCGGCAACAATTGAGATGCCATTACAAGGCTCCTGCTGGAATCAGCTTTACACTATGTATACGGGCAGTATAACCTGCGGCCCAGCGGTCGCTTGTGGGTAAGGAGGGCAAAGCACATTAGCTGCTCTTCCCCGCCCTTGGCACGGCGTGCTGGTCCACATTCTTCCCGCCTTCCACGTGATTCGCTGCCCCTTCGACTATGCACACATACGGTACTCGAAGGGCTTCTTCGACGCACCCCACACGTACAGAGCTGCCACGAACAGCTATATTAACTTGCTTTTTTCTTGCTTTTTCCTTCCCCCACAGGCCATCGCCGGCGTGGAGTCCCGCCTGGAGCAGCTGGCCGACACCACGCCCAACAAGGGCGAGGTGGTGCTGACGTGCGACCTGGAGGCGCTGCTCACGGAGCACGCGCGGGAGCTGGACGCTCACCTGGACAGGCTCAAGGGGGAGCTGCTGACAGCAGTGGCGAGCAAGGTGGGTAGTGCCCGACCAGGTGACCCCGGGCAGAGCTGATCGGCATGATACCGGGATATTGATTGAGGCACTTGTCGACCTCAAGGGAGATCTGCTGACCGCGGTGGCGAGCAAACTGGGTGGCTCTGGCGCAACTTGGGTCGGGCTGGTTTGGGTTAGGGTGGAACGGGGAGCTGGACGCGCACCTGGACATGCTGGAGGGGAGTTGCTCACTGTGGCGGCCGGCACGCCCTGAGCTTGCTGCTACACAGCCCTTGCCTAGCTTTCTGTACCTTTCCAACGTAAGCTGACAACCGCTGAACTGTGTTACCGTGTTGCGATTGCACTTGTGTGCGTCTCCAGGCTGACCGCGAGGAGCTGTCTGCCATGGAGCTACGCCTGGGCGGTCGCGTGGAGGGGCTGGAGGTCGCCATCCTCAAGGGCCTCAAGGCCATCAGCGACAAGGTGTCGGCGGCGCTGGCGGAGAAGCTGGACCTCCTGCGCTTCAACGAGTTCAAGATGCAGGTGCGGGCGGACGGGGTATCGGCGTACGAACGTACGGGGGGTGCCATTGTGCTTGGGTTGAACAGGGAAGCGCTCAGCGTTAAGCAGAGCTGCGGGCCGTCGTCCCCCTCTGTCCCCCAGCGCCGTTGCTGCAGCACCTCTGGCTACGCGCTCTCTCGCCCCCGCACCAACCCCTTCCCGACCCTGCCTGCAGCCTGGGGCCGTTGGGGACTCAATAGTCCAACAGCATGCGTTCGGAGCACACTTGCTTGTTCCCCCGCCGGCCCCCACAGACACGCCCCTGCACGCCCCGTCCTGGCAGATGGGACACCTGCAGTCTGGAGTTCTTGAGGTCAACTTACAGTCTCACAAACCCTGAACGCCCCTTCCCCAGGTCCGCGCCATCCTGGCTGACGTGGAGGACCGCCTCCGCGACTGGAGCCCCGTGGCCCTGGGCACCAAGGCGCAGCTGGGCACAGACGCCGCAACCGCCGGAACCGCCGGCGCGCCCACGTGCCTGTGCTGCGACTCGCGCGTGCGCACCGTGCGCGACCTCAAAGCCATGGGCTTCCGAGAAGACGACCGGGTCTTTGCGCCCGACCGCCTGCCCATGTCCGACCCGCTGCTGCCCTCCATCCAAGGCAACCGCGCCGCGAGCCTCGGCGCGCACCTGAACGCGCGGCTTACCGGCGCGCGAGCAGCGGCCGACGCGCGGATGCGCTCCGGAACCACGAGCCTGATGGAGCCGCTGCCGGCGGCGGCGGGCGCGACGGCGACCCATGGGACGGCGGCGGGCGGGGGCAGCCCCGGCCAGAGCGGAGCGATGGCGGGGGCGGGGGCGCAGGGGATGCTAGCGGTGGCTGTGGATGCTGGGGGGTTTGCGTCGCTGCCGCCGCCGCAATCGCCTTCGGAGCGGATGGCGCAGCTGTCGGGTGCGGCGCGGCAGGCGTCTGCGAGGGGTATCAAGGTCAAGGTGGAGACAGTGTCGGGGGGCATCATGAAGGGGCACCTGCCGAAGCAGCAGGTGGTGGGCGCGGGTGGAGGGGCGGGGGCGGGGGCGGGGGGGATACGGGCGCCGAGGAGCCCTGTGGCGGCGGCGGCGACGGCTTCGGGTCTGACAGGGATGTCGTTAGGTGTCCAGCGGGAAGGCGGAGGAGGGGCGGGGGCGGGGAATGGGACGGCGTCTGGGCAGAGTCAGAGCCAGGAGGCAGGGGACGGGCA
>VFQN01003819.1_pt1 | contig 20776 bp, 32 predicted proteins | sample 3512371 | NCBI WGS metagenome assembly VFQN01 (sample SAMN10412370, study PRJNA504923) | tailings metagenome | isolation source: Replicate 2 from Balatoc abandoned mine | place: Philippines: Itogon, Benguet | collected 2017-08-28
TTGCCACCCAGCTTCTCTGCTTCCCCCGTCCCCACCTTGCTCCCCAGCCCGTTAGCCGCCGCGCACGCCCTGGCCGCCGCCGCCAGCCCCGGGTGCACCTCCGCCCCCACCACGGCATCCGCGCCCTCGGCGGCCGCCGCCAGCGCGTGCTGCCCCGCGCCGCAGCCCACGTCCAGCACCACGCCGGGCTGGCCTGCGGGGAGGAGGACCAGGGCAACAGTTTGTAACAATGACTGGATGACCCCTCAGCGGGGCAGGGTCCCAGGTTGCAGCCCGTGTTCAGCACCACTACTGGCTGGCCTAGCAGTCAAGACACAGAACCGCAGAGCGCAGGAAGCAGAGTGCACAAATAAGGGTGCCTGGGTTCGTTGGCAGATCAGCACCCAGGATGCAGCTCACGCCCAGTACCAAGGCGGGCCGGCCTGCGGAAGAAGCAGGAATTGGTGGACAGGGCAGCTGGACGTGGAAAGGGCGGTTAGGATGGCAGGCACTAGACCGCAAGCTACAGCCTAGCCCCGCAGCAGTCAAGTATATGTACCAGTCTAAAGTATGTCTGTACGGGAAGCATGGGTCAGGGGGAGGCGGGCTGCCCATTGTTGCGGGACACAGTCGTGCACGCCTACAGCCCGCGCCCTGGACCATGCTGGCCCGCCAAGCCCCACCATGACCGGCCCGACCTCCCGGCAGAAGGAACAACGGTCAATAGGTTCGTTCCACTTTCTATAAAGTAAAATAGAACACGCTACGACAGTGCGACAGTGCAATCACCCAGCGACACATTGCCTGCGCGTGTACGGTATGCGTGCACGCACCTGCTGCCTTCCTCGCCCGGACCGCCCGCGCTATGGCGGCGCGGAAGGCTGCGGCACGTGCCGTGTCCGCCGCCGTTGGCCACGTGGCGGGCGGCACGGAGGCGTCGCGCGCTGTGAGCCACAGGTAGTCCGCTGTAAGCACCTGGCACAGGCACATACACGTTTGCACATCAACACGGAGGCGTGCAAGCAGTTGACACAAGGCAGGGGCATTGACGCCTTACTGGAGGTGCTGTGCAGGAGTGACGACAACACTGTTGCAGGGGGGACCCTCTGCTGGGGCAGCAAGTCTGCGGAGGTAACAGAGTCAAGGGTTACAGTCGGCCGCCGGCAAACCTTATTCTTGCTTCCCACAGCACGTGGAACCAGGCGCCGTGCCGCCTACCAGCCTATGTCAGGGACGCGGATGCCAGTACATCGGGCGTCGTGCTGGCCTTTAGCGTGTGCTCAGGATTATGGATATCTCAGTCACCGCCTTGGTACGCCGCCGGCCCGAGGTCACCCCCCTGCCCACCTCAAATCTGAATCCCACAGTGTTGTGGCAGGCGGTCAGCGGCAGCACCTCGCCCGCCCGCACAGCGATGGGGCCCGGCAGCCAGTGCACAGCCGCCTGCGGTTCAGCACATGGACAGCTTAAGGGCAGTTAAGTGTTAAGACACGTATTCTCCGTTGTTGGCAAACAATGCATGCCGTGCGACGCCGCCCGCTGGAGACGGGGAGGTAAGGGTCCGGCGCTCCGGCCTGAGTAACACGCATACCGTGCATAGGGGACAGAGGCACGTGCATGGGGACAGAGACACGTGCGGGGCAAGGGAACACGGGCAGGACAAAAATAAGGGGAGGCCTTTTGCCATGAAGCAGCTGCTGTTTGCCACCCTCGCATGTACGTGCGCTAGGCACTGTGCAAACGCACGAGTGTCACTGCCCTCACCTGAAGGCTCGATGTAACCGGCACGCCGTCCCGTGCCGCGTCCCCAGCGTCACGTCCCCGAGGGTCCCGCACCACAACACCGCTCTCAACGGCCCCGCCACTGCCCTCGCTCAGGCCCCCGTTGCCGCCATTTCCACCCGCGTCCTGCTCCTGGCTCCCCTGTCGCCCTCCGCCCTCCGCAGCCCCCGACCTCCCTCCTCCGGCTTCCTCACTCCCCACGGCCGCCTGGCCGCTGCAGCACGGGCAGCTGCTGTTACTGTATGACACTGGCTTGTGTGTTACGAGCCGTATGTCGCCGTACAGCTGCAGCTCGTACCAGAAGAGCACGGCGTTAAAGCGCCCTGTGGCGGTCATGCTGAGGTCCAGGGTGCGTGCCTGGGCCTCCGAGGGCGGGTTGGTCAGATCCAGGTGCCACGCCTCCTGCACGGGTAGCAGTGGGAGACGGGGGAGGGTAAAGCAGGTATAAATAGTGCCGGTATATGGTACCTCAGGTGCATTCGTCTGCGCTGAGTCTGCGTGTCTGCCACAAGCGGGCCACCTTGGAAGCAGGCAATGCGGTACAACTCTGGGCTAAAGTGTGGGGGTGTAAGTGATGTGTGCTGGACGGTGAGGTTTGTTGCGAGTATTAGGTAGAACGAATGCCCTCATACACAGCCGAGTGGTGCAGCCGTGTGCAGGGTGCACAGGGTTCACACAGCCCGGTGCCCTGGCGGCTCACCTGTGGCTGCGACAGGGGCGTGTAGGCCTGGGGGTCCAGCGAGCCGCCCACACACTGGGAGGGCCACCACCTGGGGCGGGGTGGGGTAGGGGCCATGGTGGGACATGGAGCCAGGGGCAGGAAGCCCGGCATGGACCCCGAGGATGGCGGGGCATGGTGCAGCCGTGGCCCGTGGGTATGCTGCAAGGGTAGCTGCACGTGGTTGCACAGAAGCGTGCAGCCCTTTGCAGCAACACGCCTGCAACTTGCATTGGCGTCCAGTGGCATACATGTTGCTCTGTGAGCATGTGCAGGTATGCTTGGGGCACGGTAGCGCCCTTCAGTACCTACGAATACCTACCCTCGGGCTCCAGACGCACATCCGGACGCACGCTGACGCTCTCCCCCATCCCAGAGCCCCCGCCTTCCCCACACACCTGTAGCGGTCCAGCGGGCTCATGTCAAGGCCCCCCAAGCGCTCCGGCGGCGGCACCCCCACCTCCACCGCCTGCACCCACAAGGTGGCGGCCCGCGGCACCACCACCGCGTCCGACGTCAGCAGCGGTGGCTGCCGGGACGCGTCGGGCGACGGCACGTGGCTGCCCCCGAAACCGAGGCACGTGCCGTACAGGGCCTGCCGTACGGCGGGCAGCAGGCCGCTGCCCAGCAGGGAGTCGTCCAATAGCTCCGTTGCCACCTGATTGCGGATAGAGGCGAAAAAAACGGAAAATAAAGGAAACCCTGTGCGTGCACTTCCACAAAAGCACTTGGTATGTGGCAGTAAATAGACATGGGCGCTAGAGGCAACAGGAGCACGATGCCGACCCCGGCCTGCGCGGCACCACTCTTGCTGCCGACCCCTTGCGCCACCGTGACCGCCCCTCTCCCCACCTGCGAAAGACAAACCCCAACACCTCTTGCTTTCCACCTGCGAGCCGTTTCCTGACGCCCATTCTCGGAGCGCCACTCAACCGTACCCATGCAACACCTCGAACGATGTCCAGCTGTCATATACTCCTCTTGCACGTGACATGCACGCTGTCCTCCCGCACTAACCCACACATCCGAGTGACGCAAGATAGTTAATGTCCAGCAGCACGTTTTGCAGCATACCGACACGTGCTGGCCCAGCCGCAGCCCCCCGAAGCCCCAATCTCTTAAGATGCCGTAGCACAGGGCCCCAGCCACCAACACGCTGCATGTACAGGTCAACCCACACGTGCTTTCGTACCTCCATGCGCGTGACCAACAATCGTCCTGCCGCTCCGCCATGATGCTTCGTGTCCTGCCTGCTGACGGCAAGCTAGCATACGACGTCTGTTGCGCGCAACGGCCGGTGGACTTGCTAAGTAGCTACACCGCGAGACGCACGCACACGCTCCCCCAACCCCGCCTAACCCACACCCACCAGCACGTTGCAGCACACGGGCACGTGCTGCCCCAGGCGCAGCTCCCCCGGCCGGCCGTGCACCACCCGGTAGCGCTCCGAGCCAAACCCGCTGCCCGCCATCACCTCGCCGGCGGCGGACGCCAGGTACAGCCACCTGCACGGAGAGTGCACGTGCTCAAGGATTGAGCAGTTCTCTACATGTAGGAGAGTGAACCCGCAGTGGCATGTCATCCGCAGTACAAGACCACATGTGGCCAGGTCAGTCGCCTGCGCGCCGTAACGCAGGAGTAGGCCCATTGCGTGGCCCTGTAGACTCCAGGCCATTGATACAATTGAACGTTTTCAAGCTTTAAACGCTGCGAAACACACGTATCCTGCCTTGCTTACAGACGCCAAACCACCAGAATGCTCACCTCTCCACGCACGTGACGTGCTGCGCGCCCGCCCTCAGCGCCAGGCGGCCCAACAGCCCCCCGCCCGACCCCAGCAGCAAAACACGCACGTCGCGCTGGCCGCCCCTAGAGGCCTCCGCCACTGCCGCCCGCAGCGCCGCCGCCACCGCCGCCAGCCGGGGGGCGTCGTCCAAGGCGCGGAGCAGCCGCCGGGGCATGCGCAGGTCAGTCTGGGGTTGGGCGATCGGGTGTTGGGGGAGGGTCAAGGGGGAAAGGGACAGGGATAGCCAAGCCAAGGCTCAGCGGTAAGAGGTCGGGGAAGCCCACAAGGCACATTGAGGGCTAAGGGAGGTGCACAGGGCTCTTTGGTGTGGACCTGGACGGACAAGGAAGGGAAGAGCGACTCGTGGGGTCAAGCACGGAAGGTCGAGGGTCTTGTTGCATCTGATGCCGCCTGTGGGCAAGCTGAAATGGTAATGGGGATGCGCGTGCATCAGTCCCACCGCCTCATTACCGCTTACCTCGATGGTCACAAAGTTGTACGTGTCCCGAGTGCGATCGTCCACCTCCGCCGCACGCGGCCCCAGCAGCTGCCGCGGCAGCAGCTCCCCCGCCGTGGCCTGCAGCTGGAGCTCACCTCCTTCGTAGCCTTCCACCTCGAGGCCCCAGCCACCGCCAGCGCCACAGCACAACGCAGTTGAGGGTTCGGGGGCGGTCCCGGGGGCGGGCAGGGGCGGCGGGCGCAGGGGCTCTGGTGCGTGGGGGGCGTGGGGCCCCGAGGAGGCCAGAGCAAGGAGGGGGCCGGGCTGGGGAGGCGGCAGCGCGAGGCGCTGCGTGCCGCTCTGGGATCCTGCAGGAAAGGGAGACAGAGGAAGTGTGACGGTAGGTGTGGAACGGCTTCACAGCCGTACGCTAGATCTACGCGAAATGCAGCTGTGTTCCTTGGTTATCCAGGGTTGGGGGTCTGTGTTGGAAGCGTGGAAACCCCGCACTGATTGGAACCTCCGGACTGGTTGCGGCAGTGTGCTGGCCGACAAGGGCCCGCCCTACGGCCTCCAACGCCTCCCATACATCCATGTGCGACGCCTTGAATACTCTCCAGCCAAAGGCGCTGTTGCTACCTTGCTATTGACCTTACCCCACCGACCTGGGCTCCGTACGCCAACGACTGGCAACGCGGCCCACCTGCTCGCTGCCGCTGCTGGCCGGCCAGTGCGCGCCCCACGGCGTCCAGGGCCTCCCGCAGTCCCCCGTGGGAGGGCTCCATGGTCAGGCCCCGCTGCAGCACGCGTGACGCGGCGGCGGAGCGGCCCAGGGCGGCAAGCGCACGGCCGCGCAGCAGCAGGGAGCGCAGCAGGGTGCCGCGGCCGGAGGCGTCCAGGAGCCTGTTGAGGGCCATGGAGGTGGAGGCATGGAGAGAGGGACGCATGCATGGGGCGGAAGGTTTCCGCATGGCTTACTTGCTATGGCCTTGCCCGGCTGGCCGTCGGAGATTCAATGAAAATTAATGCACGGCGCTTGCGGAGACTGCAGACTGCAGAAAGTTAGGTTGCCTGTAGCGAAGGCCCCTCGCACAGCTCTTCAAGCCCCACCCGAGCGGCCGCGCCACCAGCTCCGCCTCCGCCGCCTCCGCCGCCGCCAGCGCCTCCGCCGCCATGCCCAGCGCCAGCAGCGCCGCCGCCAGGTTGCACCGCGCTGCCGGCAGCTGCGCGTGCGTCACGTGGGCGGCGGCGGCCAGGCGCAGCAGCGCCGTCAGGGCGGCGGCGCAGCCCAGCTGATCGCCGGCGCGTGACAAGCGCACAGCCTCCTGCGGCGTGAGCATGTGTGTAGTAGTGTTATGGGCGAAGGGGGAGGATGGATTTCAAGTAGGAGTGCAGGCAGCGGGATGGAAAGTGTGTTAAAAAAAGCACGGGTACTGTCTGTTTTATGCCAGGTCGGTGTGTGGCGGCGTGTGCCAGGCGCACGGCTTTCTGTGGTTCATGCGCATACTGAGCGAGCGCCAAGGCAGGCCAAGCACCCCAGCAACAAAGCAAGAGGCCTGCCAGTGCTGGTCGCTCTTATCCCATGCGTGTGGTTGACGGTTGTGGGGCCCAAACGCCCTTGCGACGCCCCCACCTGGTTCATTTGCACAAGGGTAAGGCGCCGCTGGCCCCTCCGAGCATCCCTCCATTGCTCCTCGTACTCTCTGGCACGTGCCGCCAAGGCCTCCTTGAGGGACGTCTGTGCCGCCAGCTCCGCAGGATGGCCATGATCACAGCTCATCCCGTCCTCGTTGTCCTCCTGGTGCTGTTGGTGTACCGCCTCGGCGCCCCTGCTGTTACCCACTGAACATGTGCCGTCAACTGCATGTGTCGCAGATGCGTCACTGGCGCTGAGGCCGTGAGCAGCGGTAGCAGCGGCCTTAACCACTACAGCTCCATTTAAGTTGCCGCGTTCACACTTGTCAGTTCTTAGTGTGAAGGCATCCGTGTCAGCTGCACCTTCGTGAGGCTTGGCTGTGGCTGTGACCATCCTCACTTGCCGGTCACGCGCCGTGGACTGTCGTCAAGTAGCACATGCCTGTTCTGTTAAAGTCTTTTTAGAGCGCTTGGTCACGGCGTCAAGGCTGCCTGACACTGAGATGCTAAGCAACTGTGGACCCTCCGAGAGCGCCATTGCATATGTAGGCATCGGGCACAACCCGCCGTACTGGAGCAACACCTTCTTGGATGGTTACGAAAAGGCAACACACTCGCGTACAGTAAGGATATGACTGCATCTGTGATCCATAAAAAGACTTGTTACAGCTGCGGAAGGCCGCTTTTTTATTGCTGAGCCATTGCGGCCAGCTTGTTCGGTGCAGTCCGGTCTTCCCCGCACCTGCCGCGGCTCGCGACGACCCACCCATACCCTGGACGTGCAGCAAAACCGCTTGCAGTGCCGCCAACTTGGCCCCTTCACCCCGTGCGTCACAGTTGCAATTAAACGCAGTAAAAATGTTGCAGCTCCCTTTGCCGAGGGACCCACGTCTGCTCACATGCCTGTCCAGTCTTTATCAGTAATTTGCCGCGCTGCAAGCGCTGGCGTCAAAACTATCACGTCTTTCGGTTCCTTGCAGCCGTCAAGCCTCCCACCCCGCCGATCCTCTTGCCCCCGTCCCTCCACCACCCGCTCCCTCCGCTACCCTCCCCCTACCCCAAACGCCCCCGGCAGCTCTCTCCGCCCGCCCATCAGCGCTCTCCTTGCCTGCGCTTGCTGCTGCTGCTGCTTCTCGTCCTTTATTGGTTCCTCCTTGGGCAGCACCCGCAGCTGGTGGTGCAGGTCCTTGCCGTGCTGCTGCGCCACCTTGTCCGGCCGGCAGCACCACCGTACCGCGAGGCCCCGCACGTGCGCCTCGTACTCCTCCGCGACCCGTGGGTCGCTCCAGCCGCCGAAGGCCTCACGCGGGTTGGTGAAGTGCACTCGCTTGGGGGCGTCGCCCTCGGGGTACACCACGTAGGGCATGAGGGCCTGCGGAGGGATGAAGATGACGCAGAGGGGGTACACATGAGAGCTCCAGGGTACATTACGAACGGCACGTTAGGGGTCTGTGGCGAGACCAGGCGGGCGCAGTGTGGGGTGTGTGGGAGCTGCGGGGTATGCTACGTAGGGCATGAGGGCCTGTGGTGAGATCAGACGGGCGCAGAGTGTACCACCGTCAATGGCAACAGGAACCGGACAAGTGACGCATACAGGCGTTCACCACAGCCGTACCAGGCGGATGTGGGTCACAAGCACAGCATAGGGGTGTTAAGGAGAGGAGGAGAAGGGTGCAAGCGCTTGCAGCTTGACAGCAGTTGCGGCAAGCGTGTGGGCTATCATCCTGCGAATCATCGCCACCGCAGTAGCTGTAGAAGCGCTGTGAGCTGGCGTCGGCTTCTCACCATGTACAAATCATCGGACTTGAGGCGGGCAGGGATGGTGAGCACATCGCCCTTGCGGCTGGCCTCGGTGGCGGCGGGGTCGGCGGTCACCAGCAGCGCAGCCTTCTGCAGAGCCAGAGGCAGGGGCGCACAAGGGCATGCGTGGATGCATGAGCGTTACGCCGTGACTGCAGCGCACGAGCTCCACGTTGGCAGCAAGCCAGTTCCACTACCCGCACGTTGGGACACAACCCGCCGGGCTCAGGAATCCAGAAGGCGTGAAGTGGAAGCAGGCTCTGCTCAGTGACTCATAGTGATCATGTCATTTCCTATCCACCGCCCACCTCCATTACACACCCAAGACCCTATCACGACTGTAGCCTTCTGCACATAGTGCCCCAAGAGGCCCCTGTACAACTGGAACGGTCTATACTTTCGAACGGCACCTGCATGCCAGCTACGTTCCACACCAGCCTGTAGCGCCTACAGAGCTAACACGACAAAGCAAGATACACCATGACGCCTAACACACAGCAGGCGGCAGGCTCCTACCCACCCACCTTGACGTGCTCCGGCGTGCGCGGGTTGTCCAGGAAGGAGTACTCCCGGAACGGCACGTGCACGCCCGACACGTTGAAGGCGGCCAGGGCGTCCATGTTGAACACGAAGTCGGCGGGGCAGGCGGGCGACAGCGGGAAGCGCGTGAAGGGCTCGCCGGGCAGGCGGCACAGCGGGTTCTCGAACCAGTTCTGGACGCAGTAGCACTTCATCTGCAGGGAGGCAGGTGGGGACGGGGCAGGTGAGGAAGGGATATGGGCAAGAGAAAATGATGGTGAGAAACAGAGACATATGGAGCGGCTTGCAACGTTGCAACGTGCATTAGGGAGTATCGGTGAAGCGGTGGATTTTCAGTTGGTTGTTGGAACACCTGCTTGTAAAGCCCGCCTATGTGTGCCGTCACATTGCATAAGTAAGCCTGACCGGTGGCCGCACCGGTTCCGAAAGTGCCCCAACCCCATCGCCCGCCCATCCGCCCGAGCCGCACCGCCGGCGCCTTGCAGTAGCCCCCCTGCCCTGTGGCCACATGCCCCAAGTGCCGCCATCCTTCCGCACTACCCGCCCCACCTTTGGCAGGATGATGGTCCTGCGCAGGAGTGCCGCCAGCGCCAGGCCGTACCACATGTCCACCAGCTGCGCCTCCACCGCCGTGAGGTGCTGCATCACCATGGCCTCAGTGTCGTTCCAGTCGTTGTAGCCCACGGGGTCCTGGAGGGGCAGGCCGCAGGCGCATTGAGTAAGGGATAATTAGAGGGTAAATGGGGGGTTGTGGGGTTGGATGTTCAGTCTCTCGCACGTAGCAGTGACCCACGGCCGTACACCGTGACGCGTATGCACTTCACTCCACGAGAACCAGGGCATTGACATCTCCGACACGGCATTCACTCCTGGCCGAAACCTTGACGGCACGACAGGCTGCTAGGCGTAAGCCTTCATGACTGCTCACCTGGATCTGCACGATGTCCATGGACAGGAAGTCCGGCCCCGCGTGGTACTCGGGAGGGTCGATGAAGTACCTAGGCCAGGGAAAGTGCGTGGTCAGGCATTTACAACCAAGCACCATGATACCCAGGCAACGGCAAGTGAAGCGCCCACCGGTTGATGCACCCAATGCAAGCTTGCACCCACCACAAATGTCACCGTGCCTTGCAAGTAAGGGGTTGCTGCACCAGCCGAGCCCGAGGGACACTCACTGCTGCTCGCGCATGCGCGTCATCTTGCCCACGTTGCCGCCCCACACCCAGACGAAGTGCACCTCGAACGGCTGCGTGCCGTGAACCTGCGGGCACAACACCAAGGGTGAAGGGGCACAACTGGGAGCCCATCCTGGGCCGACCTCACGCGCCGCTTGCGCGGGACTCAGACCCAAAGGAAGGACGCATCGAATGCAACAAGCGCAAGGCTAGGTCTGCCAGGCTGCACGCACGTACGTCTGCGGCACGTACGGCGGCCAGAGGTTCCGGTATTGCCTTTCAACACGCCGCACCTTGTGCATCTGGTTGATGCAATGGCTGTACCCGTTCTGGAACAGCGAGGCGGGCAGCTGCGCCAGGGCCGTCTTGCCGTCCACCACGCGGGTGATGCGGAGCTTGGGGTCAATCTCCTGCAAGGGGTGGGAAGCGAGGATTGCATTAGGAGAATAGACGGAGGCTGGGGACGTTAGCAGGACCTTTGAGCTACCGTGAGTCGGTACAGTGTTGTGCCGCATCGAGCTACATAGCGGCGCATAGATGAACGCCACTGGTGCATATGGCGAGTGAGTCACACGTGTCACGCTGCATGGCAATGCAGGTACTGGGTGCCGGTGCATGTGGCGCACAGCCCACCTCGTTGTTCTTGCTGAGGTAGTGGTACAGCCCGTCCTGGTCGTGCGCGTTCTGCGCCTGCTCGTGCTTGCGGATGTCGTACCACTTGTCGATCAGCGCGCGACCGCCGGGCGTCTGGCGCAGGAAGTACACACTGCGAGGGACAGGCAGTACGTAAAAGGCGCAGTGTGCTGCACCACCCTTGCCGGGTGCAGCAACTCGCCCCGTGTCCTCGCAGCGGTGCACCATGCAAGGTGCTGGCCCTGCACGCCATAACGCCCAATCCCAACACTATGCGCCAACACACTCACTCGTCCCGACTTCGTGTAGTGGCACACGTCCAGTAACCGGCACACTGTGCGTTGCACCGCCCCATCCCACCATCCGCCCACGCACCCACCCCGTGTTCACGTAGTGGTGCACATTGTAGTCAGGGACACACCGTGCGCTGCACCGCCCTAGCCCACTACCCGCATCCGCCCACGCACCCACCCCGTGTTCATGTAGTTGTGCACATTGCAGTCAGGGACACACCGTGCGCTGCACCGCCCTAGCCCACTACCCGCATCCGCCCACGCACCCACCCCGTGTTCATGTAGTTGTGCACATTGCAGTCAGGGACACACCGTGCGCTGCACCGCCCTAGCCCACTACCCGCATCCGCCCACGCACCCACCCCGTGTTCATGTAGTGGTGCACGGTGACGCCCAGCTCCGGGCCGTCGTCCCCGATGGGGTTGCGCGTGGTGATGGGGTCCATGCTCACCCAGTAGTCGGGGTGCGGGTACTTCCTGCGGGGGGAAGGGCGGCCAGGGATCCTTAAGCCTGTTGGCCTTTGTGCCCAGCCCCCGTCCTGTTGGAAAACAAGCACTGGTACAAGGCGTGCCGGAAGTGGAGTGCGTGCACCTTACGGCTCGCAAGTAGCCGAAGCACATGCGCGCAGGGGCTGATGCAAGGCGGATAAACGCCCCAGCAGGTTGGGCAGCACGCACTCCACATGCAGGCGCCCTGAGCTTGCACCTTCCATCGCCCCTGGCCCTACAGTTGCACCTCTACACTGGTATCTCCCCGCACGGCAGGCAACACACATAGTGGGTTGCTCGCGCGGTAAAGACGTACTCCCGCCTAATGCTTCTCTCCGGGCCTGGACGGTCGGCCGAAACCCTGGTCCGGTTGACCGGTAACCTTAGGTCCCACCAGGCAGTGCCTTAGCGGGTTGCGCTCACGCTGAGCGCGTGCTTCCAAGCCCTGGCCGCCGTACGAGGCTGTGACGTGGTGGACTGGTGCACCGTTCGCCCCACTCACACTAGGAAATGGTCCAGCGGGTTGCGCAGCCACACCACGTCCATGTCGGAGTTGATGACGTTGAAGCCCAGGTGGTGCACGTGCCGCACCGTCAGCACCTTCTGCCACGTGGTCAGCCGCCACGACGTGCTGCCCCACTTGAACGCTGCGGGGGCGGGAAGACAGCGCCACAGGTACTGCGACTTCAACACGCAGCCTACTCTGTGGTAGTCTAGCATAGCACGCCCAACGGCGCTAACAACTCCCTTGCCTAATCTCAACCCCGGGCGCGACACAGTCCAACAACCGCACCAGCCTGTATCTAAGCCTGGACCACTCCGCGGCATGGTGTATCCCGCTTGCGCCCCAGCCACCTCCGGCATTAAAAACTCACTGGCGTTGGTGTTGTCGATCTCGTTCTCGTGCACCAGGAAGCACTGATGCGCGCCTTGGCTGTGCACCAGGTGGGCGGTGTGGTTGTCGGCCACGGCCAGGACCTGCAGCAGGGCGCAACCACCGAGATAACCATTAGGCCCCCCCTCCTTTTGTAGTGTACCAGGTAGTTCTGATGCGCATGGACAATGTCCTTAGGCAGGGCGACCAGCGGGAGATGCCCGGGGCGTTTGAAGATATCTGCTGCGTGCGTCAACACTTGTTGTAGGGCGAGATTCGCCACATTTACAAATAGGAGAATGTGCAACGCTGCACGCCGCGACAGCTCCTTTGATTAAATTGATACAATGTGGCTTACGGTGCATGCACCGCTGCTGTCCCCCCCGAACCCACACGTACCCAGTAGGTGATGCCCGCGTTCTTGATGTGGTGCATCCACGTGGCGCCGAAGTTGTGCCACATGATGGAATTTGTAAAAGTGACCAGCACCGTGTTGTTGACGGCGTACTGGTCCAGCAGCTCCTTGCTGAGCGGCCCGCAGCTCTCCTGCGACGTGATCTCCTTCTCGATCTCCGCCTCCACCTCCGCACTGACCACCTCCTCGCCCTGCCCCTCCTGCACCCCGCGCCGCTCCTGCTGCCCCTCCCCGCCCTCCCCGCCCTCAGCCGCGGCCCCCTCAGGATCTGCGTCCGGGTCAATAGGCTTGACCGCCCCCTCCGCCTGCTGGTCCGCAGAGTCCTTGTCCACGTCAATGGGCTTGCCTGCCTCATCAGCCGTATCCTTCTCCACATCAATAGGCTTAACCTTATTTAGGCCGTCCTCGTCCGAGTCTGTGAACGCACCCTCGTCTGGCTTAGCCCCCTGGTCCTGCCGATCAGCCGCCTTGTCAGGCTGGGGGATGGTGCCATCGGACGCCGCCTCAGCCTTGGCTTTGAGCTCAGCCTTGGCCTCTAGCTTGTCAGGCTGCGGTATCAGCACCTCGCCCTCGGCGGCGGCTGCTTCGCCAGAGGCAGCTGTTGCGCCGCCATCCCCGCCATCGGTGGCGGCGGTGGTGGTGGCGGCGCCGTCGGTTACGGAGGTGGTGGCAGCTGATGTGGATGTGGCGGTGTCCTGCGTGGCTGCCAGGCGGTCTCCGGCCTCAGACCGCGGCTCCGTGGACGTGCTGGTATTGGCAGCGGCATCGGTGGCCGCAGCCGCCCCTTCGGCACCGCCCTGGACTGCCCCAGCGCTCTCCAGATGGTCCTGCACGACCAGTCATCGAATCAAGAGCGTGCCGGGTTGCACGGTACGAGTGCTCCACAGCAATGCAAAGGTAGTACCAAACGCAGGCGGGCAGGCCGAGCGTGCAGTTGATGAGTGGGCGCCAGCGGTCCATATCCAGCTGTCCTGCTTGCGTCATAGAACACTGCCTGCTTCGTGGCCACGGCTCGCACGAGCAAGCCGCGCCGTGCTTTGAGTGCTGCCAGGTGCGATGCCCCCACGCTAACCTTCAGGACGGCTTCCCCCTTGTACTAACACTAATGTGTGCACATGCAGAGCCCGTCAAGCACTGCACGCAGCCCTCACCCCGGCCCTACCCCCTTACCGGTGCCTCATCCTCATCGTCGTCGCCAATGTCACCACCCAGGTCCGCATCTCCCCCCCTCTGGGCCTCCGTCTCTCCCCCAGCGCTACCCGCCCCCTCCTCCGCAACCTCCTCGTCAGCCGAGTCCGGATCAGCGTCTGGGTCGATCCCCGCCGCCCCGTCCGCGTCCCCCTCCTCCTCCTCCTCATCGCCTCCGCCCAGCTCGTCCTGATCTGGGTCAACATCCGTGGTGCTGTTGTACGGGTCCCCGTAGTCTTCATCGTCAAAGAAACCATCGGTGTCTACTGCTGCCTCTTCAGCAAGCTTGTCGTTGTTAGCTGCGTCGCTGTCATCATCGCCGCCCCCTCCTGACCCGCTGTCCCCCAGCCCAGCATTAGCCCCAGCGCCACCGCCACTGCCAGCACCGCCGCCCTGCTGCCCGGCCGCTCCCGCAGCGACTCCCCCAGCTGTGACGATGTCCGTTGGCCCGCCAGAGTCCTGCCGTCCCGCCGCTGAGGTGCTCTGGAAGCGGTCTGTTTGGCCAAGTCCCGCCTCCAGGCTGTTGCCAGCTTTTGCCGTGTCCAGCACGTGAGGTGTGACGTTTGTGGCTGGGTCGTGCTTGAAGGCACCACCCAGGACATCGTGGGTAACCTTCCCTGACGAGTCCTGCGCTGCTAACCCCTGCTGCGCCACGTCTGCCTGCTTCCCCACGTCCACCGGTTCCTGTTTCTCCCCATCCGCTGCTGGCTGGACGACAACCGGCTTGGCTCGCACACGCGTGCTCACGTCCTGCCATGGCAAGCCGGCAACAGGTAGTAAGCAAGGAGTGAGCACGTATGGACTTAATGGCGTGCATAATGTCGGGCTTGCGAGGGAGGTGTAGGGGATGCGAGGGAGGTTCAGGGGCAAGCAAGGACAGTGGTGGTGCAGGCCGTCGGGCCAAGGCAGCAGGGTGTTGCGCTGCCCGTGGCACGATTGCGGCGATAGGTACCGGGCTCCAATCATGATCTTGAAAGTCTACAACCTTTATTTGTGGAGCCTGTTTGGGCACTGTCTGCCCGTTGCGACCAGGGCGACTCACCTTGAGTTTTGCAGTGGACGCTTGATGGCCTCCCATATGCAGGGCATGCATTACAGCAACTATGCCGACGAATGCGATGGCGAGAAGGGCAAAACACGCCGCTGCTTTCGTGCGTAGACCTCGTCGAGCAGTGCTACTGCCCGTGCTCTTGTGCGCACTTGAATCCCCATACTCCTGATCATAGTCTAGCCTACGGATACCTTTGCGGTGTTTGCGGTCCATGCTGCGTGCGTCTCGAGGCTATGCTGCGTAACATGAAGCAAATTGCAATACCCTGTTGTTTAAGCAGCTATGCATGAGGGCGCATATTGTGCTAGAAAGAAACAGAACCGAAGAAAACCTTGGTGGGGCCTTGTACTGGACCGGGGACGGGGTTTGGGAGGGCGGAGCCCGATGCGGGCGACGGGGGCCAGTTGCAAGATAAGCCCAGCCGTTTGTGCAATGCAGCACATACTGCATTCTTGCATAGATTACATATCCGTTGTTGTGCCATAGTGGTACATGTGCTTCCGTGCCCCACGCCCGTGCCACACCCCTGGCACTCGCTCCCGTCGACGCACTTGCTCCATCCAAGCGCACTCGTCTTTACCAAAGAGCCCTGACATTTGGATACCAGCACGCCCAATGGCCGACCCTGAGCCGCGGAAGCTGCTCAAAATAGCGGTCTTCTGCGGCGCATCGATGGGGACACGGCCCGAGTACATGGAGGGGGCACGGGCACTTGCCCATGAGATGGTCGCCCAGAAGATCGGCCTCGTATACGGAGGTTGGTCCACGCTCAACATTCTCGTCTCCCATAATTGGCACGCACCACGCCGTACTCCTGCTCACGTTGGAACAGGTAGCAGGCAAGGCGGGTGCCGGATGGAGGTGCCTCAGCCTGACGGGCACACTGCCCAAGGCACCCTCGCATAGCGTCTACCCACCGTCCCTCTCACTCGCTGTCACTGCACCTGCTGCCACAACATACCCGATGCCAGGTGGCACGGTGGGACTCATGGGCGAGATTGCGCGCACCGTTGCGGCCGGCTTGGGCGACGAGGGCGTGTTTGGCGTGCTCCCAGAGGCCCTGGCGCCGCGTGAGGTACGTCAGGGGCGGTGTACGGCAGTGGGCGCTCAATCTACAACGGCTCGCTAGCTGCAGTAAAGCTGGTGTGCATGCGTTGTGGCCCACTTGGCTTGCGTGGCAGCAGTGGTGGTGTGGTTGTGGAGGCAGGGGCAGAGGCGGCTTCGTTGCGACGGGAAGGCGTGCGTGGGCCCAAAGGTGGCTCTTGCAGCTATGGCATGGCGGTGTTAGCAGTATCAGTGATATGCTGAACAGCGCGTATCCATGGCCCCTGTGCATCGCACGCTGTTCTGCCGCTCCCGCAGGTGTCCGGCTCCCTCATCGGGCAGACCCACATCGTTCCTGACATGCACTCCCGCAAGGTAAATGGGCGTGTGGGAGACAAGCTTTTGGGTCATGCCTTCGTCCGCGCATCGAAACAAGGAGTCTCGTCGTACCTAAGCAGTGCAGCTGGCACGCTGGTCCCCTGATTGGACAGCTATGAATCAAGCTGTAGCGCTGAACCGTACGGCACTCCCCGGCAGGGGTGGCCCATGGAGGGCAGTACGGCGCAATGGTACCGTTTTGATCACCCAGGAATGTCAAGCCTTGTGCGCTGAGGTCGCTGTGTGCTGCGTTGCCTGCAGGCCATGATGGCACAGCACGCCGACGGCTTCATAGCCATGCCAGGTGCGAGGGACGAACAGGCAGCGTGTGTGCTGCGGAGGAACACCCCACCGAAGCGAGACGGAGCGTTCCCGATATCGCTTGTTTCGGCAGGGCACTGATCATAAGCTTGCCGAGTAGAGGTTGGGACAACGAGCGCCTGGTACTTGTTCGCTTCGGCTGCGCGTTTTCGTCCCTCACACGGTTGCCCCTCACGTGCACACACATCACCTTGTATGGCGGCCTCGGCACGCCTTAGGCGCTGCTGGAGGAGGTCACGTTGCTAAACCCTTTGCCTATGTGACGTATGACACTGCTCATGGTGTTGTGTTTCCCCAGGCGGCTTCGGCACGCTGGAGGAGCTGCTGGAGGTGGTGACGTGGCAGCAGCTGGGCTTCCACACCAAGCCCATCGCGCTGCTCAACGTGGGCGGCTTCTACGACAAGCTGCTGGCCTTCTTCGACCAGGCGGTGCAGGAGGTACGGAAGAGGGCGTAACTAAAACGGTTGGCCTACGATACGATCGATGCTCTTGTGTGCATTCGTTGTGTGCTGGATAGTGGGACAAACTGCCTGCTGGACGTCTCCGACCGGGCAGTGCAGAGGAGGTGGGAATAAAGGGCATGCAGGGAGACGAGTGACCGTGGTTCCTGTAAGTATGGGTTCCTTTTTGTGCTATACATACCGGTATGCGTGCTGATGATAGCGGAATAAGCTCTTGGACTACTCTCCTGACCTCACGACTGGCATGCGTGGCGCTGCACTGTGCAGGCGCCTGCTGCCATAGCGCTGTGCTGTACGGTTTCGCACGAGCGGACCTCGGCAACCTCATCGTGTATGCAAAAGCGAACTTCGCTGTCCCAACAAACATGTGGCTCAAGGTGCTGTATATGGCCACGTGCGTGCGTGCAGGGCTTTGTGCGTGCGCACCACAACAACCTCATCGTGTCGGCCGACCCCAAGGAGCTGATCGACAAGATGCGCGCCTTCAAGGGTGAGGGGCTTCGTTGCGTGAAGCTTGCCGCCCGCCAGCCCTTGTTGCCGTCTGCTCCGCCGGCACAACTTCGGTATGCCTTGAGTCGGTCCAACCCACTGCACCCCGTGCATCCCTCGGCATGGCTCGCCCGAGCCGCGGTACCTCTTATCGCAGCCTTGCGACACAGCATGCGACACAGCATGCGACACAGCATGTTGCAGCACATCTGTCGCCGGTTGCATGCGATTCAAGGTCAACTCCCTGCTTCGAGTGTCTGGGCGTCCGCGTGAAATACTGTACGAACCTTACCTGTAAGCTCAGGTGTGTGCGTATTGCTTTTGCCCATGCACAGCGCCCGTGTCGCTCATCGCCTCGGTGCTCAACAGCACGGGCCCCGTGGGGGTGGACGTCAGCGTGTCCTCGCAGCAGGCGGAGGAGGCGGACAAGGCGGCGGCGGCGGCAGCAAACCAATAGCCAGGAGGCATCGGAAGCAGCAGCGGCAGCGGCAGCAGCAGCGGCAGAGCGTCGCTGCGCGGGCGGGGCAAGTGGAGACGATGGCGGCTGCAGCGGCAATGCGTCAGTCGGCCATAAGCATCAGTCGGCCAGCAAGCAGGTCCTTGGAGGGACTTGGGGTTGTTACCGCAACTTGCCGAGCAGGCGGATAAGGTGATGGCGGCAGCCGCAAGGCAGCAACAGGAAGCCGGCGGCGGCGGATAAGGCGGGGGTGGCAGCTGCTGAGTCCGGTGTTCCCATGTGATATCGCTAGATAAAGCGGAACGTAGTAGCTGCAGAGGCGGTGTGGGCGCCGGGGTGACGAAGCATAGCTGCGGGGAGCAGGTGGCGTGCTGGGCGGCAAGGCGTGCTGGCGGCGGTACTTTCTGGAAGGCGGCTGAGGCGGCGTGATCATAGCTGTACAGAGCGGGCCGCGGGTCTGTGCGAGGGAGCCACCATGGGGAGGTGCAACGCAGGAGGCTCGGGGCGGCGGCCGCAGTAACGATGCGTGCTGGTGGCGTACGGCGTAAGCTGCAAGGCGGCGGCCGCCAAGAAACGGGCGGGCGAATGCTGACGGGGCATGGGAACTGCAGCGGTTGTGGTCTTGCGAGTGCGAGGGATCGGAAGATGAGGAGGAGCAGGGGAAGCACAGGTTGGCGCGTGCGGCGGCGGGACTGGACTGGGCGCCATGCAAGCGAACCTCGTGTAAGCTGGAACAGGGTGCTATTGTTGCAAGTCTTACGTTTCAGACCATGAAGGGGCACGCGAGCGCATGGATTGAGGCTATAGCTACCGTTCATCATATGCTTGCGGCTTGTAACGAAGTAGCGATGCGTGCTTGTTACGAGCGCCTGCTCATGAGCTGCGCGCTCCCGCTAGGGTAGCGTTGCAATCAGGGCGTGTGCTCGCGGTGGCCTTTGTCCCTTGGTAGCGGTACTGTGGTGCGCTGAGGTGCAGCGTTGCCGATTCTGTGGCTGTGCCAGAAGCCCAGAACATCATGTGCTGTCTTGCTCGATGGATCAGAAACCTGAGCAGATTCAGTGACATACCAGCTGGGTGGTTCGTTTCTCCACTACCACACGGTGCATGCACCAGCAGCGCCACGTTATCAGACTGCTACCAAGGATATTGCGACTTGACCCCAGGGGACCCCTGCTTGACCCCTTGCACCTTTAAAGGGTGTCGTACTCGATCTGCTCGGGGCTCCAGACCTCCAGCAGCACCATTACGCACATAACCCATCCGCCCTTACGGTGTTACGGACCCTGCCAGTGCAAGCCGGCATCAACTCGACGGCACGAAGACCCAACTTAGCAACCGCAACTGCCAGGAGGTCCTGAGGCACGCACGGACCGGCGCCTATGGTGTGCCGCCTTACAGACGTGCACCCGCTGGCCCTAATCGACTCAAAACCGTGCGTGACAAGCTTTGGCACACGCGGCAGAACACCGCCACAACCCTCCCCCTTTGGCTCCACGCAGCCTGCACCGTGCCTCGTGGCCCAGCATCCGCTTGCTGTCCTCCGTGCGGACTAATAAGGTAATAACGAAACCTCCAACCGCCAGTTGACCGTAATTCGTCGTACGAGGCCCTACAGGTGCCGTACCAAGTCTCCTCTGTTCCAGATCCCTTGCCACCTTCCGCTTAGGAGCGCAGCACCGGCCGTACCCAAGGCCTCGCTGCCTTGGGCCCCCGTGCCTTCGCAGACATTGCACCCAGCCGCGCCCCATTAGCTCATGTCAGCAACATCCCCGTCAAAGATCCGCTCCTCCTGCATTTTCCTTCGCATGCTGCCTTGCCAACTGGCGCATGCCGCGTGATCGGCACACATCCGGCCAGCACCTTACCCCACTGGACCAGGCGCCGTCAACTGCCTATGCACATGCCGCACTCGCTACACATCACACCGTTCAGCACCGCCACCTGCCTCCGACAGATTCCTGGCACGACTCTAGGACCGCAGCACCGGCCGCACCCACACGCCGCCCTTGGGCCCCAGGGTCAGCGCCGCCGCCGCGCCCCTGCTGTCTTGGCCCGGCTCCAGCTCAAAGGTGAGGCGCTGGTACAGCAGCGCCAGGGCCACCTTGGCCTCCTGAGGTTAGGATGGGGTGGGGTGTGGGGTGCGTTTGGGGCGTGTGGCCGATGGGGTGTGGGTCGCTTTGGTGACTGCGACTAAGGGGCCAGGGGCCAGAATGATCCAGACGCAGCACACTGCGAATGATTGAACCGTCATACGCTTCACGTGGAACTGCAGGTGCTCGTGTAGGTGGTATTTTCAGTTGCATAGAGCAATCGAGTCCTCTCAGGTGCCTCACACACCTGCAGCGCGAACTTCCAGCCGATGCACATCCTGCTGCCCACTCCGAACGGCACGTGTGCGTGCGGCACGCGGGCGCACACCTCGGGGTGCAGCGGGGAGGACTGCGGGTTGGACAAGAGGTAGCGCGGGCTGTTACGTCTGTTACGCAGGAGGAGTATGAAAGCACAACCCTTCGGCCACTTGCATGGGGGAAGCCGACACGTGTGTAACCACAACCAGCAGCTGCCTACAGACGACGCTAGGTGCACGCGTCAGAGCGGCAACACGCCCCAGGACCACTCTCCCCTCGCCAGTACGAAGCGATCTAATTTGTAGGGACTTGTTGTGCCCCTTCCATGTTGGCGTGTGGCTAGCTTCGTACTGCCAGGGTTGGCCCTGGATCAGCCCCCACCGTGGGACCCGGACTGAGGCCGCCTCCCCCTTTCCCCCGGGCCCCTCTGCGCGTCCTCCAGGGCCCTCCCGGGCCTCCCCGCACCCCGCACGGCCCCGCC
>VFQN01003820.1_pt1 | contig 20766 bp, 35 predicted proteins | sample 3512371 | NCBI WGS metagenome assembly VFQN01 (sample SAMN10412370, study PRJNA504923) | tailings metagenome | isolation source: Replicate 2 from Balatoc abandoned mine | place: Philippines: Itogon, Benguet | collected 2017-08-28
AGACGCTGATCACGGGGATCTCGGAGATCAAGCAGGGAATCATGAAGACGCAGGGCCAGGGGGCGGGGGGAGCGGGGGCGGGAGGGGAGGCGGGGGGTGCGCACGGCGATGGGGCGGCGGGGGGCAGCGCGTTGCCGAGTGGGGGGAGCACAGGCAGCAACGGGAGCGCAGGCGGGACGAGTGGAGGCCTGCCGCGGCACTTCCACTACACGGTGAGGAGGTCGTGTGTCGGCAAGTCGGCACACAGCTACATCATGCATGTCGACGCCGTTAAATTGCGCGCATGTCGTGCCTCCCTAGAGCGTCCTTTGTTGTGCGGTGCTTGTTGTCAAAAGCAAGGGTCATGACAGCTTCGGAAGTCCCAGAACGACAGTGGGCCGTTGTTGCGCATGGTACAAGGCGCTCCACCCGCATCACACAGCGTGCAGCAGCTGTGGCCCCACACAGTCAGCTGCCTCCTTTCCTACAACCAACATCCTTGTCCTCCTCCTCCCCCTAGGTTGAGCACCTCAACCTGCACGAGGCTCAGCGGCGGGCTCGCGAGGCGGGGGACCCACGGCCTGTGGCTGACATCATGCACCGGCACACGCAGCAGGACTACGGCTGGTGCAGGTGGGCGTGGGGGTGTGGCGTACGCGTAAAACGCGAGGGGTGTTGGGTTGGTTTGTGTCTGTGTCAGGGCATGTGTTGTAGGGGGCCGGGCATCATGCAAAGCCGCACGTAGCAGGAAAGGCTCTAGCGACGCTAGCTGTCCGGTCCGCCTTACGCGACACGCACTGGTAGGGTTGACGTCGAGGCGTCACGGCTGCTCAGCGTTGTGTAAGGCGTCGTTGTCCGTTGCCCCCCAGGTGCATCGCACTGGCTGCCGGCTTCGCCTATTCCCGGCCCGACCCCTCCGCCGCCGACTTCTACCTGGCGCTACACAACCAGCTGCCGCTGCCGCTGCCGCTCAAGGGCGTGGTGCTGCACTTCGTGGACGACCAGGTGCGTGTGTGTTAGCTGTGTATTAGCTGCTTGCGTACATTGGACAGCGTCGGTGGGCTGTAGTCCACCCAAGGGCGTGGTGCCGCACTCGTGGACAACCAGGTGCAGGCGCAGTGTCGGCATACCTAACCTGCGAACGGTGTGTGCGTGTACCATTGTGGCTGTGCAGGTACCCTTGCTGCCCCTTCCATCAGCCTCATGCGCTAGAGCATCGTTATCAAGTCGTTACTGCGGCAAACAGCTTTGTAACCTGGATCGGGTGCTCCCTTTTCTCTTCATGCCCCACCCCAGGGGGACCTGTGGGTGCAGGCGCTACAAGGGCCCATCCCCCCCGACGAGCCGCCCGCCACGCCCCTGCCCCACGCCGTGGGCTCGGCCCTTGACTCCGCCACACACTCCTTCCACCACCTACACCTCAACACACACCTCAAGCCGCACAGCGCGCGGAAGCAGCACGCCGGAGCAGCAGCGGGCGCATCAGGGGCCTCGCAAGAGCAGGGGCAGGGGCAAGGCGGGGGAGGGCCGGAGCGGTTGCCAGGTGAGCGGTACCTGCGAACGGGAAGCGCCGGGTGTGGGTGTGTGCCAGCTGGCCTTGTAGCAGCTGCCGTTGGCCCAGCCACCTCGTATCCTGCCCTGCCGCTTGCCATGCTACCTTGCTGATGACCCTGCCGGCTTCAATCCCGCCTGGCCCTCCCCACAGGCCACACCCACGCCGCACCCGGACCGCCTTCCACCTCCGCCCCCACGCCCACGCCGCACCACCCCAGCCCCAGCCAGTCTCAGGGCCCAGGCACCTCCCTGCCGCCCCACGAGTGGAGCCACTTTTCCGTCCGCCTGGAGCCGCGCTGCCTGGGCCGCCTGCGTGCCGAGCGCGCCATCCTGCTGCTCTCCGACCACGCCACCGTCGTCTTCAAGCTCGCCTCCTTCCCGCCCGCCTCCGCAGCCTCCCCCCAGCCCGGGGTACTCACAGGCCCGCTCCTGGTACCCCCACAAGCGCACCCCTACTCCTCATGGGCTGCCGGGCGACACAGGGGCGGAGGCGTGTCCGAACAGGACCACGCCGCGGCCCCCTTCCGCAGCATCCGCGTCAACTCCTTCTCCCTACCACCCGCCCCTGGGGCACCCCAGCCCACCAGCAAGTCCAAAGGCAGCGAAAGCAACAGCACCTTCTCCTCCCCTGCTGTCAACCCCGGCCAGTTGTCCCTGATGGTCCAGCACCTCGGCCCCCTACCCACTCTCTCCTACGGCCTCCCCTCCGGCCTCGCCCTCCTCGGCGAACACGCACCCCTCCTCGCCGTCCTTGCTGTACCCTCCAACGGCCGACCGTTGGCGGGCGCGTCGTTGGAGTTCGTCATCGGCCGTACGACGGGCGCGCTCCAACCGTCGGACATTGTGCTGGTGGTTGACGACACGGAGGGCACCAAGGGGCTCATGGCGCTGAACAACGAGCGGTACCGGGTGCCCCTGCCTACGGTGGCGCCAGGGTGCAGGCACACGGTGCGGCTGTGGGCCCGGTCGGCGGCGGCGGGGAGCGCGGTGGTGGCGGCCGTACTGCTGTGCCCGGCGCAGGTGCGGAGGGCGGGGCTGCAGAAGACAAGGATTTGCGCGAGTGTTGGCATGGACTCTAGCAGGTACAGGTCCCCGCGAGGGGTTCAGGCAGCCGTGGCATGCCGTGGCCGCGTCGCTTGCAAAGCGGGGGGATTCAGCCTACAGGTAGCACCCGTAGCGGCACGGTTCGTTGCTGCTGCGGTGGATTATGTACACCAGACGCGCCGCGTGTGAGGTGCCCCATGCTGTGCCCTCCCCCTCCCAGGTGACGGCTACGGCGGTGCTGTCGTTCGAGGAGCCGTTCGAGTTCAAGTGCAGGTGGGCACAGGGGTGGCGGGTGGCTTGCGACAGGTGCTAAAGTGGTGCGGTGCATGCAGCCCGGGTTGAGGGTATCACCCGCGTGAACGTTTTTTCAACGTCTATTACACACGGCGCGACGTGAAGCAGCTTCCCGTCTCAGCGTCATCCCTCGCACACTTGGGATGTGAGTGCCCAAACACACACTCCTGTCCTGCCAACAATTTTGTCCCTTCCCAGGATGGCCTCGGAACTGGGCGTGCACACGCTGACGCTGCCCCGCCTATCGGCACGGGACTTGGGGGCGACGGCCCTCACCATAGGTGGGTAGGCCGCGTGCGACTTGATGGACTCGCCGTACCGTAGGTGGGAGTGGCTGCTAATGATAGCACGTGTGGTTGGGCTTGCATTCCACTGTACCGCTTTAATGGACAGCAACGTACCCGTTTGACTTTCTTTGACCGCCTCCACCTTGCCCCTCTCCTCTGCCCCCCAGGCCAGCCCGTGATGGTGACGGCCATGGTGAGGGCGCTGCAGCCCGCCATACTGGAGCTGGCGGGGGCGCAGGTGCGGAGGGGCAACATAGGCTGTACAGGTGCTAGCAACACAAACAGTACAGTGCATCCCTCGACCAGACCATTACTACACTTCATCCGCACTACCATGACCATCCGCATTACCATGACCTTGAGGCTCAAGTATCCCCGAACAACTCCACCCAAGCCTGGCCCTCCCCTGCTTGCTACTGCTCCAGTTACAGCTAGTACACTGCTCGCTGTATACCTTGATCGCCGACACCCAACCACCCTCTTCCAACAACACACACCCCATCCACCCACCTCCCCCCAGGTCATGCTGGAGCCCGGGGCGGCCCTCAAGCTGGTGGCCGACCCCAACCAGCAGCTCACCGCGCACTCCAGCGGCATGCTGGGCCCCTTTCCCGCCTCCTCCACCATCCCCAGCACCCCCACCACCGACCCCTCCGGCCCCTCCGCCCCCACGCGCCTCTCCCGCGGCGACGTGTTCACGCTGCTGCTGCCCATCTGCCCCACGGAGCTCATGGACACGGCGCGCAGCATGGGCCGCGTCAACATGCGCTGGCGCCGACCCGCAGGTCACGTGCTGCTGCCGCAGCTGCCGGCGCACACGCCGCCAGCAGCCAACCCGCTGGCGCCCGTGCCGCCGGCGCCTGCCGCTCAGGGGCAGGGCGTGGGCGGGTCCGGAGCTGGGGCGGCACGCGGGGTGACAGGTGAGCACCCATTAGGCAGGAAGGCTGCGGGGCAAGCGCCACAGCGAGCGGGACTGCGTACGCTTGCAGCGTATCCGTGCACCAGCGCCCCTCATTGCAAGCCTTTGCAGGGGCTGTGCAAGTATTCCGTACCTGTAAGCATTATGCCCTTGCCCAACAAATGCGATGCGGCTCCCAACCGCACACTCCTTGTTCCAGATAGCTAGTAACCCCGCTGGTCGTACCAATGTACGTCCTTCCCTCTTGTACGACAGGGCACGGCAGCGCGGTCTCGGAGCAGCAGGCCCAGCAGCAGCACGTGGCGGAGCTGGTGGCGTGCGGGCTGGTGGACCCGCTGGCTGCGCCCTGCCCCGACCCGTGGGTCACCACCGTGCTGGAGCTGCCACGTGTAACTGTCGGCGAGTCCCTGCTCACGGCGCGCACGCTGGGGCCGTCGCAGGTGACGGCGGGCATGCCCTTCACCTACTCGCTGCAGGTAAGCTTCGCATTGATTAGCACTACGGTATCTGGTACGGTAGCAATGTTACGCGAGCAGGTGTATTGCCTGGCCGGTTATATTCTGCGTGCTGGGTTGCGGGGGGTAGCCGCTTACGGGGTAGGGCCCATACGCGGCCTACAAACGCCGTTGTGTTGGCTGATGCGTCACAAAGCCAGCTCAGTTGTGTCCGTGAGGGGCGCGTGCTGCACGGGCCCGTCCACTCTCTCTACTGCTACTGCCTCCATGCACTGCCATACACCCTATGTGTCGCCCTCGCCCTGCAGGTCCAGAACCTGGGCTCCGCGCCCCTGGAGCTGATGGTGTCCCTCATGGACTCCCCCGGCTTCGCCTGCGCGCCCGCCTCCGAGCGCTCCCCCTCGCTGGCGGTGCCCCCCCGCGAGCGGGCCAACGTGTCGTGGTCGCTCACCGCCACCGCGCCCGGCCACCAGCTGCTGCCCGGCGTGCGGCTGCTGGCCCCCAAGAACAACTGCGCGCTGACGTCGCAGAGCCAGCACGTGTTCGTGCAGCCGTTCTAGCGGAGGCAGGGGCCCAGGCTGACATAGAAGCAGGCTTATTGGACACATCGAGGGTCCAGCACGTCTTCGTGCAGCCGTTTAAGCAGAGTTATGGGGGCGGGTTGGATGTGGAGGAAGGCGTGTTGGAAGCGCCGGAGGGTGTTTGTGGCCGGGTGCAGCGTTGGCACTAACGGTTGGAACCGTAGGCAGCCGTTCTAGCGGCGCTCAGCCGCATGAAGGGCCGAAGCATGCATGGCGTGTAGGGGAAGCGGTGGCAGGGGCATGAAGGCTGAGCCGGTGCAAGAACGGATTCGTGCAGTCGTTCTCTAGGAGCTGAGTCACACATATGGCTTGCAAAGGCGGTGGTGGCAGCGGAAAGTTGCTCTGCGGTAGCATGTAATGGGTTCGGCACGTGTCGTTGCTGCCACTCCTGCGGCTGGTGTCTTGCTGGTAGGCCGAGGAGCAGGCAAGGGAAACCGCCGACGGCGGGCACTGTTAGGGGAAGATCAGGGGGTTCTGTTTGGGGGGGGGGGGGCATGAGGGCTTGGGGAACGCCGTGTGCATACCCGTAGCATGGGTTTACCAGAGCGCTGCAGGTTTATGCTGTTCTGTGAGGACTGATTGCGACTGGGCGTGGGCACTTGTGTACACCTTAGGGGCGCACGTGGCGCCTCAGCATCGGCGGGGTGCCTGTGGCACTGGATTGGGCAGGGGAGGAGGGTGCCCGTGTCCGCTGTACACGTGGCAGTAGGAGCGTGATGCCAGGCCACTGTCGGCATGTGCACGTGCAGTTTCTTGCAAGGGCGGTTATGGTACAGTGCCCTCCAGTGGGGAGCACGGTGCGCTGTCGTGCCCAAGGTGTCGGGGCGCAGTGGGCTGTCTTGCCGTGCATCCTGCTACACGGCACTGGCACCCCGGAACGGGGTGCTTAGGAGATACGCAATGGAGGGCCGGGACCTGGTTACAGACGGTTACAGGCGGGTTACAGGGCCTGGCCCGGGTCGCAGTACCGTGGCCTGGCCGGGTCCGCTGTACTGCCTGTGCGGCTGCCAACCTGCCAAGGAGGATAGGAAGTACTGTAAGCCCGCTTGTTTCATGATATGACTTGCAGGCCACGTATGTGGCTGGTCAGTTTCTCGGTCAGGACGCTTAGGCGTCTCACACACATTCCCGAAGCGACTTCACACCATAGCCATTTCCTGCTGCTGATCCTGTTTCTGGCACTAATGCCGCTCATCGCCCCTTTCTTGCCGCAACCGCCATCAACCACCGCCACTACCGCTGCCCTGTTACCCCTGCCAGCCACCTCAGCAGCTGCCATCCGCCGCTGCTGTGATCCCTCTGCCCCTGACGTCACCACCGCCATCCTACGCCTGCCCACCGGCGCCGGTGGGGCCGTACGGCCCCACCCCACATCCCCCACGCGTTTTACGCGTACCCACATCCCCCTGGACCGCATCACCATCGTTTCAGCCGCACACTACGCCGCACGAGCCGCACGCGACAAGCAGTGACACACGCCCGACGTCATGCACCCCCCGTCCAACAAAATCCATACGCCGGGGACTCTGCAGTTGGTGCGCACAGGTGCGCATATACACGGTACCGTACCGTCGGCGGCTCCAAACCTCGCACCCATTCCCAACATGATGGTTAAAAGCCACAGGGCACGCCGTCCTGACTGCACCACTTGGCTTCACCGCCCTACCCCCACCCTCTCCACAGCAGCTACCGCCCCCACCCCTGCTGCTACTGCTGCCGCCTGTCCGCCGCAAACTCATCTGAGCCCACCCCCAACCTCACCACGGTCACCGCCCCCGACCCCGCCCCTGCTGCTCCTGCCGCCTGTCCGCCGCCTCCTCCTCCTGCTGCTGCTCAAGTCGCTTGGCTCCTCCTCCTCCTCCGCCACCGCCTCCCACCACATGGCATTGCTGGTCTTGGTAAGCAGGGCTGCTTGCTGAGTGCTGGGGCATATGCTGGCGCCTAGCTGCGCTAAACCGCGACTCACATTTTCACTTGACCGGATGGCCGCTCGGGAAGCGATAATTGTCGCCACAATAGCGGTGCAGCATGCCATGGCCATGTACAAGAGGCCTTTCATGTGCGATATATTCGATGAAGTGGCACGGCGCACTGCTAAACGCCAAGCGCGGGAGCGGTGGCTGGGGTACTGGCTTCCGCGGAGCGTGAGTGCTGCGTTTCAGGCGCGTTGACACGGAGTCTTGCAGCAAGGCCGCATGTTCTGGCAGTAAGTTGACGGGATAAGAGAGCCCTGGTTGGAAGGCTAGAGCAAGTCAGAGAGCAAGTCCTAATGCGGTTGTCAGCGTTAGGTAGGTGAGTCTCATAAACCAACACAAAGAGAGACAAATATCATTAAAACAATGCGGTCTATGCGACGGTCCACATGATACTGTGAAGGAGTGGCGCATCGCCCGCCCCGTTCCCCGCTCCGATCCCGGGCCCGCCCCGTTCCCCGCCCTCATGCGGGTCCTAGACGAGCTGAGCGGCAGTTCGGGGTCATGGCTGAATCAAGTTGACTGCATTCAGCTAGACCTTGTAAATTAGGCGTGCGGCACGCAGGCAGCGGGGGGATCCAGGCAGCCACATACCAGTTACCATGCGCAGACCCTGTGCCCGCCGGCCAAGGCACTAGGCCACTAGGGCACTAGCCACACGCCTTTGCCATGAGCAGCATCCGAGCACCAGAGCAGACAGCGTTCCTCCTGGACAATTAATTGGCAAAAAGCGCCCTGTTCCTACGCCAGTTGTTACACCTACTATATCAGCAACAACGGTAATGTGTACGGACTGTAGTAGCGTTTTCTCGACTACTCCAAAGTACACGGTGTACGGCACAGACGACTTCCTGCTTGCGGTAACGGATGCCGTGGGGGCAGGGTCCCGGTCTGCTGCACTGGGCCAGGACACAGCCACGTCCCAACCAGCGGCAAATGCATTCGCCAGGTGGCCTGGGCCCTGACCTGCCCTGACCACGACCCCAAGCGCAAACCCAAGGTCACCAGGAGTTTCCCACACACACATGGCAGAGCTGGAGCGGTGCCTCGCCCTCAACTAGAACCTGCTTGCTAATGTGCTATCGTGACCACGCAATGGCATCGCTACACATGTGGCGGAGCTGGAGCAGTGCCTGGTCGAGCCCGCCCCGTTCCCGTCCTTGGGGCCCCATGCTCACTTCACCGGTGCGTAGCGACCATGCCACTGGAACCCCGCACGCACCGCCCAATGTGCAGCCCGGCCCAGTACTCCGTTCACTCGGTCAGCCCTACCTACCGACCACAGGGCTATGGGCTGCAGCTGCCGCTACGTTCACCGCTACTGCTGCTGCTGCTGCAGCAGCTGCTGCTCGTACTCCTTCATCTGCACCATGGTGCTCCACGTGTAGCGGGCCAGGTTGGCCAGCGCGGGCGTGTAGAAGAAGTAGCACCAGGGCACCCAAGACACGAACACACCACCCAGGTCCGCCTGGTGGGGTGTGTGGGCATGGGGGGAGTGCAGGGTACGGCACACGTGGGTGAGCATTGGGTACGCAGGGAGCCAGGTAGGGGCCAGAGAGTGAGGCGCGACACTCTCGCTCAGGGGCATATGACCGTACAATGATGTGCGGTCACTGGGACTTGCAACACCTGACGCTGCAGCTTTGCACCAACCAACAACGACCGAGACACCAACCACATCCAGTGTTACGCTGTGGGCAAAAGCCGGGGGTCCACAACCGGACCGAGACACAGCGATGGCCTCTTGGGCCCCAGGCACGAGCCGGGAGGGCTCGAAACACGCGACAACGCCCAACAGCGCGGGAGTCTACTGCTCGCAAGCGTGTCGATGCCCAGCCTTGTGTGGGCCGCTCGCGAATGGATCCTCACCCTGGGGTAGTGCCACAGGGGCACGATGGCGTTGAGGAGCACCTCGGCGGCAGGGGCGCCCAACGCACACAACAGCGCCAGGCCCACGCCCTGGGGGGGTACGCGTACAACGCAAGGAAGCCGTGTAAGGTGTCAGGAAACCACGGAAACGCCCTGGGGGTGTCGTGCAGACGGGGTCAGCGGCATAACGGTTGGCTCCGATGCTACCAAATGCATTAAGGAAGCTCTGGCGATGGCTGCCTGCCTGAAAGCCATAGCCAAGTCGTAAACCGCGTATAGAAAGTGGTGTACGACCGGCATATACCGGTAGCACTGCATGCGGCGGCTTCCCTACACGCCCACGTACGCCCACCTGCTTTGTCCCGTCGAAGAGGCGCCAGTTGACCAGGGCGCCCGTCCCAAGCGCTGCGTGGATCTGCCAGGTCGGCACCCCCTGCATCGCACAGCCCCCGCATACAGGCATACACACATACCGTCAAACGCCAACTGGCGGTATACCACGTGCACCGTGCATTGTACCATGTCCTCAGAACCTCCTGCTTCACCGTCTGGTTCGACGTCAGAAACAGCACATCCACGAGGCTAGGGCGGGCCTTCGGGCCCGGAGCGTAACTGATTGTGCTGTATATTACCGCAAAGCGGCCCCTCTGGGCAATGTACGGTAAGCCCCAGCTTCAAAGCGCATGTTCATGGGGCTCCAACGCCCAAGCTTTCGTACACAGTACGATGGTGGTTGGCACTGTGAGCTAGAAGTGGGAGGATAATGGGTGCTCGCCTGGTCGTGCAGGGGGGCGGACAGGTACAGCAGTACAGCAGGTGCAGTACGGTGGCGGTTAGTTGTGAAACTGGAAGCGGGAAAAAGTGGGTGTTCACCTGGTCGTGCAGGGTGGCGGACAGGTACAGCAGGGCGGCCAGCACACCAAAGCTGAGCGCCACGAAGCCTACGTTGCCAGCACGGGCGCGGGCAGCGTCCGTCTCCGGGGAGGGGTTGAGGTTGTCTGCGGTGGGCCAGCCAGCAGGGGTAGGGCACCGGGTCAGAGCTCCCCTGCTATCCGGTGCACGTCACGCGTTGCCTCGCTCCAGATTTGATGGACATGGGTTAAACCCGTCTAAGACAAAGCCGTGCTGTTGTCCGTATGCCAAACGGACATGATCCACCAACATGCAGGACACCATGCGCTGATGACCCAGAGGTGTGTGCATTCGTTGTAAAATAGCGCACGCTCAGCCGATCATGCCAGAGCGCCACCATTTGGGGTTGCTCCGGGCGTACAACAATAAAAGCCGGTGGCTGAAGGCTGACGCCCTTCAGTGCATCCTGGGTTAGCCTCCTTACGTTCACCACTTCTTACCCATCAGCGGGAACAGTGACCCAAGCACTAGGTAGAACGCCGCCAGCAGCACCGGCACCAGGGCCGAGGTGCGCAGGGGCCCCAGGACCACGGGGAACATGTCGTACACCTGCGCCGGGAGCGTGTACGGCAGCAGTGTGCGTACGGCAAGGGCTTGTACCAATATACAGCGGCCCGATGCATGTGTTTGCGTGCTTTGTCACACCGTATGCGTTGCGCGTGTGCGCTGCGGGCCTCCTATTGACGGGCACGGAGGCCAAGGCTGCGTGGGTTAAGCCGTGTGCCGTACACCAGCACACCGGAAATCAATTCTCATGTTATTGGTGACCTTTGATGTGAACAGCGGCGTAGGATACGCCCAGAGAGGAAGCGCACACGCGAACTTGTCTCACACTGCACGTGGCCAAAAGGCAGATTGGGAGGGTACGGTTTAGGCGCCCCACCTGCAGGCCCACTCTGGAGTGGATACCGTCCAGCAGCGTCCCTGTGATGGCCCCGCTGTTGGCCATGGTGCCCAGGAATCCGGGCCACTCGGGGGAGTTTGCAAACGCGCGCTCAAGCAGCGTCGGCTCCTGCTGTGGGGGCTCTGGTGATCGGGCTGGCGCAGGTGCTGGGGCGGGTGCGGGCGATGGGGCCTGGCCACTGGAGCCTGCAGACCATGCGATGTTGCTGTTAAATTTATGTGATGGGAATGATTTGTGCAACGTGTGCATGGTAAGAGGGCCTCAAAAGCCCGTCTCCGCGGTGACAATCGCTGCGCACCGTCTGGCGAAGGCCCGCTTGCGCGCGCCGCGATGCTGGATCCTCTGTTTCGCATCAGATATGCTGATCGAAATTGGGCTGCGGTGTGCATCGATTGTGGCACTCCTCTTGCCCCTCCCAGGGCTAAGTGCATCCTTCCTGCGCACCCTGTACACGCCATTTGACTTGCCAACGCAGAATGCTGGCAAGCTTGTAAGCTTTTGTATATTTTGAACATGCCAATAGCCATTTGCTGTGTCCAAGGAGCAGTGTCCTATGGGTCAGTCATCTGCCGCATGTCGCGCCACGTGTGCACGCCAACAGGGCAGCGCCGTGGGTGCCCGCTGCCATCACGACGCAGTGCACATCTCGCAAGTCCGAAACTATTTTGAAGTGCATGCACATGTCGCACGACGTTTGCACAGTACCATGCTTGCTGCCATATGCTTACGCCTGCCCTGGCTGCCCTTCCCCTCATGCCCCTGGTCCGCGCCATCAACATCCATGTCCGCAGCAATACCTTGAGCCACTTAACCCAACTAGCCTACAATGTAAGGACACCACATGCATTCGGCATACCTTCTCCAATGCAGCCGATGACAGCCACACAATTTCTGCCACGCAACTCGCATTCATGCTCTCGTGCAGTCTCATGCTGCCACCCTTAACCCTTAACGTGCCGCTCTAACGCAAAAAAACACGAGCAGGCACCTGACGGACGGCCCAGTTCGGAGGACCCCCACTAGCTGGAGCAGCTCACAGCTGCTGCCCATCCTAACGCACCGGCCTCACTCCATGTCCATGCTTCCCCATCCTGCTCATGCCTGCACTTGAGCCCTCCCTGTTGCTTACAATCTGCCACACCCGGCGTAGCCATCCCACTCAGGCGTCTCACTTCCGACGATCCGTACATGCTGCCCGGCAAAGCAAGGCAGCACTGTTGCTGCTAGCAACCTTATAGTACATTACGTTCACATTGTGTCCATCTTCTACACCTCCCTGCCGCTTACCACGACGCCGCATGCCGCACCAGCCCGCCACGGCCCACCGCTCAAGCGCGGCCTAGCTTCCGACAACCCCACCAGCCCACACGGTCCCTGAAATGCCGCACTGTTGCAGCTTCAAGCCGTACAGTGGCCAGTCTACACAAAAGCCGAGCCGTTGTTGAACCATATACAGTGTAGCACATTCACATCATGTGCATCTTGAGCACCTCCTTGTTGGCCTTGCGCACGCGGCATCGAATGGTCTCGGCGCCCAGCCGTTGATGTGCCTGTAACGGTGGAACATAGCAGCGAGAAAAGATCATCATTCTGTACAGGGGAGAAGGGTTTGTCCTTAACAGTCAGGGCGTAAGACACAAATCACAGGTTTACTGGGCCATTTGCGCAGAGTCAGCCAGCTGAGCAGCAGCGGCAGCGGCAGCGCAGAAAGGTTGCCACTTGCCAGCCTGGCAAACAGTACAGCCATTATAAAGGGGTGCTAACACGCTCTGCACACATGCTGCGAGGAAGTGTCACGGCTCCCCGTGCAAGCTCGGCCCACAAATGCTGCGCGGGGTTGCCATGGCCGCATGGCCGTGGGTACGCGATTTTCCTATGCCTGGACACGGCCGTGCGTCAGGGGCGTGACTAAACGTGCGCCAAGGGGAAGCCTCCCCTGCATCCGCCCTTTGGGCCAAGCACACACACGGGGTTATGTTTAGCCTCGGGTGCTACACCCAATCCCACGTGGGTAGATCGCCACGTGGCATAGCGTGGCTTAACACCAGCAGCAGGCCGCCCACAGCTCACCTCGAAGCGGTGGCACCCCGAGAAGCCGTAATACACACCGTCCACCAGCAACACGTCGATCTGCGGTAGGGCATAGCGCAAATAGTATGGCAAGATGTCCCCCATGCCGTCACACGGCAAGACGAGGTGATACGTATGGCAGCTTTCAAGGGGCGCCGGTGCGTGTAGGCAAGTGTGGCGTGGGATGTTGCAATCGCAGCCCACTGAGTCACGTTTGACCCACGAGATGAACGGGGACACCACAAAAGGTCGGCCAGCCCGCTCAATAGGGCGCTGGGCAAGGCGGCTTCAGCGCTGTGCAACCGCCTTGTACCTCGGTGCATGCCCAACGCCCCATGCACGCATCCGTGGGCTGCACAGCAAAGACCCAGGCCGTGGCTTTCTGTGGTACGGCAGCATGTGCGCGTGTGAACTAAAGCTGAGTGCCACGTGCCAGGGACGAGCGCAGGGACACGTTGCCCAGCGTGCTCACAACAGGTTCAGTGACAGCAGCTGCCGAAGACCCTGGGCGACCCACCGGCTCCTGCAACCCGATTTCCTGGATGCTCTTCATCAGGGCCTCCACCTTCTCCTGATCTGGGCACAGGGTGAACGCATACACATGCCAGGTTCAAAGGTGTAGGGTACGTGGCATGCCATGGGTTACACCATACAGCTGAAGCTAGCTGAAGCTAGGTGCCACCACGCACGTGCCATGGGTATGCAGCTGAAGCTAGCTGCCGAATGTGTGCCACGTTGTCACGTGCAACTCCTTCCCACATTGTACCCCCCACGTGCCAGGCTGCACCCTACTGTGGTGTGTTACTTTGCCCAGGTAACTGCAGACAACTGTACCCTTACCGTTACCGCGAGTGCGCCCCAGGGGACGCCGAATTGCACCGATGGGCAGGTCGACGACCTGTCGGTCCTCCTGGTTGGCCTTCGGCTCGCTACTGAACTGCCATTTGTATTTCTGCGCCGCCTCTGCAAAATGTATAAGAGGTGCTTGTGCTGAGCGTTGGTCGCCGGGTGAATTGTGACGCAAGGCAGCAGCAGCAAGCTGCGCCCGCATACCTGCTGTGTTAGGTGCTACTGCTTCATCGATGACGGTATACTTCTGGGGCTCGACAGATGCTCTCACGTGGAGCAGGCGAGCCGCTGGCCTTGCCACAGCCCAGGGTGTCCCGGCCTTAGGTAAGTAAACACGAACACGCAGTGCAATCATGGTGTTATAATATCGAAAGAGACCTGCAGCTGTCTGGCCAAAAAGCCCAACGAGGTGCAGCATCATGGAGCTTGGGCAACTGCCAGCACAGTTGGTTGGCTCCACTCAGCGGCCGCTGACAGACCGCGAATGACCTTATCGCACTTGCTATATCTAAAGGTGAAACCGCGTTGTCCCTTGCCACGCGGACCTTGAGGGCAACTTGTTCCGAGACTACACGCGGCGTTAACCTTGCGGTGTCTTCCAGTCGCCATGCAACTCACCAGCAAGCGTATCGCATGCGCAGGTGGGCAATTGTCTTCGCTGCGGCGGTCGCCGACAGCAGCGCTTGCGGGTTGGGCCCTTGCCCGAAAACAGGCATGCTACTTGAATTTTGCGACTGTAGGCCGTAGCGCTTGCAGCGCCCGTGCTCAAGTTCCAATTCGGGCCTCTGGACTGCTGCGACGCCCCTGCAAGGTGGGTCGTAACGGCAGCTCCCTTGGTGACGAAAGGTCTCGGCGCGGCCGCGCGTGTGACAGCCAGCGTTCCGACAAGCAGACAGTGTGCAACCAAAAAGCTGCAGTATCAACAACAATAAAGATGCTGTGAATATGCATAGTGTCAATGACACTGGACAAACCCCAAGTCTGTGTTCGCACTGACGACTGGCCTCGCGCCGACGCCCCGACGGCCAACTTTCGCGCAGCCGGTCTGCTTCAAGGAGAACCGCCCCGATGCAATTGACGACGCGACCACCACGCGGCCCACCACAAGCCCCACCAGCGTCACATCGGGCCTTGGGGCGGACCCCATGCTCAGCGCGCGCGGTGGGTGCAGCTAAGAAAGCAGCCTGGCTGCAGCCTGGTGCAGCCAGGGCTGCTGCTGGACGCAAACTCACGCGTCTGTACTCAGCACTCTTGTGGTTGTACGGATCAACGTTGCAGTATGTGAATCCCTTGGGCTTGCGTAAATCCGTCTGCCACACGTTTGCAAGCTGCAAACCCGGGAAAACGCTGGTTGCCCCGTGCCTCGTGCCACGTGTCACCTGTCCGCCGCGTCACGCCTGCCACGTGCCGTGGTCGTGCCCCGCAGCCCTCCGGCCCGTGGACCTGGGCCCCGTGGGCACCATGATGTACCCCGTGCTGGTGTACGGCACACTGGCGGCGGCGCTGGCCGCCATGTTCGCCCCCGGGCTGACGGGTGAGCTCACCTCTTACCGTTGGTATAAGGGGGTAGGGATGGCGCGGAGCTGCGCGGAGGCAACGCGGCATAAGGTGGTGTTGTCGTAGTATTGCACGTCATGCATCTCTCATGACAAGCGCAGGCCGACCCATGGGACACTTGCACGGAGTCCATGTGCGCTGGGTGTCGCACGGCACTCACTCGGAGACGTTGACTGTGACTGCTTGCAGTCGCGGGCTGTGCACATGCCTATTGGTAGTCCGGTGCTGCCTGCTGCAAGGGCGACCCTACGAGAGCGGGCCTGCACATGAACAAGTGGGTTTTCATTCGCCCACGCCCTGACGGCTCCTCCTTTCTCCCCTGCGCACTCAGCGCGCTACATCTTCCCCAGCGTCCCCTTCACGGCCACTGCCGGCGTCATGATCTTCAACGCCGGTGCCGCGCTCATCCCTTTCATTGTCAGCAAGCGGGAGATCAAGGTGCGCTTTTTGAACAAGCTCATGACGGGATTTATATTTTCAATCTTATATATAATTTCATACTTATATAATTTTTATAGTCAAGGTTTTATTTTCAGGTGCGCTTCATGAACAACCAGTCCATGACGGAATTATTTGTTGAAAGATATCTTATTTTGGGCTGAGGCCTTGGAGAGGCCACGGCCCACGGATGGCCAATATCAGTCAGCAAGCAGGAGATCGAGGTGCGCACTACAACTCGTGCATTTATGGAGTGGGACTCAGGCCCTGGAGAGAGGCCACGGGTGTCCAATACTCGGCAGCCCTCTGCACGATATCTGCGAGCCAGGGCACGCACACGTGCCCATGCATACCGGGCATGTGCATGACATACGTCGTGCCAGCTTTCCCCGCTCGCAGCATGACGCACCATATCACCCCGCATTTAAACCCCCCTGTTGCCCCCACTGGACCCACTGGGCAATGCGCGTGGCCATCCCTTCACGCGCAGTGTGCTTACCCACTTGGTGCCGTAATGCCGGTACTGCAATACTTGCGGTGCTTACGGTGCACATGGACCTAAAACATGAACGTCATGTGTTGCTTGGTGCTCCTTTCCCCTCTTTCAGCGCGCCGCCGACAGCGGCATCCTGGCCGCGCCCGCCTTCAAGCAGCTGGTGTCGGCCTGCCTGCTGCAAGGCGTGCTGGCGCTGGTGGTGCTGGCGCAGGTGGGCGTGGGTTAGCGCTATTGTGTATTAGCGGTGGTGTGCAGGAGAGGTTGTGTGGGAATGTCTGCCACCTAAGCTGCACGGCATGCTGGCGCTGGTGGCGCTGGCGCAGGTGGGCGTGGGTTAGCGCTGGTGTGTGTGTGGCCGGCAAGGCCTTGTTGCTCGCACGCGTCCGACTTCGGCTCTCGTGATGCTCCAGGAACAAAACCAAAAATGGCACCGACCCAACGCGTGAGCGACAAACACACCCTGCTGAAGGCCGTGGTCGGACACGTGCGCGACTGGAGCACACGGGGTTAGCCCTCCCACACAAGAACTGCAATGCAGCACACGCTCCGCACACAAGCAAGTCCGCACGCACACTGTGTTGCTGCACGACCGGGCCATCCACCCGTTCCGAGTCACAACCCAGCAGAGCGATGCAGGCCCCTATCATGCAATCAGGCACCCTGACATGTCGAAGAGTATGGTACTGCATAAGACCCTGGTCCTCCCCTCTCCCCTGTCCCCAGGCCGTCAGCCTGCGCCACCCCGCCCTGGCCACCACGGTTGGGGGCGTCACAGGACTGGCCACCATCACCACCGCATACACCCTCATGAAGGTACGGCCCTAGGCGTGATGCTTCTCGCCGTCTGTCCTGCCGGTCGCGTCTGCAGCTGCACCACGTGCCCACCTCTGCGCTTGCCCAAACACCCTCTCCCCCTCTCCAGATGAATGAGAACGGGGCAAGCGCTGCCCTCCGCCGTGAAGCTGCCAACAACGCAACATTGTTAATTCATCCTTTACGACGTATGTGTTTTGTGGACTCTTAAGGCGCATACATGCGTTCTTCCCCACCCACGTGCTGCTGCTGCAGATCCGCGAGAGCGGGCAGCTGCTGCCTCCGCCCATATGTGTTTTGCGAACTCGAGGTGCATACATGCGTTCTTTGCCACCCACCTTCCCCTCCAGATCCGCGAGAGCGGCCAGCTGCTGCCCTCGGCCCGCGGCCTCCTGGACGGCCTGCTGTCCCTCGTCACGCCCTCCAACGCCACAGCCTTCGTCTACTCCCTCATCACTACCGTGCTGTTCGGTGGGTCGTGGGTTAACACAGTGCAGTTCGGTGCAGTTCGGTGCGTGCCATGCGGGCCATGAAAGTCAAGGTCTTGTGCGTACGTCCGATAGCGAACACGTGCGCAGATGCCCCGGCGCGCTGGTTACATGCTCGGCGTGGCCATCGCTCTCGACACTGTCTGGCCACTTTACCGTGCTGCAATCCTCGGCGCTCCACCCATACCACTACTTAACACTGGCACAACCCTCCGGCCCAACCCCCACTCCTGAGCGCATCGGCGTCGTGCTGTCCGCCTTCACCTTGTTCTTTACGCCTAGTGTGAGGCGTTGACGAAGCGAAGTCAGGACGATGGCATCTATGTCATGTGCCACTCCAATACTATTGCCGCATACCTTCTATCCGAACTTATGTTTCCTTCCCGCTCCAGGCATGGGCGCCCTGCTGTTCACCACCGACCCCAGCAGCCCCTCCATCCTGTTCAAGGCGCCCATGGTGAGGAGGGGACGAACGCAGGTGTCTGGGGCTGGGGCACCGGAGGGGTCCGCTGCCGGCTGATCCTGTTCAAGGCGCCCATGGTGAGAGCCTTGGCAACGGCGCCCGGGGTGGGGGTGGCGGTGGTGGCGGTGGTGGTGGTCGGGAAGGGGCGGAACATAGCGGCCAACTGATATCCGCTCGCTGTGGAACATGTTGGTGTCGCAATTCAGGTGTGTGGGGCTGAGGCACTGAAGGGGTCAGCTGCCGGTATTGTCACGTCATGACGTCTAAAAGTCCCTCACACGAGCTGCCATGGACGCGGGGCCGTATCATCAGTACACACTGTACGCTGCACTGCTGCTTGCCCGCGCCACTTGCAGCCCCTACAACCCGCCCCACCGGTCCAGGACTCGTCATGATGGCCTTTGATGTCCCTGTTGCACCTTGCACTGACCCCAGGATCCCATGATGGTCTTCCTGTCCCGCGTTATGGGCGCTGCCACCATGGGCACTGCACTCATGACGGCGGCCGTCAAGGACGCCGCGGACCAGGGCAGGCAGGGTGAGCGCGGTTGGCGGCTGGGTGTTCATAGAAGTACGGTAGTTCACAGTTGCTGTGTTAGTTGCTGGGGCGTTGGCTGATGGCTGGCACAGCTTGCTGTATGGCTACCCAGTCGTGACCCGTACCTGCCCGCGCGGTGCAGCAGCTGAGTCTGGTGCTGCCTGTCATCGGTCATCGGACAAATAACCACCCGCTCGAATTTCGCGCACCGCGCAGCGCGCGCATGAAGGGCACGTGTCGCACGCAGCGTGGGCCACCAAGGGCATTAAGGGCACGAGATTGAGCGTTGGTAACCCACGCTCTTGCCCGCGGCCCCTGCCGCCCCATGCATGCCCCAATGTACCAGCACGTCCCTGCCGCCCCAACGCCCGTTTCTCTGGCCCCATGCAGGCTCCCCGCTGTTCCGCCCTATCCACACGTCATCATACCGTACCGTGCTGCTTGGCCGTGCCGCCCCAACACCCATCCCGTGCTGGAACCCGCCTGCAGGCTCTCCCCTGTTCCGCTCCCTCAACCTGGGGGTGGCGCTGTACACGGGACTAACCGCAGCAGCCAAGATCTACGCCCTGGCGGTGAGGGTGGGGTGGGGGAAAGCGGAATAAAAATGACATAGCGAAATGATTAGCGAAAATTGCGAGAATAATAATAAAAATACATATTAAGCGAACATAATGGGACGATACCCTCCGCCCTGGCGGCGAGGGTGGATGGGGGGAGACGGTGAATTGGGTTTGGTGGCAACGGGGCTGGGGCACAGGAAGGCAGCGGGCTGGGGCACAGGTAGGGGGTGACTGGGGTTAAGGCAGTCAGGAGATGGCTCGGTGCCGCGGCCAAGACGTTCGCCCTGGGGGTGCAAGTGTGCATTGCTCAAATGAAGTGGGTCGGTGCACGCATCAAGCACGCATTACGGAACTATGCCCTTGCAACGAGGGCAGGGCCGGTTGGAACACGGATGGGTTGTGGGACGTCACCTTCGGCCGACAGAGGCCGAACCATGACTTTATACTTTTGCAGAAAATCCTTAATCGTTGCAACTCCTTACCTTTGCTGCAGCAGGGTATCACTCGTCTGGTGCCGCTGATGCTCCCCCTCCCCTCCCCTCAACCCCACAGACCGGCCTGGCCATTCCCTCCGCCACCACCTACGCCGCAATCGGCTTCACCGCCTGCACAGCCCTCTTCTGCGCCTACCAGTGGGCCACAGCCACACACACCACCTCCATCTACACCGCACCCACCGGCACCACCACCACCCTGGGCGGCGGTGTGGCCGGGACCACCCCCTTCACCGGGCCCACAACCACCACCACCACCACAGGCTACACGGGCATCAACACCCCCACCGCCACCCGCACGCCTCCTACCACACCCACCACGGGCAGCAACACCGTCCCTCCCTCAAGCTACACTCAGTGAGGAGTCGATATCGTGTTGGTGGATGAAAAGGAGGAGGAGGCACGCAGCGGTACATGGCAAGGTGGTGGGATGCTGGCGGATGGGGGATAGCAGGAGTGGAGGAAATGACGTGTACACGAGATGGCCTCGCGCAATGCATAGAGCTGTGGCAAGGGGCATGTAGCTGTTGCATTGCCGTGGGCATTGCCTGGTGGGGGAGCAATAACAGGAGGAGAGGACAGAGGAGGTGTGGCAGGATGTTGGCATTTGGGTTGGTCAGTACTTTGGGGGCGCAGGGCTGATCTCTGCCGGATGGCGACCGCTCCGGGCATGATGGGTGGCGTAACCTGGAGCAACTGGGGTGCGGAAATGCTGCTGCGTTTGCTATAGCCTACATGGATTACGTGCTGGGAGATTTACAATAATCAACATAGCCTGCCGCATGTGCGGATACCGATGGGCGCTGAGGGCTGTAAGGTTATGCTGAAGCAACAGGCATTCGGCAGCATTGCTGCGGTTGGCTGTATGGTTTACATGCCAGGAGAATTGCAGGGCTTATGTGCGACCTGCGCCGGTTGTCATGTTGGAGACTGTGGGCTGGCATTGGTTGCAGGAGGGGCTGTTGGTGGTTTTGTCTGTTGGTTGTGTGTTGGCAGGTGGGGGGCAGAGGCGCGAAATGGAGAGCCCCCCTCTGCCCCAATTGTAGCATTTTTGTATTCCCAGCAGCCTGCGGGACACTGACTGTCCTGGATTTTTGCGTTGCAGTTCTGCGTTGTTAAGGAGCCCCTCTGCCGCCAACTGTCACCTCAGAACGACCCTGGGTCATGCCCGAAATTGCCAAGGTTAGCACCTCCTTTTCGAGCAAAAGCCAGCGCATTGCATACGTTAT
>VFQN01003821.1_pt1 | contig 20747 bp, 18 predicted proteins | sample 3512371 | NCBI WGS metagenome assembly VFQN01 (sample SAMN10412370, study PRJNA504923) | tailings metagenome | isolation source: Replicate 2 from Balatoc abandoned mine | place: Philippines: Itogon, Benguet | collected 2017-08-28
GCGAATCCAGCCCCAAGTCGATGCGCGGCGGCGGGATGGAGGATGTCATCTTCGCCGGGACCGCATCGCGACCGGCACGCGACTTTGCCGAGGTCGCGCTCCATTGCGACACCGAAGGCGCGCTTGTCGCGGGGCTGTCGGACGGCGAGGATGGCGATGACCTGGAGGTGATCCGCCGCATCGAACGCGGGGCGGGCAGCGCCTATCGCGCCAACGGCCGCGACGTGCGCGCGAAGGACGTCGCATTGATCTTTGCCGACGCCGCGACCGGCGCGCACAGCCCGGCGCTGGTCAGCCAGGGCAAGATCGCCAACGTCATCGCGGCAAAACCCACCGACCGCCGTGCGATGCTCGAGGAAGCCGCCGGGATCGCCGGGCTGCACGTGCGCCGCAAGGACGCCGAGCAGAAATTGCGCGCGACCGAAACCAACCTCGCCCGCCTGTCCGAAATCACCGCCGACATGGAAGTGCGCGCCAATGCGCTGCGGCGGCAGGCGCGCGCGGCGGAGAAATACAAGAAGCTGAGCGACGACATCCGCATTGCCGAGGGGCGGCTGATCTACGCGCGCTGGCGCGACGCCGCCGAGGCCGCCGACCAGGCGCGCCGCGACAGCGATGCCGCCGAAGCGGCGGTCAAGACCGCGCAGACCGAGCTGGAAACCGTGTCCGCCGCGCAGACCGAGGTCGCGACCCGTGTCGCCACCGCGCGGCACGACGCGCAGGCACAGCGCGACGCGCTGGCCGAGGCGACCGCGACGCAGGTCCGGCTGCACGGCGAAGAGCGCGCCGCGCGGCAGCGGCTCGACGATCTCGCGGCGCAGCAGCGGCGGCTCGCCGACGACCGGAACCACGAAGGCGAACTGGCGCGCGAAGCGCATGGCGCGCTGACCGCGCTCGATACCGAGACCAAAGCGTTGGCAACGGAAATGGCAACGCACGATGCCGGCAAGGCAGCGCTCGCCGAGGCCAATCTGGCGGCGCAGGCGCGGCTGCGCGATGCCGAGGTTGCGCTGGCGCAGGCGCGCGCCAAGGCCGCGAGCGAAGCCGCCGACCGGCGCATCGCAGTGTCGGCGCGCGACAGCGCCGCGGCGGCGGTGCGACGGATCGACAGCGACCGCGCCCGCGTCGATGCCGACATTGCCGCGCTCGGCGACAGCGCCGCGCTGGCGGTGCGCCATGCCGAGAGCGTGGAAGCCGCCGAAGCGGCCGAAGCCGCGATCGCCGCCGCTGAAACCGCGCTGCAAACGTCGGAAGCCGACCGCGAAGCGATCGCCGCCGAGCTTGCGGGCGTTGAGGCCGGACTTGCCGAAGCACGTACCGCGCTGGCTGCGCTCGACGGTGAGACTTCAACGCTCGAACGCGCGCTCGCTGCCGGACGCCGCGACGAGGCACGCATCCTCGACCAGCTGCGCGTCGCGCCCGGCTACGAAGCCGCGCTCGCCGCGGCGCTGGGGGACGATCTTGACGCCGGGACCGATAGCGAGGCCGCGCGCAGCTGGGGCGGCGCCGAACCCGGGAAGGATGACCCTGCCCTGCCCGCCGGCACCCGGCCGCTCGCCGAATTTGTGACGGCACCCGCCGCGCTGGCGCGCCGCCTGGCGCAGGTCGCAGTGGTCGATGCCGACAACGGCCAGCCGCTCAAAGTGGGCCAACGACTGGTCACCACCGACGGCGTGATGCGCCGCTGGGACGGCTTTGTCGCGCGCGGCGACGGCGCCACCGCGACCGAGCGGCTGCAACGGCAGAATCGCCTCGACGCGCTGGCGGCGCAGCGCCCGCAGGTCGAGCGGGGGGTGCAGGAACTCCGCGACCGCCGCGATGCCGCCGCTGCTAAGGCCGCCGAACTGACCGACGCCGCGGTCGCCGCGCGCAAGGCGCTGGCGCAGGCGGACGAGACCCGCCGCACCGCGCTGCGCGCCGCCGATCAGGCACAAGCCGCGCTCGACCGCCACCGCGACGCTGCGTCGCTGTTCGACCGGCGGCTCGGCGAGATTGCCGCCGCGGCAGAAGAAGCCGCCGACGCGCTGGCGACACAGGAAGCCGCGCTCGCGGCGCTCCCCGACGACAGCATCGCGCGCGCCGCGCTCGACGCCGAGGAGCAGAACGCGGAGCGCGCGCGAAGCGACGCCAACAGTGCCCGCGAAGCCCTCGCCGCGCATGAACGCCGCCTTGCGACATTGAGCGAGCGGCAGGCGGTCGTCAGCGCCGAGATCAAGAGCTGGAAAGCGCGCGCGGGCGAAGCCGCGCGGCGCGTCACCGAAATGGACAAGCGCGCCGACGCACTGGCCGCCGAAGCCGCGAAGCTGGCCGATGCGCCCGAGAAGCTGGCCGAGCAGCGCGCCGGGGCGGAAGAACAACAGGCGACGCTGCGCGACCAGGTTGCCGCCGCCGAAGCGCAGGAACGCGCGGCCGAAGCGGCGCTGCGCGAGGCCGAAACCGCGCTGAACGCGATCCGCGAGCGCGTCGCCGCGGCGCGCGAAACGCGCGCCGGGGCGATCGCCCGCTCCGAAAATGCCGAGCTCCGCCGCATAGAGATGGGCCGTCTGTCGGGCGAACGCTTCGAATGCCCGCCGCCGCTGTTGCCCCAGAAGGCGGGTTTCGAAAGCGAAAGCGTTCGCGACGCGACCGCGGAATCGGCGCAGCACGACCGGCTGATCGCCGACCGCGAGCGGCTCGGCCCGGTCAACCTGGTTGCCGCCGACGAACTGATCGAACTCGACAGCGAACGCGAAAAAAGCGCGGCCGAGATCGAGGAGCTGACGCAGGCGGTCCACCGGCTGCGCGGGTCGATCGGCAATCTAAACCGCGAAGGCCGCGTTCGTCTGCTCGCGGCGTTCGAAACGGTGAACGGGCATTTCCAGCGATTGTTCACGACGCTGTTCGATGGCGGCCAGGCGCATCTCGAACTCGTCGATTCGGACGATCCGCTCGAAGCGGGGCTGGAAATCATGGCGCAGCCGCCGGGCAAACGCCTTGGCACGCTGACCCTGCTGTCGGGCGGCGAGCAGGCGCTCACGGCCGTGGCGCTGATCTTTGGCCTGTTCCTCACCAACCCGGCGCCGATCTGCGTCCTCGACGAAGTCGATGCGCCATTGGACGACGCCAATATCGAACGCTTTTGCGACCTGCTCGACCGCATGACGCGCGAAACCAACACCCGCTATCTGATCGTCACCCACAATGCGGTGACGATGGCGCGCATGCACCGCCTGTTCGGGGTAACGATGGTCGAAAAGGGCGTCAGCCGCCTGGTATCGGTCGACCTCGGCGGCGCGGAGGAACTGCTCGCGGCCGAGTGAGTTAAGGCGCCATCCCGACCACCAGCATCGCCGCGAACACCAGCAGACCGGCAAAGCGATTGCTGCGGAACTTCGCCAGAGCATCCTCGCCATTATCGGGCTCCAGCGTCACCACCTGCCCGGTGAAATGCACGGCCGCGGGAACCAGCGCGACCAGCACCAACGGATCGGGGCGCACCGCCCACAGCGAGCCGCCCCAGCCAGCGAGCGCAAATCCGTAACAAAGCGCAACGCCGCCTTTGACATGGCTCCCCATCGCGCGCGCGCTGGATTTGACGCCGACCAGCATGTCGTCCTCGATGTCTTGCAGGGCGTAGATCGTGTCATATCCGATCACCCACGCGACGCACCCGGCATAGAGCAGCGGCAGCGCGATCCCCTCGTCGCCACCGACCGCAATCCAGGCGACGAGCGCGCCCCAGCTGAACACCAGCCCCAGCCACGCCTGCGGCCACCAGGTGATGCGCTTCATGAACGGATAGCCCGCGACCAGGATCAGGCTGGCGAGCGCGACGATCTGCGCGGGCAAAGGCAGCTGGAGCAGCACGAACAGGCCGACGAGCGACAGCAGCACGGCCCACAGCGCGGCATTGCGCACCGACACCGCGCCGCTCGCGATCGGGCGCGACGCGGTGCGCGCCACCTGCGCGTCAAGGTCGCGGTCGATGATGTCATTATAGACGCAGCCCGCGCCGCGCATCGCGATCGCGCCGAGCAGCAGCCACAGGAACAACGGCCAATCCCTGACCGCACCGCCGCCGAGGGCGACGCCCCACGCGCAGGGCCAGTAGAGCAGCCACCAGCCGATCGGGCGATCGAACCGCGCCAACAGCGCATAAGGGCGCGCAGCGGCGGGTAGCAGCGCCACAAAACCACGCAACTGGCTGTCGGGAGGATGGGTCGTGGTCATCGGCAGCGGCGCATGTAGCAGCCGCTGCCCGCGCGATAAACGGTTATCGGATGCGGCGCGCGATCAGGTGCAGAGCGCGGGCGTCACCGCGGGCGCCGGATTGAACACGCCGGTGCCATTGTCGCCATGGAGGTCGCGCGCCTCGCGGATCAGGAAGGCGGCGGTTTCGCGGATCCGCTTCGTCTGGAACCATTTGCCCCACAACAGGGACTTATAGTCGTAGGTGACCTCGACCAGCATGATCGCGGTACCCGCCGAGGCGGTGGCCCCGACACCCGCAAAACTTGTTCCCGTCGCCCCCGTCCCTTGCGGACCGAAAGCGGAACTGACCGGCAGGTCGCCGTAGCAGCGCTGCCAGTGGATCCATTGCCCCCCGTCGGCATTGCGTTCGATGCTCGACAGAATGACCCGGCCGTTGGCCTTGAAATTCATGCCCTTCGCCTGTTCCTCGACCCCGGCAAACACTTCGTTGATGTCGACTTCGCGCACGCGCGGCTGCGACAGGTTGCTGCCAAAGGCGATTCGCGCCGCGTTGTCGGCGGCGCTGAGGCCGATCTGGTTCACGCGCGTCCCCGACAGCAGCAGGTTGGCATATTCGATGCCGCCAAAGCCGATCATCGCGAGGATGGGGACGCAAAAGGCAACTTCGATCATCGCCACCGCGCTGACGTCGCGTGCCAGACGGCCGAGCATCTTTGATCGCCGCGCAATCCGCGCCTGCGCACGTTTGAGTAGGCTGGTCATGAACAGATCACCTGTTTCGTGGACGTCGCCGCGTTGTACGGCTGGTTGCGCAGCACCGTGGACGCGACGAGCGTACTCTGCTGCGACTGCCCAAGGAATTTCCACACCGGCAACACGCGATTGATCCGCAGCGAGGCGGTGTAGAGCACAACGTCTTCGGCGCCGCCATTGCCTGTCTTGCCGCGATCAGAATCCCAGCTGGCGTTGCCATTAACGTCCTCGAAACACTCACCACTGTCATAGCTGCCGTTGTTGTTGGCGTCGGTGAAGGCTTCGGGATCGCCGACTTCGCCGAAACTGTCATAGGATTTGCGGGCAAAGGTCACTTCACCCTGGGGAAAGACGTTCAAGACCTTGCGGCGCACGTCATTGTCGAGCGCGGTCTGGCTGAGCGCATTGCCCTCCAGCGTCGCGGCGCGTGCCGCAGCGTTGACCACGCCCTGCAGTTCCAGCTTCGCATAATATTGCCATGAAAAATCGAGGATCCCGAACACCACGATCAGGAACAGCGGCGCCGTGAGCGCGAACTCGACGATCACATTGCCCCGCTGGTCGCGGCGCAGATGGCGGAAGAACGTCGCGCGTGTCATTGCGACAGCCGCAGTTTCGAGATTTGCCGGGCGATCGCCTGGAAATTCTCGTTAAGCTGCGCCGCATTATTCGCCTGATAGGCCTTGCCCGGGCTGGCGCAGCCGGCGAGCGAACTGTTCAGCGACACGCCGAAACTGACCACCCAGACGGTGATATTCTTCGCCTTGGCCTTCGAGCACAGTTGCGCGAAGCGGTTGTTGTGGCGGGTCGTCAGATTAGCGTCGCTGGTGCCGCCAACGCGCTTCATCAACCACTCATAGCCCTGGAACGACAGGTTGCCCATGTTCGGCGCCATTTCGCCATCGGTCATGAAAACGATGTGGCGGCTGATCGGGCGGTTGTTCGGTGCCGTCGCATTTTCGTCCGAGAACATGCCGTCGGGCGACAGCAAGCGCACGCCCCACACCATGCCGGCGTCGTGATAGGTGCCGCCGACCGGCTGGAGCGATTGAATATAGCTGTTGAAACTCGACCGGTCGCTGGCGGTCTGCGTCGTCAGCTTCATCGCCGCGACCGGACAGACGCCCCAGCCGTTGGACCAGTAGCGCGAATAATTCTGCCAGCTGCCATTGGTGCTGCTGCTGCTCGACACGCTGCTGCTGTTGACGGTGATCGAGCCCGTCGTCGACGGCGTCCCGCCCGGACTGCTTGCGCGCGGGAAAGCGATTTGCGGGATCAGCACTTTCCATTTGGTATCGTCGTCGCTGGTCGGCGCGGTATCGACATCCATGTCGTGCGCGTCGGACGGCGCCGTTTCGGTGGGGCCGAAAGGCTCGGTACCGCGTTCCATGACGCAGCCGCCCCATGTGTTCGATACGGTCGCACCCGAATCGCCGGTGTCGGTCTGGATCGCGGTGCCGGCTTTGGCCTGGCTGACGTCGAACACGCGGTCCTGATAGGTATATTTATTGTCGAACGACTGGGTCGGCGTTTCCGTCACCGTCGTCGTATAGGTGCGCGTAAAGGTCGCGACGCGGCGTTGCAGGCGGCAGCGGCTGCTCGACCACGTGTAACGATAGTTGTAATAGGTATAGGTCTGGTTGGTGTCATAGGTCGTGATACGATTGCCATTGCCATCGACATATTGCGCCGTCTGGTTCGAATTGGGCGAACCGCTGGGCGTCGGCGTGGTATCTGACGGTGGCTCCAGATCGCCGCACGTCGAACTTGTCTGGCCGTTGACCGTGCTGACGTTCGAAAAACTGCCATAGGTGGTGTTGCCGTCGGTATATTCCTCCGACTGCTCGGTCGTCGCATTGCCCCAAACCACCCTGAACACGGGGGTGCGCGACGGCAGCAGCACGTTGTCCGACAACCAGGCCGGATTTTTGGCGTACAGGATACTGCCGACGTTGGCGGTCGAGCTGTATGGCACGACGCCAAAGCGCAGGCGGCCATCGCCGACGTCTGCGGTGGTCAGCGTATCGAAAAAGTCCATCGTCGCCGATTTGAGCGCGGTGATGCGGTTGACCGAGTCGCCCGAGTTGGTCTGTGCCATCGACCCGGTGACGTCGAGCACCATCATCACGTCGGCGTTCGAAATTTCCAGCTTCGCGGTGCAATTCACCGCGAGGTCGAATTTCTCATAGTCGAAAATCTGCATCAGGACGGTGGGCAGCCGCGCGGAGGCGGTTCCCCTGACGTTCGACGTGCCGTCAGCCTGCGACGCAAAGGTTACGTTGCTGCTGCCGTAGGCGTTGGAGCCATAGTTGAAGTTGAACATCTTGTTCGCTTCGGCCTGCGCCGCCGAAGTATAGGTGCCGCCCGCCATCGCGCGGCGTCCGGCGAGGACGCCCGCGTCGCACGCCTGTTGCAGGCGCAGCTGCGCCATATAAGCGCGGCCGATGTCGATGCCCGATCCGAGCATACCGATGATCGGCAGAATCGCCGCCGCGGTCAGGAACATTGCGTTGCCGCGATTGTCGCGCAACAGGCTGTTGGTGCCCAGCCGCATGCGGCTGAAAACGGTCCCTCGCATGGTCTAACCCCTCTTGGTCCAGACACGCGGCCCACTACAGATGCGTGGCTGGTATCCTCGCACTAGGGCGAAACTGCTTACCAAACTGCTAATTGGCCGGTGACGGATTGGGCGCAAAAAGGCCGGATTTGACCCGGATCGGGACAATATGCGGGGACGGGACAGCATAGGTGCGCAGATTCCTTTGCTCTGCTATCGCACACCTCATGCCCGCAACGCCCGCCTGGCCGCCTGCCAGCACCCCTCGCCTGTTTGTCGATCTGCCGCTGGCGCCCGGCACGGCGCCGATGATCGACGGTCCCGCCGCCCATTATCTGCTGAACGTCATGCGGCTGAAGGTCGGTGCGCCTATCCTGCTGTTCGACAATCGCAGCGGCGAATGGCTGGCCAGCATCACGGAGGCAGGCAAACGCTCGCTCACCGTTTGCATCGAGCGCCAGACGCGCGCGATCGAGACGGTACCCGACCTCTGGCTATGCTTTGCCCCGGTGAAAAAGGCCCGGCTCGACTGGATCATCGAAAAGGCGACCGAGCTTGGCGCCCGGCGGCTGCAGCCGGTGATCACCGAACGCACGATCGTCGAGCGCGTCAAGCGCGAGCGGCTGGAAGCGCAGGTGATCGAAGCGTGCGAGCAATGCGGCCGCACCGCGCTGCCCGAGCTTGGCGAGCCGACCAAATTGACCCAGCTGCTCGCGGACTGGCCCGCCGAGCGTGCCTTGCTGTTCGCCGACGAAGCGGGCGGCGCGCCGTTGTCGACCGTCGCTGCCCCCGCCCCCGCCGCGATCCTGGTCGGTCCCGAGGGCGGCTTTACACCGCGCGAACGTACCCTGCTGCTTGAAAACGCCGCGGTGCGGCGTATCGCGCTCGGTCCGCGCATCCTGCGCGCCGAGACCGCGGCGATTGCGGCCATCAGCCTGTGGATGGCGCAGCATGGCGACTGGACGACGAGCGGCTGAACCGGACATTCTGTTCCGTTCCCGGACAGAATGTGCACCAAGCGCCGGATTTTAACCGCATATTAGCTATGCATGGGCATAGCGGCCCGATGCAACGGCAGGACCAGAGCCGATATTGCTGGCGTGGGGGCCAGCACGCACAGTTTATACGATCCCTTGCGGTACTCGTTGGGCTGGCGCTGTCGCTCGTCGCCAATCCGGCGGCGGCGCAGACCAGCACGACCTACAGCAATACGACAACCGGGACGATCAGCGAGACCGCGACCACCTGTACCAGCCCGATGGTGCGCAATTTCACCGTCGCCGCGAATGCCCAGGTCACCGACGTCAACATCGGGGTCCAGTTCAGCCACAGCTACCGCGGCGATATTCGTGCGACCTTGGTGTCGCCGACCGGCACCGTGGTCAATCTGATCACCAACGTCGGGGCGGGGGCGGACAATCTGAACGTGCTGTTCGACGACAGCGCCGCGACCAGCATCACCACCCACAGCGCGAACGACAACACCGCCGCCGCGCCGCCCTATCAGCGGACCTTCAGCCCCGAAGGCTCGCTCGCGTCGTTCAACGGCCAGGGTTCGGCGGGAACCTGGCAGCTCACCATCTGCGATTCGCTCAACGGCGATACGGGCAATTTCACCCGCGCCGACCTGACGCTGACGACCGTGCCGATGGCGCCTTCGGCCGATTTGTCGCTGACCAAGTCGGTGAGCAACGCCGCTCCGGCTGTGGGCGCCAGCATCAATTATGTGCTCAGCGTTACCAACGCCAGCGGATCCGCGCTGACCGCCACCGGAGTGACGGTACAGGATATGCTGCCAGCAGGCTTCGCCTTCACCGGCGCATCGGGTTTCGGCAGCTACAACAGCAGCACGGGGGTGTGGACGGTCGGCAGCATTCCGCCAGGGACGACGCGGACGCTCACGATAACCGGCACCGTCACCGCGACCGCCGGCGCAACGATCACCAATATCGCCGAAGTCAGCGCCTCGTCGGCGTTCGATTTCGATTCGACCCCGGGCAATGGCGCCGCGGGCGAGGATGATTATGACACGGCCAGCTTCACCGTGGCAGGCACCCGCGTCGCGGGGACACCGCCGACGCTGGTCTGCCCGGTTGGCAGCACGGTTCACGACTGGGACAGCGTCAGCTGGACGGCGGGAACGACCAGCGGCAGCTATGCGCTGGCCGCGATCGGGACGATGAATTTCAACATTTCGATCAGCGGCGGGGTGTTCCTGAACAACGCCACCTATGGCGGCCAGTCGCCGACGCGGCAGAATGTGGTCACCGGCGGCTTTTCCCCTGCGCAATTTTCGATCTTTGAGATCGTCGACATGACCAGTCAGGCGGGCAGCGTGTCGAGTGTCTTCACGCTCCCGACGGCGGTGCCGGGGGTGCAGTTCCGGTTGTTCGACATCGACTATGCCGCCGGACAGTTCGCCGACCGGGTGACCGTCACGGGCAGCTTCAACGGATCGCCGGTAACCCCGGTGCTGACCAACGGCGTCAGCAACTATGTCATCGGCAACAGCGCCTATGGCGACGGCACCTCCGCCGACGCCAGCGCGAACGGCAATGTCGTGGTGACCTTTAGCGCGCCCGTCGACACGATCACCGTCGAATATGGCAACCACAGCCTTGCCCCCGCCAATCCGGGGCAGCAGGCGATCGCGATCCACGACGTCACCTTCTGCCGCCCGACCGCCAACCTGACGATCGCCAAGACCAGCAGCGTCGTCAGCGACCCGACGAATGGCACGACCGATCCCAAGGCGATTCCGGGCGCCGCGATGCGCTATTGCATCCTGGTGACCAACAACGGCAGCGGAACCGCAACGTCGATCAACGTCGCCGACGCGTTGCCCGCGACGACGACCTTTGTCCCCGGTTCACTGCGCAGCGGTACCAGCTGCGCCGGGGCGACGACGATCGAGGACGACAACGCCAGCGGCGGCGATGAAAGCGATCCGTTCGGAGCGTCGATCGCGGGCGCGATCTTGGCCGCTACCGCACCGACCCTGGCGCCCGGCGGCGCCATGGCGCTGACATTCGACGTGACAATCAACTGACCGAATCATCGCGGCGTCAGCTGACGATCGGCCCGCGCACACCCGTGAAACAGCACCGCAAAACGCGCCTGCGCAACAGTCGATTGCATTCTGTACTGAACAGTCTAAATGCGCGATATGAGCACGCGCACCGCTTCGGACAGCAACGATCCCATCGTCGAACATCGCGACGAACTGGCCATCCCGATGATCAAGGGCGAGAAGCCCAAGGACCGCTGGCGGATCGGCACCGAGCATGAAAAATTCGTCTATCGCACCGCCGATCACCGCGCGCCGAGCTATGACGAACCTGGCGGCATCCACGACCTGTTGATGGCGCTCACCCGTTTCGGTTGGGAGCCGGTGATCGAGGGCGGCAAGGTGATCGCATTGGCGGGCAGCGACGGCACCGTCAGCCTCGAGCCCGCAGGCCAATTGGAACTCTCGGGCGCGCCGCTCGAAAACCTGCACCAGACCTGCGCCGAAACCGGCCGCCATCTGAAACAGGTCAAGGAAGTCGGCGCCGAACTCGGGCTCGGTTTCCTCGGGCTTGGCATGTGGCCCGACAAGACCCGCGCCGAACTGCCGATCATGCCCAAGGGCCGCTACAAGATCATGCTCGACCATATGCCGCGCGTCGGCAGCATGGGGCTCGACATGATGCTGCGCACCTGCACGATCCAGACCAATCTCGATTATTCGTCCGAAGCCGACATGGTGCAGAAATTCCGCGTGAGCCTGGCGCTGCAACCGCTCGCGACCGCGCTGTTCGCCAGCTCGCCCTTCACCGAGGGCAAGCCCAACGGCTATATGTCATACCGCAGCCATATCTGGACCGACACCGACCCCGCTCGCACCGGGATGCTGCCCTTCGTGTTCGAGGATGGCTTCGGCTATGAACGCTATGTCGATTACATGCTCGATGTGCCGATGTATTTCGTCTTCCGCGACGGCAAATATATCGACGCGGCGGGGCAGAGCTTCCGCGATTTCCTGAAGGGCGAGCTGCCCGCGCTGCCCGGCGAAAAGCCGCGCCTCAGCGACTGGAACGACCATCTGTCGACCGCCTTTCCCGAGGTGCGCCTGAAAAGCTTCCTCGAAATGCGCGGCGCCGATGGCGGGCCTTGGAACCGCATCTGTGCGCTCCCCGCGCTGTGGGTCGGGCTGCTCTACGACCAGGGCGCGCTCGATGCGGCGTGGGATCTGGTCAAGGGCTGGAGCATCGCGGAGCAGCAGACGCTGCGCGATGCGGTGCCCAGCGAAGGGCTCGACGCCCCGGCCCCCGGCGGCGGCACCGTCGGCGAGCTGGCGCACCGCGTACTCGACATTGCCGCCGCGGGGCTCGCCGCGCGCGGCGAGGTCAATTCGATGGGCGACAATGAAGTCGGCTTCCTCGAACCGCTCCGCCGCATTGCCAAAAGCGGCAAATCCCCGGCGCACGACCTGCTCGACCGCTACGAAGGGCCGTGGCACCGCGACCTGTCAAAAATCTACGACGAGCTCAGCTTTTAGGCGACGGGGCCAACCCGCTCGTCGGGTTCGAGGCGGATCAGGGGGCGTTTTCGCCCGGTCAGCCGCGCGCACAGCCGCGGGACGAGCGCATTGTCCTGCGCCCAATTCCAATAGGCGACATAGGCGGGATCGGCGAGGAGATGCTTTTCCTCGGTCTTGGCGCGCCAATAATAGACCCCGCTCACCAGCCCGAGCAGCACGACGTTGCGCGCGCCTTCGACCCAGCCGCCGGTGGTGGCGAGAAACGGCATCGCGGCGAACCACCAGCTCAGATTTTTCGACACATAGGCGGGGTGCCGGGTGAATTTATAGGGTCCGTGGGTGATGATGCCGCGGTGGGTCAGGTTCGAAAAGCGGATGCCGAACGCCATCGTTGCCCAGCTGTAGATCATGGTGAGCAGCGCCAGCACCGCGGCCCAGACGATCAGCAGCGTCTCCTGCCCCGCCAGCCAATGCCCCCAGTCGGCGCCATGCACCTGATAGTCGAGCGGACCGCCGCTCATCAGGATGAAGGGCGGATAGCAGACCAGCGCCGCGACCCACGCCATGCCATAGGGATTGGCGGTGCGAATATGCGCGTCGAGCGGTTTCAGCGTCAGGATGTAGCCGACCGTCGCGATATGAACGTCGATCAGATACAGGAAATTGAGCATCCAGATGCCGGTCATGTACGGATTGGCCAGCACATCGCTCATCGGCACCGTCACCAGCGCCGAAAAATTGCCCGGCACGATCGACAGCATGAAGGCGGTGAAAAACCCCTTCACCGCCCAGGCGCGCAGGTGATGGCCAATTGCGCGGCGATCGACGGGCTGTCCCGATGCAATCAGCCAGCGGCCGAATTGATAACATCCGTCGCGCGGTTCGATCATCCTTCGGTCGAGCCACAGCATATAGGGCACCGACACCAGCAGCAGCCACGGCGCCACCCGTTCGAGCAAATCCATCGAAAAGGCGTAATTGCCGGTCCAATAATAGCGCATCGTCGCATAGATCAGCGCGATCAGCCCCCATGTCGCCCACAGTCCGGCGAGCTTGGTCAGGCTGATGTCGATCGTCTCGCGCCAGAGGCGACGCTGCGCCCAGTCGATCCCGGTCGATGGGTTGCGGTGCACCTTGTCGACAAAGATCGACCACAACACCATCGGGATGCCGCAGGCGAGCACGCTGGCGACCGCCGAATTGGGACCGCTCATCGGCCCGCGCGTCCCCCAGTCGATGCCGAGCATGGCGGCGATATCGGGCGCATAGCGCGCCAGCACCAGATAGGTGACGAGCCCCGCCAGACCGACAAACCCCACGCCGGCGCTCACCGCCGAGCGGGGACGCGGCGCCGCGGTCGGCGGCAGGGCGTCGGCAGCCGTCAGTAAGCCGGCGGAAGGGAGATTGGCGACGTCGTTCACCGGCTTGGCCCTAGCAAAATTTGGTAAGCAAGCCGTCAATATTATTTGCCGATTCGCAGCGAATTTTCCCGCCAAAATGGCAGTGTTCCCGCCATTTGACACCGTTCACCGCATGCCCGGTTCGACTCGGCGCGAGTCGCCCCGCAAAGATTCGCCGCGCCGCAAACGGCCTGTTAAGGCGCGCATCAATCGGGGCGGAGGGCTCCACAGAACAACAAGATGGGGTCGCCACTTGTCATCGAAATCCACGGGCCTGCGCCACTGGCGCCAGCGCTTCAACGCGCTGTTTCAGGACCATGAAATCTTCGTTCGCACGCATGGTCATGTTCGATTCCTGCGGATCAGCGCCGTCTGGCAAAAGCGCGTCGCGCTGATTGCCGCGGTCGTGCTGATCGCGTGGGCGGGCGCCACGCTCGCGGTACTGGTCAACCAGCTGCTCACCGCCGACGAACGCGCCGCCGTGGCGCAGCAATCGGCGGCGGCTGCCGCGTCCGAAAAGCGCATCGCGCAATATCGCGATCGCGTCGCCGAAACCGCCGCCGATCTCGAGGAGCGGCAGGATCAGCTGGAAGAGTGGCAGAAAACCTATTTCGGGTCCGAACCCGCGGCGATTGCCGAAGGCGTGAACGACACGAAGGGTGGAACGGCCCAGCCGGCCCTGAAAACCAGCGCCATCGACCCCAGCCTGCCTCCCGAAGCGCAGGCGCTCGCGCGCGTCGCAGCGCGTCAGGAGGCGCTCTCCACGCGCCTGCTCGCGGCGGTCAATGAACGCGCCGCCAATGCCGAAACGGCGGTGGCGCAGCTTGGGCTCAATCCCACCGCGATCATTCGCGGCGCGGCCACCGGCCGCGGTGGTCCGTTCATCCCGTACAAGGGCCGGATGGGCAAAGCGAAAGCGCTCGGCCCGTCGTTTGCCGCGCTCGAAGGCGCGCTGTTCCGCATGGAAGTGCTGGAACGCACGCTCGTCGCCGTCCCCTCGGGCAACCCCGCCGACGTGCTGATGATGTCGTCGGGCTTCGGCTATCGCAGCGATCCGTTCACCGGCGGCGCCGCAATGCATTCGGGGCTCGATTTCCGCGGCCCGATCGGCACCCCGATCCTCGCCGCCGCGCCCGGTCGCGTCAGCTTTGTCGGGGTCAAGTCGGGCTATGGCAATGTCGTCGAGATTGATCATGGCCAGGGCATCATGACCCGCTACGCCCACTTGTCGGGCTTTACGTCAAAGGTCGGAGCGCAGGTCGCCGCTGGCCAGCAAATCGCCAAAATGGGCTCGACCGGTCGTTCGACCGGCAGCCACCTGCATTTCGAAGTCCGTTTGAACGGCGTCGCGGTCAATCCGCGCCGCTTCCTGGAGGCCAAAGCCGATGTTCTCGAAGTCAAAGACGACGCAAGGCAGCGAGTCGGTGCCATCGCTGCCCGCGGTGCCCGCTAAGATGGCGACCGGCGCGCGTCACACGACCTTTTCGATCCTGGGATCGGACGTCGTCGTCACCGGAAATGTCTCCGCCAGTGTCGACCTGCACGTCGATGGCAAGATCGACGGCGACCTGAAATGCGCCAATCTGGTGCAGGGCGAAGCGAGCGAGATCAAGGGCGCGGTCGTTGCCGAGACGGCGAAAATTGCGGGTCTGGTCGATGGGTCGATCGAGGCCAAGACGTTGATCGTCCACGCCACCGCGCGGATCACCGGCGACGTGACGTACGAAACGATCACGATCGAAAACGGCGGCAAGGTCGACGGCAAGCTGTCGCACCGCCGCCATGGCGCGGGCGCGGCCAAAGCCCCGCCGCCGCTCGAAGTCGTCGAAAACAAGTCGGCGCTGGGCATCTGATCCGGCGCTGCGCCGCGATGCGATGACCGCGCATCAATTCGACATCGACGCCCATGTCCATTGGGCGTGGGGCCGCGGCGAAGGCCATGGCCGGATTGTCCAGCGCTTCGAGACGCGCGCCGAGCGCACCATCAAGGGCGCGCGCATCGTCCGCAACGGATCGCCCGCCAACCCCGCCTATCTGATCGAAATGATCGACGGGCGCGAGGTGCTGAAGCTGGGCAGCGAACTCAGCGGCGACTGACGTTGCCAATCTCGACGGTCACCGCAATGCGGTCGCCGAACCCGACGCCCTCGGCGCGCTGCACCGCGACCTTGATCGGCAACATATACGTGTCCCCGCGCCGGAACAGCGCGGTGTTAAAGTCGGTGCGCCCGATGCGTACCGTCGCCGGCACCATCCCCCAACCATAGCTGACCTCACGCGCCGCATAGGCCACTTCGCCGACCAGATGCTCGGGGACGGCAACGAACAGATAGGGCGGCGGGCCGCGCCATTCGATGATCGGGGCTTCGAACGCGAGCTTCAATTGCGCGGCGCCTGCCGCCGATAGCTCAGCGCTTCGGCAATGTGGATGCGCCCGACGGCATCGGCGCCCGCGAGATCGGCGATCGTCCGCGCCACCCGCAGGATCCGCGTATAGCCGCGCGCCGACAGCCGCATCGCCTCTGCCGCTTGTGCGAGCAACTTGCGCCCGGCCTCGTCCGGCGTCGCGACCGCCTCCATCAGCTCGCCGTCGATTTCGGCGTTGGTCCGCGCCTGCTGGTCGGCGTAGCGCGCGCTCTGGCGCGCCCGTGCCGCCGCGACACGCGCGCTCACTTCGGCGCTGCCCTCGGCGGGCGGCGGCAGGACAAGGTCGGCGGCGCTGACCGCCTGCACCTCGACATGCAGGTCGATGCGGTCGAGCAGTGGTCCCGAGACCTTCGCCTGATAATCGGCGGCGCAGCGCGGCGCGCGGCTGCACGCGAGCGCGGGATCGCCCAGATGCCCGCAGCGGCACGGGTTCATCGCCGCGACCATCTGCACCCGCGCCGGAAAGGTGACATGCGCATTGGCGCGCGCAACGCTGACCTCGCCCGTCTCGAGCGGCTGGCGCAGGCTGTCGAGGACGGTGCGCTGAAATTCGGGGAGTTCGTCGAGAAACAGGACGCCCAGATGCGCCAGGCTGACCTCGCCCGGGCGTACGCGCAAACCGCCGCCCACCAGCGCGGGCATCGACGCGCTGTGGTGCGGGCTGCGGAACGGTCGCGCGCGGATCAGCCGCCCGCCCTCGAGCCCGCCCGCGACCGACGCGATCATCGACACTTCCAGCGCTTCCGGCATTATGTAGCAAACGCACCAAGCCAAAAGCGGCAAGTGGTGGGGCTGACATGATGCCGAGCGCTAGGAGGCGCTTGGTATGTGTTTACGTGGATTTTGGCGGCAGCGCTGGCGCTAGGTGGCGGCTGGCATACCTTCACAGACTGCGCGGGAAGCGATCCAATCCTCAGGACCGACACCAGCCCCGTCGGCGAAGGTAACTTCGAAGCAGAATGGGGAGACGAACTCCTCAGTTTCCAGCGTGGTGTAGGTGACCTGTCCAATGAGCCACAACGGCTCCGACAAATCTTCACAGCCCAAATGAGGGCTCACGTATGGAGCGTCACTCGCCAACGTGGCCACCGCACTGTGAACATGAGGAAAGGCTTCTGGCCATGTTGCGCACTTGGGATATACCCATTCGATTTTCTCGATCCTGGCGGCGCTTGTTCCCGCATTACGCATTTTCAACACAAAGCCATTTGGAGGGTTAATTTCGGCGTTATACGAAAAGAGGGCGTCTCCTATCCCGATAAGGGCGCGCTCCCTCGCTATGTAAGATCGCAAGGTTCTTCTGGCGTAATCGGCAGCATCGATCGTTTGCCGCCAAGTGCGCCAAATCAGGTAGATGCCAACGCCGCTCAGCGCGACGCCGATAACAGCCACCCCGCCCATTACCGCAGTCCAGAGCGCCATGGTTTTTTGGGCGCTCAGGTCGTACTCGTCGCGCTGGGCTTCGCGTGCGGCGTCTTCTATTGGCTGCGCGCAATGCGAGCGAGCCTGACCGGACAGGTCGGAACATTTGGCCGTGACATCTTTTTGGGCGTTTTCGGAATAGTATCCAGCGTTGCGGCTGGCATCATTCTGAATTTCTCGCTGGGTTAAAATTGCTGGCCAAACGAACAATATAACGAAAAGTCCAGCCGCTAAGAATGCTAGGATTAATCCCCCGCGATCCTCAATGAATTTGCCCCGATTGCCGTCAGACATTGCAGTAGAAACACCGCTGTGAATTTGCCCCGCGACAGCTTGTTCCTGATATTCGGCTCAGAGTCCACAACCCCTATGTCCGCCAGCTTATCGACGAGCTGGGCATAGGAGACGTTCCGGCGCTTCAATTCGGCTTTCAACAGCCCTTTGACGCGCGCTTCCCACTCGGTATCGGCCATTTGTATCTCCTATGATGACAAAATCATCATATGCGATACGTTTGCCATTGACAAGAGTGCATAATTGTCACTATATCCGATGCATAGGCAACGGAAACGATGACAATGGAACGCAAAGGTCAACATTTTCTCCTCTCGGCAAAGGCCCGCACCCTGTCGCTCAAGACGGTGTTCACGATGGGCGAGGATGCCGCATACAAGGTATTCTGCGAAATGCGCTGGCCCGAAACGGACGGCGAAGCCGTCTGCCCGCGTTGCGGCTGTGTCGAAACCTATGACATTGCCACGCGCCGCAAGTTCAAGTGCGTTGCCTGTCATCACCAGTTCAGCGTCACCAGCGGCACGATCTTCGCCAGCCGCAAGCTCTCGTTCGTCGATCTGCTCGCCGCCATTGCGATCTTCGTCAACGGCGCCAAGGGCGTTGCCGCTCTCCAGCTTAGCCGCGATCTGGACGTGCAGTACAAGACCGCGTTCGTCCTGACGCACAAGCTGCGCGAAGCGATGGCCCGCGAACAGATGGGACGCCAGCTTGACGGTATCGTCGAAATCGACGGCGCGTATTTCGGTGGCTATGTGAAGCCGGAAAACCACAAGGACGACCGCAAGGATCGTCGCCTTGCCTTCAACCGTTCAGGCAAGCGCCAGTGCGTCGTTGTGATGCGCGAGCGCGGTGGCAAGTCGCTGCCCTTCGTTGTCGCCAACGAAGGCGACGCCGTTCCCTACGTTCGCGATCACGTTGCCAATCTCGCCGTACTCCACGCCGACGAAGGCACGGGCTGGGATGCACTCCACGCCGGTTGGATGACCGAGCGCGTCAATCACTCGGTCCAGTATTTCGACAAAGGCGTCTGCACCAATCAGGCCGAAAGCTATTTCAGCCGCCTTCGCCGCATGGAAGTCGGTACGCACCACCATATCGCTGGCCCGTACATCGGTGCCTACGCTCGCGAAGCATCGTGGCGCGAGGATAACCGCCGCGTATCGAACGGCGATCAGGCTGCAATGGTGACGGCGGCGGCGATGGCCTCGCGTGTCAGTCGCGACTGGAAAGGATACTGGCAGCGGGCGGCTTAAAATTCTTTAGCAAGGCCAGCCTGTTTCAAGACTTCGTTCGCCGTATGTCGAGATTTTATATTCGCATCGACGGTGATTTTTCGTCCCTCAGGCGTAACCCATACGTCATGGTCGCCTTTGCCGGGGCCAAAGTACTGGCACCCGGCCTTTGAAAGGCGCTTTTTTAATTTAGGAGTGTACCCCACCATGGGGGCAGTTGTTAAGCCAGAGCGAAATCACTGTCAAAGACGGGCTTCCACGAAAGAGCGGGGCGTGGCGCGGATGGCGCGCGCATGCTTTTTGCTGCAGGCTCGCACGGAAGGATACCGTCCAGAATTTCTTGGCAATTAAGTTCTATCATCTGAGGCGCGGCCTCCTGAATACGGGCAAACAGCGCCTCCACGCTTTCGGCTTCAAGTACCAAGCCTGGGATATCGGATTTGGCAATATACCAAACGTCCGCCTCGTCATCATGGGCAAGGTGGACCTGCAAAGAAACGTGCTGCACCATATCTCGCTCGCTCCGACGGCTTCCCCCGCGGACCGTATTCAAAAAAGCCTCAAATTTGTTTAAGATCGTTTTTCTCATATGATCATCGCATTCGCTTGTTCAAGCGTCCCTCCAATGCGCTGATTCGCACTAGTGTTGTACACCGGAAGAATCCGACGCTTCTATAACGTGCGTGATTGCGTATGTATCCCATATGAATGCATGATATTACGGAGCGTCATATTTTGCTGTGGTATTCGGCACGTCTTTTCACGCGATTCATTTTTGCATGACGGAAAACTACCGCGCAATCTCCCACTCCAAATATTGCCCGCCGCGCGTCTCCACGTTGCGTACTAGCCCTTGATCGCGCCTGTCACGAAGGCACGTAGAGACACGCTTGGTCATCAACCCCAACAGCTTTGGCGTACTCGCCAGCCCGCGCTGTACGATCATCTGTGCGGCAATCTCGCGGGACGTAAGCGGCTTGTTCGCGGCGCGCATGATACCGAATACGACGCGGGACATTTCACCGCGCCGTGACCAATCATCAGGCGGGCGCACCATCTTTGGCGCTATCGCCGGAATATCGAGATCGGGCGCCACCAGCTTGATAGCAGCGTCCAGCGTCTCAAGGTCTTTGGCCAGTCTGGCCAACAACGCTTGCGCTGCCTTCATCTCTCCGGCAATCTCGGCACGGCGCTTTACCAGCCCTGTCACCATGTAATCAGTCATACCGTCATGCTGTCCTTTTTGGGGTCATGACGTCGTACTAAAATTACGGTTTTCAGGGCAGTAGGCGCTTGGTGCGTTTGCTACATAATGCCGAGCGCTTCGCCGGGATCGAGGTCGGGCAGGATGCCCGGCAGGCATGCGGCCATCAGCGACTTGCCCGCCCCCGGCGGCCCGACCATCAGCAGATTATGCCCGCCCGCCGCCGCGATTTCGAGCGCGCGCTTGGCGACTTCCTGCCCCTTCACCTGAGCGAGGTCGGCCATGCGCCGCGGCGGTTCGGCTTCGCCCGGGCGCGGCGGCGGGAGCAGCGCATTGCCCTTGAAATGATTGAGCAGCGACAGGAGATCGGGCGCCGCCAGCACCTCGACATTGCCCGCCCACGCCGCCTCTGGTCCCTGCGCGACCGGGCAGATCAGCCCGCGATCCTGGCTGCCCGCGTGGAGCGCGGCGAGCAGCACGCCGGGCGAGGCGGCGACGCGGCCGTCGAGGCCGAGTTCGCCGACCACGACATAGGAGGACAGCGTTTCGGGATCGACGACCCCCATCGCGCCGAGCAGCGCCAGCGCGATCGGCAGGTCGTAATGCGAGCCTTCCTTGGGCAGGTCGGCGGGCGACAGATTCACCGTGATCACCTTGGGCGGCAGCGCAAGGCCGATCGCGGCGATCGCGGCGCGGACGCGCTCGCGGCTTTCGCCGACCGCCTTGTCGGGCAGGCCGACGACGA
>VFQN01003822.1_pt1 | contig 20740 bp, 22 predicted proteins | sample 3512371 | NCBI WGS metagenome assembly VFQN01 (sample SAMN10412370, study PRJNA504923) | tailings metagenome | isolation source: Replicate 2 from Balatoc abandoned mine | place: Philippines: Itogon, Benguet | collected 2017-08-28
ATGGGATCCCGCAAGGCACGCTCTCGCTTAAGCCCTCGCCGATCCACTCCCCTCTCAACAATACAGTTGCTCCGCTCCGCACCTTCGGTGCTTCGGTCGAGACGACGGCTTTTTTACCCGAACCGCGCGTTCCAGTGTTCGGCGATCTGGCGGCGGGTGGCGAACCAGGCGCCGCCTTTCCGTTTCATGTGCGTCACGATGCGGTCGAGGGCGGCGATGCGGCCGGGGCGGCCGATCATGCGCAGGTGCAGGCCGATCGACATCATCTTCGGGAACCGCTCGCCCTCGGCCCACAGCGTATCGAACGCGTCGGTCGTGTAGTCGGCGAAGTCGCGCGCCGAGACGAAGCGATGGAAGCCCTGGTGATAGTGCATGTCGTTGGTGTCGAAGCTGTAGGGCAGCACGAGGTGGCGTTTGCCCTCGACCTCGACATGGAAGGGCAGGTCGTCGGAATAGTCGTCGCTGTCGTAGAGGAAGCCGCCTTCCTCGACGAGCAGGCGGCGCGTGTTGGGCGAGGGCGTCGAGCGGGTGTGCCAGCCGACGGGGCGCGTGCCGGCGATCCCGGTCAGCGCCTTGACGGTGCGGGCGATAATCTCGCGCTCCGTCGCCTCCTCCATGTGGGCATGCTTCTCCCAGCGCCAGCCATGGCAGGAGATCTCGTGGCCGCGCGTGACCGCGTCGTGGATCAGCCAGGGCGAGAGTTCCGCTGCCAGCCCGCAGGTGCTGACCGTAGCCGGAACGCCCAGCCGCTCCAGCGCATCCGCGATGCGCCACCAGGCGGCCTTGGTGCCGTACTCGAAATGCGATTCCATGCACCGGTCGGGGACGCCCACGACTTCGTCGGTGACCTCGTAGACCTTCTCGTTGTGGGCGTCGCCCGCGGACAACGACATTTCCGCGCCTTCCTCGAAGTTGATCACGAAGGAGACGGCGACCCGCGCCCCGCCGGGCCATTTCGGATCGGGCGGCGTGCGGCCGTAGCCCTTGAGGTCGCGCATCGCGGTCACGACTCCTTGTGGCCGATGATATCGGCCAGCGGGCCGGCAAGGCCCTTGGAGTCCTTGGCGGCGGGGCGGCGGTAGGTGCCCTGCGTCGCCTTGCGCGGATTGAGCCGCACCAGGCCCTCGGCCATCGTGACGGCGGCCTGGATGCCGTCGACCAGCGGCACCGGCACCCTGTCGCGGATCGTGTTGGCCATGCCCGCCAAAGGGGCGCCCGCGAGGATAACGACGTCGGCGCCGTCGTTCTTCACCGTCGCGAGCGCGAGGTCGATCAGCACCTGCTCCTTCTCGTGTTGCACGTCGTCGATCGAGCGGAAGCCTTCGTCCGGCGTGCGGATGGCGGCGCAGCGGCCGGACATGCCGTGCCACTCGACGATCTCGGCGAACCAGGGTTCGAGCGCCTTGGCGAAGCTCACGATCGCGAACCGGCGGCCGAGCGTACAGGCGACCAGCATCGCGGCTTCCGCCATGCCGACGACCGGGAAGTCGAACAGCTCGCGCGCGCCGCCGAGGCCGGGATCGCCGAAGGCCGCGACGATGGCGGCATCGAAGGTGCGGCGCCGCTCGGCCAGCATCTCGAGCATCATGGCGCTGCCGATCGCGGCTTCGGCGCGCGTGGCGATGTAGGGCACGCCGCGCGGCGCAGTCATGGGCAGGAGTTCGGTGCCGGGGCTGGCGACCAGCTTACCGGCCGCGACCAGGCGGTCGGTCACGCCGGTCGAGGTGTTGGGGTTGGCGACGAGGATCTTCATTGGGGCTTTCTTTCAGTTCCCGTGATCGTGGCAGAAAAGCAAGGAACGTGCGCAAGGATCGTGCCGGGAGACCGGGTCTAGCGCCCGCGATTTGTGTCCGGCGGAAACGGGCACCTTTGCCGCGGTCGGGCGTTCAGGCTCCATGTCCGACACGCCACATCCTGCGACAGCGGCGGCCGACGTCGAAAAGCTCCGGCGCCATGTCCGCATCCTGGTCGAGCTGGGCCGGCTTGCCGGACAGCGTTGGGCGCCTGAGCGCTTCCTCGACCTGGCGGTCATCCAAGTCGGCCGGGCGGTCGAAATCCATCACGTCAAGGTCGTGCAGTACCGTCCTGCGACGGCCGACCTGCTGATGGTCGCCGGCACGGGTTGGAAAGCGGGGCTGGTCAGGGTGGCGACGTTTCCGTCCGACCTGCGCTCGCCGCCAGGGCGCGCCTACCTTACCGCCGAGCCGGTCTCGATCGTCGACTGCGCAAAGGCGTCGGACTTCGTCCTGTCCGATCTGCTCCGCGAGCATGGCATCGTCTCCCTGGCGAACGTGCCGATCCTGACCGACGGTGCCGCCTGGGGTGTGCTCGAAGTCGACAGCACGACGCCCCGCGACTTCAGCGCCGACACGCTTGCTTTCATGATTGCCGCAGCAGCGATCATCGGTTCCACCCTGGAGCGCGGGAGGACGGTGGGCGGCGAGGCGGCGGCGCTGGCGGAAGCGGCGGCCGAAGCCCAGCGGCGTGAGGTGCTGCTGCGCGAGCTGCAGCACAGGGTGAAGAACAACTTCCAGCTCATCCTCGCCTCCATCAGCCTGCAGAAGCGACGTTTCGCGGCGGGCGAGACCCATCACGCGCTCGACCACATCGCCAACCGCATCAATGCCATCTCCCTCGCCCACGACCAGCTCGCGCCGCGGCAGGATGCGCAGACCGTCGACATGGCCGCCTATCTCCGCGCCCTGTGCGCGTCGATCGAGCAGCAGGTGGAGAATGTCGCGATCGAGATCGAGGCCGATGAAATGGCGCTCTCGATCGACCGGGCGGTGCCGCTGGGGCTCATCCTCAACGAAGCGGCGACCAACAGCGTCAAGCATGCCTTCGGCGGAAAGGCCGGCCGGATCCACGTGCGTCTCCAGGCCGGAGTCGGCTACGGCGAAGGCCGCCTGGTGGTCGCCGACGACGGCAACGGGTTCGAGAAGCGCGAGTCGAGCGGCTCGGGCCTGAAGCTGATCGAATCGCTGGCGCGGCAGATCGGCGGCCAGGTGTCGCTCGGAAGCTCCAAGAAGGGTACGTCGATATCGGTCACCTTCCCGATCATCGGCTGATTCGGGCGCGAAGGCTGCGCCGTGTTCATCCGCCGAACACGAGGGCCCGATGGAGAGAGGTGCCCGCGGTGACGCCGTCGGCGACTGTCCAGCTTACGCTGTGCGGGGCGCGCGCAATGTCTCCGGCGGCATAGAGGCCGGCGACGCTCGTCATCTTGTCGGCGTCCGTCCGGATGATCGGACCCATCGGCCCGTCGTCGATCGCGACACCGAGCTGCCCGGCGATCGGGCTGGCCAGGCAGCAGTGCGCCGCGACGTAGAGCGCCTCTACGGCACGCACGCGACCGTCCGCGAGCTCGACGCCGGTCAGGGCGCCTGCCTCGCCGACCAGGCGCCCCAACCGGCCGCGTTCGACCGTGACGCGGTGTCGGGCGAGCCTGTCGGCCGCGTCGGATTCCAGGTCCCCGCCGTTCAGGAACAATGTGGTCGGTCCCCATTCGGCAACCAGGCAGGCCTGGTGCACCGACAGGGGCGTCCGGAACAGCACCCCGAGCGGGCGGTCGCTGAATTCGAAACCGTGGCAATAGGGACAATGCAGCACCGTCCTGCCCCAGCGTTCCCGCAGACCGGGGATGGGCTCCAGCTCGTCGCGCAGCCCGAACGCGAGTATCGCCTTGTGCGCCGCGATCTCCTCGCCGCTTGCGAGCGAGACGGCGAAGCCGTCGCCGCGGACACTCGCATCCGAGGCCTCGCCTTCTATGAAGGTGACGCCGGGATAGGCGGCGAGTTGCGCCCGCGCCCGGGAGAGGATCGATGCAGGCTCGCTGCCATCAGACCCCAGGAAGCCATGCGAGGCGGGGGCGAAGCGGTTGCGCGGCTGGCCCGCATCGATGACGCACACGCGGCGGCGGGCGCGCGCGAGGTAGGTGGCGGCGGCGAGGCCGGCGAAGGCGCCTCCGACGATGACGGCATCATGCTGCATGGTTCTTCTCCAGGTCGGTCGACCCGCCGCGTCGGGCGAGGCGCTTGTGGAAGTCGGCGCTCAGCGCGGCGAGGGTGAGGGCGCCGAAGCGGCGGAGCAGCAGCGCTTCGGCTTCGTCGAAGGCGTCGCCGAGGGCGGCGTTCACCGCCTGCTCGACGAGACAGCCCGGCGCCTCGGTGCGGTTGCCCATGGCCAGCAGCTCGGGACGGCCGAGCGCTTCGTAGACGTCGAGCAGGGTCACGGCGCGGAGATCGCACGCGATCGTCCAGCCGCCACCATGACCCTTCTCCGATCGAACGAAGCCGCGCTCGCGCAGCCCCGCCATGAGGCGGCGAATCACCACCGGGTTGGTGCCCATGGCGCGGGCCAGCATCTCCGAGGTCGTCGGACCCTGATGCTCCGCCATGTGCAGCAGAACGTGCAGAACGCCCGAAAGTCGACTGTCTCTTCTCATGTAACTTTATATGTTTCTTTCGAGCTTCGTTTTCAAGCCCTGCGAGGCAAGCAGCGACCCCAGGTTGCTCTGCCATGGGTGCCGAACCGGATCGCTGGACATGCGTCACTGCGTTCAAGGAGCCGATGCGAGAGCTCAAGTCGTTCGAAGAAACGGTCCGCCAGACGTGGCAAAATAATGGCATGCACGCAGGGGTCGTGATCGTGCGATGTGTTCGCCATCACGCGTGGGTTCACACCGATTGACTCGCTGGTGCGGGGCGTGTCTCATCAAAAAAAAGAGAGCAACAGTGGAGGACAACGTGACCAACAAAGACGGCAAGGTCTTTCGTCGAAACCTGCTTGCGGGCTCGGCTGTGGCGCTTGCGGCGCCAGCGATCGCCGGCCCGGCATTCGCGCAGGACAAGGTGACGTGGAAGGTGCAATCTCACTGGCCGAAGGCGTCGGGCTCCTTCAACGACAGTCTCGTGGCGCTCGCCAAGGAGCTCGACACACGCACAGGCGGGCGCTTCAAGCTCGAGACGTTCGGCGCCGGCGAGATCGCCAAGGATCGCGAGATCTACAACATCGTCCGCCGCGGCGTCGTGCCGATGGGCACGATCTCGCCAGCCTATATCCTGGGCGAAGCGCAGGCGATGGGCCTGCTCTACGGCGTGCCGGGCACGCTGCGCGAGACCTGGGAGATGTTGCAGCTGACGAAGAATCTCGGCATCGAGAAGCTGGTCAACGACGAACTGGTGCCCAAGGGCGTGCTGATCAAGGCCGAGAAGGCCTATCCCACCGAGGTGGTGCTCCGCCGCAAGATCGCTTCCGCAGCCGACCTCGGCTCGCTCAAGGTCCGCTCGACCGGCACGATGCTGGAGTATCTCGCGGCCGCGGGCGCGTCGCCGCAGCAGATCGCCGGCCCCGAAATCTACCAGGCCATCTCGACCGGCGTCGTCGACGGCGCCCACTGGGGCGCGGCGATCGGTGCCCTGTCGATGAAGTTCTGGGAGGTCGCGCGCTTCCACATGAAGCCGGCGCTGGGTATCACCAACGACACCTGGATCGTGAACAAGGCGGCGCTGGACAAGCTGCCGGCCGACCTGAAGCTCCAGTTCCTCTCGCTGCTCGAGGAGCGCTATTTCCTGCGCTCGGTCGAATACCTGCAGCAGGAGGCGATTGCCCTGAACACCGGCAAGTCGAAGATGAACGTCGAGGTCGTGCGCTGGCCCGACGACGTGCTGAAGAAATTCGCCGAGGCCTCGACCGGCATCCTGAAGAAGGAAGAGGCGAAGGGCGAGATTTCGGCCAAGGGCACCAAGGCGCTCCTCAAGCTGATGACCGACCTCGGTTACGTCTGAGCCTCGAATCTGCTCTCGCGGCGGCGCCCGGGCGGGTGCCGCCGTTACGCCGTTGAACCGACAGGTGTCAGGATGCTCAAGATCGCCGGCGCGATCACCCGCCTCAATGTCTGGGTCGCCAGTATTGCCGCCTGGCTGATCGTTCCGATGTTCTGCCTGCTGATGGCGGACGTGATCATGCGTTATGTGGTCGGCAGCGCCGAGATCTGGACCGCGGAGTTCGCGCAGCTCATCTTCGGCGTCTACGCCGTCATATGCGGCGGCTACCTGCTGGTCGAGCGCGCGCACGTCAACGTCGACATCATCTACGGCCGGTTCAGCCGCGTCGCGAAGGCCAAGGTCGACCTCGCCACCTCGTTCCTGTTCTTCCTGTTCCTCGGGGTGCTGATCTGGCAGAGCGCCGACATGGCCTGGGAATCGGCGGAGAAGCTCGAACGGTCGAGCAGCATCTGGAATCCGCACATCTGGCCGGTCAAGCTCGCGATCCCGATCGCCGGGATCCTGCTGCTGCTGCAGGGGCTCGTGCGCATCGCCTCCGACATCCGCACGGTCATGGGGCTCGAGAACGATCCCGCGATCTTCGGCAAGCAAGCCACCGACGAACCCTCTCACTGATCGGAACGAGCCCCGTGTCTGTCGAACTCGTCACCCTGCTGTTCTTCGGGTCGCTGCTGCTGTTCCTGTTCATCGGAACGCCGCTGGTCTTCACCCTCGGCGGCATCTCCTGCATCTTCCTCTATTTCACGATGGGGTCGGTGGGCTTCTACATCGTGGCGTCCAAGTTCTGGGACTCCATGATGAGCTTCACGCTGATCGCAATTCCCATGTACGTGTACATGGCGATGCTGCTGGAGAAATCCGGCGTGGCGCAGGATCTCTACCGCATGATGCACGTGTGGTTCGGCGCGATGCGCGGCGGCCTGGCGATCGGTACGGTGGCGATCTGCGCCATCTTCGCGGCGATGAGCGGCATCAGCGGCGCCGCCGTGGTGACCATGGGAACGATCGCCCTGCCGCGCATGCTGGAGCGCGGCTACGACAAGCGCCTCGCGGTCGGCGCGATCAACTGCGGCGGCGGCTGGGGAATCCTCATTCCGCCGTCGATCCTGATGGTCCTCTACGCGCTGCTGACCGAAGTCTCGGTCGGCCGGCTGTTCGCCTCCGGGATCGGGCCCGGCATCCTGCTGTTCGTGCTGGTGACGATCTACATCGGCGTGCGCGCCTGGCTGCAGCCGTCGCTCGCGCCGGCGCTGCCGGTCGAGGAGCGGGGCGACTGGGCGCTGAAGTTCAGTTCGCTGAAGGCCGTGTTCCTGCCGCTGCTGATCGTGTTCCTGGTGCTCGGCGCGATCTTCGGCGGCTTCGCGACGCCGACCGAGGCGGCGGCGCTGGGCGTGTTCGGCGCGCTGGTCGCCTCGGCGGTCCATCGCAAGCTGTCGATCCCGGTGCTGACGGATGCCGCGATGCAGACGCTGCGGCTGACGGCGCTGATCATGTGGATCCTGTTCGCCGCCCATGCCTTCTCGACCGCCTACACGACGCTCGGGGCCAACGACCTGATGAACCACCTGATGTCGCTCATTCCGGGCGGCCAGTGGGGCGCGCTGGCCTTCATGCTGTTCGTGCTGCTGCTGCTCGGCATGGTGCTCGACCCGGTGGGAATCATGCTGATCACGCTGCCGGTCTTCCTGCCGGTGGTGGAAGGATACGGCTGGGATCCGATCTGGTTCGGCGTGATCTTCATCATCATGATGGAGATCGGCTACATGACGCCGCCGTTCGGCTTCAATCTGTTCTATCTGAAGGCCGTGGCGCCGCCCAGCGTGACGATGAGCGACATCTACTGGTCGGTCATCCCCTACGTCCTGGTGACCTTCGTCGGCGTGCTGATCCTCATCGCCTTCCCCGACATCGCGCTGTACTTTCCAAACCTGTTCTTCGGCGTGTCGAAGTAGGAGCCTGCGTACCCGCCCTTCGGGACCGGGGGAGGGAAGTCGATGGGGTTGAAGCGCAAGGTCAGCGTCTTCCTGTTCGCCGTCATGCTGGCGGTGAGCCTGGGGGCGACGGTCGTGGCATCGATTGCCATGTACCGGCTGGTCTCGGAGAAGCAGGACGCCGAAATCCACAGGCTCGAGGCGAGCCTTTCAGACCGTTTTGGAGTCTTCGAGACGCTGCTGCGTTCGCAGCATGCGGAAATCGTCGCCCATATGGAGAAGGTCCTGCCGCAGATCGCGGCGGAGCTCGACCGGACCGGCCGCTCCCCGGCGGAACTTTCCGTGGCCGAGCTGGATGCCCTGACCCGCAAGTACGGCGTGCAGCACATCTATTTCGTCGACCGCTCGCACAGGGTGTTTCAGACCAATCTCGCCAGCGACATGAACCTGACCTTCCCGGAGAGCAGCTTCACGCGCTTCCTCGATACGGTCTACGGCTCCAACAAGGTGATGAGCGACGGCATCGACCTGTCGAGCCTGACCGGCACGCTCCGGACCTACAGCTACTTCGGGCCGGCGGGCAAGGACTACATCATCGAGACCTCGACCGAGCTGCGCGCCAGTCTGGCGCAAGGCAACTTCGGCTGGATGGGCGGATACTTCTTCCAGGACCTGTTCGCCGACGCGCTTCGATCCAATCCGTACCTGAAGGAGGTCGACCTCTATCTCGTCACGCCCGCCGGAGCCTGGTCGCTGCTGCACATCGGACAGAAGCTCGAGCCCGCGCTGGTCGAACGCCTGATGAAGGTGCGTCGCGAGGAGGTCCCGGCCGGCGACGGCCGCTATCTCACCGTCTACAGCGGCGAGGAGACCGCGGCCGGCACGCAGGCCGGCCATCCGGTGTCCTCGAAGTTCGTGATCCGCAAGATCACCTACGACACCGGCCTCGCGCGAGAGGCCGTCCTGCAGGTGCTGCTGAGTTCGATCGTCGTGCTGGCGGTGATGCTGCCGATCGTGTTCTGGATCGCCGCGCGCCTGCTCCAGAGGCAGCTTCTCGATCCCCTCTTCAGCCTCCGCGGCGAGGCGGGCGCCATCGCCGCGGGCGATCTCGACCAGGCCATCGCCAACACCGGGCGCGTCGACGAGATCGGCCAGCTGGCCAGCAGCTTCGCCTCCATGCGCGACGCGGTGCGCCGCACGATCCTCGACCTCAAGCACACCAACGTGTCGATCGAACGTTTCGTGCCCCAGGCCTTCCTGTCGATCGTCGGCAAGCCGTCGGTCGCCGACGTCGAGCTGGGGGACAACAAGCGCCGGACCATGACGGTCCTGTTCTCCGACATTCGCGGTTTCACGACCCTGTCGGAACGAATGAGCCCGGACGAGACGTTCGCGTTCATCAACGCCTATCTCGAGCGCATGGGTCCGGTGATCCGCGACCACCACGGGTTCATCGACAAGTATATCGGCGACGCGATCATGGCCCTGTTCGCCAATGCCGACGACGCGCTGCGGGCCGGGCTCGCCATGCTGGCGGCCCTCGACGGCTTCAACGCGGAACGACGCGCCTCCGGGCGGGAGCCGATCGAGATCGGCATCGGCATCAATACCGGCTCGCTGATGCTGGGCACGATCGGCGAGAAACATCGCATGGACGGGACCGTCATATCCGACGCCGTGAACCTCGCGGCGCGGATCGAGGGCCTGACCAAGGACTATGGCGCGCCGATGCTGATCTCGGAATACACGTACGAGGAACTGGCCAGTCCGGCGGCCTATGTCATCCGGCCGGTCGATGTCGTCGTCGTGAAGGGCAAGACCCGGCCCGTCGCCATCCACGCCGTGAGCCCGCCACCGGATCTGCTAAGCCTTTGAAAAGGCGCGGAAAAATCCGAAAAATAAACGAAACAGACGAAATCGACGAAACATTCGAAGGAAAGGGCGCGCCTCCCGGGCGAGGTAACATGGTACCTTCCTGCGGCGGGCCCCCGGGGCGTGTCGGCAACCGGCGCTCGTGGGAAGGCGTTTCTGCGGCTTCGGGAGGGGCGCAGCGATGGCGCGGAAGCTCAAGGTCTTCACGACCTCGGCGGGGTTCTTCGATCTCGCGGTGTCGGCGCCGTCGATGAAGGCGGCGCTCGAGGCCTGGGGCGCCGGGGCCAACCTGTTCCATCAGGGCTTCGCGCAGCAGACCGACGATCCGGCCGTCGTGAAGGCCGCGATGGCGCGGCCGGGGGTCGTGCTGCGGCGGCCGGTCGGCACCGACCGGCCCTTCGAGGAGGAGGCCGAGGCGTCGGAGGCGCCGTTCGAGGGGAAGGTGGCGCAACGCCGGGCCGCGCGCCCGAAGCGACAGCCGGTCGCGGAAAAGCCGCCCAGCCGCAAGGAAGAGCGCGAGGCCGCGCGCGCCTTCGAAAAGGAGCGCGAGCGGCGGGAACGCCGGGAGCGGCAGGAGGCGGCCGCGCGCCGCAAGGAAGCGGCGCGGCGGGATCGCGCCATCGCGGCCGCCACGGCGGCGCTCGAAAAGGCCGAGGCGCGCCATGAGGCGACCGTCGCAGAGATCGAGCAGGCTCGGGCGGCACTGGACGCGAAGGCCGACCGCGAGGCCAGCCGCTGGCGCAGGGAGAGGGAGACGCTCGAGGAGAGGCTGCGCCAGGCGCGGGTGCCGCGTCACCTGCGGCCGGTCTGACGCGCCCTGGCTGGCCGCCTACCGGCCTTTCAGCCGGGCCACTTCCTCTTCGAGTTCCTTGATGCGCCGGGCGAGGCTGTCGACGGCCGGGGCGATCTCGGCCTCGCTGTAGCGGGGGACGATATGCTGGCGGCAGTTGATGTCCCAGGCCTCGATCGTGAAGGCGATCGCCCGCTGCGGCCGCGCGCGATAGGCCGGGTCGACCAGGCGTTCCATGAGCTCGAGGTCGCCTTCGACGATCCGCGCCCGGCCCCAGAGCTTCAGGCGCTGCTGGCTGGCGAAATGCAGGACGAAGATGTGGGCGCGGTCGTTCTCGCGCAGGTGGCCCAGCGAGATGTATTGCTGGTTGCCGGCGAAGTCGGCGAAGGCCAGCATATGCGTGCCGATGGGCTTCAGGAATCCGGGTGGCCCGCCGCGATGCTGGATGTAGGGGCGGCCGTCGGCGCTGGCCGTCGCGAAGAAGAACGTGTCGATCACGCCGAGGAACTGGCGGAGATCGTCGGTGATCTCCCTGTTCCAGACCCGGCCCTCGAACTGGGCGCGCGATCCGAGACGCGTCTGCTCCGCCTTCACGCCGGCGGAGAACATCACGTCTTCGGGATCGCTCATCCGAGCCGTTCCATCGCTAGCCCAGCTTCTTGCCGAGTTCGCCCGCGATCTCCTGGATGAACTGCCAGGCGACGCGGCCCGAGCGCGATCCGCGCGTGATCGACCATTCGACCGCGCGCTTGCGCAGCTCTTCCCTCGGGATGTCGAGCCCGTAGAACTCGCAATAGCCCTCGATCATGGCGAAGAACGTGTCCTGGTCGGCATTGTGGAAGCCGAGCCACAGGCCGAAGCGATCCGACAGCGAGACCTTCTCCTCGACCGCCTCCGACGGGTTGATGGCGGTCGAGCGCTCGTTCTCGATCATGTCGCGCGGCATCAGGTGGCGCCGGTTGGAGGTGGCGTAGAACACGACGTTCTCCGGTCGGCCCTCGATGCCGCCGTCCAGCACGGCCTTCAGCGACTTGTAGGCCGCGTCCTGGCCGTCGAAGGAAAGGTCGTCGCAGAACACGATGAAGCGCCGGCTCGAATCGCGGATCATGGTCAGCAACGCGGGAAGGGACGGGATGTCCTCGCGATGGATCTCGACCAGGGCGAGAGGACCCGGCGGACCGCCCATCTCGCGGTTCACGTGGGCGTGCACTGCCTTGACGATCGAACTCTTGCCGGCGCCACGCGAGCCCCAGAGCAGTGCGTTGTTGGCGGGCAGGCCCTTGGCGAAGCGCCTCGTGTTCTCGACCAGGGTTTCCTTCTGGCGGTCGATTCCCACCAGCAGGTCGATGTTCACGCGATTGACCTTGGGGACGGCTTCGAGGCGATGCCCGGCGGCATGCCAGACATAGGCCTCCGCTCCGTTGATGTCCGCGCCGGGAGGCGTGGGAGGCGCCAGGCGGTCGAGCGCTGCCGCAATGCGTGAAATAGTGGCTTTAAGGTCTTGATCCATCGTCGCCGGCCGCTGAAAAGGGGGGCGACCATATCTCCCCCCGCTTACATTGCAAAGCGGGGCGGGACCGCTATAGTCCGCGCGCTTTTTCGACGACCGGAAGAATCGGGAGCAGAAGATGTTCATTTCGCAGGCGTGGGCGCAGGGTGCAGGCGGTGGCGGCGGGGATTTCCTCGTCCAGCTCTTCCCGCTGATCCTCATCTTCGTCGTCTTCTACTTCCTGCTGATCCGCCCGCAGCAGGCCAAGGTGCGCGCCCAGCGCGAGATGCTGGCCGGCGTGAAGCGCGGCGATCGCGTCGTCACCGGCGGCGGCATCATCGGCCTGGTGACCAAGGTGATCTCCGACAACGAGGTCCAGGTGGAACTTGCCGATGGCGTGCGGGTTCGCATCATCAAGCAGACCATCACCGACATCCTGACGCGCGGCGAGTCGGTGCGCGGCCCGAAGGAGAGCAGCGAGGAAGACGACAAGCCCATGCTGCCGCCCCCGGCCCCCGCGCCGGAGCGGAAGAGCCTGCTGGGCGGCCTGTTCGGCGGCGGCAAGAAGTAACGGCCGCAGAAGGGCTCAGTCGGCATGCTCAACCTTCCGCGCTGGCAGACCATCGTCATTGCCGCCATCACGCTGCTGTCGGCGCTGTTCGCCCTGCCGAACCTGCTGCCGGGCAGCGTGTTGCAGCACCTGCCGCAATGGTATGCGACCAGCCGGATCAATCTCGGCCTCGACCTGCGCGGCGGCGCCCATTTCCTGCTGGAAGCCGACCTGCGCTCGGTGCTGACCGAGCGTCTGACCAACCTGTCGGACGCGGTGCGCGGCGAACTGCGCAAGCAGCAGGTGCCGTTCCGGGACGTGACGGTCGAAGGGGGCAAGAACCTCGTGGTGACCCTCCGCGACGAGGCGAACCGTTCCAAGGCCCTCGAGGCGATCCGGGCGGTCGATCCGGCGCTGGCGCTGTCGGGCAGCGGAGACACGATCCGGGTGGCCTATTCCGAGCAGGAGCTGGCGAAGCGAAAGAAGGAAGTGATCGACCAGTCGATCGAGATCCTGCGTCGCCGCGTCGACGAGACCGGCACGCTCGAGCCGACCATCACGCGCCAGGGCGACGAGCGCATCCTGCTGCAGGTCCCGGGCATCAAGGACACGAGCGACCTCAAGCGCAAGATCAACCAGACGGCCAAGCTCACCTTCCACCTCGTCAACGAGGATGTGGCTGCGACGGGCCAGAACATCCCGCAGACCCTGCCGCCCACCACCTTCCTGGTGCCGACGCGCGAGGGCATGCAGGAGCTGCGCCGCACCAATCCCAAGGCCTGGGAGGACATCCAGGCGGCCAACCCGCGCCTGTCGCCGGAGCAGATCTGCCGTCGGTACCAGCCGCAGTGCCTGCCTGTGCTGAAGCGCGTGGTCGTCGGTGGCGAGGACCTCGACGATTCGAAGGCCACCTTCGAGCAGCAGCAGGGCGGCCGCCCGATCATCAGCTTCACCTTCAACTCGGCCGGCGGCCGCGCCTTCTGCGCCGCCACCCGCGCCAACATCGGCAAGCGGCTGGCGATCCAGCTCGACGGCGAGATCATCAGCGCCCCGGTCGTGCAGAGCGCGATCTGCGGCGGCAGCGGCATCATCACCGGCAGCTTCACGACCCAGCAGACGCAGGAACAGTCGCTGCTGCTGCGGTCCGGGGCGCTGCCGGCCACGCTCACGATCATCCAGGAAAGCACCGTCGGCGCCGATCTCGGCGCGGACGCGATCCAGGCGGGAACCGTCGCTGCGCTGGTCGGCACGGCGCTGGTCGCGATCTTCATGTTCGTGGCCTACGGACCGGTGTTCGGCGGATTCGCCAACCTGGCCATGCTGGTGAACCTGCTGATGGTGTTCGCCGGCATGTCGATCCTGGGTGCTTCGCTCACCCTGCCGGGCATCGCGGGACTCGTCCTCACGGCCGGCCTGGCGGTCGATGCCAACGTGCTGATCTACGAACGCGTGCGCGAGGAGAAGGCGCTGGGACGATCTCCGTTCAGCGCGCTGGCCACGGGTTACGAGAAGGCGATGTCGGCGATCATCGACGCCAACCTCACGACGCTCATCGCCGGCGTCCTGCTGTTCGGTTTCGGCTCCGGGCCGATCCGCGGCTTCGCGACGACGCTGACGCTCGGCATCATCACCTCGATGTTCAGCTCGACGATCTTCACGCGCATGCTGCTTGCAGTCTGGGTGCGCTGGCGCCGTCCCGCCGAACTCGTGATCTGAGGCGCAGCCATGTGGAAGCCTGTCCGCCTGTTCAATTTCAAGAGGAAGTTCGACTTCCTCGCCCAGCGTCGCGCCGCGCTGATCATCTCGACCCTGATCAACGTCGTGTCGATCGTCGGCGTCTTCACGCTCGGCCTCAACTTCGGGATCGATTTCAAGGGTGGCATCGCCATCCAGGCCAAGGCCAAGGATGGCACGGCCGAACTCGACCAGCTCCGCACGGTCGTGGGGAACCTCGGCGTCGGCGAGGTTTCCCTGCAGGAATTCGGTGATCCCAGCACCGTCCTGATCCGCGTGCAGCGCCAGGAGGGCGACAACCAGTGTGTCGCCGGCGCCCAACGCGTGATGCAGAAGGCCGCGGGGCAGGGGTGGCAGGTGAAGCCGGGCGCCGCCGGGACCGGCGACGTCGAGTTCACGTCCCCGACCGCGCTCGATGCCGCCAGCTGGCGCGATGCCGTGAGCCGTGCAGGGCTGACTTTGCAGGAGCGTCAGCTGCCGCGCGGTGCGACCAACACGGCCAGGATCGACATGTCGGTCGAACAGCGCGCCGAATGGTGCCAGCAGGTGGCGATCAAGCTGGTCGAGGATGCGATCGGCAGCAACTACGAGCTGCGCGGCACCGAGTCGGTCGGGCCCAAGATCGGCGACGAGCTGATGCGCAGCGGCATCTGGGCCGTGATCGCGACCATGGTCGCGATCGCCATCTACGTCTGGGTGCGCTTCGAGTGGCAGTTCGCGGTCGGCGCGCTGATCGCCATGCTGCACGACGTGATCTCGACGATTGGCATCTTCGTGCTGTTCCAGCTCGATTTCAGCCTGACGGCGCTCGCCGCGGTGCTGACGATCGCCGGCTACTCGATCAACGACACGGTCGTCATCTTCGACCGCGTGCGCGAGAACATGCGGCGCTACAAGAAGATGCCGCTGATCGACCTGCTGAACCACAGCGTCAACGAGACCTTGTCGCGCACCCTGATGACCTCGGCGACCGTGTTCGTGGCCGTGGCCGCCCTGGTCCTGTTCGGCGGGCCGGTCCTGCAGAGCTTTTCGGTCGCCATGCTCTGGGGTGTCATCGTCGGCGCCTATTCGTCCGTTTGGGTCGCGTGCGCCGGCCTCGTCTATCTCGGCCTGCGTGCCGATCAGCTTCGGCCGGCCGACGACAAGGCGGACAAGAGCGACGACACGGAGAAGGCCGGGGCGTGAAGCCGCCGCTCCCGGGACCTGCCGACAAGACCCTGCCGACCCCCGATCCGGCACAGGTCCAGTACATCCGCAGCTATGGTCCAGGCCGCTTCACGATCAGCTACCGCGAATGGCGGTCGCCGGTGCTGGTGACGCCCAGCGCCACCCATCCTTGGGCCATCACGCGAGCCGAGGATCTCACTGTCGAAAGTCTGGCCCCGTTGCAGGGGGCGGCGGTGCCGACGGAAATCCTCGTCCTGGGCTGCGGAACGCGCGCGGTGTTCGTTCCACCCGACCTGCGGGCGGCCCTGAAGGCGGCCGGCATGGGGCTCGAGGTGGTCGACACGGGCTCGGCCTGCCGCATCTACAACGTGCTGCTGGCCGAGAGCCGGCGCGTGGCGGCAGCGCTCATTCCGCTGTAGGGAAGGGGCATGCCGCTCGATCTCTATCTGGCCTTCATGGCAGCCTGCGTCCTTCTGATCGCCATTCCGGGCCCCAACGTCGCGCTGATCGTCGCCAACAGCGTCGCGCACGGCGCGCGATATGGGCTCATGACGGTGGCGGGGACGGCGAGCGCCATGGTCTTCCAACTCGCGCTCGTGGTGTTGGGCGCGTCGGCGCTGCTCGGCCTGTTGGCCGGCCTGTTCGACTGGTTGCGCTGGCTGGGCGTCGCCTATCTCTTCTGGCTCGGCCTGCGCACCTGGCATTCGGCCGCGTCCGATCTTTCGGGCATCGCGGCCGAGCCCCGCTCGGCGCGCGCGATCTTCGCACGCGGCTTTCTCGTGTCACTCACCAATCCCAAGACCCTACTCTTCTACGCGGCCTTCCTGCCGCAATTCGTCTCGGCCGAGACAGCGGCGGCGACGCAACAGCTCCTGCTGCTCTCGGGAACGTTCCTGGCGATCGCCGTCCTGCTCGACGGCACCTGGGCGCTGCTGGCCGGCCACTTGCGGTCCCTGCTGCGGTCCCGTGTCGGCCTGCGCAATCGTCTCACCGGCGGTCTGCTGATGGGCGCTGGTCTCGGTCTGGCCCTCGCACGTCGCCCCTGACCTCCAGACGTCGCCTGCTCAGATCGGGGCGTTCTGCTGGGCCACCATGCAATAGAGCATGCCGAACGAGAACATGGTGTTGAAGCGGCTGGCGTGGAGCGCCTTCATCGCCGCGGCGGTCTTCTCCTCGGCCGTGGCCTCGACGAGGCCCAGGACCTTCTGCTGGCTCGGCCAGATGATGAACCAGACGTTGAAGGCCATGATCAACGCCATCCACATGCCGACGCCGATCATGACGAAGCCCGGACGCAGGGTCAGCGCCTCGACGATGTACTTGTTCATCGTGGCCAGCAGCAGGCCGGTCACGACAGTGGCCACGGCGGCATAGCGGAACCACCACAGCACGGTCGGGGTGATGAATTTCGTGATGGCGCTGCGGCTCTCAGCCGGCTGGATCTTTGGCATGGTGGGCACCTGCACGAAGTTCAGGTACCAGAGGAGGCCGACCCACATAATGCCGCAAGTCACGTGCAGCCACCGCATGATGACCGTCGCATAGGCATGGTCGATCTTGACCGACTGGCCGGTCAGGGCGCCAGCGCCCACGACGATCAGGACCAGCAGTACGATGCCTGCGGAAACCGTTCGTCCCAGCGAGGTAAACAAGCCACCCATGTTGAGCTTGGCCCTATATGTTATTGAAAAGAATTATAAATTCCTGATCGTTGTACCCTAGTCCCAACACCTTTCGCATTCAACTGTCGCACCGTCCCGGTTGGAATTCCGATGCCCGATTCGTCGCAATACGCCTACCGCGCTGCCGAGACGTCGCACCGCTACGTGCTCGACGTCGTGCGCGAGGCCGACCGCGAGCGCTTTCTGGGCGCCCTGTTCGCCGCGGACCCGGCGCGCAGCGGGCTTCTGGCCTTGCTCGCCTTCGATCACGAGCTGGCGCGTACCCGCAGCGTCACGCGGGAACCGATGCTGGCGCGCATCCGCCTCGAATGGTGGCGGGAGGCGGTTGCGGAAGCCGCCGGCGACGGCAAGCCGCGCGCGCAACCTGTCGTCGAGGTGCTCACCGAGACGATCCGCCGGCATGGGCTGGCGCTCGAAAGCCTCGTCGAGCTGATCGATGCGCGCGAGGAGGAGATCGAGGGGCCGCTCGACGTCATGCGGGCCGGCCACGCGCTGGCCGACCTCGAACTCGCTGTCCTGGGCGTCGAGGATGCGGCGTCGCGGCAGGCGGCCCACGCGGTCGGCGCGGCCTGGCTGATGGGTGACGGCCCCGAGCGCGACCAGCTCGTGGGCGACGCGCGGGCGCTGCGCCGCAAGGTCGATCCCGCCGCCCTGCCGATTCTGTTGCCCGCCCTTTCGCTCGGCAAGCCGATGGGGCCGTTGCGGCGGCCGCTGGCCTATTGGTGGGCGGCGAGGCGCGGGCGATACTAAGGGGCAACCCGGGAGGAAGCGTGGCACGCGCGAAGGCAAACGGCATCGAGATCGAGTACGAGACGTTCGGCAGCCGGAAGGATCCGGCCCTGCTGCTCATCATGGGCCTGGGCGCCCAGCTGACCCTGTGGCCCGAATCGCTGTGCGAGGGGCTGGCCGGGCAGGGCTTCTTCGTCGTGCGCTACGACAATCGCGATGTCGGCCTCTCGACCGACTTCGACGAGGCCGGCCTGCCCAACCTGATGGACGCCTTCGCCAAGCTGATGAAGGGCGAGACGGTCGATGCGCCGTATCTCCTCTCCGACATGGCCGCCGATGCGATCGGGCTGCTCGACGCGCTGGGCATCGACCGTGCGCACATGGTCGGCGGCTCGATGGGCGGCATGATCGCCCAGGTCATCGCCGCCACCCACCCGGCGCGCACCCGTTCCCTCGTGTCGATCATGTCGACCAGCGGCCGGTACGGCCTGCCGGCCGGCAAGCCCGAGGCGGTCGCGATGCTGTCGGCGCAGCCCGAGGGAACGGAGCGCGAGCAGCTGATCGCCCACGGCATGAAGCTGCGCACGGTCATCAGCGGCCCGGGCTATCCGACGGACCCTGCCGCCATGCGGGCCCTGGTCGAACGCAACATCGACCGGCGCTACTACCCGCCGGGCGCCGCGCGCCAGTACCTCGCGATCATGGCGTCGGGTCCGCGCGTCGAGCTTCTGAAGACGGTGAAGGTGCCCACCCTGGTGCTGCACGGCGAGGACGATCCGCTGCTGCCGGTCGAGTGCGGCCGCGACGTCGCCGCGCTCGTACCCGGCGCCAGGATCGAGACCTTCCCCGGCTGGGGGCACGACGTGCCCGAGCAGATGGTGCCGAAGCTGGTCGAGAGCGTCTCGACGTTCTGCAAGGCTGCCTGAGGAGCCCGCGATGAAGTTCGGCATCTTCTACGAGCATCAGCTGCCCCGGCCTTGGGGCGACAAGAGCGAGTATCAACTGCTGCAGGATTCGCTCACCCAGATCGAACTGGCCGACCGGCTAGGCTACGACTATGCGTGGGAGGTCGAACATCATTTCCTCGAGGAGTATTCCCACTCCTCGGCGCCGGAAGTGTTCCTCGGCGCCGCCAGCCAACGCACCAGGCGCATCCGCCTGGGCCATGGCGTGATCCAGCTCACCACCAACAACCCGCACCGAGTTGCCGAGAAGGTCTCGACGCTCGACCTGCTGTCGGGTGGCCGGGTCGAGCTGGGTATGGGGGAGGCGGCGGGGCCGGCCGAGCTGCATCCCTTCAACATCCGGGTGCGCGACAAGCGCGAGCGTTGGGAGGAGGCCGTTAAGGCCATCGTCCCGATGTTCACGAAGGAAAGCTGGGAGTTTCACGGCCAGTATTACGACTTCCCGGCTCGCAACGTGATCCCCAAGCCGTTCCAGAAGCCGCATCCGCCGCTCTGGGTGGCCTGCTCGAACATCCAGACGATCGGCAAGGCCGGCGAATGGGGCATGGGCGCGCTGGGTTTCACCTTCGTGACGCCGGAAGCGGCGCGCGCCTGGGTCCACAAGTACTACAACAACCTGCTGAACAACTCGAAGAAACTCGCAGACTATCCCAGCAATCCCAACGTGGCGATGGTCTCGGGCTTCATGTGCGCACCGACCGACGAGGAGGCCGAGGCCAAGGCCGCCGGCTGGACCTTCTTCATCTTCGCGCTCTCCTACTACGGTCGCAAAGGCGTCGATGCGCCGGGCACGTCCAATTTGTGGGAGGAGTACCAGGCCTGGCGCGGTGGACCGGAGGAGAAGAAGGCGCTCGAATCCGGCCTGATCGGTTCGCCGGAGACGATCCGCAAGAAGCTGCGCCAGTTCCAGGCCAGCCGGGTCGACCAGGTGATCCTGCTGAACCAGGCGGGAAAGACCAGCCATCAGGATATTTGCGATTCGCTCGATCTCTTCGCCCGCGAAGTGATGCCGGAGTTTCATGCGGCGGAGGCCGAGCATGCGGCGTGGAAGCGGAAGGTGCTGAACCGCGAGATCGTCCTCGAGGATCTCGACGTCGCCAAATACGACATCTTCAGCCACCAGAACGAACACATCGTCCGCCTCACGCCCGAGCAGTTGAAGCAGAAGATGGCCGAGAAGGAAGCCGCCGCGAAGCGCGCGTGACCGCGGATCAATCTATTGCAGGGTTCGAACGGATGAATCGCAAGCAACGTCGTGCCAGTGGACGGTCCTCATCGACGAGCTGGTCATCGGGCGCGGGCATACAGGACATCTTCGCCGAGGCCATCAGGCATCATCAGGCCGGGCGACTTGCCGAAGCCGCGCGGCGTTACCGTCAAGTTCTCGGCATCAACCCGGACTTTCCCGAAGCGCTCAACAATCTCGGCAATATTCTGGCTGGCTCATCGAGGCTGGACGATGCCGTCATGCACTATCGAAAGGCTCTCGAACTGAGGCCAAACTACGCCGACGCTCACAGGAATTTGGGCGGGGCCCTGTTGCAACAGGGCAAGCTCGCCGATGCCGCGGCCAGCTACCGAAATACCCTGAACTTCAGCGCGAACAACGTCGAGGTCTTGCTGAATCTGGGCAACATACTGGGCGAATTGGGAAAGCCGGATGAGGCGATAGACTGCTACCGCAAAGCGCTCATCCTCAGGTCGGACTTTCCGTTGGCATACAACAACCTGGGAGCCACTCTCTTCAGTGTCGGTCGACTTGATGAGGCGATCGCCAGCTATCTCCGTGCGCTCCAGATCGCCCCGAATCTTGTGATGATTCTAAACAATCTCGCCTCGGCTTACCTTGCACAGGGCAATCCTGTGGCCGCCCTGGATGCCACGAATCGATCCCTGCAGATCGAGGAATCAGACGACGCCAAAGCCATTTTTGTTTCCTGCCTCAGTCATGCGCAAGGCGTGTCGGACCAGCAGCTCCGACCGATCCTGGTCCGCGCCCTGGCCGAATGCTGGGGATGGCCGCATGCCCTCGCGCGAGTCTGCAT
>VFQN01003823.1_pt1 | contig 20731 bp, 40 predicted proteins | sample 3512371 | NCBI WGS metagenome assembly VFQN01 (sample SAMN10412370, study PRJNA504923) | tailings metagenome | isolation source: Replicate 2 from Balatoc abandoned mine | place: Philippines: Itogon, Benguet | collected 2017-08-28
CTGCGCAGCCCCGAACCCCGGGGCCTTGTGTGCCCGCTCCCCGCTGGGGACCGCCGCCCCTGCCCCCCTTTGCCCCCCCCGGGTTCCCCCCCCCCCCCCCCCCGCCCCAAAGCCCCTGGCAGACTCGCACCTCCACCATCGTGCCCATCCTGCCAGTGCTGTGCAGCACGTGCCCTTGGGCAGCCTTGCATCCCCTCGTAATCATCATGTGCAGCATTGGCGTCCCCTCATATTACATCATGCATGACCCGGTATCCCACGTGTTTGCGCTGCAGTGTCTTCCCCGGCCCTGAACGGCAAGGCGGTGTACGTCACGGGGTACGGCCGGCAGGATGAGGCGCCGCGGCTGGAGGAGGTGCCCGGGGCCGCGGTGTGCCGACCCGGCATGCGCATACCCCTCAGCCCCCCGTCAGCCGCGTAGGTGTCCGCGTAGGTGTCCGGAATGGTGCATTGGGCGGTTGTACATAGCTTGGTTACGCTGGTCACATTGATAAGTATTTGATCCTGGTGCATGGCAATGCATTGAATAGCTTGATATGCCGTGTTGCCGTCGGGGCTGTGAAGAGCAGCTGGAGGTAGGAGTTGTGTACAACTGCTTTGCGACTCGTTTTGGTAGACGTGCGCGTGTGGAGTACCGTACAGCGTGCGTGTGGAGTGCCGTACAGTGAGCCATGGGGAAGTGCATGAAGGATTTAAATAGGATGCCTACCAGTAGCCAGGCGCATTCGAGGAGAAGGTGCACAGCACGGCCAGCAAGTAGCTTGACAGACGGGCGGAGCGTGCTCCCCACTGTGACCCGGGTTGCTTGGTGTCCAATCCACTTTACCACAGGATGCACTTGCCATCGTGCTCGGCTGGGCCCTTCCGTACGATGAGGCTGCAAATACTTGTACCTTAATGTTGCTAAGGCTGCTTGCTAAGGCTGCGGAAGGCGTATAATAGCTCTGCTTGGTCAAGTAGTATCGTTGCGCAAACGGTGAGCATGAACGTACCGTACCCTGTCGAGGACAGGGCATCCCCTGCACAAAGCCGCGTGCACCCGCTGGCGCCGTTGATGTAACCAGATGTAACCAATAATAACGGTCGTGGACATGGACGTATGCTGCAGCGGTGGAATGGGGCTTATAGTGATCGTGAAAGGGGCAGCGGCAATTTGAGGGGATTTGAGCCTGATCTGAGGCTCTGTTTTAAAGTGTGAGAGGGTTGGACGCCCAACCAGCAGTCTCAAACCAGGTACTGTAGCGTAAAAGTTTATCAAGGTTGTGTCCATGCAAAGCTGCCCCCGTCGTGTAGAAACCAACATGCGCTAATACACTTGACACAACACCACGCCAGCAAACTGGTGGCGAGCCTTCACAGAGAGCCACCAATCATGACATCATCTGCCCGCACTAAACGTTGTGGATGGTCTGAGCCGTGTGTCGACTCAGTTCCTATCTCCCACCAACCTGCACCAACACGCACACGCACAGATCCACAGATGTCCGAGCATGCCCTCCTGGGATGGGTTGCTAATCCCAAAACAGGTACAATGCAGTGCCGCAGCTGGTATGCTGCCGCAACACCGTCCAGGATGCAAAGCGGGCGAACTCTCCCCCGCACCATCACCCCCTACGTTGGTTCCGTTTGCCACTTTGCCGCTCCGCAGTGACCCCCCCCTTTGCTCCTCGCGCTGACACCGCGCCGCAGTGGAAGTACATCGCGTCGGGTGCACTTATACGCTCCTCCTAGCCGCCGTTGGTGCGCACACGGCGCAGCCACGACACAGCAGCCACGCAACACAACCAGCGCTGCCGTATCATCGGCCAGCGCAGGGACTGCTGTAGCCGCCGCCGCCGCCGCCGCCGCCGCATCTGCTGCTGCTGTCGCCCTTCGTCAGCGCCAGCTTCCGCACATCAAGAAGCTAAATTGCTGCGCCCCCTTCCATCACTTCTTGCCCTGCGCCGCCCGGATGGGCGCCAGCAGCTTCTCCAGCTCCCCGCTGTCGTGCATGCCCATCAGGATGTCCGACCCGCCGATGAACTCTCCGTTCACAAACACCTGCGGGCAACAGGGGGCCCAAGGGATTAGAACGGGAGGAATGTTGGGCACGGCATCCGGTCGTTGTGCTTGGTATTCTGCCAAGCTAATGACAAAAGCCGCAGCGGTCTTGGACGGAACTTGGTATATGCATTACCACATCGCAAAGGGAGCACTGTGACGGGCGACTGGTCCACCAGCACAAGGCCTAGCCGTGGATGTGCGGTGGGTGCTGTGAGCCGTACTAGCCATTGTCGTGGAGTAGCTGCGCGTCCTGACCCGGGATTGTTGTAGCAGGCGGGGAAAGGGGGCATGAAGTGGTTGGCGGAAACGGAAGGCGCGGGCTTTCGCTGGAAGGATACGCACATGGTGGGCTGGGGGCCCACACATGCGGGGACCTTCAGCGGGCAGTGGTACAAGCCCGGCCTGCTTGCACCGCCTGCTACGACAATCCCGGGTGGGGACGTGCAGCTACTGTACGACCATGACCGGGACTGCTACCATAAGGCAAAAAGAGTGCATTTGAACCAGTATAAGAAGAGTGCATGTACACCCCGGCATCCTCCCTGGCAGGTCCTCTGCGTGATTAGCAGGGCACAGTGGCTGCGACCGGCACGACGTATGGCGCAGCGCCACCGCTGCCATTGCACCCCAGCATGGTGGTGATGGCGGTGGTACTGTGCTGGCAGCCGCGCTGGAGGTGGCGGTGGTAAGCGGGCCGGGTGCTCAACATGCACCACGGCCGAGGGCTCACGGACGCCTCCTTTCGCACCAACGTTCCCACATGCTGGGCTTGGTACTTGTTGAGCTGTCCTTGGTCCCTTTCCTGTCCCTGGTTCCAAGCCCCTTAACCTGCCCCTGAGTCCAAGGTCTCCTACCGCGCATCGTCGTAAGCCACGAAAAGGCCCTCCAAGTGATTGAGCCCTTGGCCCCGTGCGCTAGCACACATGTGCGCCAGCATGGGCGCCTGGCGACCCACCTGGGGGATGGTGGGCCACCCTGTGAACTTCTTGATGCCCTCACGCACTTCACTGTCGGCCAGCACGTTGGTGGACCCGAAGTTGATGCCTGGAAAATCATGAAGGGGGAAGGAAGAGCTTTCACATGCTGGGGACACATGGGACGCTCGTGACCGGGACCGGGAAACCCAACACCCCGGGTGACAGGCAACTAAAGGAAGCACATGTATCCGGCAATGCAACCAGATGAAATCATGCCTGCAGTATACTGATGCCGGTTGAGAGCAGGCGTCTGCATGAGGAAAGGGTGGCAACTGGGTGCCATAGCGCCAGTAGCATTCCCAGCATTTCGTACGGTGCGCTGCCACTCTCACCGTATGCGTGCAGCACGACGCACGCCATGCGGCTGAAGCCGCATTGGGGCATGTCGGGAGTGCCCTGGGCAAGCGAAGGCAGCACTGTCAGAGTCCAGGATATATCCCAGGTGGTTGTTATGGTTTGTCCCTTGTGAAGGTGTGCCAGACCTCCAAGCCTGCCCTGTGCTAGTCACACGTGCCTCAACGCAGGCGAATCCCAGAAGCAGCCGCTGTGCACAGCAGATACTGGTGGAAGGTTACGCCATGCGCACATTTCACGATGCCATGAAAGCCTGCAGGGGCAAGCGTTGGCCTGAGGGGGCGCCCAAGGCACCCACCTTCATGAAGACGTGCACCTTGTCGTTGGCAACGGACTGCTTTATCTGCTCCTCCACACCCGCTGGTGCACCAGCTGCAGCTTTGACTTTCGGCTTAAAGTCGTCATGCGAGTCAGCATCAGTCGCGAAAGACCGCTGCAGCAGCCACGCAGGAGCGGGGACTGCGGAATTGCCGGAGGTTTGGAGTCAACATAGGTACCGCAAGGCCGTAGCATTTCGTAATGCGTTGGTAAAGATGATATTCAGCACCTGAAGCCCTGCTCCGCGAAAGAGCGCCAGCGGCAACACGGGCAAGCATCCTTGACGCCGACGAACGATGTATCTGCTGCTAGACTAAAGAAGCAATGAATTGGGGTGGTTGCGCGGTTTAGGCTCGCATTAGGAGTGGCGAGGCAAGAACAGCACGTCAGGGATTAGGGGAGGAGAGCATGGGGGGCAAGGGCATGTGCCTTCGCCCCCATGCCACGGCTGCACGCGCCAAGGATGTGAACCCTTCCCAGAGTCATATTATCAGTTGCATCCACAGTCCCATGTAAGCCTCGCATGTGCGGTGCAACGCAAGGGCGGGGGAGCAGCTGCGGGAAACAGCAGGGACGGGAGAGCAGCTCCCCTCGTGGGAAATTGGGGATCCTTTCTGCAATTGCCGGCCCCTGCAGGCGTTTTGGTTGCTCAGGGGGTCATCAGAGCAAGGTCCTGAATGTCCCAGGCTTCCAGATTCCATCCATGTGGGCCCTGAGACAGCCCAGAGCTTCCTACGTATACAATGCGACGCAGGTGCAACACGTACACGATTGGCCGCTGGTGTCCATACCCTTAGCCCCAGGTTCCCTGCTTAGCCCATTACGCTAGTGGCTTCAAGTAGCAACGGCTTATCAGTGGGCGTAGAGGCGCATTTGTACGGACTGGGGTGGTGGCAGATGCGGATTGTCATCTGGTCGGCCGCAACAGGTCGCAAGGCCCGGATCCCCCGGTCCGCGCTGAAGCGCCAGCTCGCTCTGAAAACGGGCAACGGTCGCCACGTGGTGCCGGGTGCAGGATATGGGGACGTAACATCAGGGTCTGCAGCCATACCATGCGGCCTTGGATGTGAGCTGCAGGCTAGTACTTCATGCATCCAGCGTTGGACAAGACATGAGAGGCGCAGGCAGGGGACAGGTGCTTCCCGTACTCAAGGCCAAGCGCTAGGCTCCCTACCCTAGCGAGGTGATGCTGCCTTGCCTGCCTACCTGCTCCTAGCCTCCTACCTGCCTGCTACCTGCTGGCACGTGCAGCTGTTACACATATGGCAGACAATCATGATGTAACAGCAGCCCTATTCGGCTCAAGATCTCTGGTTGATGCTCTAGCGTCGACTGCTGCAGGGTGCCGTTGAGCGTTGCCGCGCCTTACAGCAGTTGACCTGCTAGGCCCATACAGACACTCTGCCTGTACTTCTTTGCGAATTGATGCAGTTTGTTCTTGTTCTTCTGAAGTCGCATGTGCTATTTTCGAACTGCGCGCATCGATGACGGTACCTACCTACCAGTCCCAACTGTCCTGGTGGGCGCCTGAGATGATTTGCAGTATTGAATCTGTGTTTGCGTAGCATTGTTTGTACTAGCAATAGTATAGTCCTTGCGACCGGACACTCATGCTATTTTGACAGTGTCTTCGCTGCCTCGGACGAGGTGGTGGTGCTCCGCGGCCATCGTTGTCATTCCTTAGTGGTGCTTTCTCTAGGCGATTCAAAGGGATTCGCCTTAGCTGCAATGGCCACGCCACCCATGCTTCGGCCAGCCCCCACGGCGCGTTGGACTGCTCCCGCTGAGGTACGTTCTACCTAGATCTTCTAGCAGCATATAAGCAGCCAAGCAATGGCGACAGAGGGCTTGCCGGCCCCTTGCCAGGCCAACATCACCCTGGTTTGGCGGGGGGGAAGTTGGGGAAAGCAAGCCTCGACAACAGCTGTACTTGGCCACATCGTTTCATCACAGCGCAATATATCATCAGGGCATCGCCTTGTGGTTTTCCGAAAGAGCGGCACTAGGGCCTCGCTCGCTGTCTTGGGGTAGGGCCTGAGTCTGTCAGAGCGGCCCAGCACGAAGTACCACTGCGCAACTTGCGTATGGGACCTGTGCCGAAGGACAACAACTCCACAACAGCCATGTGGACGGTTCCTGCGGGGAGTGCGGAACGAGCGTAGGGTGCACCAGGTTCCACTGCTCCGACTCAGCAGCCCCCATTCCCTGCCTCACAGCTCTGCACCAAAAGCCCCTGTGATGTGCCACTGCCTGTCCGCCTTGCCCACGCACTAATCTACCGCTCTGCCTCCTCCTCGCCGCCGCCTCACCCCTTCAGGTCACAGCACCGCCCGCTAACCCACATGCGTACGAAGAATGGCGAGAGGCCGACGACCTGCGAGCACCCTACCGGTGAGCTCCGGTACATGCCTGTGCCTGTCCCCTCGTTTCCCGACCGTACCAGATCTCTTGCGCTGGCATGAACGTACCCTGCCCCGCGACTGGCACTCAAATCATATGAGACCGTCTGCTGCATTGCAGGGGGTCCCTTTACCCTGTTCCACGCCCATGCTGACCGGTGGTTCAAGTCCCTGCACACCAAGCCCCCATGTCCAGTTGCACCCAGTGTCCTAACCTACTCGTTCTGTTGCAGTGGCCACCTTGCCTCGCCCTCACAGGCTCCAGCCTGCCCCGCCTGTGACACTCTGGCGCCTTACACGACTCATTGCGTTTTACGCGTATTCCCACTCCCTGCCCCGTCGCCCCCTGACCGCCACCTAGCCCACGATACCCCGCGCTCTCCCCGTACGCCTCCCGCTGCTCCCCCCGCCGCGTTACTAGTACTTTGTTCCCCCCGCTGTCCGGCACCGAACTCCAGCTCACTGTTTCCTGTCCTCAAAAATGGTAACACATTCTCCCTTATTACACTGCCCCCTCTCCCTTCAATCCCCATCCCCCGATGCCGACCCGCAGTACCGCGTTGCCATTTGCCTCTTACTAGTAATCTGTGTCCCCTTCCCCCAGGGTGCCCCACGGGCTGCTGCGCGGCATCCGGGAGGACGTCGTGGAGCCGCTGATGGAGTGCCCGCTGCTGTGCTTCGTCAACGCCAGGTCCGGGGGGCAGATTGGCTCGGACCTGGCGCTGCACCTGCGGAGGACCATCGGTCGCGTACAGGTGGGAGCGGGGGCGTACGCATGCCTTCCGCGCAGAGCGCGTGGGTGTGGGTGTGATGTGGATGCGTGCCAGATCAGGGTGACTAGGAAGGTGTCTGTGGTGTGGGTGTGAGGGCTAGAGAGGGTGGGCGTGGCAGCGCAGGGTGCTGGTCCAAGAGGTTGTGTTACCTGGCGTATGGTAACATGGAGGGTGGGGGGGAGGCCTGCTGAAGCAGGTATCGCCTGAGGATGCTTGGTATCTTTGGGTGCCGGCCTCAGCCTGCCAAATGGGCTGGGCCGGTCGGTTAGCGGCGACCCTAGCGCTGTGGCTGCACGCGGGTGGGGCATGACAGCTACTGGCAGATCTCATAGCTTTAGGTGCTCCGCTTGCCGTACACAGCTTCACATGTACGAATGTGCACCTCCCCCAAGGCTCATGGCTACTCGGTTACACTGTTTCCTCGCGTTTTATGCGTATCCCCTGGGCTCCTTGACAGCTTCGTCATTATTCTGTGTGCCGTGCTGTCTGGCAGGTGTTCGACATCTCTGAGCATCGGCCCGACAAGGTGCTCGCCAAGCTGTACGACAACATCAAGGCGGCGGAGGCGGCGGGGGACATGAAGGTGCGCACACACGCACGGCACAAAAGCAATGCAGCAACGCCGGTAATCGCACCTGCCGCCGCTACGGGCCTTGTGCACGAGGCGGCTTGGCCCGACTGCTGGATCCAGCCTAGATCAAAGCCGTGCCGTTTTTGGACGGAACTTTGTATTGTCCACAGGTAATTTCAAGCTAGGAATCTACCGGTTGAATATATGCGGGTAGCATGCATACCGGTAGCGTCCTAACGAAAATCACCGGGTAAAATCACAACAGGTAAACCGGGGGCAGGGATCCTATGGTTCGGGGAGTTGCGTATGACCCTACCTTGCCCCGCATCATAGACACCACCCTGGCCCCTGCCCACCGGCCTCCCCCGCAGGCCCGCGTGGTGCGCCACAAGCTGCGGCTGCTGGTGTGCGGCGGCGACGGCACCATCGCCTGGGTCATGGGCGTCATCAAGAAGCTCAAGCTGGTCCCGGAGCCGCCCGTGGCCATCATGCCCATGGGCACGGGTAGGCCGGCGCGGGGTGCTGCGGGTTCGGGGTTTGCGACGGCGAGGGGCCGTGGGTTTTTGGGCCTCTGGGACGCTGCGTTGTTAATAAGTTGCTGCTCGTGCATCGCTGCTTTTCTTTGTCGTGGAGCACTACTGTTGCTGTTGGAACTGGTGGCCTTCGGCCATGCACCCGTGTGACTGGCCGGTATGCACCCATGGCTGAGGCGGCTGCCGTTCCGTGCCCCACCCTTGCGGCTGCAGGCAACGACCTGTCGCGCAGCTTCAATTGGGGCCCGGCCTTCACCCACAGCTGGATCAAGGGCCGCAAAGCCACCTACAAGACCCTCAACAGGGTGGGCACCGTGCGGACGCCGAGCGCGCGCCAAAGCCATATGCCCTCGGATTGCCGGCCTTGCCGGAAGCCGTCTGCACAGCCCTGTACTCCCGGCCCCTTGCGTCTTACATAGACTTGAGCGCCATGTTGCTCCCGTTGCTATGCGCCGCTGGTCTACGCCTGATATATGAGACATCGCCCCATGCCGTCGTGGACCCTTCCCCCATCTGCGCAGGTGGCCCTAGCCAAGGAGGACTGGCTGGACTGCTGGAACGTCACCATCACCACGCCCACCAAGTCCCTCATCAAGGAGCACCCCCACTCGCTCAGCCCGCCGCCGCCGGCAGCCTCCGCCACCGCCGCCGCCGCCGTCGCCGCCGCCGCCGCCGCGTCCCGCTCCACCACCCCCCAGGTAACTTCCACATCCGGCTCACAACCCATTGCCCGAGGGGCCAGCAGCAACCTCCCGGGCGGTGCCTCCGCCGCCGCCGCCGCCGCCTCATCCTCCTCCGGTCCGGGGCCGGCCCCGGGCCTCCCCGCGCTTCACCCTGCGGTCGTGGCGGCTCGGGACGGCTCCGTACCCGGGGGCGGCGGCGAGCGCTCCGTGGCGCCCAGTGTGGTCGCGACCCACGGGTCGGCCACGCCCATGCACAACATCGCCAGCTCCTCCGTTGGCTCTGCCGTGACCGCCTTCACCACCGCCACCAACATGTCCCTGCACACGGCGGCGGCGCAGGCTGGCACCCCCGTGCCCACCATCGTGTCGGGGGCGGTGAGCAACAGCGCGGAGGAGGACGGAGGGATAGGCGTGCTCGGGGTGAGTGGGATGGGGGCGGGGGGAAGGGGCGGGGCGGGGTTGGAGTGCAGGGGAGGGGTATGAGGATGGGTAAGGAAGTGGGCGGTGGGGTAAGAGTGTCTGGGAAAGGAGCTAGGCAAGGATGTACAGTTTAAGGGTAGCACATGGCAGCAAAGTGGTTGAGAGTGGGAACTTTTGCGGAGAGGTAAAGGGGGGGGGGACCAGGGTGCGAGAGTGATAGTACCGGGAATGATTGGGCAAGCACGGGCGCGTAAGGACATGCCACACGGTGACAACCTCCGGTGGAAGGGCGCGCGGGCGCATGCATGCGTGCGTGCTTGCGGGCGCAGACCCCACCGTAATGGATGTCCCAGTATCCGCTTGCTGTAACTCGCGTGCGCTGCAGTGCTATGGCGTGCCCACTTCTGGTCGCCAGCATGGGGCCACGTCCCCTGCAATCCCATCACCCAACAAGTTTGCATCTGTACCTTGTATTCGTCCGTCAACCCTTCAGGGCCAGTTCTGGAACTACTTCAGTGTGGGTCTGGACGCCAAGGCCGCGTGGGGCTTCCACTCGCTGCGTGAGGAGCGGCCCGGCTGCACCAGCTCGCGCGCCGCCAACCAGTTCTGGTACTCGGCCTTCAGCTGCTCCTCGGGTGAGGGCGACAGGGAAGGCGTCGCGAGGGAGGCACGCCTGGGGGTGCCCTTGCAGCCGTGTGGATGCGGGTGTTGGAACGTTTTAGGCAGGTGCCCCAGCTGCTCCTCGGCATGGGGTGGACGGCTTGGACCGGCAATGCAACATTTCGAGTATGATGCACACTCCAGCACGGCACGGCGTTGCGTCTCCTACAGCAACAAGCATTAGCAACGCGCATCGCTGCCTGTGCCTTCACCTAGATACGAGTTAGTGCGCCCAGGCTGGAAGGATGCTTGACTCCGCCTCTGCTCGCCGTTGTCCCCCTCCCCCGCGCAGGCTGGTTCTGCTACGCGCAGCCGCTGCGCGTCAAGGTGACGTTGGAGGTGCTGCGGCCGGGGCCGCAGGGCGACACGGCGGGCTGGCAGCCGGTCAAGCTGCCGCGCAGCGTCAAGGCGATCGTGGTCCTCAACCTGCAGGTGGGGGTACGAAAGTGCCAACTTACCATGTACCGTATGGTGTGGGCAGTGGCAGGGGGTCAGGGGCTGGGGCGGGGGCGACGGCAAGGCTAGGATGCAACGCAGCCGCAGGACGAAACGGGCTGGCCAGGAGTGACCTGGAAGGAGTTGGTACGAGCGGGCTTATAGCGGGATGGGCTGTGTTCCGGCAGGACGACTGCGGGGCGCGCTGCTTACTGCCTCTTGGCGTGCTTTTGTGGTGGTAGGGATGCCCTTACCCGTCGTTATAGGGCGTGTGCTGACCTGCGTGCTTGGCCCGCCGCCCCGCCGCAGAGCTACGCCGGCGGGCGAAACCTGTGGGGCCCCGAGACCAGCGAGGACAGCAAGCGCAAGAAGGGCCTCGTGGACCCCTCCTACAACGACGGCCTGCTCGAGGTGCGTGGCCGCAGCTGTTAGGCGTGTTCATTGTCGGGGTTTGATGCCTCCCAGCGCGCCTGCCTGGGCCTGTGCCCGACGCCATGCCTCACGTCAGTCATGGCCCTCAACTGGGAAAGAGCGTGGTGCTTTCTCCTCCTAAACGGCTGTGCCTCGCTCTACTGCCCCATGCGCCGAGCTGGTCACGCCAGTCCCTGCCAGCCCGGTACCGGTATATGTGGTACGACCACGTTTCATGTGGGTCGGTCGCGCTTAAAGACAGTGCTGTTCCTCTGACGTCCTTGGCCCCTCGCTGTGACTCCAGGTGGTGGGCCTGAAGAACGGCTGGCACACGGCGGCGGTGATGGCCAGCAAGGGTTCCCTGCTGCACGCCAAGAGGCTGTGCCAGGCGGCGGGCGTGCGGCTGTCGCTGCAGGTGGGGCCGGGGCAGAAAAGGCCGGGGCCGGCGTGCGGCGGTGGAAAGCCCAGGGCGCAGGTGTAGGGTGGTGCGCGTGGGGGTCCAGGGCGCAACTTGCGTGGAGTGCGTGACGCGGCGCCGGGTGGGCGAGTAGACATTCCGTTTGGCCGTTAGGCTTTGACGTTTGACTGGTAGGGTCAAAGTTTGACCCTACCAGTGCGCTGACGTACCTACGGCTGCCCCCACGTGCGCCCGCAGGCCCCGTACGTGCGGTCGGACGGGGAGCCCAGCCACTGCTACATGCAGATCGACGGAGAGCCGTGGCGGCAGCAGATCCCCTGCACGGGATCGGACGGGCCTGTGCGGGTGAGAGGGCTGCAATTTCAGCGGATCAAGAGGTGCTTAACTAGTCATTTACCGACTGAAATCCGGGGAACAGGGCCCCGGCTGCAGCATTCGCCACCGTGCCGCATGCGAACGCTATCATTAATACACTGCGGGCCGCGGCATGGCCCTACCGCGCACCGTCGTTCTCAGGTTGCTGCCCCACAAACACTGGGGACTGGGCGCAGAGATGCTGCCCTAGCACACTGGCCTCACCCGACTGCTCCTCCCTCCGGCCTGTCTCCAGGTGGAGATCGTGCACGGGGGCCAGAGCCGCGTGCTGCGCAACGACCCCATCCCCAAGGCCAAGGAGGGCGCCCCCACCCCCACGCGCTCCATCATGCCCATCGTGTTCGCCACCGCGGAGCCAGGACCCCTGCCCACCTCGGCATCGCAGGGCTCGCTCCCGCCACCGCCGCCGCCGCCGCCGCCGCAGCAGCAGCAGCCGTCCACCTCGTCTAGCCACGTGCAGCTGGCGGTGCCGGGGGGCAGCGGCGGTTTGGCCAAGATGAACGGCGGCGGGCAGGAGTGAGGTGTGCGTGCGGCGTGTGTGGAGAGGGCCGGAAGGCGGTGGGGGTCATTATTAGCACACTGCGGTGCGCGGGCGTAGGGTGAGATCCTTCGTGACCGTCGTGCGCGGCTGGTGCATGAGGATGGAGTGCCTGGTGGTATGCGTGAAACGCGAGGGGACGCAAGTGGCTGGTGGGGGGAAGCGATAAGGGGTGCGTCTGGTGTGGGTGGGATTGCGGTTGGGCGGCGGTCGGCGCGCTGGCTGGGTGCTTGTGAACGCAGGTGTGATTCCGTGGCAAGCTACCGGTACGCTGTTCGTGACTGGGCAAGGCGGCAAGCGCCGGTAGGGTCGGGAGAGGGCCAGCAGGATGGGCCGCGAGCGATATCGCATCACCATGCAGGATGTCCGCCTTCAGGTACAAGCCATGAAGTGCTGTGGGGCCGGGCGAGGTGTGCCACGTGCACTGTACGGCGGTATGTTCACAAATCTGGCTGGAGCTGGGGGTTTGCAGCTGGAGTGAAGTCAAACTTGGTCACGGAGTTAAATGATCCCACGTTCGATACAATTTTCGTATGTCAGGCTTGATTTCTGTCCAATTGGGCAGGGTGCTGTTGGCTTTCTATGGACAGGGGTGTCAGTGGCGTGTCAGTGGTATGTCTCGACTCAGTGCGCACCCAGCCAGTGAATAGGCGCGACAGGGGAGCGGGTTGTGTTGACTGCTTTGGTCTTGGTTCTGTGGAGTATAATCGGGCGGCTATCTTGATTGCGAAAGCAGCTTTTGCCAGAGTGCTGCTGACATGAGTGCAAAGTGTTGTCGGCAAGGTTGTGGCTTGGCGGCGTTCGGTAGCGGGTAGGAGCACACCAGGCGAGTTGGACGTGACTGACGCCCATAAGAGGAGCACCATATGCCACTGCGAACTCGATACCGGGGTGCGCCCTACCCGTGGCACTCGCTCGCTTCCTCCCGTCGTTCACCGGGGCGTGCGGTGCCCAGTAAGCCCGTAAGTTGGAGTCACGGTGTAGCATCTCTGCTAACAGCGACGAGGCATTTGAGAGAAGTTGTGCCTCCCGTGTGGGAACGAAAGCATGTGTCAACACACGTGTGCTCGAGCCAGGGGGGCCCTTATTTCATTAATTTGTAATGCAAGCCTGTGCAAAGCTCCCGGTCACTATCTGTCGTGAGCAATAATGCTGGGCTGGGAAAAGCCTTCTCAATGGAGGGCTGCCCCACGTTCGCACGCGGCGGCCCCAGGTCAGGTAACCCAGGTAGCCCAGGCGCCTGACCGCAGCGGCATGATGCAGGTACGCCTTTTGTGTCAAACAGGTAACAGGGTGCTTTACATGCATCGCAAGGTTTGCTCCACGCGTTGGCCTAAACTATCGGTGGAGCGGAGCAGAAGACCTTCGCATGTAGCGTGGGGGTGACTAGGATGTCTACCCAATGGCTGCAGCGTCCGCTTGGGGCCGGAGGTCGGGTCCTTACACCTTGTGCCGGTACGGACGGGCACTTGCCCACTGGGCACGGGCGCAGTGCTGAGCAGCTCCCTTTGTGCAGCACGACCCTCGCAACCTGTACACGCCCCCACACGTGTCAAGAGCGTGGTACTGCTGAGCACCGGCGGTGGCTGTTACCAGGTCTCCCCTGGCTGGTGCAGAAGTCAGTACCCTGGCCACAGCGTCAGTGGCCACAGCGTCACGCCGTGGATTTCAATAAGCAGTGCCCAATTGCTGCAATAGCTAGATGCAAGTCCGCCCCCTGCCCTTGGCCTCTGTTCAGGCAGGCGCGAGCACGTGTACCGAGGTGTCCCAAACCACCGCTGCTAGTGTCGGCCCAGCCAAGGTGTGCCCTCAAGCTGCGAGGTATTGACATATAACATATTGCGCACTGCAAATGTCAGACAGCAGCACCACACTGTTCGCAGCAGCGGTGTAGGTAAGTGACCGGGACCAAAGCCCAAATTCTCTTACGTGATACCCGAAATCACCGCCATTCTAGTACTATATATATGACGGATGGGTCGTTTTTGGCGCGCTGAGGCAAAGCCCGCGCTTTCAAGCAACTAAAAGTGCAATGGGATGGAGGCAATGTGGGACACGGCATATGTCATATGATACCCCAGGAAGACATCTTCGCTTAAGTGATCGTGTTGTTTATCCTCACGCTAATAGGTGTTACACTCAAAGTGCTTGTTACGCATAGTGGTGACAGACAATGGGGCGCGGTGGTGATGCCTCGTTCGCCCAGAAGCGGAACTTTAGTTTCGACAAGCTCAAGAACCTATCGAGCGTAAAGGATGACCTTACCGTGCTGCGCCATATGTGGTTCGGCAGCAAGAAGGGCGACGATCACGCCGCTCGGCTTGAGAGCTTTTACGGGCCCCAGGCAGCTGCTTGTGAGTTCGGTACTACGCTTGCGATGTGTGCGTATTACAACAGAAATGACAATGCGCCCGTCGCGCCTTCTTCGCGCAGACGACGCGTTTAGGTCCAGGTTCCTGTGGGGTCGCAAGCCCATGCTGGCCGCTTGCGCTGCGCGCCTGACCGACCGCAGCAACATGATTTGGGTCGACCTTGGAGGTGGCACTGGGGTGAGCGCAAACTATCGCATTGCGCGTCAATGTGCTATTGTGGCGCTCGGAACATCAGCTGGTACGCGCCAATTTGCCGATCTCGCCGCCGACCGTAGCCTGCACCACCTGCAGGAGAATGTGGATCTAATGTCTCAATACATCGACCTCTCCAAGTTCAAGGCCATCTACGTAGTGGACCTGTGCCACTCGCTCTGCGAGGTGGCAAAGCGGAAGGCAATGGCGAAGGGCTGGAAGAACGTGCACGTCGTCGAGGCGGACGCGTGCCAGTTCGCTCCCCCGGAGGGCACCGCTACGCTGGTCACATTCTCCTACTCGCTCACCAGTAAGCTCTGCCCTCAGCGGGAGCCGATCTGCAACATTCCTGGGCTAACCGTCGCCCTAGCTGCGACATACGCGTGTCCAAATAACACTAACAGCTATTTGGTTCACCCTGTGTTGCAGTGATCCCGCCGTTCCACAACGTCATCGACCAGGCCATCTCCTACCTGTCCACGGAGGGCCTGATGGGCGTGGCGGACTTCTTCGTGAGCGGCAAGTACGACCTGCCCATGCGCCAGATGCCCTGGAGCCGCCGCTTCTTCTGGAGGTACGCATACTGGAAACGGGCAAGGCGGGGCTCTCATGGACAATAGTGGGGGCGACTGGGGGTCTGTACTGGTGCAAAGCGCATGGGGAAGTGGGGAAGTGGGCATGGCAACGTGCTCAGCTGGATCGCATCGCTGCGTTGAGGGTTGCAGCTGTCCTCCCGCTACCCCACAACTGCTGATATGGGCAGCACGGGTGTCCCAAGCCTCGTACGGGCGGCGTGCGGCTGGCGCCCAGCAGTGCCAACACCGTTGCAACCCTCCCCCCTGCGTCCCACAACCACCGCACCCTGTTCCTCTAACCCCCTGTTCCCCGCAGGGCCACCTTCGACATCGACAACATTGACATCGGCCCGGAGCGCCGCGCCTACCTGGAGCAGAAGCTGGAGCGCGTGTGGGAGCAGAACAGCCAGGTGGGCGCAGGGCTTGCGTGTATGGGCCCGGTTGCTGCCTTTTGCGGGAGCTGCTGTGGCGCTTGATGCACGCGAGGTGGAGCGTACCTCAGCAACCTGGATGCGACTAGGCACCCGTATGGTGGGATGCTGAGTTGGTCGTGCTGTGCTGATCGTTCCCCATGCGGTCGTGTGCCCCCCAGGGCTCGATTCCCTACGTGCCGTGGCTGCGCGCCCCCTACTACGTGTGGATCGGCCGCCACCCGACCGTGGGACGTAAGTGGGACATGATGTGGTGTGCACAGTGGGGCCGCTCAGATTCAGGCATTTGCTCAGGTACGGAGCTCACAGTGGCTCTTGCGAGCGAAGAGGCACACCGGTGATGGGGAGCAGGGTAGGGCCCAACAGGTGTCCGAGCCCGGGGCCAGCCTGTGCCAGGGAACGGTTACTTATGATTCTGCTGCCTTCCCGCCGTGCACCCCGCAGACGCCGAGCACGAGAACCGCGTGGAGCGGCCGCCGCTCTTCCCGCCCACCTTCCTGTACACGCAGTCGTGGGAGGACCCCGAGCCGGACATGAAGGTGGGTGGGTTGAGGGTTGAGGGCGCTACGTGGGGGTTCCTGGCGGGCAGCCTGGTGCCTTCAAACGTCGGCTTAGCATGGCAATACGTGCGGCGCTACAAGCAACTGTAAGTGAACTGGTGCCTAATTCTGGCCTCCCGCCAGGTGATGGAGATCAACCCCAACGACACGGTGCTGACGCTGACCAGCGGCGGCTGCAACGCCCTCAACCTCATCGTGCACGGCGCCGGGCAGGTAAGCAGGGGCAGAGGCAGCGCAGGGTGCGGTGGCTTTGGAGAGCACAGGGCAGTAAGCGGGCTGGGTGGCCGGTGCACCCGGTCAAGGGAGCTGCTCTGTATGGCGTCGTCCGCCGCATATGTGGAAATGAGACTGCGTACGGCCGAGCGAAGCAGCGCGCGTGCTCAATGTGTCAGGTATCTGGCGGTAGTGCCTGAGTGGTCATGCCCTTGTGTGGTGTCCCTGCAGGTGGTGTCGGTGGACTGCAACCCCGCGCAGTCGGCGCTGCTGGAGCTCAAGGCGGTGGCCATCAAGCAGCTGGAGTTCGAGGACGTGTGGCAGGTGGGCGTGGGGCTGGACTCGTTGCGCACAGTTCGCATCAGCAATGCCGTGGCTGCGCCATATCCGACTCATGTTGCTATGTTGCAAGCACGCTGGGTACCCTGGCCACCGGGTGCTGCAGTGCACTATCTTGAAATATGGCATGGCTTGCGGAAGCGTGGTTCTTGGGATGCGTGGCAGTGAAGTTTGTTGGATGGGGGAAACTAATGGGATGCTTGCTCCGATGCACCAGCTCCTCCGTACCCGAAGCATGCAATGTCGTGGGGACTTGAAAGCCTCCTGGATTCCGGGATTCCGGCGCCTAGCGTTCTATTTGGTTGGAAGGCAGCGCTAATAGGCAGCGTTGTGCTGAAGGTGTGTCTGTGCGCTTGGTGCTTGTGTAGATGTTCGGCGAGGGCGTGCACCCCCGCATCGAGGAGATCTACGAGAAGAAGCTGGCGCCCTTCCTCAGCCAGACCAGCCACAACTTCTGGTCCAAGCGCCTGTGGTACTTCCAGCACGGCCTGTACTACCAGGGCGGCATGGGCAAGCTCTGCTGGGTGCTGCAGGTACGCGCGGGGACCCTGCGCTTGTGTTATCCTTGCCTTGCATGCAGAGGGCATCTTGGCCGCACTGAAAAGGGAACCATGGCTATCGCTCTCCCCGCCGAGGAAATGAGTACAGCTGAGTCATACTGTGTGGCAGCTTTGGATCGGGTAGTGCGCACCGACAAGAGGCTGTGAGGGCCCTGCCAAGGCAAGGGCAGCACTTACCGGGACACCAGCACACATGCGACCAGCGCACGTACGCGTGGTCCACAACCTGCGGAGTGACGCGAATCATGGCATTCCCCGCCCACTACCTGGAACACTTGGGCACGGGTGCGGTTTCGTGACAATTGGCCAACTACCCCTTCCTTTTGCGCTCGGTCCCTCCCTATCCCCCCCAGTGCCTGGCCGTGTTCCTGGGCATGGGCAAGACGGTGCAGCGCATCGCCAACGCGCCCACCCTGGAGGAGCAGCGCCGCATCTGGGACTCCAACTTCATGATCCACTTCGTGAAGCACGGGCCCAAGTTCCTGGTGTGGCTGTTCGTCAAGTTCGTGTCCCTGGTCCTGTTCAACAAGGCCGTGCTGTGGTTCGGCGGCGGCGTGCCGGGTGAGCGGCCGGGGCTGGATGGCGAGCACGGGCTGGGGCACAGCTGCATGGTACGCAAAGAGGGACCTGTCGTATGATCGAGTGGTGAGGTACATCAGTCGGAACGGCAAAGGTGGTTATGCGGGCCAGTATTCGCTGAAAGCACAGCTTCTCCCGGGCGATGGCACCCGTGCGCTTGTGCCCGTTGCCTTCGCCAGGTGGGATACTCTGGTTCATCTAAGCGCGCCGTACAGTGGCGGTAGGAACAAAGGGAAAAGAGGCTAATTTTGTTGGCCCTGCCGTACCCTGCCGTACGCAGGCAAGCAGTACGCGCTGATCAAGGCGGACGGCATCCCCATCGAGAACTACATCGCGCGCACCATGGACGGCGTGGCGGAGAACTCGCACGTGCGCAAGCAGAACTACTTCTACTACAACTGCCTGACGGGCAAGTTCCTGCGCGACAACTGCCCCACCTACCTGCGCGAGGCGGCCTTCCAGCAGCTCAAGGCGGGCGGCGTGGACCGCCTCACAGTGGCCACCAACTTCTTCATGGACGAGCTCAAAGCGCGGACCTACACCAAGGTGGGATAGGATGCCTGTGGTCGTGTGCGAACTGGAGAAGGTGTCTGGCACCCAGGGCATGCGCGGCACCAGGCAGCAGGGTGCGTTGGGCATCTCGGCGTGTGGGCTACGGACAGCCGTGTGCACTGTAGTCCTGACAGCACGTTTCTGTAAATGCGTTCCGCCCCACTCAAGAAACGTACCAGGCCTGCAATGAAGCAACTGCTGTATCTCCCGTGTGCAACATGTCTTGGTAACACCCAACCACTGCTGCTCTCAGGTCATCCTGATGGACCACGTGGACTGGCTGGACCTGCACGTGGCGGAGGAGCTGGCGGGGCTGCTGGCCAAGCAGGTGGCGCCGGGGGGCATCGTCATCTGGCGCTCGGCCTCGCTGTGCCCGCCTTACGCCGAGGTCATCCGCAAGGCCGGCTTCGACGTGCGCTGCATCCAGCGCGCCGACCAGGGCTACATGGACCGCGTCAACATGTACAGCAGCTTCTATGTAGCCCGCCGCAAGGGCAACAAGAAGGAGTAAGCGGCGCGCATGCCGCGTACGCGACGTGAGCAGCACTGCAGCGGCGGCGGCAGCAGCGGCAGCGGCAGCTCATTGGGGAGGTGGCGTGGGAAGCGCACGTGTGCGGTGGCAGCAGGGCGCTATGTGACGATGGAGCGATTGTTCGGATATGTGAACGCGGGTTGGAGGGGCAAGCAGGATGTGTGGGTCGCGGACAATTGTGCTGTCAAGGGGAGGGGTCTCGCGCGGCTGGGAGAAGCCGCGCAGGTAGCTGACTGACGGGGGCTGCGTGAAACGGGCGGGGGAGGGGGCGCACGAGTAAGGCAGGTGCGCTGCCGCGATCTGGCTGCTGCAGCCCCGGAGTGACGGCTGTTTGTGACTGGCGTTGCGTTTGACCGCCGGGGCTGTTGACGTGACTCTGCCCCGGCTTGCAGCTCTGGCCGTGTCCGTCCTGGTCCTCTGGGACTGACACGCCGCATGAGAAACCGAAATGAACGAGAGGAAGAGAGAACTGCACTGACTGGTTTCGTTGGTTCCATGCGTTAGGGCCGCAGTATGCCGGCAGGTGTGCATGCAGTACAGGGTTTAGGGACGGCTGCGTGGCCGAGCGGGGTGGGCCTGGAGTTGTTTGGTGTTGCGAGCGTGATCGTGAGCAGGCGCATATAGTGGCGCATTATTACTGCGCTTTGCAGCACCTGAAGTCGCCTCAAGACGCTCTCTACAGTTGTGTGGCCGGATTCTTGTTGCATGTTTCTTCTGTTGCAGCGCAGCTGTGCTCCTCCGGTAGAATGCTTTCTGTGCTTGTGGCGCCCACGGTGGCCGGGGGCCAACGCTTGTCTTGTGGGGTAACACCCCGTCTTGAAGTCTTCACGACAACAGGAGTTCGTTATGGATCAGAACGATACATGGCACCTGCGCCAGTCCTTGTCTAATCGCTGCACTCCAGGGCACTGCGGATCTTGCTCCGTCCGATGTGCGGAGTCGACTAGGGAGAGCCTCGAGAGCAGGGCTGGGTCTTGGTGTGCCTGGGCTGCCGCAACGCGAGACCGTGTCTAACGGCCGGCCTGCAGCTGGCATTTCGGAGACCCGATGAACTGATTGGTGTTGTGTGTGCGGTGCGGTGCGGTGCGGTGTGGACCTGCGGTGCCTTCTTCTGTGCCTTGCGGCTGGGGCCGGGCATGCGTGCTAGTGTGCCATTTGTTGGACAATACGTTAGAGGCGGAATAGCCTTCTGTGCGGAATATAGGTGCTGACTTGTAAGCACGAACACGTGATAAGCAAGTCAACGGCGCGTCGGCAGGTAGGGGTCCTGGACTTGGGCATGCCATCTACCTGGCATGGCCCTGCTTGGTTCCCGCGATTCACTTTACTCTCTCAACCGCTTACCCCCACCAAAGTGCATTATATGGGTGCGCGCGAGAAAGACGGGGTATGCGCGAAAACGAGAGTCGGGACAGCAATAGGCGCACTGTAGGCATGCCAGGGCAGCCTGGGGGTTTGCTGCGTACAGGTGCTGTTGCCAGGATTGGCTTGCGTGGATGCCAGGGGCCAACAAGGTACTGCTCACTCACAGGCTGAACCCTTGGCCCCATATGCCAGCCTAGCGCAGAGCTGTGCGATAAGCGTGGGAGGAGTGTCTAAGCGCAGAAGCGTGTTGTACTCCCAAAAGAGGTGGTGTTGACAAACACCGGGTTTGAAATAAAGCCAGGCAGCCTGCTGCTTAGGTGGAGGTGAACTTGGTCACGGCCTTGGTGCCCTCGGACACGGCGTGCTTGGCCAGCTCGCCGGGCAGCACCAGGCGCACGGCGGTCTGGATCTCGCGGCTGGTCACGGTGGGCTTCTTGTTGTAGCGGCTGAGCTTGGAGGACTCGGTGGCCACCTTCTCGAAGATGTCGTTGATGAAGCTGTTCATGATGGACATGGCCTTGGAGCTGATGCCGGTGTCGGGGTGCACCTGCTT